>Ga0209611_10007268_pt1 | contig 17811 bp, 14 predicted proteins | sample S1TSphgellanicum_3_FD_187693 | JGI IMG/M metagenome (GOLD analysis project Ga0209611, IMG submission 187693) | Host-associated microbial communities from peat moss isolated from Minnesota, USA - S1T2_Fc - Sphagnum magellanicum MG (SPAdes) (version 2) | ecosystem: Host-associated > Plants > Peat...
GTCAATCTTGACGCTGCTAGGCAGAAAACAATTGAGCCAGTAGTACTAGTGTGTAGGAAGAAGGGGTCTGATAGGGAAGGAAAGCAGTGTAAGAAGAAGAGTCTGGTGTGCTCTGCAGTTGGAATGGGAAGCGTGTGCAGTTTGGATTTATAGTGAGATGGCCAGGTTGGCGTATGAGGGAGGCCAAAGGTGGAGGTTGAAAAGTGTGTACACGTTCAATCAATTGTCTAGTGTTGTTTGTCAATCCCGTGATGGACCATTCTAATCAATGGCTCTAGAAACTGGAGGAGATAACTGCCTACAGAGGACTGCTGAGACGAAGTCTTATCCCCAAGCATTTTCAAATTCAGAGCTTCTGAGTCATGACTCCTGGCAATCCGGGGCAGAGGACTACGGAAAGCATTTTCAAGCAGCTCACGACATCCGAACATCCTGAATTGGTTTCCGAGCTTGATGGTTGTGGGCCCCAGTGTTATTTTTTAGCTGGCTAGGAAAAAAAAGCAAGGTGAGCAAGGTAAAAAGGGTATTTATTTTGGGAAACAATGGGCCCAAGTCGTCACATTATGAGGGAAACGAAATCATATTTGGAGAATTCCAACGAGTGGCCAAGTCATATCCTAAAGTTTTCTGCTTCCCCTTCTGATCTCTAGCCAACTTTGGCTGTCCTCTTGTGCGTGATGGGCAACCTGACTACTTACAAATTAGGGGGGGGAGGGAAACGCTGCTTGTAGTGGTCAATGTTTTTTGGCGCTTTCTTTTAACGTGAAAAGTACGATTTCATCCTATATGAAGGTTTTTTCATGAAAAATATGGTCCAAATTGGCCTTACTTTGAGGGAAAAAATCCATGTTGCCAGAGTTCATAAAATGTTCCAGTGGGTAACTGAGAATATATAATGATCCTCACTTTCATATCTGGTTTATAGCCAAATTTGGCTAAATTCCTGGATGGCTGGAGATTTGGACTCTACATTACAAAATTAAAAAACTAAAGAAACACTGTTGTGGCAGTCAGGGGATGGTGGTGGACTGGCTGGTTTGTGTCCACCCAGTCATCTTCTTTTCTCTCCACTGAGACATTTTGCCTTCTCTTAATTGGTTTTATGTGTTTTCTTCATAGAGTTTGCCTCATTCAATCCTATTGCATGCAGTGCGAAAATGGTGGCTGATTTATCATCCAAACTCTCAGGATTTGGCCACTTTGGAGGTTTTTTTGGTGTAAATTGAACCAAGGCAATTTTGGGCTTATGAGTTTGCCCAAGTGAACCAGCACCTACACTCCTACCAAATATTTTCAGTGGCTTCTAAACATTGTATATATTATATATCTTGTCCTCAGACAAGAGCAGGGTCTCCAAGTCCAAATTTAATATTTTCAGGGTTAAATGTAGCCACTAAGACCATCGCCAACAGTGCTCAGTAGGTGTGACCCTGAAAAAATATTTCTCACATCCAAGAAGTTTTAGCTTTGGGACGTGAAATTTCGCCTAATTTCGACCTGAAAAATATGATTTTGACTTATATAAAGGATTTTCCATGGAAAAAATGACGCAAATTCGCTACATTTTATTTTTTTAAAAATTTCCAGATCATCAGATATTTATTATAAGTTCTAGTAGGTAGCCAAGAATGTAGAAGGATTCTGTTCTTTTTCCCTACTTTCATATCTAGTCTGTAGCCAGGCTAAATCATCTTATGGATGATTCCACTTCAGCTACATCACAAAACTGGGAAAAAAAAGACACTCTGCGTGGAAGCTTTACTTACTTACTTTTCCAAAACCCACCCATAAAACTAAAATTGGGACTGCACAGACGTAGGAGACTACTGATAGCAACCCGCCTGGACCAGTCAAACTATGTAGCCAATATAAAACGGAAGTACTGTCAACTGAAACATGATTTGACTCTGTTTATTAGACTGTTCCAGGCGTCTAAAAGCTGAGCATGAGTCTTTCACCGAATTGGACTGATTGCTGTACGTGATCCGAGATTTCTAGTGCAAGCTCACATACCATGCGCCGGTGGAGATACTCTAAGTGGCCGCAATCAATCCAGAACTTGGTCATGGTACCGGTGTGGGTGAGAAAGTGGCTGTTCACCTTGGCTGAGAAAGTGGCAGGGTATGAATATTTCAAGGGGTCGAATTTGAATATTGTAGTACTTAGGCCACTTCGACGCTAACAATATTATTTTCAGAAATGTTGAAATTTTGGAAAAAAATCAGAAATTTTCTTCTGGAAAACAAATAAAGAATCTGATGGAATATTTGAGAATATATCAATTGTGAAAATGGAATTATGAAATTAATTAATTATTCGACAAACACATGTTGAAGTGGGTATTATGGTATATCTTCAGCTATATTCCAATTGTGTATTTTTGGCCAGGGGAAAATCGAGTTTAGCCTCAAATTTTAATCATGTAGCCTGTCAAACTATAGACAATGAATGTTTTCTACCCTTATCAGCAAATTTTCTTCCTTGGTCCTTCAAAATGATTGTTATCAGCTGCAACTCAATATGCCCAATTAACTTTTGGGCCCAAAAAAATTCAAGAATCTTGATGGGAAAATATTTAAAAACTTGTTAACATTTAGTAAGCATGCAATGGATTAGAATTCAAAATACTCACATTCAAAATTCCTAGTTGTGTTCATCAAGCAGTAGATCAAAATTGAAAAGCATTAACATTTGCAAATTTTACTTTGTATTACGTTTTTGATTATTTTGTGCAATTTTTAAAATAGTGTTGTTGTTTTTTTATTGATTGTGAAATCATTAGGGAATAGGTTGAAGTTAGTGTAGAATTTTTGAAGGAAACCAAACGCCCAATTTGTAATAGATTTTTCTACAAAACTTTTGATTAGTAGGAAGAATCAATTTGATTTTACGTTTAAAAAATAATGCAAATACTTTTCTAAAACATGTTAATTTCAAAAAACATCAAGAGTAATCACCATAAATTTTAAGAAATAGTTAAATTAGGTTATACATCAACTTGTGTTAGAACCTTCACAAATGCAACCTACTAAAAATGAAGTGGTGAATGCACCAAACATGGATGCAACATGATGGGTAGAAGCTAACGATCAACATCAAATTGCAGCCAAATTGGTTGTGCAAAGGGACCCATCCATACCCTCAACCATTCACCAAGTGACACACAAACCTTGATCCAACAATGGGCAAGGAACTTTCACTATGGTGGCAATAGCAAACATGTTCAACAATTTGATAAAATTGTCTTAACATGGCAACAATGACAATCTACAACCCCTAGATATTTCATACCCATAATAGGTGTACCTACATGAAAAATAATCTTTATTAATTTGCATAATCAATAACCAAATCCCAACATAAATTTGGCAACCACTGATTCAATAATGGAATGAATCTAACTTACAAACCCGGGGGGGGGCGGGGGGGCACTTAGTGTAAATTTTGGGATCTATGTGCATCAAATGACCATTTTTAAGGGGGGTATTAGATAATTGTCCAACCTATTTTTATCACCTTATTATTATCTCATTTTCTAATATGTAGATATTAAAGCCACCCTATATTAATTATAATCCATTATTTCAAATTATTACATATCTTATATTATAATTAATTTGGTTATTTGAATAAAATGCACCCTATTTTTTAATTAATGAACGTATAATTTTTACTCAACATTCAATATATTGCACCTTATATTTTTACTCACGTATTTTTTACTTTTTTTTACTAGTGTCCCCCTTGGGCTTACAAATAAGTTAAAACAACATTGTTGCATGGATCGAAGACCTTTTAATCAATTAGTTTCCATACCATAGTTGGAACATGTTGAGCCTTGAGCAACACCAATGGTTATTAAAAAAATCAACATATCAACATGTCAAGGTGAAAGATTATAAGTTCCACACTACACACTAGTTTTAGGAAGAAATTAGGGTGTTGAAACTATAATTTATTTTTATTGTCAACAAGTGGGACATTAATTCAACCATTACCCCTTTGTTGATGATAGGTTAAATCAATTATTGAAGGATGAGGTGATGAATGTTCATTAATCTGTCATTCCAACTACTACAATAATATTACCTAATGTGCTTATACAAGGAATTCAAGTCATGAATCCTAGCATTGGTCATATGACAATACGTGTTAGATGATATGAGGATAACATAGAGGTGTCCTAACAAGTTTAATAAATTGTGCATGAGTTCCTACCACTAGTTCTATATAATTTATTGTGGTGGTTGGTGATACTGGAACCTTTCACTTTTGGTTATGACAAGTTTCAAGAATATGACATGTTTTGCCACAATTAGTATAGGTTAATGTAGATTTAGCTATAACAATAGGTACTATCGATTGAGCAACTACATTAGCTTTTGGCATGGTTAGTAAAACATTGTAATTCAAACTAATAGGTCCATTTTCTTCACATACTATGACAACTGCTTTGTGTTCAATCAAGGTATCTCACTTCATACTAGTTGTTAATATGAAATAAGGTAGTAAACATATTCTAAAAATAGTGGTGGGGAAAACATCTATTGTTTTAACTTGTAAACAATTGGTTAATTTCAATAGATGTTCATAATGAACTTCAACATGTTCAACATTTTGTTGTTGAATATTTTGTAATTGCATGTAGACCTCCTTGTCATTCTTCATAGTTCTGAATTACTTGCAAAATGTTTGTTCTAGTTCTTCAAATGTGCAATTTGGATGGTTTTGAACAAAATTTTCACCCCATTTAAATAAAATCTTTTAAAATGAAACCAAACATGTTGATAATCTTAGCTTCCATTATTTGACCATTAGTTTTAATGGATTTCTTGAATACTTTAATGTGAACATTAGGGTTAATGTCTTTGATTTCGATTGGGTATTGCAACTTCTTGCATGTCAACTTAGTTGTTAGCTTTGGTATAGGTTGTGTAGTAGGTGCTTAATACCATGGTGGTATGAACATGCATGGATCAGGTGTTGGTGATCCAAATGATCAAACATGTGGATTGTATGGTGGTCTTTTAGGTGGATCTATTATGGGCGAACTTCTTCCAAGTGAATATCTAAATTGTCCTCCATCCAATGCATGATGAGTAGAACCTCCTTTTGGTACATGAGTTAGTAAACCATTACTAGTTTAATGTATCTTAATATTGATTGGTATAATGGTTATCATTGAAACAATAACCTTTTGTTGAACATGTCCTTTATCCTTGTTGATGATTAGGTGAACCATTATAGTAAACTAATTACCAACAATATGTGGTGTGTGTATTGGTGGGATGATAGGTTGTTTTAGTGCTAGATGCACATACCCATGTACATAACATGTATGATTCCTAAAGATCAAGAAATCAAATCCTTTTGTTTCAATAGGGTATGTTGGATATAAACTAGGATATAAAGGTACATAAAGGGGTATGACATTATACCACATTGGGTATGTAGATGTAAGTAAAACATTGTTCTTACTTGGTACAAATGGTGTAACATGTGGTTGCCAACATCGATATGGAGATTGCCTTAGGAACCCTAAAATATAAAACATGTTCAAAACCAAACCTATTAGTTTCAATATAGTAAGATCTAAGCTTCTTAAACCTAATAAATTTGTAGTAAATGTGGTAGTTGTTGTCACTACTTGTAGCCAATAACCAAAGCAACAAATGTTGAAAGATCAAAAACCAATTTAAGCCAAAAGAACAACATACTAACAAAAAGAAGAATGTTTATGTGATTCATTTGTTGAAACTATGAAACAAGTGTAATGTGTGAAGTAGACAAACAAACCACCATAAAACCCAAAGAGTCATTATAAAGTAGTTGGGTTAGATTGCCTGAAATTACCAATGCAAATCAACTAGTTGAAAATAATCAAATTAGTTAAATGTTTGCTACTTATGACATCAAAACAAATGACATCAAAAAAGACTTTGGAGGAAATTTTGAAGGATATTGGCATGCAAGTCTTGGAGACTTAGTATACATTCAACTTGGGACAATTGTTACAAGTAATACCTAGGTGAAAACACATTACAATGTAGACAATTTTAGGGAAAACTAGGATTACATATAATATAAAAAGTAGTAACACATAATATTTCACTCACTTTGAAATTTTTTTAGAGACCATCACACTGTAGTTAATTTGATATTCAAACATAAAATAAATTATTAAACCCATCAATATGCAATTGATTGGTAGTTGTATCATTGTGTAAAAATACACCAATAATTTTATAAACCCTATTTTACAATAGATTAACATTTTTTTATTAATTTTGATAATTCATTCTTTTTATGTAAAATGGTAAAAACAACACTTCACCCATTTACATTTTCAATGGAAGAACATTTTACAACTTTAAAAAATCACAATTTTCATCATTATTATAACATAATGTACTAACAAATGTTTTTAAAAATATGATATGAACTTCACAACTTGAAAAGAAATTAGCGAAAAAAATTCTTCTCCATGGTTGTTTTACATGTGCAAAATTTCATGGATAAACTACCATTAAATCTAGTCCTTTAATTTGTAGTCCTTTTTTACAATTGTAGTATTGTGACAAGGTTGTTGCAAAATGAAAATGTACTCCAACTAATAATTAATTTGTTCATATTTGCTCCAATTTCATGATACAAAAACATATTGGGATGTAAACCACCATTGATTGAAAATTTTTGTTACAAAATGTTTTCCAAACATCTACCATGATATATCAAAGTTTCACATGTATTGAAAATTGTCAAATTGTTGTCACAAATTGTTTACACCATAGTGTGCTTTCATCCACCTAACATCAAACTTTACATTTTTAACTTGATACCATCACATGTTTCACTTAAACCTATAGTTGTTTTAGTAACAATTGATCATCAATGGTAGTTATATAGGTTCAAATAGGAAGGAATTTCATTGAGGATGTCCTTCTAAATGGTGGTTTTGGAATTAACATTATTATGGGAAAATTGAAAGAGTTGTTAGAATTAGCAAAACCAAAACTAACATCTTATAACTTACGCATGGCAAATCAAACTATTGTTAAACCTTTAGGTTTGATCAAAGATCTTAAAATTTTTGTCCATGGAATCCAACTAATCAACTTGAATGTTAGTATGTTACGACTTCCATTCTAGAATATCTTATGATGAAAAATTTGATGTTCATTATAAAACTTGAATTATTTTCAATAGGAACCGTAAGGATCCAAATTCTTTAAGGTGTACCAAATTTGTGACATGTAACATCACCTTTTTTGTATTTTTAACCTAATCTTTTTCTACCATATAAAGACACATTTGTGGATGATTATGATAGAATCTAAAATTGTAGTGGTCTAAAATATGGTACTTATGAAACATTTAACATTTTTTGACTCATTAGTTTTGATGAGGATCAAAATATAGGGGAAATTTAAAGGACTGCAGTAAGGACTAGGCCCTTTTCATCCTTGGTGGTACACTTTAAAGGATTTTCACCCATAATTATCCCTAAACCAACTAGGTTAAAACAACCTATTAATTATACTCCATTTGCAAATATTGAGTTAGTTGAACATGTACTTGATGTACCTATTGAACCAATTTTGTATTACTTATTCATATAGTTATACCACATGATATTTTTAGGTAGTTGTTAAGGGGGTAGGATGAATATGTGATTTTGGATGAACAAGGCAGTTAGGATAAGGATTGATCAGGGAACTTTGTTAATTTGAATTTTGAATTCTTGTTGTTTTGATCATGATGATGTGATTTGGAATAGTTCAAAAGGTGAAAGTTCTAGAAAACAAGGGGAAAAGATGAGACACGAAGTTGAGAGAAAAGTAGGAGGAACTATAGGTACTTATAATAGAAAACAATGGACTTTATTTTGATGTAACACAGATTTTAAGTGTTGTTTTAGATTTTTTTCAATAAAACATGGAACTATGCTATAATTTTGAGGGATGTTTTCAATAATACAAACAAGCACATACTTCTATAGTGAATTCTATGTTCATCTTTTGTGTTAATTTTCCGTACTATCAAATCATGATGAAATGAATTGTAATATTGTTTTTGGAATATTTTTTATGTATTTTGAAATCATGAATTTGATGTGTTAATGAATGGTAGTGTTAAGTTTGTTGAGACTTAAGACATGGATAATCAACATATGCATGTGAAATGCAAATTTGTTGTTACAATAATGTGAAATATTTTGCAGAAATTTAAATTTCACTTATACGAGTAGCACCTACCAAAGACATTCTTCTAACCTATAGTAGGAAAAATGACAATCAATGAAACATTTACTCATGAACAAGTCCAAAATTTACACATTGGTAGTCAAGGATTGTCATAAAAGATGAACAATTGACCAAAATAAACTTGGGCATTAAAAATAACTTGCAACATGTCAAAATCAACCTTGATTTGTAACTTGTCATTCAAACCACTTGACATAGCTCAACATCAATTAAGGTGGGCAATTGATACCACCTATTCATCAAGCAAGGTACTAATTGAATCCTAACTATGCAACCATTATCAAACATGACATTGATAAGCTATTAGTTACATGTTTTATTAAACTTGTTGGGGAGGCTACTTAGTTATCACCAATAGTCATAATGCTTTAAAAAATGACAAATTGAAAATTTGTGTGGAGTTTTAAATGTAAAATGTTGCCACAAAGAAATATCCATACTCTTTACCTTTTACTAATGAAGTTATAAACATTGTAATTGGACATAAAGTTTATATGTTTTTAAATGGTTTTTCTTTTATATTATTAGATTTTCATAACACTTGAAAATTAGTACAAAACAACTTTTGTTATTGACTAGGGGGCCTTTGTATGGGTTGTGATGCCTTTTGGGGTCAAAAATGGACCATCTACCTATCAAAAGGTAATTACAAATGCTTAAAATGAATATATTAACATGTATTCATGAGGACCCTTTTAGATGGCTTTATTGGTTTTAGTAACATGTCCACCCATATAGAGAAATTCAAAAAATGTTTCTTCAAGTGTAGAGGATTTGGCATTAGTTTGAATTCAAAAAAATGTGCATTCATGATTTGTTCTATAACTATTTTGGGATTCATAGTTTCCAAAAAAGGAAAAACATCTTACCTAAAAACATAGAAGTCATATTCAAAATGCTAATACCTAAAACACCTCACAAGATTCAAGTGTTCAATGGAATGGCCCAATTCTACCAATGCCTCATAAAAGTTTTTGCCTCTATCATGGCACTTATTACAAAGTTACTCAAGAAAATAGGTATTCAAATCGACAATTGATCATGAATGTCAAACTTCTTGGGAAGACATTAAGATTAACCAATACATTCAAGCTCCCATTCTGATAGTCCCAACTAAGAATTAAAATTTTATGTTGATACTAACGCATCTTAACTAACAATAATGGCAATATTTGCCCAAAATCCAACTTGTAAATTTGATAAACTAGTTATGTATTCTCCTAGACTTCTAAATTCTATTGAAATAAATTATACTACCATTTTGAGAAAGGCTTTAGCTATGTTCTATGCCTTACACAAGTTTATACATTACCAATTAAGTAAAAAGTTTTTATCTTATGTCGATCATATGGCTTTAGTGCATTTTGTTAATCTAATAGGTTAACAAGATGGTTATTGTTGTTCTTGGAATATGATTTCAAGATTACGTATCAACTTGGTAGATCTCACCCAGTGGCAAATGTTTTAAGCTAGTTGCTGAAGAATTTTGAACCTATTAGAATACTTGATCAAACTAGTGATGTTCATGTTCACATTGTAGCTTGAATGGTTACAAATTGTTTATGAGTATTTATTAGAGGAATGATGCCCAAAAAATTCACTACTTCACAAAGACAATATCTAGCCCAACGAGTTAAACCATTTGTATTTCAAGAAGGAATATTGTATTGATTTGGACAAGATAACAAGTTCCATCAAATCTTGCAACCAAAATAGGTACCCACAATGTTGCAAGAACTACATGGAGTTGTAGGAGGACATTTTTTCTTTGACATCATTATGAAGAAGATCTTGGATGTTGGTTATTAGTAGCTGATGATTATTTGAAATGTTCACAAATATTGCAAAACATGTGACCAATGTCAACAAACATGTAACCTATTCATGTAGAACCTAACAAAATTGATTATCATTTTACTTGAAAAAGCCAAAAATGGGGTTTGGATTTCATTGGATTAACCAAACTTGCAAGCAAATTGTCCAAACTTCACACATGGTGTCGCAAGAATGATTACAAAACCCTATGTGTAATGATGCCACAAATGAAACAATACCAAATGGCAACAATAAATAATTTGCATGATGCCATTAAAAATGAATCTGTGCAACTTCAAGTGATAAAATGTTCAATATATGGACGACACATGGGCGCATCACAACACATTATTTGCAACTATTAAACAAAGGTTACGACAATCAATCATTATTCATCCAATCCAAGCCTCACACATGGCATCACAAAAAAGGTTGCAAAACCCCAATGCATGATGGTACCACAAATAAAATAGCACCAAGTGGCAACAACAAACAATTTGCAATATGCTACTAAAAGTGAATCTTTGCAACTTTAAGTGAGAAAATGTCCAATAGATGGGCAACACATGAGCATGCCACAATGCATTACTTGCAACAATTAGATGAAGGTTGCAACCATCACTTATTGTTCATCCAATCCAAACATCACACATGATGTTTCAAGACATGTTAAAAAAACCACGATGTGTGATGGTGCCATAAATAAAACAACACCAAGTGGCAACAACAAACAATTTACATTATGCCACTAAAAGTGGATCTTTCTAACTTCAAATGAAAAAATGTCCAATATATGGGCACACCACAACACATTACTTGCAATTTATTAAATGAAGGTTCCAACAATCATTCATTATTCATCCAATCCAAGCCTCACACACAACGTCACAAGAAAGGTTGCAAAACTGAAACGTGCAATGGTACCACAAATAAAATAATGCCAAGTCACAACAACAAACAATCTGCAATATGCCACTAAGAGTGAATCTTTGCAACTTCAAGTGAGAAAATGTCTAATAGATGGGCAACACATGGGCATGCCACAAGGCATTACTTGTAGCTATTAGATGAAGGTTATGACCATTAGTCATTATTCATCCAATTTAAACTTCACACATGGTGTCACAAGAGAGGTTGCAAAACCCCAATGTGCAGTGGCACCACAAATAAAACAAGGCCAATTGACAACAACAAACAATCCACAATATGCCATTAAAAATGAATCTTTGCAACTTCAAATGAGAAAATGTCCAATATATGGGCAACACATGGGTGCACCACAATGCATTACTTGCAACTATTATACAAAGGTTGCAACCATTATTCATTGTTCATCCAATCCAAATGTCACACATGTGTCTCAAGAAAGGTTATAAAACCTTGATGTGTGATACTACCACAAATAAAACAACACCAAGTGGCAACAACAAACAATCCGCATTATGCCACTAAGAGTGAAATTTGCAACTTCTAGTGGCAAAATGTCCAACAGATGGTGGACACATGGGTGCACCACAACACATTGCTTGTAACTATTAGATGAAGGTTACAACAATCAGTCATTGTCCATCCAATCCAAACCTCACACATGGTGGTGCAAAAGAGGTTACAAAACCCCAACATGTGGTGGTACCACAAATAAAACAACGCCAAGTGCCAACAATAAATAATCCACAATATGCCACTAAGAGTGAATCTTTGCAACTTCAAGTGAAAAAATGTCCAATAGATGGGTGACACATGGGCACACCATAATGCATTACTTGCAACTATTAGATGAAAATTACAACCATTGGTCATTATTCATCCAATCCAAACTTCACACATGGTGTTTCAAAAGAGGTTAGAAAACCCCATTGTGCGGTGGTGCCACAAATAAAACAACTCTTATTGGCAATAACAAACAATCCGCATTATGCCATTAAAAGTGAATCTTTGCAACTTCAAGTAAAAAATGTCCAATAGATGGGTCACACATGGGTGCACTACAATGCATTGCATGCAACTATTAGTCATTAATCTTCAAATCAAAACCTCAAAAATGGCGTCATAAGATAGGTGGCAAACCATGGCAACATGTGGGCCATGTGCATTGCATGTACATTTGAATAACCATGTAAATTTTTGACACATGTCAAACATTTTGTAAAACATCTCTTGTAACACATAGTTGATTAAAATGACTCCATTTAATGGAATGCACTTTACATTTTACACATCATACCAAGGTCATTGATGACATGGAATTTTAATATTAATAAAAAAAATTTTAAAATCCTAGTTGATAAAATGATTGAGTTTTGTGACTAAATGTCTTTTGCAACTAAATGGGTGAAACGACATGGATTTAGCAACTCATGAATGACTAGTTGCATATGTCCTTCTTAATTAAGACATAATTGCAAAACCCAAGATGTGTTGTTGTGAAAGTGATGTCGTTTGGAGTTAAAAATGAACTTCCAACATATCAAAGAGTTGTTACCAAAGCATTTAGATAATATTTGGACAATTTTATGAAGATATTTTTGGATGACTTTACAATGTATAGTGAGATGGATAGTCATTCGCAAAAGCTCATATTATGCTTTCAAAAGTGCAAAGGATATGGCATTAATTTGAATATAGGCAAATGTGCATTCATGGTATGGCACAATTTTACAAATGTTTCATAAAAAACGTTGCTACTATTATGGCACCTATTATTAAATTGACCATAAAAACATAAACTTTTCTTTGGACATAAGAATGTTAAAAAGCTTGGGAGTTGATCAAATAAAAATATATTGAAACACCAATATTGATATCACCAAATTAGCAAGTGGAGTTTCATGTTCATGCATATGCATCATTACTAGCTATAGGAACTATGTTGTCTTAGAATTTGACATGGAAGAGTGATCAATCAATGGTGTATGCTTCTAGATTTTTTAATAAAATAAAACACAATTATAGCACTATAGAAATAGTGGCTTTAGCAATGGTCTTTGCTTTGCACAAGTTCAAACATTATTTGTTGGGTAATAAGTTTGTATTCTATGTAAACTATATGGCATTGGTCTATCTGGTAACAAATTTTTTGTAGCATTTTGTGGTAATAGATTTTCAATAACATTTCTCAATAGTGGTTTTGTAGTAGTAGGTTTTCGGTATTGATTTTCAATATTGGTTTCTAGTAGTCAAAATTGATACTAACAATTCTTGTCCTAAAAATCCTAACATTTTTTACATATTAAATAACATCCACCGTGCAATTTGCAATTTTTGCACTTTGATTTTGCTAGTGTTTCATCCACATGTACATAACTTGATATGTGGTGGCAAAAAGTTTTAATATACACCATGTTTTTGATAACTACTTCAAGTTCTTTGTCAACCCTTTCCTCAAGAAAAACTCTATGGTTTATTATAGTGTTTTATGAAGCATAATATCTAATTTTTTATTCTTCTCCCATTTTCAATTGTATTGTTTATTAATGAAGTTACTCCTTCTAAGAGTAAACTAATGTTACCAATAGAATATAGAACTAGGTGCAAGCAAGATATTTTACACATACTTGTTACCTTGTTTTCTACTTGAAGACACACAAAAAATAGATTTTCAAACTTTTAACCTTTTTCTAACATTTCAAAACAAATGAAACCTTTTTTTTTTTCATGGGCATCTGTAGCCTCCCTCTAGCTTTCAAAAGCAATTTGTGTCATCATTTGGACTTGCAAAAGTACCCCAAAAGTATCCCCCATTTTTTAGAGGTTGGGGATGAATTTTGTTATGAAAACGAACTTGATTAACAAAAAAATTATATTAGAATGTTCATCACATCCATATTGAAGTGTTTTAGAAAAAAACCAAATACTTGTAAAAACATTTCGCCTACTTTCAAGTACTTGAACTTTATTTTTCAAATTGCCATAACTTTTAGGTCCAATTCAAGTACTTGCAAGTAGTTTTTAAAAACATGATTATAATAATTGAACTTTTGAAGTCCGTGCAAACAAGAGTTAATAAATAATGTACTCAATTATTTTTTTATTATCCCCATTAAATCATCTAATTGTTATCATTTTCTTTAGGAACCCTAATATTTTGTTGCTTACATTACTTTTTGTGTATACTTTAGCATGCTTCACCCAACCATGTGAAAATAGGGTCAACCATAGGTCAAAATGATGTTGGGCTATTTGGGGGAACGTTAGGGCAGTTGACAATCACATCATTTAACCATCTTAAACCTTGTGGCAATCAAAAGTTCATCTTGGGCTGATAGAAAAAATGAGGTAATGATCAAAAAAAATTCATGTAGTGACTAAAATGTTTTTGACCAACAATTCAAGATTTTCAAAGTTAAACCAATTGTGGAGATTTAACCATTATGCATTGAACGATTGAAAATTTTCAATTGTTCGATTTGATGAATGAATTTTCTTGGTTGCTTAAGTTGGTGGTCAAATTTTTGAAGCAATGATCAAATTTTTTGAACAGTGATTATAAGTGCTTGCGGATCAATGGTGAAGATCAAACCATTGTCGATTGAAACAATTGAAAATTTGGTCACTCAATTTGATGATTGGAATTTTTTGGTTGCTTAGTTTAATGACTAAAAACTTGGGCATTCAAAAGTTCTTGATCACAAAACTAATTTAACCAAAAGAATTGGTCATTGAAAACATTGGTCAACATTCGTCTTGATAGACAAAACTAATGTGTTTAGATGGATGTTGATGTGACAAGGGACCCAAATTGGGCATGTCATGCCATTTTTAATAACCTTGGGGCCATCAAGATGCACCTCAAGCTATTCCTCTTGCGGTATTAACATAAAGGTTATCCATAGCCAAATTGGTTGATTTTAATTGATTTGGAACAATATGGACCTACATTTGTGCTATAAGAATTGACATGTCCATAAAGGTAATCTAACTGCAATTGGAAGATTGGTTTACACCCATGCTTCCACACACATGGCCTCCATTGTTTTCATGGGTATAGATATGACATTATCAACAATTATATATGAACTATGGCCAAACAATGTGGGATAAAATTGAGATGTAATTGGAAAAGTCCTAGGGAACACATTTGGAATTTGGGGAACGTGATGGGAACTTGATGGGACCACATTGGGAACATATTGGGAGGAGACAAAGAAAACAAAAGATCCCCCCCCTCCCCCCCAACTGCATGTTGAGCCTTCTCATTGACTGCATAAAATTTCTATTTCCAAAATTGTTTGTCACCATTTTGAACCTGAGCTAATTGCCCCTGTTACAACCTGGGGTACTTATTGGCTTGTATGTACTTATAGATTTGGGACTAAGGCTGTCTATTAACGAACCATCTTACGGGTTATATATGTATTCCCAAAAAGTTTAATGACTTGATTCAGACTGATTTATGTGAGATATTTTACTAATAATATTTTTGCTTCTTGTGCATTTTACATATTTTTCTTTATGATATTTTGTGAATCATGGATAGGATCTTGAAAGTCCAAGAAAGAATAACATTATATACCTTTCATTTTTATCTAATTCACCTTTTTAGTCAACTAATGCACAATATTACCATAAGCAACCCAAAATTTCAAATATAGCTAATCTTTCAAAACCAAAAGTCTCAAAACAATCCTACTGCTTAAATTTCATATACTTGACTTCATGTGCTATAGACTATCTATCTCTTTCTAAGTCAAACAATCAAATGTGGGCCATGGAAAAAAATGGACATTTATTTTAATATGACTTGTGAATTCAATCGACAATTTGGTTACCCTTCGATGCACCCTTGAGTTTCGCAAGTGATATGGTGAGTTAAAAAATTGTTCAATATTGATCATGAGCAAGGTACCAAACTGTGGGTGTTCTTCTGTAGGTACTTCAAAGTTGGGGGTCATTTTTAACAGGTTGTAGAACTTATCTATTGCATGGGCGAGACCTTTGAGGTCAGGGTTCTATCCTGTTGAGGAAACTTACTTTTCATTAAATTATGAAACGTGCGGCTTGACCAACTCACATTATAGGGGTAATGAACATTGGCTCAATTCCTAGTTAACTGTGTCTCGCCAAAATAAATATGTTCAGAATATTAGGATTGCCAAAAAAATATGTTCAAAATTTGACAATCACCAAGTTAAGAAATATTACATAAATTGTTTGCATTGGATACATTGCCTTTGACTCAATGAAAACCATCAGACAGCCAAACACCAACAATATAATATTAGTTGATGTCTATAATTTCACCACACACGAAATTATTGTGTCATCAAGTTTACTCCATCATTTGTCCATGAGTAGCATTTTTGGTTTTAATCAAATTTGGAAGATGACATGAACCCCCTGCACATGATGCCTATTATTCTACATGGGAACCTAGGCTTGACCAAATCTTGATATAATAACGGAAACCAACATTTTGCTGAGAATATTTTGTGGACTACATCAACTCTTTGATTGCCACATAGAAATTTAGCAAAACTAAACTTCTCACACGTGTTAGTGACCATTAAAATGCCAACTGGTAGCACAAGCTACGTAGCTTCCAAGGGTACAAGGTAACAGTCTTGCTCTAAGCTATGTTCTTTTGGTGCCAAATTTTGTCAAATGTGAAAAATGAAACAGGAATATTTTGTGGCAATATTCCGTTTTCTGCTAAAAATGGTCAAATTTCAAAAGAAAATTGAAAACCCTCTGCCACATTTGGATGTTGATTTTAATTTGGTAGCAGTTTTACAACCAGTTTTTAAACTACTTAGACATGATCTAAAAACCTGTTGCCATTTAATGCTAAATCCCTCTTGGGATGCTAGCCAATGATGCAACATCAGAAAATTGGAAAAAATATTGCTGGCTCTTAGGGTAAAAGGCAAATAATATAAATAAAATGCAAGAACCCGAATCTTATCAATAAGTTAAGTAAAAAAGATTCCATCAACAACAAATCAAAGTCGCAAAATGTGGGAATTTACACGAGTTCCAAGATTATCCTTCCATGTATGACCTTTTTGTCCACATTTCAAAACAATTCCCCACCCTCAATTAAAAGTAACCTTCCAATACATGAAACCCAAGTATGGCAACCAAAAGGATAAGAAATGATTTTTTTCCAACTGAGTGAAGCATACATTTACTCTTTCATTTGTGACTGGACATGTCTGCGTCAAGGACATACCCACCCATTATTGGTGGATATCTCTTGGGAAACTAGTTGCCAACAAACGTATGCATGGAACATTCTACAAGGACACAACAACAATCCATTGTGGACTAATGGCCAGAGCACACAAGGTTTGAACCCATCTACGAAATACTTCAAAAGTGAAACTTTATTGAGAATTGAATGGCATGACAGTCAACTCAACCACTTTCATGTCAAGTGGGATACTGAATCTGATGCCCTGCACAAAATTTGCTGCAGTGCCATAGACAATCCTAAAGAGTAATTTGAAGGTTGCATCTCATGCAACATCTATAGACATAAAGTATGTATGAATATATATGACCTTTGATTCAAGCTTTCTTATTAGCAGCTTCGACTGCGTACTCGATCTTTTGGACTGCCTTTTCACCCAATCCGAATGCTTTTTCCAAGACCACCTCGGTGATGTTGGAATTGAATAACGCTACTGCCTGTATTTGCGTACCTGGGTTCTGGCTGTTCAGGGCTGCAATTGCAGTTGCAGTACCGTCGCACACGTTGAGCTCGAAGTGCAAAAGACCTCTCGGGAACACAAAC
>Ga0209611_10007269_pt1 | contig 17810 bp, 20 predicted proteins | sample S1TSphgellanicum_3_FD_187693 | JGI IMG/M metagenome (GOLD analysis project Ga0209611, IMG submission 187693) | Host-associated microbial communities from peat moss isolated from Minnesota, USA - S1T2_Fc - Sphagnum magellanicum MG (SPAdes) (version 2) | ecosystem: Host-associated > Plants > Peat...
TAAGGTTCAATAAATTGTGGGGGCGGTGGAGTTTGTGGTTTGTGGGATGCATACTTTGTCTAGTCAGAATGAAAAGCCAAGCTTGACCCCAAAGCCGGTTCACAATGGAAGAAGAAAGGTAAAGTCCGCAGCCAAGGGCTTTATTGAATAGGTATAGGGCAAGGGCTCCAATTTATTTATTTTTTCCATGATAATCAGCCGGTACACTGGTGTTCTGTTTTTCAAAGCCCCCGCCCCCCACCCAGACAGAGGAGGAAAAAGAATACTCTGGGTAATAAATATGCCGTCCAATTACACTAAAAAAATAAAATCAAAGCAGTTGTTCCTGTGTAAGGTAAGGGGGGTAAAGCCCAAGGTTGAAGGCATTACGGGAAGAAGTGGCTCCATGAGGGCAATAGCCGAGTGTGGACCCACTTTTGGTGTAAACCCTTGATTCCTATGTAAACACATTAGGAAATTCACGAGACAAAATGGAAGCTACCGGAAGCTACCTCAGAAGACGGAAAATGCAACTGGGACAAATGGGAGGGAGACAGGTACCTCAGAAAAACAAAATGCCCTGTAATTTCATACTCAGAAGTCAAATTTTCCGTTTAGAACCTTCCAGTCCGAATAAACTAATTAAAAAAAAAAATTCAATAGTCGTAAAACAGTGTATACACATAACTACACACACAACACCGTCCAAGCCAATATCGTTGAAACCTCCACCTTGGTTCGTCCCACTTGCACCTTGGTCCATCCTTAGGGGAAAAAAATTATTTTTTTAACAAAGGCGTCAAAGTCAGTCGGTTCCTGCAGAGTTGAAAACGAAGATAGGTAACCGGTTGGGAGAAGAAAAAAATGTATAGCCAATTAATAAATAAATAAATAAATAAATTGACGAAAAAAGGCACGAACTTCACTTCACTTTACTTTCCAACGCGACATTCGAAGAAGACGCCAAAAATGACACGATAGAAGATCCTTACTTTGCGCTGACGCATTCACTCTCGCCAGTGGGAGACTCGTCTGAGATCGAGATCATCGCGTCGCATGGATATCGATCGCGTGCGCGCTGTTCACGGCGCGCTTTTGCGTTGTCTTCGCTATAACAAGCGGACTCTTGCGCTGCTTGCTCTCGGTTGTTTCATTGTGGAAATCCGTCGTGAGCGTTGATGCGGAGCAGAAATCTTAGTGTTTAAGAAGTGTTTGCATTGGAAAGAAAGTAAGAAAGGAAGAAAGCAAGAAAGAATCTGCAGAAGAATTCCTGAGAAAACGAAAGACGACTTTGAAGAGTTTTTTTTTCTAAAAAAATTCCTGAGGAAAAGCCAGTTTTGGAAGGAAACACGTAGCAAAATCGGGTGCCTGAGAAGACTAAGACTTTGTAGAGTTTTTCTAAAGAACCTAGTTCTGGAAGGAAGGAAACACTAGCTAAGGAAGACAATTCTTCACGGATTTCTTTTCTTTGGTTGTCAAAAGTAGATCTTTGTTTGGTTTTCTGCGGAAAGATTTGGAGCGAGCAGGAATTTGCACTATGAAGAGGAGTTTGAATCAAGTTGCGGTTAGTGCGGTGGAGTGAAGGAAAGGAAGATCGGGAGTCTTTTTGGAGGGGCGGAGGAAGAGATAAGAGCTTGGAACTGTTTCCTGGTAGAGAGAGAGACACACACACACACAAAGACAGAGACTTAGAGATAGTCAGAGACAGAGAGAGGGAGAGGTTGGAAGACGATACAGGAAGGCGTAGAGAGACAGGAGTGCAGGGACTAGACCGTTGTTTGATGGCACATCCACCATCGGCTTTGCATATATTCAAGCACAGAAGCCAGCATGAGCTTGTTGCTTCACCTCCAAGTCCTTCCTCAGCCATGTCGCTTGTGAAGGCGCTGCTGGGATTGACAAGGATTATCGCAGTGTGCGAGAAGCCGCAAGTACTACAGAGGAGGAATGCGTCGAACATCGCGCGCAGGATCGAGATGCTGGCGTCTCTGTTCGAGGAGATCCGAGACTTACGACGCCCGCTGCCGCCCTCGGTGCTGCTATCCTTCCAGGAATTGTATTCTATCTTGAGTAGAGCGAAGCTGTTGCTGGACGATTGCAGAGAAGCTAGCTATTTCTGTTTGCTCATGGAGCAGGAATCCGTTGCACAGCAGTTCCAGGATTTGACGCAGAGCATGGCCGTGATTCTCCAAGCTCTTCCTTTAGAGCTTCTGGATCTACAAGTCGAGGTCAAGGAACAGATCCAACTGGTGCTAGCGCATGTGCGCAAAGCGAAGCTGTATCTGGATCCCGGAGAAATCCAGCTGCGTGAGGAGGCCAAAGCCTTGCTTGCCAAGGTCGAGAACAAAAAGCCCCTGGAAATCTTTCATTTACGAAAGCTGTTTACAAGACTCCAGCTTCTGAACAGCAGGGATTGCGAGACAGAGATGCAACGACTGGAAGAGCTGCGCAGCGAACAGTACAGAAGCACACAGATAGTAGAGAAGCTCACCAGTTTTTCTTGCTTTGTTCGCTATGGCAAGTGTGTACTGTATGGAATTGCGGAGGCGGCGAAGCTCGATGCTGCTGCAGACGATGCTGCCGGCCGCCTGCAGAATTCCGCAACAACATCGAGCAGGAATTCTTCTGCAAGCGAGGAGGTTTCCACGAGCGGCAGCGATGCCGCGGATCCCGCGGCCGCCATCGCCATCAATCCTCCAGAAGATTTCTTGTGTCCGATCAACCTGGAGATCATGCGCGATCCTGTGATAGTGGCCACGGGACAAACCTATGAGAGAGTGGCGATCGCGAGATGGCTGGAAGGAGGACATGACACATGTCCAAAGAGTGGGCAGAAGCTGCCGCACCTCCGTCTCATTCCCAACTATGCGCTCAAGAATCTTATCACACAGTGGTGTCTTGAGAACAATGTGCCGTCGTTCGAGAAATCCGACAAGAAGAGCACGAGACGCAATCAGGAATCGCTTGCAACGAATACAGTAGCGCTGGAAGCGACCAAACTCACGGCCTCCTTCTTGACGGAGATGCTCCTCCCCAGTAAGTCCCCGGAGACGCAGAATCAAGCTGCTTACGAGTTGCGGCTTCTTGCGAAATGCGGCATGGATAACAGAGTGTGCATCGCAAATGCCGGCGCCATTCCTTTGCTTGTGCCGCTTCTGTTGTCGAAGGATTCCAAGACGCAAGAAAACGCAGTCACTGCGCTATTGAATCTCTCCATCTGTGAGAGTCTCAAGATCCCGATCATGGAAGCAAGAGCTTGTGAGGCAATCATCGAGGTTTTGAAGTCCGGAGGTACCATGCAAGCCAGGGAAAACGCTGCGGCCACGCTCTTCAGTCTCGCGACAGTCGATGATCTCAAAATCGTCATCGGAAGCAAACCGGACGCCATTCCTGCTCTCGTCAAGCTTCTTCGGGAAGGCACATCGACGCCGGGCAAAAGAGATGCAGCCACAGCGCTATACAATCTCGCCGTGTACCAAGGGAACCGGGCGAGCATCGTCGACACAGGTGTTGTTCCAGTCTTGGTATCGCTTCTCGCTGATGAGGAAGCAGCGATGCATGACGACGCATTGGCGCTCCTCACGCTCATTGCAGGAACTCCCCAGGGCATGACTGCCATCTCTCAGACACCTGGTGCCATCCCCATCTTGGTAAGGTTTTTGAGCCTCGGTTCTTCCAGAGGGAAGGAGCATGCCATTGTGGTGTTGCTTGCTTTGTGTAGAACAGGAGGAGAGCCAATTGTGAATAGTGTACTAGATAGCAATGCAGTTCCATCTATCTACCATTTGTTCACCACAGGAAGCACCCCAAGAGCTAAGCAGAAAGCTGGCTCCCTCCTCAAGTTGCTCTACAATTGGAAATCTGCAGCTAAAAAAGCTGCTGCTGCGACAGCAGCAGCACATTAGACAGAGACAGAAACAGACACATAGAGCTTCTTTGAGGTAATGAGGAAGATGCGTTGGCTTCTCTTGGGCACATTGCCCTTTTAGACAACAAGGGTACAACACAAATTCAGGTAGAAAATAGAAACACACACCATAGAAGAGAGTTTTTTAGGGCACAGTTTTTAGGGTTTCTCTGGGGCACATTGCCCCTCATCATGATCTCAGTCACATACCTAGCAGATTCTCTCTCTCTCTCTCTTTTGTCCTTGCATCACTGGACATCAGCAGAAGGGAGAGAAAAATAAAATGCAGACTGCCACAAAAGCTCTTTCTCAATTGTGATCATAAATAATGCAGAAGAGCTGGCGGGTGCTGCAAGAGCTCTCTCACAAAGTGTGATGATCTGTTATCAGTTTTGCACTCGAAATGGAAGAAGAAGAAGAAAAATCTCGAAATGAGAATCTCCATGGGGGGATTGCATCATGTTCTCCAAATCATCTGGGTCTTTGCCTACTATGATGTCTGCAGTATTTTTGTCTGTTGTAAACCCATGACAATTAGAAAGGAGAGATTTTGCAAGGTTTCTCAATATTGAATGAATGTCTGAGTGTCATTTGTTCCATTGTAGCTATGACAATCAGAAGGGAGATGTTGCAAGGTTTCTCAATAGTGAATGACACTATAAATCTTCTTTGCACTGTGAAATACCATGTATACACCCATCAGGTCTTCTGTCTGTCTAAAATTTATTGATCTTTGATTATAGTCTCGTAAGTGGAGATTATGTGGCTTGTTTGTGTACAATAAGTCAGCCAACAACTACACATGCAGCTTGTTAGTGTACAATCAGTCACCCAACAATTACACAAGCGGCTGTTGTATGCAGCATGAGACAAATATCTTAACATGTTTTGGCTGCATCAATTTCAAATCCTCATCAACATTCCTTTACTTTTGCAAGCTTTCCTTTTTTGCCTGGTTGTTCACAAACAGAGAGCTTTTGCAGAGTGTAACAACCTCAGAGAATGCCTAGTGTATTTGGAGGGTGCTTATCAGGTAGAATTTCCTGCTTTCTGCTGGAGTGGGAGATCTCACAAAATCTCCCAGGAGTACTAAGGATCTCTTGCCAAAGCTCCATAGGGCAGGGGGTAAAATGATGCAAGGCAATCTCCAGTCTTCAAGTAATGAATCTGAGCCCTTCAGTTTGGACACTTCATTTATTACAAAGGGTGAGGCACTGCTGTGCCTTCTGCTCTGGAGCTTGGGATTCACCACTTCTACCGCACTACGCTGACAGTTCTTTTCTTATAGCCCCATATGCTGTACACCAGCCTATCTCCCACTCATGCATACAGGCCCTGCCCTACTCCAACTGTGCTATGCTGACAGTTCTTTTCTTACAGGCATGGCAGGCCCCATATGCAGTACACCAATGCATTGCAGGGCTATATCTGCTGCACAAGAGTCTCTCAAACATGAAAGTTCACAAGTATGATCTTGACTTTTTTTCCGGTTGCTTCAAGGATATGCAACAAAAACTCAGAATGCAGATTTTGTCTAATTCTTTGCCTGAAATTTTGGGTGTATGATATGTGCTTAATCACACAACCATCAACAGGAACTGATGAAGTTACCAGTCAGATTTGTATTACACACCAGTTCCAGAGAATAGCCATCTCAACAAATCAGGTAACAGTTTGAACAATAGTAATGAGCCATATGAAGCTCATATTGTCCCAAGGCTTAACCTGGTTTTTGTTGCTGCCATTGATTATGATCCTGAATACAAGATTAGAATTGCAGGGCATTGGATCAATCACTTTCACCTATGATGATGTTAATCAAGGGTTGCTTTCAGAGTCACTAATGGTAATCAAGTCTCAAATATTGGTTCCTAGTGCTTAATTTCTTCCAGGTTTCTAGTCAAATTTGGAGGGCTGCTTCCAGAATGACAATTTCAGAGGTCTGAACCATGAAGCAGAAGACTTAAAGAATTGACCTGGAAAGGGTTCAGAAAAGGATTTGCATGACTTCTGCACATGAGAATATTGGGCCAGCTGAGGATAAGGTCTGATGGCCATCCCTCCAAAACTGTGAATGTTTGAATTCACATCCCTGCATGGTCCCCACATCAAACTCTTTGATTAGGTCAATAGAGGCAAATAAGTAGAATCTATTATTTGATACTGCATGATGCTCATGTGCAACCAAACTGTAAGGAGCACACAATAGATTCTGAAGCACTTGTCCAGTCATTGCATGGGTTGATGGCAACAAAGCTACACCAACCAGAGTCAGACATGTCTGACCCTATTACTGGCACTCCTGATAATGGGAAAGAATTCAGACAATATTGAAAAGACTAGATCACAACAAGCAGGCACACCTGCCTTTGACACTACAGGATTCATGTTGATGTCTCTGGTGTGTGGTGCTCTGGTTTAGTATCTCTTTTCATCATTGGTACAGAAAAAAATGCAGACATTTAGCAGTAAGCCTTTTAAAAATCTCTGAAACTCATCCGAGGATCTACTCTTCCTCTACCACGTCCCCGACTCTGTCTGCCACGGCCACGGCCCCTGCCACTTCTTCCTCTCCCTGACCTTTTGAAGAAAGCTTTTCCATGCTTCACCTCAACCAAAGAATGCAAGAGTTCATCACACAGAACACAAGCCTTGTGTAGTGTGGCACCCCCAGTAAGCGGGGTTGCATTCTTGTTGAAATTCACCTGGAATCATTGAGCAATGTGACATCAAATCAGCCTCAGAACAGAGCCAGATCTCAGTTGATCAATGCATCATATAGGGCAGAAATCTGCAGTTAGTAAAGCCACTTAGAAACTTCAATTTCAATGTGATTCCAATTGGACTCTCTCTGCTGCAGTTTCAAATGCTACAGTTTTCAATGACTTCAATCCTTTTCAGATGCACCTCTACCAAAGATTCAGATTCAATTCAAAAGCTGTTGGGGCCTGCAAGTCCTTCAGATGTAATATCACAACTCCTAGATGTGTCTGGCATGTGATTTATCCAGGCAACTCTGCTCACAGCTGTTCTCATGAATTCGAAACCTGCTTGGATGTGCAGATGTGAACAACCAATTTTGGCAAAGCCACCAGAAACCAAAATCCTTGCAAATAACATGCAAGCTTACCTCTAGGAGTGCTGACCCACAGTCATCACAGTGGTCTTTTGACACTGATATACGGTGTGCATTATGTGGAAGATACACAAGGCAGTTACACTTGTTGCAGTCAAGTCTCCACTTGGGTGCACTTATTGGGTCAAGGACCAGTGTGCCATCACATTCAGGGCATGAACACACCCCCTGCTGAATCATAGAATGCCGACATGTAGGATGTGGACATATAGAACAAGGCATTCCTCGACTGCCTTTGCCCGTCCCCTTCCCTCCATCTTTCCCAGATCCAACACCACCAAATATAACCTCCGCCCCCTCAAATGGGGGATGATTATAGCAGTAAGGACAAAGAGGATAAGACTTTCCATCTGGCCCAGCAAGTGAGAATATCACCAATTCAAAGTTGTCGAGAGGGCATGTAAGTTCTGTATACAGCTGCAGGAGATTCATATGTTAAATCCTGACAGCACAAAAGTAAGGACAAGGGAGCTTCATCAACAAAGCTGCAAACAACTCTGCATCTGACAAATGATGATATGTCATCCTTGGAAATCAAGACAGCTAGGTCAACCCATCATTGAAACCTGATCACCACTTTTGCCACAAGATGGATCAAACTCTTCCTGTGCCATCGATTCTGAATAGGCATGGAATAGAGCAATTGACATAGCTTTCAACCTTAGAGAACAATGTAAAAGGGAACGCACAATTCAGGCACTTGCAAATATCATAAGAAATGAATACCTTAATGGCACCATTCTGTGGAAGGTGATGCACCTCCTCACATGATGCACAGTACAGACGTGATGGCCGCATGGCAATGTACTTCATATAGCGGGAGCATTTACCACACTTGCTCAAAGGTTTACCCGAATCAGCCAGTGGGGAAAACTGGGCTTCAAAAAGGGCATCCATGTGCTCTATCTGCTTGAAAAAGGATATGTATTAGAACCTTCCTTCCTATCATGGCCATAAGTTGCAAAGATTTGCAAAGAGGAAAAAGGAAGGGAGCAATAGAAAATATCTTGCCTGAGCAACAAAATAATTGAATTTGGCAGAGAACTCTTGCAAGGCATGCTGCACAACTCGAGTGTAGTCCATCTGACCCTTTGCTATCAAAGTAATTTGCTGCTCTATGAAGCGCCGGATATCAGGCAGGCACAAATCAATGTCAATTGTTTGGTACCCGCGCACCAATGTGATACCAAGAGCTGTTGGCACTACACGCCTCCCTGACTGTACCTGTTACAATAAAATATTCTATTGTAAGATCCCACTACAGTCTTCAAGAAGGAAGCCAGTCTGCTTCATCACAAGGATTCTTGAGGTGGAGAAATGGTAGATGACCTGTGCATAGTTGCGTTCACATATGTTGTTGATGTGTACTGGGATTGATGCATCAGTACCAATGCCGTGTTTCTCCATAAGAGTGATAAGCTCACTCTCTGTGAGGTAGTCTGGTGCAGCCGTCCGTCCCTGCAAAATGAACTGTAAGATTACAAACAGGGGCACCAACTACCAGCTTGCAATGTGCAATCTTCAAGAAGTTGCTTTGAGTAAAATGTTGATTATGCACCTGGTAAAGCTCGACCTCTGAGAGAGAAATTGTCTCTCCCACAGAGAATGTTGGCAAACTTTCATCAGCAACAGCAAGCCATGGCATTACTGCAGTGAATCCAGGAGATATCACTGCTCGCCCACTAACAGAAAACTTCTCTCCTCCAGCTGCAAAGGAGACCTTTGTCCTGCAAACCAAACCAAACCAAACATGCACCCCAGGAAACCTCAACAGATGAAGCATATGTTGCATGATGAACAGCTACATCATTGGCAACCAAGTTTGCATTTTTACCACCACTCAATAGTGGAAATTACAACAAAAACCCAGAATTCCTAACACCTTAGGAATTGAAAGTGAAAAATTGTTTTTGAAGATCACCTTGTATACTTGCAATCAGGGCTAACACTGCCAAGAAAATGTCTCGTTACATACTCAAATAGTCTCCACGCATCCCCTCCTCCTAGCTCTGCTTCTGTGGCAGATAGCATAGGAGTGATAGGTGGGTGATCCCCAGCATCAACTCCAGACTTTGGAGTATGAGGCCCAGCTGCCATTAGTGAGGCCACATAGTCACCCCATATTGGATGTTTGCGATGCAAGGACAGAGCTCCCTGCACATCAAAGCTTGCTGAATATGCTGTGCTCTCAGTGCGAGGATAGCTGCACAACAATGTTCAATAAGAAACAAGGAGACAACCTGTTTGTTTCCAATCATCTTCCCAGCAACAGAGGCCATGGCTGGATTGGTTAGACAAAATATCATTTGAGACTCTCATGAGGGCCTAATTGCAGCAAATTTACATGCAACAAATAACCCTAAAGTCAGAGATTTTCCAGCTTTTGTGAGGTTGAATTATGCATTTGTGAGGTCAAGGGATGAAAAGGAGGAAGAGAGAAAGAATGATACAAAATCTGCCAATCAAACACAACTTCACCCTTTGCTTGCTTTTCAAAGCAGATATTTTTTGACAATCTGAGAGAAAGCAGCTGATTGTATATGTGAAAACACTGCTGTTCTGTTGTCAATCAGTACCTTATATAGCCTTGAATGTAAAGACGTTCTGCAATTTGCATGGCATGATGGGGCCCCATGCCAAGTGCACTTGATGCCACCTGTGCTTCAACATTGAGAACTAACATGTAAGTAGAGATTCCTGCTCTTATGCATCTCTACCCACCTGTTTCCATCTGAAAGTGAGCTATGACCATAGTTTAAAAACAAAAGCTGAGAGCACTTTCCCTTTACCTGAAAACACCACAAACTCATTGACGAGTTGAGAACACAAACACGTAGCAATAGCTGGGCAACCAGGCAACCAACAAGGTCAGACCTTGAGCATGTCAACAGTGTTAAGGCCACTTGGGTGGTGCTTGCGATCCTCTTTTTTTGACACATCAGTAACTCGCACAGACTTTGTATCAGTTACCATCTTCTGGAACATCAATGCCACCTGCCACTCATCCCACATATCCATGTCATTGTTTTGTGATCTGCACCAGTCCTGACTTGAAACAAACTGTGAACAGGAGGTTTTCTCTCTATGCTACCTAACTAGACCCTCAGTTGCACAAATGATGCAATTCAAGGGACACCCTGAAGCAAGAAGTTTAATAATGCTGACAACTCCAGATGCCATATCTATGGATCTAGTTTAGAACAGAAACATGCATTTCTGAGAGCTTCAAATTGTCATAACTCAAATTTGTGCAGAGTAACTGTGATTTAAGAAACATGCCTCTCGATCAAAGAGTCTGTTGCGTTCCCATTCTAACAGCAGCTGATGCCCACCCTTACTGATATGAGGTTGCACTATCCAGAAAGGCTCTGGCACAAATGTGGTGATTCGAAGGTGGCGCTCCACACAGAATCCAAGAGTTGGGGTTTGACAAGGCCCATATCTAAGTAACAGAGGGTAAAAGATCAGACAATAAGAATAATTCCTTGCAGTCATCCAATGCCGGTGTACAACTGAACATTTGACTTACACCTACATGCATCAGGCATTTGTTGTGGACCAAAATTCTGTTCACCCAAAGTTGTATAAGAGAGATAATCTAGAAGCAGGGTGAGCTTTTTCAATGAAACAAAAAAGACGTACGAGATGACACTTGAGTCAAGGTTGCCATATTTGCCTTGGAAATAGCGGGTCTGGAAGCGTGTGAATGCCACACCAACTTTGAGATCTATTTCCTGCCGTGCATCCACTGCCAAAGCCTCATTCTTGTTGGGTTCCCCCAGGCTGTTCATTGCAGTCAAAATGTCTTTCTCACTGATGGCTGAGAATTTTGCACGGAAAACTTGCTGCCCTGATCCTTTCCTCATCACAGGCACTGCGCTCTCCATCACTGCATTCAGGACAGTTTCAAAAGCTCAATTCTGCAGGTAGTCCATGATCACTCCTGAACCTGAAGAAAAAGATTGAAGGAAAGTAGCTACATGTCTAAAACAAGTTGAGAACTGGAGATACAAGGTTGGGGGTATCTCCAAAAGCTGAATTACACAACCTACTATGGAATCTCTTAACACAAGTTTCCTTGACTGTGATAACTATGTTACCTTCAAAGCATATATTTTCGCCTTCTCGGTCACAGTCCAACCATAGAACCAAGTAGTCACATCCACGTGCCTCTTGTTGCAGATGCTTGCACACGTGGGCCTGTACCAATGACCAGGTGTGTAGAAAATGTAGAGAGCATTGGCCTCGGCAACTCAATAAATCATAAGCTCTTTCCTGTAAATCTCAGCCATGAAAGCCTAATTTCTTTTCAGAGAAGAGAGGAGCTGAAACATGTAAGTGGATGATTCAGAAGTACCTTAGGATTAGCTTCAGATTTGATGGTGAGTGCACCAAAAAGTTCAAATGGATCAGTGGTATCCCAATTTTGATACTTTGGAGGGAAATCAATGCTGCCAAAAAATCAGAAAGAATACATTGAGTATTTTTTGGTCTGATCTCAAGAGAATGCACACACATGATGGTCTTCACTCATGCATTCAGTGGGCACATCAAAGGATTATTGCCCAAAGCTACATCACAAGCGGATCATAATTACACTGTGATCATTCTCAGATGAAGAGTAGAACACTGATACCAATAGCTTCAAAATAAAACTGGTACAAAGGGTCCAAGGTCTAGGGTTTACAGCAGTATATGTAACAACCTGAGAACATGACCAATGACTGAAGTAATTTTGTACCGCACATCAAGGCCTCTGAATCTCCCATCAAACTCATGCACCTCCAAGTATGACCTTCGAGATGACATCTGTGTTGAACAGTTCCAGTCCTCATCAGTTTTTCTCCAGAGCAAAGAGAGATACCAAACATGGCAAAATAACTCCTGCTCTCAGCCCACATCTTGCTTCACAAACAGGCAAGGAAATAGATGACAGCTCAAATCCTACAGATGGACAAGAATCAAGACAAGAATTTCACAGCTTATACCAAATCCCAAAATGATCTGAATTAACAACTTCCCAAAGCTATTGATTGCTCATGCATCTTCATGACATTACAGATGACAAACTTCACAAGAAGTCCAGAAGAAGAAAGGTGTTTGGGATTGCACACATACCCGGCCTGATGAGAGAAACCGAGCAATAGACAGTGCAATGCTGGGCTTTTCTGCCACCTGTTCCCTCCCCCAGCCATCTTAGCTCACAATAACTTGCTCCAAAACTAAATTTCAATCCAGACTTGAAAAAAATAATTGGAGCCTGCTGCACAATTGTCTTACAAACATGCCACAAATTTGTACTTGTTCCAGCCATCCCCACACAAAAACACAGCTGCAAATAGAGTAGTGCATGACAAAATAGGACTCTCCTAGCACCAGGAGAAAGCTTTGCCAGATCCAATTGTGGGACCAGCAGGTGTCTGAAAAATGCACACAAGACCTTGTTTCTGCTTTCACTGACAGAGAGCAAGCTGCAGGCATTCATGGCCTAGGAAGACAACAATGTCTGAGACAAGAGTTGCTGAAATTTATCATCGTCACCCACAGCTTTTCTGCCATTTTTTTTTGGGAGATTGCAACATCCGCTCACACCCCAATAATACAACCAATCCTTTCTTTCTTGCCCCAATGATTTTATAAACATCTAAAAGCTTCCAAGAGTTTGCATGATTTTGCATGGTTATCTACCGAAAATTTGAACTCAAAATCACTTTGCAGAGCTTGCATTAAGCACCGGGCTTCGATCAGGAGGAGAGAGCCTAGCTACTACACAGTTGAGAGAGAGAGAGGAAGAAGCGAAGGGGAAGGGATGAGCACAGATACCATGAGCACAGAAGGCGCCATTTTTTGCTTTCCGGAGCTTGAGAAGCCAACTTCAAAAAGCTGCAGGGTTGTAGGAGACTCTGCAGCATCTCCTCGCCACCACCGAGCTGAAACTCCTGCAAAACTGCTTATCACAACGGAACCTTCCGGCTTCGCCTTCTCTGTCCGAAAGCACGAGAATCCGCAAACAAACAAAGAAACCTGTAACCCTAATTCCTTAAACCCTAACCCTAATTCTTCTAATACTCTGCAAGAACGTGAAAACGCTCTTAGGCCCACTTTAGACAAGGGCCCAATGTAATTGAGCATTCCTATTAGTCAAGAGCTTTAGATTGGTCCCAAGGCCTTTAGACAAGGATACATGACCAAGACAAATCAAATTGTGATTTAGCTTACACTAGTGTGGCCTGTGCCGTTGGCCCAAGTGCGAACCCATTACAAAATAAGGAAACTCAACATGTGAACATTGGTTTGCAATGTATGCATCAATCTTTTGAACAGCCAAATATGAAAGGAAATCATGCTTGAATTGAACGGTAAGTGTTCAAGTGTTACCATGTTCTAAATTTTCCTTTCAAAACCTGGTTTTTTGGAATTTAGTTGAATTTTTAGCAGCAGAAATCACTTCAAAATCAATATCTCCCACATTCTGAATTCAAATCTTACCAAATAAATTCCGTTGAATCCTGCTCATCCAGATCTTTCCAACAACACCAAAGGCAAATTCCAATTCCTCTGAAATTTTCAGCTACGATTTAGTTTAATTTTCAGTGAAGAAATCATTCAATATTCAAGAACTTTTGCACCGCAAGTTCAAGCATCATGGAACCAAGCCCATGCACCCCTCCTTGTAGAGAGCTTTCCAAAGACACCAAGAACACAATTTGAAGCATCCTAGTTCAGTGGATGTCATAAATACAAAACAAAACAAACTACCTTCCTTCATAGATCAATGTCATCATTTTGGAAGTAAACTAATGGTTCTAGACCAAAAGAAAGAACTTAAAGGAGAGCTCGTGGTTTGGAGAAACAAAGTGTAAATTAAGGTCCAAAATGATTTGTTTCTTTGTTTTTTTTTTTTTCTTCCACTATTTTATTTTACCCTTGTTGCTCAAATTCCATGAAAATGGAAGAAACATTATGGATTGAAGATATTGTTATAACACCTTCATTTTTTACTATTTTAGTGTTGACATGGTTGGTTTTATAGATCCTCACAAGGTGGTTGTTAGAAGGAGTGCACTTTCAGCCTTTCCAAATGCATGAAATGAAGGTGAATCAAAAGAAGGAACAAAAAGTGAAGATTTAAAGCATCAATTTTCACAAGTGGAAAGGGATTTAAATTTACAAGAAATGTCTGAATTGGTTCCCATTCCAAAGAAAAGCACCAAGGAAAAAGACAATTATGGTATCTTGTGCCTATGCTCATCCATTCTATGTATTAAGAGCAAAAAAGAAGAATTAAAAAAACCATGAAAAGAACGGGAAAAAATAAACATCAAAGGTTAACCTAATTGTCTCACTTGCTAATCACACATTTTTTATATTGGACCTTTGAATTGAATTACAAGCCTTAAACACACTCATTGTATCTTAAGAAATAAATAAATAAATAAATTTGAAAAAAGGTCCAATTCAAGGGTCAATTTGCTTCAAATTGGTCTTGGGGTTTTCGGTCTTGGGACCCTTGTCTAAAATGGCCTCTAGAATTTTTGTAGGGTCATTGGAGGCCACGTAATGATGTAGGAAAATTAAAATGTTAGTGCCGCACACCACTAACTAAATAATCAACTCACCAAACTAACAATTAGTAACTAATTCATCATTAACACTAAGTAGTTAAACTAACAATAACTTAAACCCTTCCACACCTACATGTAGAATATTTTAGAGTTTTCTTAACATGTATTTCCCATGGTAACATTGTGTGCGTTGTGCAAACCTATCATTAGGTGGTACTAGGACCTAAAAGGAAGCCCTAAAACAAAAGCTCCAAAAGTCATTACCTTAATCTAATGGTTGAAGGACCATTGTAAGCATTCATGATCATGTTCAAATCACAAATTTAAATCTCACAACTTAGTAATGGAAATCGTGTAAAAATTTGTTCATTTATAATTTGTATGTTTTACACACTGATATCATACATTGAAAACACGTTTGAGACATGGATTTATAAGAAAATGTGAAATTTGTGGGACATTCTTTCATTCATAGGTTTGTATTTTATTCGTCAACACATTTATTTGTGTGTCAAATGTGTTTTCAATGCATTATATTATGCACGGATATAATGCATTGAAACACATTTGACACAACACATTTGTTGAAAACACATTTGACACATAGATAAATGTGTTGACAGATAAAATACGAACCTATGAATGAATTAACTTCGCACAATTTTCATTATTAATTCGTTGTGTACTAAATTTGTGATAAGTTGATCATGTTTTGCTCCAAATAGTGTGGTTTTGTTTTCTATGTGTTATGTTTTGTAGGTAAAGGAAAAGGAATGCGGGCATTATATTCTTGTTTTAGAAAATAAGTTGCAAGTTCAACAAGTTTATTTCTTATTTTTCATGGTGGATCATAGAATTTTGGTTATGATTGGTTGACAAGATTATAGGAGGATAAAGAACTTTTATTATTGAAAAAAGGCAATTTAGCAAGAAGATATACTTCCACTTTTATTTTTGGCATGTTGCAAGAGTTAAGTATTCCATCAAGATAGTTTTGTGTATTAGGGTGTGGATTTAGAACACATTTGGAAATGAATGCTCTATGTGTGTAAATTTATTTTCCACAATTCCATTACGCTAGAGATACACTATTCAATGTAATAATTTTATTATAGGTTGTTGGTGAAGATGATGTAAAATTTAAAGGATTCGTGAGTAATCTCCTATTGGCATTATATCAACAGATATTGAATTTGATGTTGGGAAGTGGGATTTGGGATGAGATGAAGTGAATGCCCTAGTTGGCACTTTAAGTTTGGGATTTATAATTGATTTTTCACCTAGGGTTGGGACAAAAGTTGTTAATAGTTGATTCTACAAAATGAAGGATGAAGTTGAATTTTTATTTTATTTTTAACTTCTAGGATTTAAATGAGTGTGGAAAAAAAAATGCCATTAAGAAGTTAGTGAATGCTCAATGAAAGTGACTATAAAAGGTTTTAATTCACTCAAGCTTTAGTGTCTATAACAAAAATGTGAATAGGTGGATTTGAAGTAAGGTAATGTTCTAGTTAGTGTAGGCTATCTTCCATTAGCATTAATAAATGTAGAAGAGCATTGAGGTTCTATTTACCTCTTTTTTTTTGCTACAATATCTTGTCATGCATCATGATTTTGTTGCATACTCTTTGACACCAATTGATGTCACTCTTTGCATCATTTTTCAACATCAACTCATTGCTCCAAGATCATTATTCTCTTCTCTTTGTTTTTCGTTCTCTATGTGTAACTCTCCATCTAACTTTCCATTATGAATGCAATTTTTTGTGTAGTTTTTTATGTAGCCTTTGTAGAATTATTTTTGTAACTATGTTTTTTTACGTTATTTAGTCCTCAAAGATCATCTTTGTGAAGTTGTTTCTATGAAGCTTTTTATATAGTTATGTTTCTTTGTGTTTTTTAAGCTCCTAAAAATGTTTTTGTGAAAAAATTGTCTTTGTGAAAAACTATTTTTCCATGTTTTTCACCCTTCAAAGATCGCCTTTACAAAGTTTTATTGTCTTTGAAGAGTTTTATTTTCTTATTGTGCAATTGTATTTCTCCACATTCTTCAAGCTTGAATAAAGAATTTTGAATTTTGTAAAGTTATATGGCTATTGTCTTGTGTTTTGAATTTTGATTTTTGTGAAGTTTGTGAGTGTTGTCTTGTGTAGCTTAAATGTGATTGTTATTCATTTTTTCAAAGGTTATTGTTTAAACGATAAAATTAAAAATATTATTGTTTTTGTTGGTTTTTTAGTGTTCTTAATTAATGTGTTGCAATCAATCTATTTTGTTTTTAACATTGCATTTTTTGTTGCAATAGATCTTGAGTTAAACATTTTCACTTCAATCGACATGCAATTTTTTTATTTTGTAGTTTGTTTCCATCATCATCATGTTGCTTGTAACTTTGAAGTGATTGGTAAAAATCTTGGTTATTGAGTAAAAAACTTAGTTACTTGGTTTTCAATTTTTTAATCACAGAATATGAAGGTAAACATGAGATTAATAACTTTCAAATGAGGAAACAAACTATGTTTAACATTTCCAATTAGATAAGAATTCACATTAACAAATAAGACATTAAATATACACTTGTTATTCTTGTCGAAGTTTGTGTTGCTTGTGCTTTGTATAAGCTTGCTCAAGGTTATATTCTATTAATGTGTAACGACTTTTTCTTTGTTGGTGAATCAATTGTGTATTTGGTAATTCAAGAGGTTGTTGTTGCGATCAATGTCATGTTTAGAAAGATAATTTCTTGGCTAATTAATGATAAGATGGAAGTTGTCATGCATGGTTTCAAAGCTTCACAATATGCTTAATGTACAAGGAGCAATTAACAAAACACACTTTTATATTGTGAAGCTTATTGACCATTCAATGAAGATTAGTTCTATCATAAATGTAGGGGGCTTTATATTATTTGTCAAGCAATTGTTATATATATATATATATATAAACCTCATAGTAATGTAAATGATTTTAAGGTCTTGAGGAAGTTTGGGCTTTATAATCGGGCACAACAAAATGGTCTTTTCAACATTAAAAAAATAAATTCAAAAGGATACCCCATGTTATCATGGTTAATGACCCTACATAAGCAAGGAAAACACATTCTTCTTGAAAGTTTGTATAACACGAGGCACAAAAGAGGGTGGTTAATCATAGAAAATGCATTTGGGATTTCTATAAAAAAACCTTTTGTGAATTACATGGGAAAATAAAGATTAACATTACC
>Ga0209611_10007270_pt1 | contig 17810 bp, 14 predicted proteins | sample S1TSphgellanicum_3_FD_187693 | JGI IMG/M metagenome (GOLD analysis project Ga0209611, IMG submission 187693) | Host-associated microbial communities from peat moss isolated from Minnesota, USA - S1T2_Fc - Sphagnum magellanicum MG (SPAdes) (version 2) | ecosystem: Host-associated > Plants > Peat...
ATTCATTTGGGCAGCAGAATTGTCTACAGTTGTTTTGTTATATAGGGAGAATTGCAATATTAGCAATATTTTGCTGCATTTTAGTACCCTGAAGTGCTCATTGTAGATGTATCAAGGTTTTGCAACAGTATTTCAGTACTGCTGGAATACTTCAGGTGGTGCAAGGTGCTGGGGCAATTTGGTTTGCAGTGTTTCTTTGTCCAATTGTCCAATTATTATATTGTATAACAATGACGCTGAGTGTTGAGCTGGATGGTTGCCTTCAGATATCAGAAACTGGATCAGAAACATTGAGTTACATGCTTCAGACAATGTCAACAAAATCCTGGTTGGCAATAAGGCTGACATGGATGAGAGCAAAAGGGTATGTGATGAGTGGTGGCCTTTCTGCTTTGACTATCAGCAAACTGGCAATCATGATTGCAATTCTCTCATTGCTTTTGCACATACAAGTTTGTAGGATGTTTCTTATACTTTGAGAACAGACCAGATACAGCATCACAGTTCACTCCTTCAACCCTATGTGATGCTAATCTGCAAATTGCATTTTGCCAGGCAGTGCCAACTGCAAAGGGGCAAGCACTTGCAGATGAGTTTGGGATCAAGTTTTTTGAAACTGTGAGTTGTCCATGTTCTCTTGTGCATTCAACCACACTTTCAACAAGGGGAACAATGTGTTTTTTAGTGAATTGTTTCAGCTCCCAGAGTAGCATAAAAATATGATCATAAACTTAATTAGTGTTTTGTTAATCTCAGGGCCATGGATTTGATCTTGGTGTCCTAAGTTAGAAAGTACATCGATGACTTCTGGGCAAATGCTTTGATGTCCCTATGTAAAAGTACGATGCAGTTTCTGCATGCTTGGTGTGATCCTCCCAATCTTGTTTCTTGAGTATGAGTGGGCAGTCCTTAATATGAAGGCATGGTGTGGCATGCAGAGTGCCAAAACAAACCTCAATGTTGAGAATGTCTTCTTCACAATTGCAAGGGATATCAAGAATCGTGTGGCAGAGTCTGATTCTAATCATCCTGCGGTATGTCAAGATTTAAACCAATTGTGCTGGACAAACATGCAATATAGATTACAGCACTTGAGTGTCAGGCTGTGAATAGTCTGGAGGTTGGTTCTTGAATGCCTTCCATGCTGTAAGAGAACCACACAAGGAGTAAATTATCACATGAGTTGTGTGGATAATGGAGTTGACTTCTGCTTGCTAAGAATATCTCCACCTAAAATCCCTGAAAGACAAAAGCCTGAGTACTGAAGTGATGCAAAATTGTTCAGTAGGACAATGCTGATTGTTGACTGCGGTTTGATTCCATGGTGGATGACAGCAGCCACCCAGTATTAATCTCAATCCAGCAAGGGGTGCAACTTCAAGCACACCAAAGTCAACATGCTGCGCTTAGAGTTGAACCAAGAGGAGAACCTGCAGGTGTGTGGTCTTTAGAGCTGTGATTGACAGCAGGCAAAGTTAGTGAAGTGAGCAGGGCATCAATGTAACCTTCTCATGTCAGATTGACAGCTGACATAGATAGAGCTAGCCTTTGTCAGACCAATGTAAGGTTTTTACTAGCTGGTTGACGGGATGGGAGGTAGATTATCATAAGAGAGAGACTACATTAGTATCTTATTTTTTTGGTATTGATTTTTCAAAAACCTTTTGGTTTTTCTCCCCTACCTCCAGTCCTCTTGGTGAAGAACAAGATCAGAGATCATTTTCCTTGTTATGTTGATCTTGTTTAGATGAAAGAGTGTGACTAGAAGAAAGAATTTGAGGACGCACAAAAGGTAGTGTGCATTACCAATTTGCTCAGAACTCCTTATGTAGCCACTGCTTCTTGTAGTGTCAAATTGCAAATGTTGTTTTCTGCTTCATCTCAGAGCTTTCCCCCAGAGATTTCTGGTTGTAGAAACTTAGTGAGAACTATTTGCCCAAGCTCTTTGTAAGATGAAAGATTTCTCCATCACTATGAAGGCTCCTGCTCTATTCTGTTTGTCCTGCATTACAGCATCCAAACAGGAATGAGGCAACCCTGTGATGAGCAACCTCAAGTCTGTGACGTCCTCAACATCGGTTTGTTCTTGTGACAATGTCTGTGTATTCTGCCAGTCCACTCTGCTGGTTCTCAATTTCCTGTTCTGTTGTTTTGCCATTGAACGGAATAGTTTGTCCTATGACACTCTGTTGACCATACTCATGTACTCTTGCAATTTGGTGCCATGTTGGGTGTGGATGAAGGATCTAGCTTGGGGAGCACTTCAAGTCAGGAAGCTATTGGAATGGAAATTGGAAAACTATGGTCAATGGATCAGAAGATGGGATTGCTGTAAAGTGGCAATGTAACAACTTCTTCGTCAAAATCATGCAAAGCGCTTCATTCAAGGATGAGCTTTGATACTTACCACATCCATGAGTTCAAGAAGCAACAAACTTGGGATCTGCATGTAGTTAAAATCTGGCAGGATATTTGGTTCAGGGGGCAATGGAATGAAGGGTACCTAGTACTGCATGAGGATGGCTCTTGAAGAGATGTCAATCCCAATCGTATGGGAGAAGGGCCTATTTTGATGACAACCTTTCAAGATTTGAGGTACTCATCTTGAGCCTGGTAGGCCCTAGTGAAAAATATAAAACATCACAGAAGGTTTGAAAGATAGACCCTTTTCTTGTATTTCTCACACAAGACCCTCAAATACATACATAGATCACAAGGTGTAAGAGCGGGAAGGTTCTTTTGCCACTGATAGGGATGGACCTTACTCCTGTAAGTAGGTGTGAGATCCCTGTCACTCTTAAGGAGGAAGTGTAAATATTCCTCTTACTATCTCGACAGGAATATCCATGGATATAAAGAGCCCTCCAAATGCATTTAGAGCAACCTAGATAATGCATTGTATTTGAGGCAATATCACTATGTACCTGATCAGAGTTTAGTGTGAAATGGTTGTCTCTCTTGTGTTCATAAGTACTAACTATCGGACAATATACCCTACCAGAGCAAATTCTTTAAAATCACATGCAAGTAAAGTCATCATGGCTGGCCAACCAAAAGGAGCTCAACCCATTTTCATGCCACTGGCGCACTGACTTTGTAATTTTTTTGACATGCAGATCATTTTATTTGCTGCTGGACCTCCAGTGCTTTGCACTATATAACTTGTCCTTGACGTACACTAAGAGCATCCGCAAGCAGTGCTCAGTATGTGAGCATGCAAAAAAAATTCTCACGTCCCAAGTTTAGCTTTTTATTTTTGTGTAACTTACCCATAAAACTGAAATTGTGACTGCCTGAAATTGTGATGGCAAATGGGCAGGGAACTGGAGCTTATACAGTCATGGTGGAAGATCCTTGAATCTTTGTGTGCTATTAGGGTAGACCAGCTCATTACCGATCGCCTGCCTACTACTGAACACTTATTTATATCTTCATCATATGTGCTAAAACGTTATGAGAGTGCTACCTCAAGCTCTAAAAGTCACTTTGAAGTGCAAAGGAAAAGGATTAATGAAAAAATAATGAGAAGAAAAATAAGCTTTCTAACTTATAAATCGTGTTTTTTTTTCTTTTTTCTTCTCTTTGGACCCTTCTTACTTTTGAACCTCATAGCTTTTTTATTTCTTATTCATTTTAAAATGATTTAAAGTGCTATAGGAGCGTCACCTGAAGTTCTACAAATCATCTACAAATCATCCTGAAGTTTTACAAGTCATCATGGATCTCTAATAGCAACAGAGCAATATACAAATCATCATGGACCTCCAGTAGCAGCAAAGCAATATACAAGGAATTTTTTGGGTGTTTAGGAACCTGCCTTTGTAGTGTTTGGTGGTTTGTTTTTTTAAGTTCTTTGACTCCTTTACTTTGGGGGGAAGTAACTTTCTCATTTCTAATTTGTTTTGAACAATTGTTAGTGTGTTAGATTCACCAAGAGGATAGGTTCAAGTTTTGTTTGGACAACAGAAACAATGGAGCCCTCCCCTTGGATCTGGCTTGTCCTTAACGCTTAAATGTTCAGTCACCAGCTGGTCTACCCTAGGGTACCTTTTTTGGGAGCCATTTTCTACTTGACAATGTTCTCCCAAAACAAATCACTCTCATAATCAATGGCCCAGTTTACCTAACTCATTTCATACATCTTTTGCAATTGAACAATTCAATTCTCAATGTGCAAATTGGGACATGTAGGCTTGTCATATTGCAAATTCTTCCAGTTCCAAATATCATGTCCATATCTCAGCAAAGGTCATGTAGGTAGGAAGGATAATAGGTGACTACTAGGTAAGTAAATGTTCGTAGGTGGTTAGTACATACGAAAGGATTAGTTGTAGGTGGCAACGTGTGATAATAATACAAATACATCATGTGGTTTAGGGTTTAGGGTTTAGGGTTTTATTGAATTAAGGATGTATGATTACTTATTAAGTAAAGGAAATATTTTGTAAGTAGGTAGCAAAATAGCAAAATAGGTGATTACTAGGTAAGTAGATGTATGTAGATGTGGGTTGTTAGTTGGTGGGTAGTAATATATGATAACATAATACATGTGATTTAGGGTTTAAGGTTAAAGTTTTATTAAATTGAATGTGTATGATAACTTATCCTGAAAAGGATAAAATTATAAATTGAAAAAAAAAAAAAAAAGGTGACTAGTAGGTCAGTAGATGCATGGAGATGGTTTGTATAGTTCATACATAGTTAAAGGGTTACTGGGTTGTGAGTAAGTAGGTAGGTAGTCACATGCGATATAGCCCATTAGATTTGGTTTAGGGTTAGGGTTTTATTGAATTGAGAATGTATGATAACATAACCTGCAATGGAAAAAAAAACTGTAGGTAGGCAGGTAGGTAGGTAGGTAGGATAATAGGTGACTACCTAGTAGGATAGTAGATGCATGCATTTGGTTAAGTAGAAGGCTAATGGGTTGTTGGTAGGTAGATAGGTGGGTGGGAATTTGTGATAACTCATGGTTACATGTGGTTTAGGGTTAGGGTTTTATTGAATCTGTTGGAGGAGGACGTAGCTCAGATTGCAAGAAGATACAGGAGCAGTTCGCTTCGTCAGACGTAGTACGTCATGCCCACTTTAAGCAATCTAGAATGAGGAATCCTGAGATACAGTTCACTAGTTCTACAATTGCGACGTAAGTAGCTGTAGACGTTGATGAGCAATTTCTTGAGAAAGGAGGTGTCCTGTTTGCAATGAACCTCACTGTAGCCCAGCAAATACACTATACCTGCTGCAGCTCTTGCCTCATACAAATAAGCTAGCTCCTGTTCCGCATTCAAGGAATCATCATCATCATTGCCAAGGGATCTGCTGCTGATCCCTCTTGCTCCATAACCCATCTCATCAACTTCTCTCACGTTGCTGCTGCAAGGTCCAGACCTGCTACACTCGTAGGGTTTGACAACTCTAGGGTTTCCTTCAGACTCTTCTGCAATGTGCAGAGGATCTCCAGTCTCCACTACCCCAGTAGAAGAAGGCACAGGAAACTCTTCTCCAATAATGTCAGTACTCTCACCAATTGTCTTCTGAGCTGGAGATGCAAAACTCTGTTGCCCCTTGGCACCAGGTGAAGATGGAGTAGTAATAGTAGTAGTAGTTGTTGTTGTTGTTGGATCTTGCTGCTTCTGCTGCTGACGCCTTCCAATTCTTGGTGAATGTGACCCAATGGGTGCAGGACTGGACCACACTCCAGCTTCTGTTCTGATGAACCTTGCCAAGCTTTCCACCAGGAGATCTCCAAAATTCTCATCACAACCGTGACCCACATCATCAATATAGCCATATCGAACTGCACAGCGATACATGCGATATTGGCGAGGGCCAACCCTTCGGATCAGAATGCGATCTTCAGGAGCCACTGAACTGACAGGCAAGTTTCTTACACATACAAACACCAGGATGGAATGGATTGCTGGCAAGTTTGTAATGAAATGAGCAAAAATGGCAGGCACCCCTTGTGGTAGTTGTGTGTAGACTAGACCAATCCCTGGAACTCTTGCCATGCCGAGACTGGAGCCGAGGCCCAAGATCCAATCCATTGGAATTGTGTGCTGAACTTCGAATAAGTATTTGAGTTCTGTGCCATAGTGCCATGCATACATGACTAACAGAAAGGAGGATGCAATTGCAAGTGGAACCCAGCCTCCTTGATCCACCTTGGAAAGGACTGATGAGAAGTAAACCCCTTCTACTGTCCCCCATATGACAAAGAAGCCCAAGCATATGAGGATATGCTTCTGCCATATCATGACCATGATCAGTGTCAGCAGGCAAGTTGAGATGAAGAAAACTCCCACAACTGCAATGCCTGCATCCAATGATCAAGCAGAGAAAGTTCCCTCTGTGAGTGTCTCTCCCTGTCTGTCTCTTTCTCTGTCTCTCTCTGCGTGTCCCTTGCACAAATCATGCAGTTTTTGATCTACAGTGCTTATTATCCTATTAATTCGATCCTGAACTAGATTTGACAGTCCATAATTTGCACTTCTTGTTTATGATCTAGATATAGGTTTTTTCAGAGCTCAAGAAGACTGCTTGCCATAAGCATTTCCAATGTCATTTGTGCTGCGGAACCCGGCTACAATGCATATACTCAAAACCATGAGAAGCCAGTTTATCTCTGGAATATAAATCTGGCCATGGTATTTCCTGGAAGTGTGGATCACGGTGACACGAGGGAAACAACCAAGGGCCATGGCACTTCTGATCATAGAGAAGGTGGCTGAGATCATGGCTTGGCTTGCTACCACTGCTGCTGCTGTAGCCACTACAAACATTGGCCAATAGACAGCTCCTGCATCATAATATCATGATGCATCAGAACAAAATCATCAGTGCAGCAGACAGACAAGGAGACTTGAGATCTATGAGCTTCTTCTTCTTCTTGTGCTCTCCATGGTACAGAAAAGTTTCATAGTTGGGAATTAAATCTGTAAAGATTTGTCAGAAAGGTCTCATACTTGGAATTGATCGGTAAAATGTGTATTGAGCATCTAGATCTGTGTGATTCTTCATGAGGAAAGCTGCTTGGCCCATGTATGCTGCCAACAAAGAAGGGAATACCAAAGCTGTAAAGGCAATCTGCAACACAAAGCAGGGAATCAAGCACAACCCAGTCCAGTGAAACATCTCTCCAGCAAAAGATTTACAAGCTACTTACTGCTGGAATTTATTTATTTTTGATTGAACCTGCGGTGAGTCCTGTGAAAATTGATTTGCAAATTTTGCCCATGGCATCATGCAATATACCATTGTTGAAGCCCCTTCAGCCTCAATCTGATTTATGTAATGGTGCTGTTTAAAAGACCAGCTCTCACTTGTATCTTGTACTTAAAAACATTAGAGCTATTCCAATCACTGCCTTATCTCTACTAGCACTGTCTTTGTGCCAATACCTGTCAACCCAGATAGAAATTCAACACTCATGAATGCAATGTTTGCTTGAAAATAAAAACAAACACTATTGATCATTTTGTACTAGATTTGCAATACAGCAAATTGGGTTGTCAAGATTTGTAGTGTTGTAGTGAGATTTCCTTAATGTCTGTCTGTTTGTTTGTCTGTGCACAGAAAAAAAGGAAAAGTCAGGCCATTGTACCTGGATTGATTTCATTGTGAAGTGACCCAAATCAGCAAACATGGCTTCAGTGCCTGCAAGCCAAATCAGACAATTTTTTTATCAAGCACTCCCAACCAGTGTGACCATGGTTTTGCCTCCTGATGAGCAAAAGGCACTAGTAATTTGCCTATAATGTTTTGACTCGAACCTGAACTCTCAGCAGAACTATTTTATTTTTATTTTTTGCTAAAATGATTTGGTTTAAGAATTAATGTACCTGTGATGCACAAGACAATGCCTCCAAGAGAAATCCATGCATCTTTTTTGTTCCTCTGGAAATAGGCAACTATGTAAAGAGGATTCAAAGCCCGGAAGATTGTGGCATTGTACTTAAATATATTGTATAGACCGATTGCTGCAATTGAGAGAAACCATATCGACACCACAGGAGCAAACATAAAGCCAACCTGCAGCAACAGAGTCATATGGAAAACAACACCACATAAATGCTGGAAAGATCCCTACTTGAAGAATGTGGTCAATAGAAGGTTGAATTCATCATGTTCAGTATCTCTCATGTGCGAGGGATGAAGGGTAGCTCCCAAAAGTTGACTCTTATTATTTGTGGCTTTACCTTGCCTGTGCCAAACTTTTGCACACTGAAGATGGCCATCAATACCACGACAGTCAACAAGATTGCAACATCTGTTTGGCCACCCCCAAAACAGATCAATAACACGATTTCCATCTTTATTAGCTTCAGTTTTGCACCTGATTGACATAGCCTAGTTACAGCGCATCCAGGGGAGCAACAACTATACAACCCACCAGTTTGTTTGTTTGTTTGTTTGTTTGTTTTGCAGTCAATTTGCAGAAAGTTGAACTGCCTGGACTTGGGGTAGTGAGGTTCTAGTTTAGATTGCTTACACTGTGGAATTTGGGCTGCTTCCACAATGATTCCTTCAATTGCTGATAACACTGCACCCAACACCAATGCAAAGTACTGGTGGGTACTTCTTCACTGGAACACTGGATACTTTGATGAGCACAGGAGCGACTGCAACCCTGATCCCCTATTGTGATCGACTACATTACACAAGAATTGTAGAACTGAAATTTTGAAGTCCTGTTTTCACCTATAAAGATGTGATCTTTGAGTAACTGATGATCAGGGCATGATTTTTTGTCCACCATCTTTTGTAGACTAGACACTAAAGACTGCTACTTTTAGGCAGATGAGAACAAAGACCTAAGTCTTAGAGCATTAGGATTTTTTCTTTTCTTTTCCCCTACTTTTAATCTGTGTCAATTCTGAGCTAACAGAACAACATACCAGAGATTGCAGGAGTAAGACAACCATCACCAATAACAAGGCATGTGCCGATGAGAACAGTGAGAAGAAGCACATTTTGCCAAAAAGAGCTGTTTTCTATTTGCTCCTTGATGTAAGCAGCACGAATACCACTTCTGGTGTCTGATCCAATTGTGAATGTTGTTGGTGCTGAGTCATGGGCAGCAGGCCACTCATGTTGTTGCCTATGAGAAGGCCTCACTCTTGCATGCCGGCATATGAGTGAGTACAAGGCAAATGTACCACCTGCCACCAAAATACCCACTAAAAACATAAAAGCTTATATCATCACAGGTTGATGCCAAATGCAGCTTTTTTTTCCCTCCCCACTAAACATCACTGCTCACCATAAGCAGAAGTGATATCAGTGAGATTAGATTCCAGTTTTACAGAACAAATCTGTCACAATCATTTTCACTCTTTTGATAATCTTGTCCTCTACTAGACATCTGGGTGCAACAACCCAAACCAGCAAAATGAAAGCTTGCTTGAATTTAGGGTTGAGGGGGGGAAAAAAAGAAAAGAAAAAAGAAACACCATTGGAAAAGGCTGATCACCTTCTCCGTTGTCATTAGCTTGGAGAACAATAAAGGTGTATTTGATGAGTGGGATTAGAATCATAGTATATATGATGAGGGACAGAGCTCCCAGTACATCGTCCGTGTTGCTTATGCTTCCATGGTAGAAAGTGCTACTAAACACATAAAGAGGGGAGGTACCAAGGTCACCATAAACCACACCAATGCTTTGGAAAGCCAATTGCAATATCAACTTGTTTGACATTCCCTGTCAACAAAAATGCTCATCAGGTGTGCAACAACAAAATTAGTGAACAAAAGAGCACAAGCTCACAGAAAATTATACGGTGATCACTGTATTATGTGATTGTGGGTGGCAACTTGAACTTCAAGAATTGCAAAATTGAGAGCATTATACTGACACAGAAACTGTGATTTTTTTCTTCAGGTGCTTTGTAGTCAAAATACAGGAGGAGATCACAAAGTAGGAATTGCTACAAATCTGAACTTCAAAAATCAAAACCTCTCAAACCAGAAGGAATCCATCATCAGTTTTTGTCAGAGAAAAAATATATTCCCACCAGTAGCCCCCTCCTCCCTGATAATTAGCAATTTGTCATGTTGTCTTCAACACCCATGATCTGGAAGGTACTAGAAGTTGCCAATCCAGTGCAAATCCATGCCAGATTTGTCAAGAGACAAACAATCAGACAATCTAAGAAAAAAATCTCTGTCATGTGGTGTGATTTCATGACAGAGTAGATCATGAAGCAATCACAAAGTACTTGATTTTACTGACAGAGTTGAGATCAGGGAGTGTTGGGTGACTTGCATTATAATAGAAAAATTGATTACCTGGTGTTCATGTTGAGCTATGTTTGGGATACACATGGCTTCAACATCCAAAGAGTCAGCTCGTTTCATCTTGTGAGACACTAGTGAAGAAGGAGAAGAAGGTGGTCCTTCAATATCTGATCCCATGATAGAATTCTGTGAGTTTAAACCCTGGACTTGTTTCTCCTCCTCAAAACTCTCATGCACCCTGCCAGCAGCTTCATTCTCCACATCAATTTCCATCTTGTTTGCTGTTGCTTCTGTTTGCAGAACCTGTGCTGCTGGTCTACCCATTTTTCCTTCCAAATTTGAACCAGAATTCATGACTGCCAATTCAATTGTTTTTTTTCTCTTGAGCTAGATGATCAATAGAACTCAAAGTTCAAGCACAATTGAGAAAATTGAGCAGCAAAGCTGGAGCTGTCTTAAATGCATGCTGAAAGAAGCAGATTCATGCAATGTCCGCAAGTCAACATCTCATGTATGAATCTTCTATACAATAGTTTTTTGATGTTTGTCTGTCTGTCTGTGCCATTCATGCCTACCTCTTCCGAGCCTAACTACCTCACTCCCTTCACCAACCCACCTACATGGATATGCGAAGGCAATATATTTTTAAAAAAACTTATGCACATGTATATTGGACACACAAAGCTTGACAGTTGATCAGAGACAAGATGTGCAGAATGGCTGCTTCTTCTTCCTCTGATGGGTGTGGTGAGACTTCCTGAAATTTGAACCAGGAAAACAAGAGATGGTCATTTGCAATCTGGATGGTTGACAGCCACCCAATGATATGATCTTTATGTTTGAACAGTGTTGAGGAATGAATGGTATGCAGATTTGGGTGGAGCTTGGATGTGCAGATGCGATTTGGAATCAACAAGAAGAAGAAGAAGAAGAAGAAGAAGAAGCTTTACAGTCTTAATAGGAAACTCTTGCAGAGCGAGATTCCATGGGGGTGGGGGGGGGATGTCCATTGACAAGCTTTTGTAGAAATGAAATTACTACTTACAAGCTCTTTGGTATCTCAGTGTGCTGCTGCTCTATGGTATCTTTTACTGCCGGAAAACAAAACCAAACACAGAAAGCCCAACTTCCAAAATCCTGCACAGGTTGAATCAATCCACAAACAGACAGACAGACAGACAGACAGACAGACAGACAGAGATTTCCACAAAAATTTTAAGGTTTTATTGTTGTCACAATTAAGTGTTGAGCTCCTAGGAGTGTCCTCACAGAGAATCAATGAATGAATCTGGTTTGCTTTTGATAAATTTTCCAAGGAACCCAAGTTCAACATCACAATACATGCCCGCTCGCAGCAGTCACAGGAATCACATTTGAAGCCTAGTAAGTAACACACACGGCCATCACACAACATGATCCATCATCACATGTGAAGAAACAGAAAAGCAGACTGGAGGTTTCAACCACCAACACCAGCACCAGCACCATCATCACAAATCCATGGGAAAATTTTATTGAAATATAAATAAATAAATAAAAATTACCATTTCAAGCACTACTACCACCATCTCAAATCCATGGAAAAACAAAGAAAAAGCTGACAACAAATTTAGCACCCAATTGGGATTCAAAATCTCTCAAGTCTCTTAGAAGTTCGAATAGATTTAACTTATTATAGCTTGACAGCCAAAAACACTACCCACCCATTTCGAATTCCACTTCCCAAAAATTTTTAATAATTTTTTTTAAAAAATCAATCAATCAATCAAGATCGTTCTAGGGCGTTATGGAATGGGTATCGATTATTTACCGGCCATGGTGGAGTTCAGAAGGTTTTTGGCCTTCTTTCTTCAGTGAAATGGCAAACAGATGGTAGACCAACAGAGTGTGTGTGTGTTTTTTTCTTCTTTTTCTTTCCTTTTAGAGACACAATGAGATCAATGCTTTTGATGTTTTTAAGTAATTATGAAATTCAATTTGAAGAAGTACGAGTTGTTTTGAATCGTAGAACCAAAATCCTTCAATAGTGAAGTAGCACACAATGGAAGAAAATTTTCATGGAGTTGAAGAAGTATGAGTTGTTTTGAATCGAAGAACCAAAATCCTTCAATAGTGAAGTAGCACACAATTGAAGAAAGTTTTCATGGAGTTGAAGAAGTATGAGTTGTTTTGAATCGAAGAACCAAAATCCTTCAATTGTGAAGTAACACACAAATGAAGAAAATTTTCATGGAGTTGAAGAAGTACGAGTTGTTTTGAATCGACGAACCAAAATCCTTCAATTGTGAAGTAGCACACAATGGAAGAAAATTTTCATGGAGTTGAAGAAGTATGAGTTGTTTTGAATCGACGAACCAAAATCCTTCAATTGTGAAGTAGCACACAAAGGAAGAAAATTTTCATGGAGTTGAAGAAGTATGAGTTGTTTTGAATTGAAGAACCAAAATCCTTCAATTGTGAAGTAGCACAAAGGAAGCAAAAATTCATGGAGTTGAAGAAGTATGAGTTGTTTTGACTTGAAAAACCAAAATCTTTCAATTGTCAAGTAGCACAAAGGAAGAAAATTTTCATCAAGCTGAAAAAGTTGTTTTGAATTGAAGAACCAAAACCCCTCAAGTGTGAAGTAGCACAAAGCAAGATCAATTCTATCAAGTTGAAGAGGTATGAGTTGTTTTGAATCGAAAAACCAAAATCTCTCAATTGTTAAGTAGCACAAAGGAAAAACAATTCAATGTTGTTCAACCCAATTCAATTCAATCGGACAAAAGAACATATCTTTGACAATTGTGTGTTTTATTTCACAATTATAGTTTCAAAATAGTCTTGTGGTCTATTTAAGGATTTGCATTTTCAATCACACAAAACATGAAATTCATTCAATCAATTTGTTGTGATTTTTATTTGTTGGGTTTCTCCATAACAACAAGGTTTGCAATTCATTTTGTTCCATTTATCATCAATCCACCAACATCTGGAAAGGTATTCCCTTTTTCCATTTTAAAAACTATCCCACCAACATCTTACAATTTGTGAAGATAACAATCATTTTTCAAATTTCGATCATTCCACTAATGTTTAGCACTTCGTAAGGACATCTCCTTTCTTTCATCTTTCAACCATTCCATCAACTTCTAGCAATTTGTGAAAATAATAAATATTTCTTCTAATTTCAATCATTCCACCAAGTTCTCCCAATTTGTGAGGATGACAATTTTTTTTTTCATTTTGAATTATTTCACCAACATTTAGCAATTTGTGACCACAACAACATCATGGGTTGAGTTTATTATCATGAGGAATCATATTACATGTTTTGTTCCCATTGAACAAAATTTGGACTAAGTGTGGGGACTAAGGAAATATTCATGTTAGATAAAATCATATGATGTTTTTGAAACAACCTTGTGATGAAATGCTTTTCAAATCTTTTGAATTATATGAAAGTCATAAACAATTGCAATTGAAAGAAAAAATTTGGCCTTCACCCTTCAAATTCAAATTCACATAATTAAAATCTTCATATATCATTTAGATGAATTAAAGGGCTCAAAAGTGAGATTTTACTAGATTATTCACTTTCTATTACATTGGATTTAATATGTAAAATGAAGATTTTGGTTGTGAAATAAGTTTATTCATGAACTTTTTTCATAAATGATACTTTTTTCATTAAACATGAATTGCCTATTGTTGTTACCTTAACTTGAATGTGCAATGGGCAAGAAGACTTTCTTCTTGAAATGAATTAACATGATCATAATTTTAAACATCAATAATATGGAGCAGAGTTTTTCTTTCAATTTTGTGAGGCTGGTGGACTCATCATCATCCACCACAAGAGGAATGAGCCAAGCAAAATTTGGCTGGAAGTCAAGAGACTGGAAAGTAGGAAAAATCTTAGAGTCCTGCTTTGTTTTTAGTTACCTCTAGGAATATGCATAGAACTTAAAAGGTATTGCAACATTGGCTTCACCTCCAACCTAACATTTGATAAAATAACATACTTTTGAAAAAAAGAAAACCTAAAAGGATTTACAAGTCAAAAACTTCAAACACCAAAGTCGAAAACTTCAAACCCAAAATCAAAAACTTCAAACCCTGAAGTTATTTTGCATGAAACAGCAATCTGAACATCAAAACAGTTAAAAAGTCCATAGAGGGTTTGTACACAGAGAAAACTGAAGAATCACAGGGTGAGATAATTATGACACATAGTCCAGACATGCAAAGGTAGAGTGCACCATTAAACCTCTACCAAAATTATTTGACTTCTGAAGGACTGGAGAGCTGTTAACAGGTATACAGGAAACCACAATACAATGGGTTACGGTTTTATAAGCTCACAATGTTTTTGAGCTGATTCTGTATCTCTCTTGTTGCCCCAGGAAACCAAATTTGCTGTGAGCCCACATCACCAAGTTTGGCTTGTATCTGATATAAGAGCCAGTTCCACTTGTGAGACATCATCATCAATTAGCTAAGTAGTTGTGCTGCCTACCTCTCTCATCTTTCACTTTGCAGGACTTGGTGCTGCTTGTAAGATAACAAAAGTCGGTCATCCAGCACACAAAAGACACTAGTACGCAACTGGAAAACTCAGTTCAACTAGCAAAACCTCGGAGCATGAGTGGATTGGCTGGTGGGTCTGATGGGTGATCCTGAAGGTCCATGTTAGTTTTCTCCAAAATTCCTAGGGGAAACACATCTCTGGACAAGGTCTGTTCTTCTGCCTGCAGTTTTGAGCTCACAGCCTGTTGCAGGTGCCGTTCTGTCATCATTGTCATCTCCACAACATTCTGACTTGTCTCATCACTCAGCATTTCATATTCTGCGCGGAAGCATATGAGACAAGATCGTATCAGCAGAGCAGTCAAATCTTTCAGGTGTCTGACACTGATGAAAAGAAATTCACAGAACCCTCCTTCAAACTCAATGTGTAGTCAAATGACCACACACAAGAGAGTTATCCACATAGAGGAGTTGTAATCTCTAAAGGACACATTGTAGATTCAATCCTTGTTTATTTTGAGCTACACTGGGGTGGTTACTGCTTGGCACTGTTCATGACCTGACAGTCAAGCAAATTTCTTGTTTTGCTCTTTTTGATCAACAGAAGAAATCAACAAAACAAATAGCCCGCAAATTAATGCAAAGGATTCAATGAACATATGGAACACAGGAAAAACCTAAAATGACTCTATTAAGGAGTCTGTCAAATGTTGAGATGAAGCCTATGACAAGCAACTATGCAGTCATTGCAATGTGGTTTGCTTTCAACTCTGAGAAGGTCCACTGACAAAGAGCAAACATAGAAGGCTTTGCAACCTTGGGTTTTCACACTTTTTTCTGAAACTGAAACAACTCATTTGATTAGTCTCTGCAGATCCAGTGCCCAAGAACAAAATAAGACGGCAGTGCATATTATCCAGCAAACTCACCAAGGAACTGTGCAGAAGAGCAAATGTAGAGAATGAGAATGCACGTCAGTAGAACTACTGGAACCAAATGCACAGCTGTCTCCGCATTGGACATCCACCAGACCATCTTGTCCCCCTTCTCATCTACAAAACAGCTATCCTTCTGGATAATGGTTGCCATCGGCACTGTCTTATTTTTGCTTGGAGGCCTTGGAGGCTTCAAGGCAGAAGGCACTACACCAGAAGACCTCTGCATGATACCTGCTCCGATTCCTAAAGCAAATTCTCCAAAATTGTAGGCACTGCAATTTTTTAGGGTATTCTGCCCAATTCAGGTTTCAACTTGTTCAGTCTGCATAATCTCTTGTGTGCCACCACCACTCAATACTTCCACAAATCTCCTCAAATCCAGAACTGTGGTATGTGCATAAACCATCCAATTAGACATGACTGCAAAGAATGCAGATCATGCATTTTGGTTTCTAGCTTTCCTTGACAGATCAGAATCTGCAGATCACATCATGGGATATTGTCAGGAACATTCACAACCTTACTATACTCCTAACACAGTGCTATGTCTTTTGTACATTAGTGTGTGCAATAGTAGGAATCTGTCAAACGGATCTCATCACATAGATCTCTCTGGACAAGCCCCTGGACAAATCAATCAATCAATCACATATGTTGTCTTTGTCAAGCTGTCCTGGTTTCTAATGCCAGACAGAAACCAGTCTTAGAACTAGGTGATGAATACCTACCTCCAGTCAGTGCAGGTTTCTGGTAGTCAGTCACGGTTGTTCCACCAGCAGCGAGCGCTGGAGACTATCTGCCTCTCACATCAGGACGAATGTGGAGTTATCACTGGAAGAAGGAATAAGGAAGAAGATGCAGCAGGAACGCAAACACGCTTCCTTGCTAACATAAATCGCTTGCTTGCTTCTTTTGTTTGTTGAAGCCTCCGATGCAATTGCAGATCCTGGAAGGCCTTCTTCCAGTTCTGTTTCCTTTCCCACACACACAATGTAAAAGTCAGAAACCTCCGATCTTCTCCGCCAACCACACACACACACAGAGTCGCTCGCTCTCGCTCGCTGTGTGCGTGTGCGTGTATCTCTGTCTCACTCTCACTCTCTGGCTGCCTCTCTCTGTGTTTCTCTCTGTCTGTCTGTCTGTCTCCGTCTCTCTGTGTGTCACAAGGAAAAGAAAAGAGAGAGAGAGGAGGCAAATAGAACAGCAATCTGGAGCCACAATCGAGCAAGATCAAAAAAGAAGTTGGAAACCTATAAGACCACAGCCGGAGCTAAAATTGCATTCCGAATCGAAATCAATTCGTATTGTGTGTATGTGTGTGTGTCTCTGTCTCTCTCTCTGTCTCTCTGGAGGTCACGAAACAGCACACAAAACTCCAATGAAAGACAAAACACAAAACACGATCACAACCAAAACAGAAAAAAGAACATGATCAATATTATCGAAATCAATTTGAAGTGTCTCTGTCTCTCACTCTCTTGAAGATCACGAAACACACAGCAAGCTGGCTCGCTCTGCCAGACAAAACAAAAACACGATGAAAAAAGAAAGAAACGCACAAAAGTTGGAAGTGCGATCAAAAACTAAGCAGAGGATGGATCTTTCTTTCTTTCTTTCTTTCTTTCTCTCCGTCTGTTTGTTTCCCCTGCTGGTTTTGATTTTAGTTTTGTTTCCTTTCATCGCCGCTCCTCCGGAAGCAAAAAGACATGATAGCAAGCATCAGAAGCAAAATGGCAGCACAAGAAGAAGAGCTGGCAGGACTTTGCATGGCATTCCAAGTGTAGTCGAAGCAGCAGCAGCAGGAGCAAAGAGAAGAAGAACACGAGAGAGAGAGAGAGAGAGAGAGAGAGAGAGGCAGCAAAGTGGGCATAAAACTAGGTACCAAACACGAGATGACTTTTTAAAAGTACTGACGACTTCGGCTGCCACACTCTAACTTACAAAAGGTGAACTCCCTTCTGTAAAGAGCACCTTCACTGGTGCTCAGTAGGTAACTCTGGATGAAAAAAAGTCAAAACATGTCGGTTTGGCTCAACAAAATGGTTTTGGCCTAACATTTTTGCATCGTTTGCTTGCTGAGAGCCTACTTCCCTGAAAGGGCACAGCTAATGTACCCAGAGGAG
>Ga0209611_10007271_pt1 | contig 17804 bp, 12 predicted proteins | sample S1TSphgellanicum_3_FD_187693 | JGI IMG/M metagenome (GOLD analysis project Ga0209611, IMG submission 187693) | Host-associated microbial communities from peat moss isolated from Minnesota, USA - S1T2_Fc - Sphagnum magellanicum MG (SPAdes) (version 2) | ecosystem: Host-associated > Plants > Peat...
GTGGGAACTGATGGTCTATCAATTTAAAAGACCTTAACCTCAATGGTCACCACTTTCATTATGGATTTGGCTTGACAACTTGTGTAATATTAAAGTACTCTATCCTTTGGTTAGTTTTGTCATTAAATAATCCATTTGAATATTCAAATGAAAGTTTGTTAAACTATGATGTTGAGGTGTTGAAATCCATCATAATTGATGTGGCAACTGGCAAGGCAGCGAATGGATAATTTCATTACTCAAGTAACAAAATTTTAGTAGACGTTCTAGATCATGAGAAATATTATAATTTCAAATTAAAAATATTTATTCATTTATTTACATTTTTGGGTCAACTTAACCCTAGTCCAATTAGCACCTTAATCAAGGTCCATGATTATTGTTCACTCCTCTTTCAAAAAATAGATAACTTGTTAGGATATTTCACAATTACAAACAAGCTAAGTGGGCATTCCAAACTTCCTATTGCACATAGTTAGGATAGTTCCAAACTTATCAAGCTCTTCGAAGCAAAAGATCCTATCCATAATGACCATGAAAGCAAGGTGTGACCATAGGAAGGATACTCTTTAGTATAAAACAAGAAAATGGGTAAAGGTTCTTTGATTTCACCCCTTTTGAAGAACCTATTCGTATATTAATCCAATTTGTACATTCCTGAATTATTTCCATTTTTTCTTTGAGTTGTTACAATTATCTTCAATATTTTGGAAACTAAGACTAAATATTTGTATAGACGAATGACAAGTTTTACCAACACTAAAATAAAACATGCCATGAGCAATCCATCCAAAGAGTTCACTTTTGACAAATGTAGAGATAAACACATCCAAGGTAAGTGAATCTACGAGATGTAAATGAGACATATAAACTAATCTCAATATGACCAAAAGATTTTAATGGGACTTTAGGAAATGGTTGCACATAATGGAGGCCGCAAAATAAAGAACTCCTCCACATTAACCCCCAACACCATCTGTTAAATTAGAAAGCTAGGAATGATAGTTAACCTTTATTAAATCAATAATCACAAGATATCATCAAAAATCAATTTATGCATTATTGATTTATTATTTCCTTTCATCTCCCTCAATTTGATACCTCCACAAGGCTACATTTCAAAAACTTTGTGGAGAGAATTACTTTGTTTCGTGAAGTTGTATACATTACCCTTACCCTTACTTGGACATATCAATAAAAACTTGGGTTCCATGCTATTACACACCCAGAGACAATTGGTTGGTTTTGTGAAAATTAAGTCCCATTCAGATAAAAATATTGAATGACATTGCATGTAACTTGAATTTGAATAAATTCAAATTCTTAAATTAAATTGAATCAAATTTAAGAATTTAAATTCTTAAATTTGATTCAAATTCGTTGAACTGAATTCAAATTCAATCCAAACGAAATGGGATGCAAATTGGTCCAGAAGACATTGAAAACCTGCTTGTACCTATTGTGTTGAAAACAAAATAAAAACCCTGAAAAAAGTCAGAGATCCAAAAGATTCCTTTCCATCTGTCTTTACTTGGAAATCAGCTAAACAGATTTTAGTTTGAAACTGTCCAATGGACTACTCATCCAATAGATTGACTTATGGAACCTAAAGGTGTTCTACCTACCAGTTTAGACAAATCATCATCACTGGAATTAGAGCTTGCATGAGAAGAAGCATTCAAGCCATCCCGGCTAAGATGGTACCCTGCCCAGTGGTAGGTTCAGAGACTGGGTCAGTACTACAGAAATATGCATCATATTCACACTGCAAAAAATTTAGGGGACTATACACAAAACAAAGTCACCCAAATTGGTGAAGAATTTGCAAACTGCTCCAACACTCATGAGTCATGACAATCATGTCATTCTTACTGGTGGAGATCCGGTTGCCATTTGAACCTATGCTGAATGAGCCGCTAGCACACACAAAAAACACTGTGAGTTCTCTTTCAAAAGTAACTAGTGCTCATTGAAGAAAAACCCATGTAGTAAACAACAGAAATGCCTGCAGTGAGGATGCCCCTGCAGACATGATGAAGGGGTGCAGGTATGTGAAAGTGTTCAGGGATTGCAAAGGCTTCACTATCACACAGACCAAGATCCAATTGACCACCTGCCCCCAACTGGCATGCCAAGTCATAGCTGAGTGAATCTACAACTATGAAATGAGTGATAACCTCTATTGATAAGGCCTGTAGCGTGTTGGCCGCCTGTATCTTGGTGCTTTCCTGCAGAGCATTACATTTTTTATTATAAGAATGGGCACAATCATGCCAACCAGCGAACCACTTGATTATCCTTTCTTACTAATTTCTACATGCAGATATGCCTTGACTGTTTCAGAGAAAATATTCTTGTTGTTGCTAAAGCAACCACACATTGCCTCCCAACCTCATCCTCACTGGCTCTGTAAACATCATCCAAAAACATAAAACAAAATCCTACATCATCAAGAATATGAGCATCATCACTGAAGAAGCTAAGCAGTCGCTGGCAAGCATAATCGCATATGTTTACATAAACATGTGACCCTACACACTGCAAAAACAAACACCAATGAAGAGCCCATAAAACTTTGGAAACTAGGGTATGAAATATGCAACCGCACTTGTCAGAAATAGGGAAATCCATAGAGGATACCCACACATAACTATAGGGAGCATACCCATAAGGAGGCAGATAGGGCCTCCTGGGGCGGTACCCCGAAACTGAATTGTCTCGACCACCTCGGAAAGCCTTCATTCCTGGAACATTTGTCCTCTTTGCTGTCACCTGCATCCATGCCCCACTCCAAAAAGCCTTCCTCAGAACAGTGTGTCCCACCAGACACTCTTGAACACCTCTTATGAAGCACACCACAGCAGATGTGGTATACCTACTAAACCACAAGCAGCTACTAACCATCACAATAGCTAGCAAGTATCAACCATAGCAGGTCAAAGAGATTGCTTTTTCTACAGATGGCTGGAAAAATGCATGATGGGTTGTGATATAGTTTTTAAGATTTGGAAGGGATCAGGCAGGACTCTGCATTCCAAGACACCGAGGTATGCGACCTGCTATTCAGTTGTATATACACAAGAGCCATGCTAAAGATATAATTGAATGCAGGGCTATAGACTAAAACAACAGCATACCCAAACCTAGAACTATCTGCTATCTCACTGTGAAACTAGTGGTGCACAGAAAATTGTGATGCACATTTAGGTTAAAAACTGAAAACCTTTAGTTGGCGAGCATGTAATTCAGATTCACTGAGCAGTACTGCATTTTGGACTGCCTCCTCCTCCAAAAACTCCACATAAGCATATCTGCAGTTCCAAACAAGTAGATAGATATCCTCAGTGTGTTCAGGATGTGAAATAGCAAAGCCAGAATGTGGTTCTTGCTAATAAAAACAACCGGAGAGAAAAATATGGGAATACAGAATTTCTTTAGATCCATGTGCAGCATACTATTACAGTACAAAACATCTTTAGATCTCCAAAATATACCACATAGCTATGACATTCCAGAGAAAATCTCCATGACAACAACACTTGGAAGGTTGTAACACGACAATGAGTGTGGTCATAACCTTATGAGAGTCACTCACAAAGTGTCAGAGCATCAACCTTCTCCTCACAAATCACAGTGACGAGCTGCCATAAGGTACTACCCAATGACTTCATCAGCTTGTGACTGTGGGTGTAGACACATATACAAATCCAACCCAAATTTCAGGCAAAATCTGAGCAAATCCTGAGCTTCTGCGACATATCTGTAAGCAATGGGAAGACTCAATCTTGCTGTTGACTAGCACTCTAGAGACATAGCTGATAAAAGAAAATGTCAATAGCATGCTGAATCAAGCAGTAGCAAGCTTTGTGAGGGGGCAAGCTTCATTCCATTTATATGGTCCAATATGTAACATACCCTAAAAAGCGCAGGAAATAAAAGACTTGATGTGTTTAGGTGCTCTGACCCCTTTGGCTGTCCAAACTTGTCCGTCAGAATTGTAACTCGGTTAACTGTACCACATGACTGGAAATGTTGTTGCACCTCTTCTGGAGTGCAAGAATAATCCACCTGACAAAACACAGCAAACAGTCACAACAATCCCAGCCTGCCATCTTGGCCCCTTGTTGCAGGAGGGTATCATGGCTGGCACACATTCATGAGATTGTAGAGAAATTTCCATAATACAGATGCTAAGAACTCAATTGCAGTTGGGCAGGGAAAGAATAGTACATTGCCAACAAACACCGACCGAGCATCAGCCTCTTTGTTTGCCTGTGCCACAGCTTCTGCACCTGCAGGACCTGCAATTGAGCAACTACAATTAGGTGTGCCAACAGTTTGTTTGTCATGGGTGGAATCGTGATTCCTTCAAGTCCCTAGAATCCATTCTTCAAATTTACTTTGGGAAAGTTTGGAAGTCAGTGTTTCACAATTCCTTCATGAAGTCTTCTAAAACAAGTCCAGAAAGAAACCCTAACAACAAACATGCCTTGAACAGCAGCAGCAACCATCTCTTTTTCGACTTTGGCTTGCATATCACGGAGTGCGGCAGCTTCCTCTTCCATTTCCTTCAACCGCTTCTTCATCTCCTCTAGCTCCTCCTATAAGATAAGAATAGAGAAAAGAGAAAAATTCTCGTCAAGGGTTGCAAGCAAGCTGCCATTAGGGTTTCTGAAACCCCTACCTCGGCTTTGAGTCAAAGCAGAACAACAGGCCCCAGAAGCGCGACTCTCTCACTCACCTTAGGAACGGCATCGTCCGGGACAACATCGCCGTCGACTGTGATGCTCTCGTTTATGGGTTTTCCATCAAGGTCGCCTTCTTCCGGAAAAATGTCTCCCCCATAAACCTCATGCTCGTCTTCCATCATCGCCAGAGAACTCCGAACACGAAGGAAATAAAACCGGTTACCCTACTACCGCTCTTCTCCGCACTCTCCCTCCAAATCTCTCTCTACTCCTCCCCAAAACAAAAAGAACCTTCAGACTCGCAAGCCGCAAGATAGGTCTGAGGGCTGCTAGAGGAGCCCACAAGAAAACCCTAATTCTGTAGCTTCTGGTTGAACTGGGCAGATAATACCTTTGCAGATAATAATACTCATGCAGGATTGCATCTTCTTTTGATGGAGGTTGTCAGTCTCTCTGTTTGTTCACTAAATGTTTTCATAACTCGAAAGTTTCGCTGTCTAATGATCTTATGTAACTAGCTAGTTAGCTTGGTCTCATGATGCTGCTCCACATGTATTCTAGGGTTTCGGATTCTAGGATGAAGTTCTTCACTGGAGTGCAGGGAATACAAAGATATTAGAGACATTTGGACACTTGGGTTGTGAAGGTTTTCATTTGAAATTAGTTGCAGAATCTCCCTGGTGAGTGCTAAAGTGATCAGCTGTATGAAGTGTTTGTTGCATGGTGTTTCAAGCTACAAGCATGCACATCCACTCAAGAATAAGGATATTCCTCTTATATTTCGTTTAGCCTAAAACCAGAGTATAGAACTTGACATTACAAATTGTCTAGGAAATGTTGTAGAGTCTAGACAGCATGTGACCAACAAGATGATGATGATGATGATGATCTGTGTATGTAGGTAGAACCTTGAGGATACCATGATGTAATACATGTATATCTTAACTTGTGTGCTATATTGTTGGGCTTCCGCATTGTTGTGTAAGGTTTTTTGAAGAAAAGAAAGGATTGTAGCAGCTTTACAACAGAAGCTGGTTAGAAGTTACCATGAAATGCAAGACTTGGAAAACTTGATCCTTGGCTTTCTTGCTCTGTGAGAAACATTGATGGTGGGACTTGTGCTACAATCATGAATGTAAGTTATTCTGCTGAATATTCAGCAATGCTTCATACCTTTGTCTCCACTGTGTGTTAATGAATGCACACATGAACTATTGTGGAAGTATGAATGTGCACATATGCTGTACTCTTTAAAAGTCTGTAGCAAACATCAACTTGACATCTCAATTTAGACCCAATTAGAAGGGCATAGAAGAATGTCATGTTAGTTATCGATTCCTTGGGATGGTTACAAGGCTATGTGATTTGTATGAAGGTTTTCAGAGGCCAAAACTTTGCAATCATCATAAATTGACAATCTTATATATTAAAGCAACAATGGTGTCTGTTTACTTGTCTGTCTGTCTGGGCAGTGCCTGGAAAATTCTTGAAACTTCCTTAGATGTAACTTCCCCAGATGTAACTGACTCCAGAAAATGTCTATCTGTGTGGGTAGTGCCTGGAAAATTCTTGGAGCTTCCCCAGATGTAACTGACTCCAGAGAATGTCTATCTGTGTGGGTAGTGCCTGGAAAATTCTTGGAGCTTCCCCAAATGTAACTTCCCCAGATGCAACTGACTCCAGAGAAAAAAGATTGCCCCTGATTTCTTTTTGTTCTGGAGTCAGTTACATTTGAAGAAGTTACATCTGGGGAAGCTCCAAGAATTTTCCAGGCACTGCCCACACAGACAGACATTCTCTGGAGTCAGGTACATCTAGGGAAGTTACATCTGGGGAAGTCCAAGAATTTTCCAGGCACTGCCCAGACACCGACAAACAGACACCACTGTTGCTTTAATATATAAGATTGTCAATTTATGATGATCTTGACATGGGAGCTTCACATGGCACAGCTTAGATGGTTCTAAACGTGGCAGCTCAGAAGTGACTCCCCAAGGACCAGTCTTTATTTCCTTTTGGCAAATTTCACTCAAATCCAACCACCCTTATTAAGAGTGGAAACCCCGAATTTGGAACATGGAATGCGTTAAGCATTTTCCTATGCCAAGCAATGAAGCAGCCAATGATTCCATCACCATCTGATCAAATTCATTTATTCAAGGTATTAGCCATTGTAACTTCCCTATATGGTTAACGTTGCATATGTTGTTCTGCTATGAATGCATGTGGGCTTCTAAATCTTTACCACATGGTACAATGCTGTCATCATCTGGCTAAAATTGCTCAAACGATCCAAATGCTTCTCTACGTACAAAGCACCAAGGACATCATCATTGTGTGAAATTGACAATGTCTAGTTCAAATATTTCATAACATAGCCAAAGTTGTTGTGAAAAGGTATGGTGACAAGACATGCTTGTGTTGTTCAAGGTCAACATTCATTCAACATAAAATGGGGAAGGACCTTTAATGTATGGAAGTAAGAACTAAGTAAAACTTGATGTATGAAGGAAAGAAACTACAAATGAAACATTAGGATGTAGGGTGTTATGACAAATGAGTGAAACAAGTGATGCAAGCCTTGTGAAAAGGGATTTCATCACATTTAATATAAACAAAAATAGTTCTTTGTATAAAAATTGGGCTTAGAGGTTTTTTTTTTTAATGTTGCACCTTGAGCCAATCTTGACTTGTTAACATGGCAATTTGTGATTGATGACACAATGTTTAAACAATGTTGCTTAAAAAATGATTTTAGATATTTAATACCCATTGGATTACTTTCAAATTTATCCAAATGCTACATTGATATGTTATAAACATTGATGTAAAATACAATACGCATTTACTAAAGTTGCAAACATGTCAAATAAGAATTCATTATACTTATAGTGCCTTCTTTTATTACAAATGTACCTTGTTATAATGGTTCATTTGAAGATATGGCAATATTAATGGCAAACACATCTCATCATTCTTGAAGGGGAAATATTATTGCCCCAAGTTTATAGATGAGTTTGAAATATGTTTAAGACTTTCAAAAAATTGACATGTGAACAAACCCAACATTAATCTATAAGAAGCAAATAGGATTGAAGTGACTTTTTTAACTCCAGATTGGCATTGAAAGAATGTGTCAATGAAATTCACAATAAATCTAAATCTCCCACTTAAAAAAGGATTTGAAACAATCATGGTGGTGGATTGATCGCATAAAACTACCCATTTATGCCATTAAAGGTGTTGCACATCTTAAGAATGGGAAGCCTATTTATGGCAAATGTGTTCAAGCATCATGACTTTCTACATGAATTTATGTCAATCACAACTTTAGTTCATAACTAAGTTTTGGTGAATGTCATCAAAATGGATAAGGTCAAAGTTCAAAATGAACACATAGTACCTTGGTGGTTTTGGCACAAATTATATTAGTTTTAAAAATGCTGAAATTTTCAAAAAAAATACGACTCGTGGAGAATGTTTTGTGAACAAAAATGAAGAATCTTCTTTGAAATAAATATATATATACAAATGGAATCTTCAAATAAAATTATTCAACAAAAATGTGCTACAATTGCCAAATTATCACAATAATTTTGTTTGTTCCCTACACTAATGGGGAAAGTAAAGGGTGAAATTATATAGAATTAAACAATTCCTAAATGTTTATATTGTGATAAGCCAACATCATTGGGTGAAACATCTCAAACTAGTTGAATCCTATTGCAACAATTTAAAACATTCTACGATGGGGATAACACTTTTCTAAATGGTAATAAATAAATCATAAAATGTTCTTATGACTTGGTTTGCTAGTTAACAACCTCATAACAAGTTAGGTAGAACCCAACTCAATGCAAATGGAATCATCTTTGGGAACTTTGAACTTTCATGAATGAGAAACTCAAATATGGACCATGTCCAAAATGTCACTATTATTTTTCATAATCATTCAATGAAATAACATAAGAAGGTTAGAGATGCACTATTTAACACCTTCTTTATGAGTAGGGGTCAACAGTTAACATAACTAACAAAAATGTTTTGTATCAAGTTAAAATCACATGCAAAAATAAGGTTGTGAAGTTTTAAGAAACTTAAAATTGTTCCCATTGTGAATTGATGGTAGGATAAAATTATCAACATGACATGGAACAAATCGAACCACCTTGTGTAAATTTTTTTACTAGGGTCATCTTGCTTTTGATCTAGTCCACAACATTTTTAACATTTATCTTCCAACCTTATTAAAGGTCCATAAATTGATTAAATTTATTGGCTTTGAATTTGAACATGTGTTATCATAACTTCATTGAAAAATTGATTGTTAATTCATAAATTATCTTTAATAAATAAAATTGTGACCACATTTTTGTTAACCATATTGATACTAACATGTTTTGTCAACCAAAGCACTTGAAGGAGCATGGTTGGCTCCATGTCAAACAATATAATGTATTTTCATGTGAATGTTTCCATTCCTTATAAATAATATTGTATTCAAAAATAATTGTTTTGGGCCTCACCAATGCCATGTATTCCTATAATCAAATGATCACATACACGTGGATGCCTTTTGCAAACTTTCACAGAGCTTGGATTCAATTTGTGTGATATGTGTAATTTATTAACCTTGTCACCTTGGTAGTTTGTTTTAAATTACTCAAAAACTCAACCAATAGGTATCAAGCCTTTTTTGTAATAGAATTCCAAATTTACCCTATTTCTTATGATCCTTGTTGTTGTCTTTTGTTTTCAAAGAGGAATAATATGTTTTCAAATGTTTATTCATACAAAACAAAAGGTTTTTCCATATTTTAATTCAAGTGAAATAAAATAAATGGAAAATTAAAATTGATTATTCTTGGAAAAACAATTGTATTATTATCTTTTGATATTTGTTTGTTTTCTATATGAGTGTGGGAATTCTACAAATTTCATGTTGGAATATCTATAACATCAACCTTTAAAATTAAAATGTAATTTAAAATAAAAATGACAAGAAAAAAAATTGTTTTCATGCTTTATGTTTGGTAAGGCCTTTAATTTAATGCAAAACTAGAATTCGTGTACCACCCTCCAATACCACCATAGGTGCTATGGTGGTATACTTATTCTAATAACATTTTTGACCTCAAGTCTTACCTATTACATCACAATGTTCTTACACCTCTTGTCATTAATATATATAGATCAATGACCAAATTACACATCACATTTTGACCTTTTAAGCATGTGAGACACACCACAAATACATGTGATAATTTTTTGTGAAAGGTAATTCGAAATATTATAGGCGAAAACATGAATAGGTGGACTATTTAGATTGTCACACTTGTAATTTTTTTGGATTACATAAAAATGTAAACTTTTAAGCCATATTCAAATTTTACATTATATTTTTTTAAATTATTCATGTTGTCATAAATTTTAATGGGAATCATCATAAAAAAATGGAATGAATTTTAAGAAGATTATGGATTCATAATAAACTTTTGAAATGAAAACACTATGTCTATCACACAAAAACAATGAAAAATGTGAACTCAAAAAATATGTCAAAGTAGCGTCAAAATAAAAATTAAAAAGGAAAGCATCATAAAATGAAGAATTTAATAATGAAGTGCATTGAAACTTCCATATATATATAAGTTTTAAATGACGTGATTATTGAAATTTTTATCCTTGAAAGTCCATTTCACATTTAAAATTTTAATATTTTGCACGGATTTTTTTATCAATCACACATTTAAGGATATTCATAGGTTGGTTTATTAATATTTATGATTAAAAGTAAAGGGGATAATTATAGGATTTATGCTTTGATAATTGTTAAAACTACAAAAACATTCGCTAATGTTAAATTATGGACTCAAATGCTACTTTTGAGCCACCTAACAATGTTTTCGCCCTATAGGAAGCCTTTTTGAACCACAAATAGGGTGAAAATTTTGAATTTGAAAATCTTTTTATATAATATCATTTATGAAAATTTTGAAAAATGGTTTGAATCCTTTAAAAACCCAAACAATGAACCTTGCATCATCTTAGGTTAATGAATCAACTTCAAATCAAGCAATATTAATAGCCATTTCCTTGGATGATAGTTTATGACCATAAATTTTCAAAGGTTACATAAATAATAATAAATCCCATGTTATATAAATCCTAATTTCTTTTCAATTGGTAAGAATTTTCATTTTAAATGGGAAATTTCCACTTTATATTAATTTAGTTCAATGATAAATATAATCCTATTCCCATTCATAAACATTTTTAAATGCAACTTCAAAATCGGTATACCATTTACTATTCTATAACTTGGGCCAACCAAAAGGCCCACTAAATCCAAAACAATGAATTCATTTGAAGGGTTAAATATTACCCCACCATACATACAAATTTGCGAGGCAACAATGCCTTTTACACCACCTTGCTGCTTAGATTCCATATGAAGAAACATATGGGGTATTATGGTGAAGATGTTTTAATATATTAGCTTGTGAAGCTATTGTTTCAAATTTGTGACAGTCCCAAAACTTGAACCTAACTACCATTGACTACTTCAAAAGTTGTCTTATTATGATTTTGCACATGTGTTCATATAAAAGTTAATATAATATGAAATGTGAACACCTAGAACCCACCTTCTCGTTTACTAACCTCGCTATGAATGTACAATATCATAGTACTTAGGTAGTTTTGACACACAAATGCCAAATAATTAATATATTTTAGAATTTGAACTTCAACATTTAAGTTTTTAATTCTAAAATTTTCATTCAGTAAGGAATATAATCATGAAACACACAACATCTATCACAAATGTCATGTTGTCCTTGTGATAAGCTAGTTCATAATTAGTACATTTAGATTTGGCCAAGGTTTAAATTTGGTTACATTCAAACTTGGTTTTTTTACTATTTTGATTAAATTTCCAAACAAATTTGACATAAGTGACTAATGAATTTTCAAAAATTTGACAACACAAAATAATTTAATTTATACCAAAGTCATCCATGTATTACAACAATATGTATGCAATGTATCAATCATCAAATCAATGTCCTTGTCATATTCATCAATTGATTTTTTTGAAAATTTCAAAAATAATCCATAACAATTTTGTATTATATTATAATAATAGTGTGAAGTTGAATTTTCAACTTGTTCCCACTTTGTGAGTTTTATTTGGAAACTCATTACAATGCAATAAAATAAAATTTGAAAGTTTGATGTTTTAATATTGTTGTATATAGTTGTTGTGCCATTCCTCCACTTATAAACATAGTTGAATCGGTGGTTCATCCCAACCAATAGTCAATTAACATGCGCCTAGATCATGTTTGAGCTTTGTATGACCTAATAACAATTTTTCAAATTTTATATGCCCAAATTTAATTGAATTATATTTTGAAAGTAAATTCAAAACTATTTGATTATCCATCATTGAATTTACCTATTCTAGCATTGTATATTTAATAATTAAACATGGCCACCCACTAACCATTGTTTGGTTTCATAATGCATTTACTTGGTTGCTCAACTTTTCATCCAACCACATAGTGTTTAGTCCATATGTAGTCACAATAAGCTTGTCCATTAACTAATTTTAATGAATTTGGAATGAATGAACAATAGATTATATACATTGAAAGGCATATTTGTGGATGAAAATCTTTTTCAAAAATATATATATTTAAAATATGGTAACAACATTGATGTATAATAAACTTGAAGTGCAATAATTTATTAAATTCAGATTTGTTTTTTAGAGGTAGTAAGTAAAGTTGTGGTGTGATGGAAACAAGTACAATCTATGGTGTTTAGGATTATATTAGTGTGAGTTGAAACATAACAACACATTTTGGGTTTTGCAACTAGCCTTTACAACTACATATTAATTAGAAAGGACATATGCAATTAGAGATTAATGAGTTGTTAAACCTATGTTGTTTCACTTATTTAGTCACAAGGGACATTCAATTGCAAAGCCCAGTCGTTTTTATGATTAAAATTTTGAAATTTTCTTATAATAATGAAATTATATGTCATCATTAACCTAGTTTAACCTAGCTAAGTTAAGCAACTTAGCCTAGGTCACCTAGCCAAAAATCAACCTAATTTAACTTAGTTAGGTTATCTACCTATGTTAGGCAACCTAGGCTACCTAACCTAGACTAAGTGGCCTATATTAAAAACAAACATTGAACTCCTAACCTAAAAAGCCTAGATTAGACTACTTAACCTAAACCAAGTGGCCTACGTATTATAAGTTACAAGAGTGAAGACTTGAACCCCCACCTTCACTTTGGGGTTCAAGTTTTCATCCATTACACTACCACATTTTTTTATACTAATTATATTTAACACAAAGTTATGAAATTCAAAAGTTTTAGCCTTGAATTAACCTTGGCCACCCTAGGTCAACCTACCTACTACCTATTAACCTAACCTAGATTAACCTAAGCATTTTTAGGCTAAAAAAGACCTAAGATAATTATGTTACATTTCATTGCATCTAGTTGCACAAACTTGAAGTGGTTACAAACTTGATAAAATATTTTATAATGGGGCTACCTAGGTTAACTTGACAAGGAACCTTGGCAAGCCTACCTAGGTTAACCTATTAATAGGGTAATTTATTCTAAGTATATCTAAACATACTAAATGTAATAAATTTCTTATTTATAGTTAAGTAACTTACAAGGTAACCTCTATTACGAAACTTAAGTTTTTACTAAGTAGCCTACATAGATAGGTTAATTTAATAGGTATGTTAACTTAAGTTAATGTGTTCAGTAGTTAAAAAGTCAAAGAGTTATGTGTCACATTTTTCAAAATGACTATTAACATTGTAATCATAATTACAAGTTAACAATAGTTAATTTAATACACATACACATGCATATGAATTCATAACTTCAAAAACTTTATGGCACACAAAAATTATGACATGCCGTGACAAATATTGCTGCCATAAATTCAAGACACACAAAACTTATGGTGTAACAAAAAATCATGGATTGCCATGAAATTTGTGACACCTTGTTGCCAAACGGCATGTCATGTCATCATCACATGGAAGAATAAGTCATTATTATTCGCAAAGGACAATAATATTTTCAACTAGCTAATAAATTATGAAATTAATTCATCAATCAATGACATGAATCATGATGTGAAGTTAATGTCACAAGTCATAAGGTGTTACAACTACTAGTTAACCTCGTTGCCATGTGGGGATGTCACGTTAGCATCACACGACCATAAGTTGTCATTATTCACCAAAAGTTGCAAGAATCAATGGAATTTTGTTGTTACCTAACTTTGGATGATTCAAAATACATTAAAAATACATTTTTGAAATTTTGATATTTGTGTAAAAACCATCAAGTTGTGATATCAACTACAATCGCAAAACCATAATGCCACATGGTACCACAATGTCCTTTATAAGTACTTAGTCATTAACATGAACTTGTAGTTACAATTGTAGTAAAAAAAAAACAATAGTCATTTTATTAACCGGTTGTAAAACCCAAGATGTGTTGTTGTAAAATAAACATGCACATGGAGCTTAGAAGACATATGTGGTTGAATTTATAACTATAATGAAATTTCACTACCAAGTTTCAATTAAAGTTTGAGCTTCAATGAAATGTGGGCAATAAGTTCATATAAATACACACATGATGAAATGACATTCCTTGGAACCATGATGTGTGTTCAAGGGTGTCATGATGAATACTTGCCCAAGTTGAAACTTGGATATGGAGCATTGTGAATAATGATATATTTGTGGGGTAGGGTGGTGTGTGTGGGGGGGGGGGATTGATACTTCCAATCCATTTAATAAAACATGTTAATCCAAACATGTAATTAAACCCATAGAAGTGGTAACAATTATTTAAATTTTCATGATTTTAAATGGTAAATCAATTAATATTGAATTTTTTTGATGCACTTTTGTAAGAATGTTTCAAATAAATTATGGGAACATTTGTATAAGTTTGAAATGAACATAATGAATATAAAATATGCGAAAACACTTTTCAAAAAATGTAAATAATGTTTTCAATGTGTAATTTTTTGTTTTGGGTATTTTGTATTCATCTTATGTAAATATATTTTATATATACACATACATTATAATATCTTGCCCTAATGTTAGTTTCGTTATTAAATAATCTTCAAAATAGTGAAATGATTTTTTGTGAAAATATGAAGGTGAGGTGTTGAAAACTATCATAATTATCATTGGCTACAATCTGAAAATTTTCAATCCTCATATGACAATATCATGTTAGTGGACCATGAAATTAATAATGAAATCAATTTTATTAAAATAATTATTCATTTTGTCAATATGGAAGCTAAGATTAGGTTATATTGTGACAATTTTTTAGTCATAAGAATTTTGTACATGTTAACTATTTAAAATTAATTCAAAAATATTCTCCTTAAATAGTCAATTTAGTTAACCCATTTATTTTTAAGCAAAACACCAAAAAGGTGGGTGTGGGTGTGGGTCCTAAATGCATGTTCAAACCCATGTTGGAACATAAAACAATGATGATGACATTCCTTAAAATTCATGGTATAAGGACAAATGTTTGGAATTAATTCCCCAACAACTGAAACACAAAATTAGAAAAATTTAACACTTGTTGGAATTACATATTAAAAACCATGACATTTGTAAAAATGAAAGAAAACAACAAACACATAAATATATAATATACTTTCTATGAAACTTTCTATGTACCATTTAATAGACATTTTTAAAAAGTCAAAACATACATTTAGATTGCATAATTCACCTTGCCATCAAAACATGAAAAATTAATGCACAAAACATCATACAAACATAGTAAACAAATTAAATTGTGAAGCATAATTGTATTCCAAAAATATGAACTTATGTGCACCTTTAATAAGATAACACCCTTATCGAAGGTCAAAATATTTTTCATTATTATCACTTACCTACTTAATGTACATGCAATAATCTTATCATACTTTTATTCATTAATCCAAATGACAAATGCCCTTAAATGATTAAAAACAATTTTCTTTTCTTATAATAAAAGTGCCTCAATGTATCTTGCCCACTTATAGGATGATTTGGGAAAGCAAAGCATGTTTGATGGAGGAAATTAATTGCATGGCATTGAAAATACTTTCATATAAGCTACAAAAAAATTGGTTTTGCATGTTGCATGTCACTATGTTTCTTAGGAATCTTGTGAAAGCTCCAGAATTAAAAGGCACTTGATTTCAAATTTGGGATGTTGGGAATTTCAAGAATTTGTCATTTTGATGTGATCCTCACCGAGACTTGTATAAAGTATACCATTAAGAAAATGATGTACCTTTCATGTGTCCCAAGGTTCTAAGCCATAGCAAACCCATGATGAATTATAAATGTTCTTTGAGATCAAATCACAATAAATTCCTTTTGATTATTTTGTGTACACCAAAATGTTTAGGATATATAATATCATAGTATATTGTGACTTGTATTAATTAGTTGTGGGGACCCCCAAAGTTCAATTTTTTTTTCTTTTGTGATAGACAACATCTTTGATTGGCCCATTACCAAATTTTCTAAAATTATGGGCAAATCTTAATTGATAAGCATTGAGCTTTGGCACCCCACTCCCCAAAATATGGCTTCCCCACCCCTTTACAAGTTTTGTACATGCAACTTGAACTATGCCTAAACAATATGGGAAAAATAGAAGTGTTTGGGAAAAACAAAAACTATTAATCTAAAGGCCTACATACAACTCAATCAACTATTGTAATATATGGGTGACTTCGGCATAAATTATTATTATTATAATTTTCCAATTATTTGAAAACAAATTAACCCTATTGTTGAAATTTTCAAAAAACTAAATTATAGGAATCTAAAATTGAACACTTGCCACCTAGTACAAATAAACACATTAGTTGTGAACACATTAACCACAAGGACAATAAGAAAACTCTAAAGTTGAGTTAAAACTTAATATATAAAATCCTTATATGTTGAAAAGTTCAAAATTAAAAACTCAAGTGGTGGATTTTGAGTTTTAGAATAAATAAATTATTCAGCATTTGCATGTGTGTTGAATCCACCCATGTACTACAATATTATTCACTTTATTAAGGTAGAAATGAGGCGCTTGCCTATTCGACCATTTCTCAAAAAAATGAACCAAAAAATCCACACCCCTTGTTTAAAATAAAAAAACATATTAGCTTATCATTAGATGTTCAATAATTTCATTGGCTCTTAAATTTTTTTATTCTTCACACTATTTGTGGCCATTTTTTACCTAGGTTGATGGTATCGACCAATGTTGGCATTACAACAAAATGTGTCCTTGTATGCCAAGTGATTTCATTAGATTTTGAGTGAATTCACTGGTTGTGGTGAATGGGGACTAGTGAAGAAGTAGTGAATTCACTGGTCTAGTGAATAGGGACTAGTGAATTACACCCACATTTTGTAGTAGTGTGGGCAAATGTCAAAAATACCTTCGGATATCACATGGGTATATTTATATAAACCATTTAAGGTATCACTTTGAATGACTTACAATGATTGAAAACTTGATCATCAGTTCTCACTTGTGTGAAAATTGAACGGTGAAAACTGGCTCAAGGAAAAAAATGAAAATTATTGAAACTCAGGTGAATTAAAAATCCCTTTATTTGGGTTATGTTTTTAGGTACTATGTACAAGGTTTAATGCACAAGGTTGTACATTTAATGCATAAGGTTTGAGAGGAATTATAATAGTTATACAAGTAAGAATAATGAAAATATATGTAATAGTACTAAAGGTGTTCATGAAAAAGGAAAGATAAAATGAAACTCAATTTACCACAAAAATTGATTGTTTTATAAGTTTCACCCCCCTCCCCTTTGAATGTTAATTTACTTTTTGTAAGTTTTAGTCCTGTGTATGACTAAACCTAGGGTTTTAGTGTCATGTTTTCCTTACTTTATTAATAACTTTATTGCTTATGATTTTTTCATTTTTAAGGAAAGAAATAAAATGAACAAAATGTTCGTAATTTTGGTTATGCTTTTCTTATTTGAAAAAAAAAAAAAAAAACTAGT
>Ga0209611_10007272_pt1 | contig 17804 bp, 14 predicted proteins | sample S1TSphgellanicum_3_FD_187693 | JGI IMG/M metagenome (GOLD analysis project Ga0209611, IMG submission 187693) | Host-associated microbial communities from peat moss isolated from Minnesota, USA - S1T2_Fc - Sphagnum magellanicum MG (SPAdes) (version 2) | ecosystem: Host-associated > Plants > Peat...
CGCGAAAAACATAAAAAATTAGGATGTTTCCTTCAGGATGAGGACGTACGAGAGAAGATTGATACCTACCTTCGAGAAAACAAGTTTGAGGTGCACATCCACATTCTGACAAAGTACATCAATGAGGAGGTCTTGCCAGACCTTGATGACGGGCTTTCTATGAAATTTTTGGAGTGCACTATTATTCAATGGATGAAAATTTTCGAACATAGTTACCGAGAAGCCACCAAAAGAGTGTACATGGATGAGCATGAACGAGACGATGTTGTTATTTACCGTGGACAATTCCTTGCAAAAATGGTTGAGCACGAAAAACAGATGCCAACTTTCATCAATGATTGCTCGGACGTCATCTGACCCAACCTGCAAAATGGGGAGAAATCGCTAATTTTTGTCACACATGACGAATCCATATTCCACGCGTTTGATGGCCAAGGAAGGCAATGGCTTCCAGTTGGCGAACAACCTTTGCGCAAAAAGGGAGTTGGTTTGGCTCTACGTGTCAACGACTTTTTCACTAATGTCTACGGACGTCTGACACTTGCAGTCGGTGATGCAACCATGAATGACGAATGTGCGAAATAGGCCTGTGAAATCATGAAGCCTGGTAAGAATGACGAGGGTTGGTGGACAAACCAAGGATCTTGCCAAGCTGGTTGTCAAGAAGGCGGTACCCATTTTCGATCGACGTTTTTCAAATGTTCAAGCGCTTTTCGCATTTGATAATGCCACAAACTACGCTACATTCACGGCCGACGCACTACGGGCAAAGCAGATGAACCAGGGCCGCGGCTGCAAGCAACCATAGATGCGACATACGATTTACGGCAACAGGATTGTTCAAGAAATGTGATTTCCACCCGCACATCCGCCACTTCTATATGGGGAGCCCAAGGGCCTCAAGATTGTTCTCGAGGAATGTGGTCTTTGGCAACCTGGGCTCTGATTTGAATGCAAGGATCAAAAAAACAATCCGTGCAAAGATGGAAAGGCTTGCTGCGCGCGCAATGTTATGGCAAGTCAACCAGACTTCAAAGCCCAACACTGCCTGTTGGAGGAGTTGATTGTAGAACACGGCCACTTGTCCATTTTTTACCCAAAATTTCATTGTGAGTTAAACTGCATCGAAAACTTCTGGGCAGCACTAAAGTGGCACACGTGGGAAAATTGCGACTTTTCCAGGGTTGTGTAACGTAGTCCCGCACATTCTTGCAGATGTTCTAGTTGTGGAAATCTGCCAGTATGCGCAACGTGCGTTTAAGTATATGGATGCATACCGAACTGGGTTTATTGGGAAAACAACTGAAATTGCCGTTAAAAAATACCATTCCCATTGACGAATTTCACGCGCCAAGTTGGAGAACATTGACTAAACCATAGCAAGGTTAGGAGTTATTTAACCCTAACCCTTAAGCTCCCTATAAATCCTTCTGGCCAAATATGGGTCGCCCCAGCCAAATTTGGACGAAAGTCATTAATTTCGACCGACATTATCTCTGCCAAAAAAAAAGATTTTGACAAATAGGTTGCGTAACTTTGTTCAACATGTGAAGTACTGCATAAATACACCGAGTTTTTGGGGTTACACGTTGTGTGGGAAGAATATTTAAGCTTTACATTTGGGGTTGCCTTTAGATGTCATGCATTGTGTTAAAAAAAAACTCCAAAGGCTGAACTATACAAGATAAAAAAATTTTATTGCATTATGCATTGAACGGAATGGCTAGGTTGTTAGGTTCCTTCTCGACCCACCACCCCCCTCCCCCCCTTCCAAAAGGGATGTGAGTTCAAACTGTATGGTGTGAAGTGAAAGAAAAAATGGTGAAGGCAAAGGATCAGGGGGGGGGGGCAAAAAGCCAAACAGGTTAAGGCCAAGGCCTTTTAAAAGCCCTAATCGGCCTCAATCTGAATTTAAATTTTTATTTTTGCTTTTTAAATTCCAAATGAAGATGACTTGAAAAGCTTAATATGAATCTGATTTTTTTTTCCTCCTAAAATTGCAAATGAGCATGAATTGAAACACATTGTAAGGACTAAAATTTACCTTTTTTTTTTTTTTTTTTTTTCATCTTCATTTGCTTCACCTTCTTCAACCATCACCACCTCTTTTTTTTTGGATGTAAACTATTTCCAAGGTTTTTTCTTTTTCTTTTTCCTCCTTCAAATGGTGCCACAATTGAACATCCTTCTCTTGGGTGTTTTGAAAATTGTGAAATTTTTCACTAATTGACTTCCTTTTGAGCACAAACTTTTCTAATCTTTCCAAACCCTCTTTATTTGGAAAAACATGATTAAAGGTCAAGATAGGCAAATTAGCTGTTGTAGATATAGGCATTTGAAGAGGTGAATTGAAAGGCTAAAGTGAACAAGGACTTACATTTGACACAACATTTTCATAAAACATTCTAACATCTTCCACATCCCAAGTAAAATATTCATAATCTCCGTCCATCATTCAGAAACAAACACAAAAGTTCAACAAGAAGATAACAAAATGGAAAGAGATGAAATATAAAAGGAGAAGATATAAGGTTTGGTCTAGGGTTTGGTTTGATCCTGCGTTGTGGATTTCATCAAAACAACAATATTTTATCGTCATCTCATTGGCCCCAAAGGTTGCAAATTGGCCTCCCAGGTTGATAGGTATCCTTTTTTTTTAGCCTTGGGGCCGAGCTAGGGCCATAAAATGGTAGATTAAAATTTATTTATTTATTTTTTCAACTTGGACTCATAATGTAAAGCCCTTGGAGCTAATTTTAGTGAATGCACCAAATATGAATGCTCCATTTGATTTGAGCTTTGACTTTGATTCTTAGTGTAAAGTGGGCTTTAGTATTGTTTTTGCTTTCAAATATATATATTTTTGCATTGTCTCACAAAAACATAATGGAACTCATTTTGCAAGTATAGGGGATAGTGAATTAAACTTGAATGGATAATGCAAATGTTACTTAAATTGTTACACCTTTTGAACAATGTTTTTTCAAATTGTCTCCCATTATGTTTAAAGTTTAAACTATCACATTTTTTAAAAATTGTTTTATTAATAAGTCTTACTTCCCCCCCACAAAAATTTCAGCCTAATTTCAAAAGCTCAAAAGGTGGGTTGATAATGCTTGCACATGAACAAAAAACAAAACTCATATAATTCAAAATATATATATTCAAATTGGCAAAATTCTAATCATTTAATTTAAGTTCAAAACAATATACCATGGTACTTTAGCAACTTCGACACATGTTTGTTGAATAAATAATCAAATTTCATAATTTCATTTCAACAAGTGGAATATTTATATTATTCTCAAAAAATTTAAATTTTCCTTCACAAATTAAAAATTTCAAGATTTTTGCAAATAGCATAATTAGTGTCCAAGCAACCAAGGTATTATGTATTCCCATTTCCTTGTTGGATATCATTAAAAAAACATAATTTATGAAGATAGTCTTTTATGGCAAAGCTACTTGTTTTTTTTTTTTCAATATTTTTCAAGTACTTTCTAGGTGTCATCAGAATTGTTTTTAAAATAGTGGGTATTTCAAAAAATGAAGATGTTATCATTAATTTTTTTGAAATGCCCACCCTTCATAGAAGAAATATTAAGCACAATAATGAACCCTCCAACAACATGAAAAAAATTCAAGAAGGTCTTTACCTTTTTTTTTTGCAAAATTTCCCAAGTCTTTAGCAAATTTAGTTGAATTTACAATTTTTGAAATATATATCTTTATTTCTGGGTTACCAAGTGACAAAAATAAGCTCAAAAAAATGTTGCTCATGATGCACATAATTTGGCTTCTTTGGTACTACAAAAAAGAAGGGGAAAAAAAAAACAATAAAAACAAGTTTAAAAAATAATGTGTCATGAGATGCATAATTTGATTTCTTTGGTAGTATGAAAAAGAAGAGGGAAAACAAAAATTTAGGCTTATAGGGTAGCACAATTTATTTAATTTTTAATTGAAATTTTTCTTCATGACACGTATAATTTTGAGTTTCCAAATTTCTTTGGAAGCATGAAACTAGGAAAAAAAAACAACCAAAAAAAAGTTTCATTAATCTCATGAGGTGTATAGTTTTTGGCTTCTTGGATAGTGCAAAGAAGAAGGTGTATATTTTATAACCTATATTAATATTTATTTATAACATTTTGGAACTTGAATGTAAGTTATAAATTTTTTAAAAATGTTTTGTTCTTCTTTTGTCAAGTTGTAATATTATGGGTTTTAAGTAAGCTTATATGAATCTCCATTATAAATCAATTTATTTGAGCTAACTATAATTATGGATCATTCATGCCTAACACTAAAGTAATGATAAACAAATGTCAATTTTTTTTGCAAAATACAACAATCCACACCTAGTGCTATCAATACCACCAAAATTGACCTCACATTTGATGTGGTGGTCATTGTTAAAACAATGTTACCAAAAAATATAAAATAACAAATCTTAGTTGGCTATGATTGTTTTTAATCACATGAAACATGTCATATTGCATGTTAAAATATGCATGTCATATTGTCACTATCTTTAATCGCATTTGATTGGACATTGTCCATGTTTAAATTGTCTATGACTATTTTAATTGCTCAAATAATCCATGTATGCATTGGATATTCCATGTGTAGTTTGGCATGTTTAATTTGACTATAATGTCATTTGTAATTAATCATATTAGACAAACCTACTTGCCTTGCGATAGAAATTATCCTCATTAAAAGGTCTAGCATGCTTTCAAATCTTAAAATGCATACCATCTATGGCTCCTTGAATGCTTAGGAAATGACCCCAAATAAATATTTAACCTTGCATTATTGCTTGCTTCTTGTTTCCAATAGGCCAAGCAAGTCACTCAAACATAGGAGTAAAACCTTGTGTTTGTTTGAAACACAAGTTAAAATACAAAAAAATGACACAAAAAACATTGGCATACAATGGGGCTTAAGGGTTTAGGGAACCCTAAACACAAGTTAAGCCCTAAACCCTAAACCTGGGTTCCTCTTAGCACCAAATTTGGCATGAAACAAAGTTTCATGCTAAGTTTAAAGGTTTTTTTTTTAATGTGAAGCTTTCACTACGGGTTATTCTAGTGTACTACACTACACCTTCACTGATGTTTAATGTTATATCTTTTTTATGTTTTTTTTTGTTCACGACTTTCAAACCATGTGGATTTCAGCTTGAGTATCGATTTTTTTCCAAATTTCACCCACTTTATGAATAACCTTCATTCGAGGATAAACTAAAGATGAAATGAGTGAAATTAGGGTTCAATGAAAGGCCGACTCCATGAATTTCTCCATTGTTGCAACATTCTCTTTTGTATATGTTCCGATTTTCTATGTTCTAGTTGGCTACTAACTGAATCTAGCTAGAGTAATTTTGTTTCTTTGTGTTTTCCGTGTTCTGATTTTTTATGCATTTTTGTGGTAGTACTTTCTCCCAAAAGGTGGGACAACTAGTTTTCAATGCCTGTCAATAGTAATTTTTACCAAAAGGTTGGACACAGACAAGTTCTCAATACCTAACCAATTTGTGTGTCCATTTCATTTTCCCCTGGTTCTCAATGTGTTCCCGCTATGTTCCTTTTAAGTTCCCAACGGGTTCCCTAAATTTCTCAATCTGTTCCCCAACATGTTCTCCATAGCACCACCCTACTACCTTTATCCCATATGCTTTGGCAAATGTTGTCCACCTTTCACCTATGTAGGTGGGCCAAAGGGGAGGAACTCTGTACTTCAAAATAGAACCTTCTATGTTGGGGAGCCTCCGTAGTTTCATTTTTTTTTTTGAGTGATGGGCCAATCAAATTTGCCTTGTTGCCAAGAAAAACAAATTGAACTTGGGACATTACCAGTCCAACACTGAAACTTTCCGAGTGTACTTGGAGGGCAGGAGGGCAGGGCACGCTATCTTTGTGAATATTTTGTGGGGGGAGGATCCTTCCACCAACAAGTACCCTCTTACACCTATTACTAGTGATGTCTTACATCTTGCCTAATAGGTGTAAGACCTCACCTAGTAGGTGTAAGTTCCTCCCCCACCATTAACCCACCCCGGGGGTTTAGGGTTTAGGGTGGGTTAATGTCCTTAATTTTTTGCAAAATCCCTTTATGCAGACACCTTTGGTGTTTCACAAGGGCTCAAACTTGTGAAGCCCCTTAGAACACATAATGGTCACCTCATATTTTATGATAAATAAGGCCCATGGGCTATCACCTCATCTTATTTGAGGAATGCTCCCACCTTGGGGCCCTACCCTACACACTTCTATAGGTTAAACAAACATTTTTTTGGGTCATTTTATATCAAAATTTTAAAAATTGGGTCTTTGTTTAACTTATAGAGTGGGAAGCAATGTTTTCTTTTGGGCAAAATTTTTTCACACTAGCAAGAAAAAAAGGGAGGGGGGGGGGAGCCTACAAATCCATACAAGGGACTTTTGTGAAAAGAATTCACCCAAATCTTCATATCTTGAGGCAAAAAAATATAAATTCGCCATATTTGTAGGCATAAGGTGCCTCTTGCTCCTAATGCCTTGGGATCTACATATGCTTAGGGTTATGACAACATTGCCTCTTGGTTCACTATGGGTAAGTAAGGGACATTCTTGAAATGTAGGGCCAGACCCCAGTACCACCTCGTCCCGAGTCCCTTGTTTCAAGAATGACCATACCCTAGGGCCTACCCTACACATTGCACAATAGGGCTCTACACATTCAACATGCAAATAATATTGGCTTTAATGGTTATGTGAATGCCATTAACACAAAAGGAACATATCACAATACCTTTACCATTTTGGCATCTTCTTGAATTTATTTTTTTACTTTAAAATTTTTATTTCCATTTTTTTCACTCGGGTAGGAAAAATAAAAAGTTCCTGAAATTCTTACAGTTGAGGTAAGAAAAATAAATGCCAAGCAATTTTGCACATAGTAATGTCAAACAAATTTCTAGAATTTTTGGCATTGCAAGCTGCTAATTTTGAGAAAAATCAGCATTTATTGAAAATAATTTAATTATTGTCAAAATTACTCCAACCAAAAAAAAAAAAGCTATTTGAAAAGCAGAGCATCTTTCAAATAAAAGGTTAATTTCAACTAGACTTTGTCATCAAAAGCTGGAATATATATAGGATGTCTCCATTGCAATATCCTTTGAACTAAAATGTGCAACAATAAACCTTTTTTTTCCAACATTAGATTAATAATATATAATTTCAAATGTTGTGTAATGAATTTTAAAAAGAGATTTGAAAGTTAAATGGGGGCAAAAAATGAAATAAAAATCAATGGTTGAAACCATCACACGAAAGCCAAAAAGAGAAGGCCAAAGAAAGGCCAAAAGATGCTCAGCCCATAGGAACCAAAGAAGGGAGAGAGCTAGTCCCTCTTGTGGACTAGTGAAAGTTAAATTATTTCAAGTATATAGGTATCACAAGTTTAAGAACTATGACAAAAAACCGCATAGTTGCAAAAGAAAAACACAACATGCCAAAGTATACAAATAACACAAGCATTAAATCAAATACTATTGTAATACTACCTTTGCAACTTCAACACACATCTTTAAAATAATTAGTTAATTTTGAGACTTCCATTTTGACAAATAGAATATTTTCTAAGACTCTATCTTTTCCTACACAGATTTTTTTTGTTTTTTGAAAATGAAATTTCAACATTTCTGAAAATAATTTAATTATTGCTAAACCTGCCAAAGTGCTATGGTTCTAGAAAAAACAAGATGTGATTGAATAGGTTAATTAGACAATGTAAACATGAAATTTTTACATTAAAAAATTGATAGATTAAAGAATTTGGAAATGGTCAAATCATATTTTAAAACTAATATTGGCCATACTAAAGTAATTAATTGTGTGTGTGTGTGTGTGTGTATTTGGGTTCCATGCTGCTTTACACTACCAATGACAATGATTAAATTATTTTTTGTGAACATAATCATTTTGTTGTAATCAATTTTGTTTTTTCAAAAAATAAATTTTTTAAATTTTTATTATATGTCATTTTGTTTCATTCTTGATTTTGTAAGCAAAATGTTGACAGAAGTTCATTAAATAAATTCACAACAAGATACAAATAGATAAAAGACGAAGAACATTGAACAGATATTTTTTTAAAAAAAGATACAAACAAACAAAAACATCGAAAGGGTGCAAAACACACAACAAAAAAAATACTAAAATAAATTTTGATTTATGACAAATTATAATCCATAATACTCTAAAATATTTATCTATTTTCCTTTCCAAAATTTTGTTCTTTGACAGAAAAAAAAACATTTCTTGAAAATTTCAAATGTTCTGAAAATAATAAAAATTAGGGTGGATGATGGATGGTATGGAAGCTTTTTTTCTTTTTTTTGTGGTTGCAAAATTTCGCCAAATTTCCAAAAAGTAAAAATAAAAGGAAACATTCTATCACAGTATTCTCTTTTTTTTAATAATAAAATCGCCAAATTTTGAATTTTTAAATTTATTTTGCCACATTTGAACTCTGATTTTAATTTGTTATTATTTAAAAACTAGTTTTACTTATTTAGAGAGAGAGGATTTTCATTGGTTAGTCGCCACGTGAACGCTGCAAGATATTTTCCACGTGTCGTCTTCTCATTCATCGACCTCAACGGACGTTTGCAAGATATTTTGCCACGTGTCAAGTTCTCTCGTGCACCGAGCTGAACCTAAGTTTGGTCGGCGTCAAGTTGTCTCTGCCTTCTTCGTTCGTTTGTTTCCGTTTTGTTCGTTTTGGGATTTCTTGCGCAAATCTCCGCATCTACGTCGAGAAATTCTAGTCGCTTAATAGATTTCTGCACCGCTGTGGCGGTCGGGTTTGCACGGCGAGAGGTCAGTTGCATTCAGCGCTTTCTTTCTTGCTTTTTTTCTTTTCTTTTCGTGATTTGCTTTGAATTTTGGTTTTGGCGGTCGCTGTTTTTGGTCCTTGCTTTGAAAGGCATGATGAATGTGAAGCCATAGGTTTTTCGGCTTTTGTGATTTTGAGGTTCTGAATCCTGATGTGATTTTCCCCCAACTGTCGGGTGTATTTCTTCTTGCAGATTGTGTGAAAGACTTGTGCTGTTTTGTGGTGTAGTTTTCCAGTAAGATAGTTTGCACCTTGTTGAACGGATTCTATTGTCCCGTGTTTCAAGGATTTGGATTCGGCAGTATTTTGGAAGGTGGGTTTTTGGAGTTTGCTTCGGCCTTTGTGGCATGGTAGCATGGTTCTTACCTCTGAATTCTTTCGGAGATGTAGAGAGTGGGAAAATGTTCTTTGGAACAAATTGCTTTTTTGAGTTTCTTCTATATGGCTTATGTTGATTGTGGCAGGAGGAAGAGACTTGTACCTTTTCTTTTATGCCCTATTTGCATGGGTAAAATAGATGTGTATCCCTTGTTTTTCACTAGTATTGTGGTGTCTTTCACAAAATAACATTAAGTTGCGGATTTCCTTTGTGGGCATTGTGTCAGGTTTGACATCATGTTGACACACTTTGCAAGGGGAGTTACCAAGCCATCTGTATTGGGCCAGCAAGCAACGGGAGGACTGATTCTCTTGAAAAGAGCATACCATGAGAAGGTATGAAATTGACTGGAATAGATGGCAGAGTTGTCTATTTCCACTGGAATCTTGGAGTATTTAGGGGGCACCACGAGTAGTTTCTGGATCATCTTTGAAAGCAGTCTATTTGCTGCTTATTCTCAAGGAAAACTTCATATTATGGAGCATAATCCTAGTTGATGTGTGAGCAGAGGCCAGAAGCTAGGGCTTGAGGGACCTAAATGCCCACATCAAGTATTTACTTCCTGTTGGATTTGACAGAAAGTATATTGGTCCTTGTTTTGGTGTAGGTGGTGGACCACTACAATAACCCCCGTAATGTAGGGTCATTTGACAAAAATGATCCCACAGTTGGAACAGGGTTGGTTGGGGCACCAGCTTGTGGTGATGTGATGAAGCTCCAAATCAAAGTGGATGAATCATCTGGAGAAATTGTTGATGCATGCTTCAAGACATTTGGTTGTGGATCTGCCATTGCTTCATCTTCTCTTGGTAAGGAGACTTTGGTGTGGTTACTTGTACCATGAGGAGTCTCCATGTGTGTAAAGTGGATTGGAGTTCTAAGTGCAAATGTATTTGCATATCTCCACTCTTCACCAAGTGGAGTGGTCTTACTTTTGGGAAGAGGTCTAATTTTGTGGCTTTGTGGCAGCTTCGGAGTGGATCAAGGGAAGGCCTATGAATGAGGCAATAAGCATAAAGAACAGGTTAGTTGGATTCAATGTTATCATGCTAAATCTTGAGGTCTCCAAGCTTTTGGTTGCATGTCTGAAGTAGAAGTATGTTGCTTTTGTCACAAACTAAGGGTCCAGACTGTGTGGATGTTTTGCAGTGACATAGCCAAGCACCTATCACTCCCACCTGTGAAGCTGCACTGCAGTATGCTTGCTGAGGATGCCATCAAAGCAGCTGTGAAGGACTACAGGCAAAAGAAGGAAAAACTTTCTGTGGAGGCATATGTCCATGTTGAGACAGCTGCATGATCAGAACTTAATGTCTTTGGTTTCAGGGTCCTGTTGATAAATGTCAAAAACCTGCTGAGAACGCCACCTCCCTGCTGCAAGTCTCACAAGCTTTTTGTAGTAAGTTGTTTATAGTAGGATGCCCAGAAGAGAGGGACCTGGTTTTAGAAGTTAGGGTGTTGCTCTTTGAAGCAGCAGATGTTTTTTGTGTTCCATAAATACATGCCACTGTAGTTCAGGCTCCATATTGGTTTTGATTTAAGGGGATTACTAGCTTGCAGAACTTTGTTTTTTGTTGGGTTGTTTGCAACCAAAGTCTTTGTAGAGAAGCTATACCAAGTGTTGAAGTGTTATCAGCTTGTTCTGGTTCTTTGGATATCTGTAGGTAAGCTTTATGGGAGTAAGATTCCATGAGCTTTGATGCAGTTAATTTAGATGACCAAATCTTTGATTTTTTGTCTTATGCACGTGCACACTTCCTGTTAGTCTGTTGATTTGGAATGGCCACCATGATCTTTCAAGGGTTCAAGGTGAGCTAACAGCTGGATTACCAAATCTAAATGTATTAAGTTCTATATTAGCAGAATTGATGGTCTGCAATCTGTATAAAGCGAAGCACTACAGATACATACTCTGTGCACAAGTACATGTATTATCAGAGCTCCATGAAGAACAAGCAAATGGCTGCATGTTTACCAACCCCAGCTCTCAAGTTCCACAAGGGGCAGTGACCTTTACAGGCAAACTGCAAGTGGAGGGATTGCAAAGCAGCTCTTGTGAGACTTAAGAATTTGATCTTCTAGAAGCAATTCCATAACTATGGAAACTAGTAAGGACTATGAGACTGCAAAAGGTGACAAAGATGAACTCAAATAATCACATGCACAATCATTTTAAAGTTACTGCCTAATGTTGAAGAATGACTTGCAGAGAGAAAATGCTTTAAAAGAGGAATTCTTGTTGCAATTATGCATCTCTGTCAACATGGTCACACCCATAGTTACAGTATCCCAAGAAATATGTTCAGAACCGAGAGTTTCTCTACTCTTGCAATTAAAGCTCTACCTAAATAAAAGTGATAGTTGACATAATAGTAAAGTTCCATACTTTGTACAGGGGCAGCTTCAACACATCATACGGTCAAACCCATAGTTACAGTATCCCAAGAAATATGTTCAGAACTGAGAATTTCTCTATTCTTACAATTAAAGCTCTACCTAAATAGAAGTGATAGTTGACATAATAGTAAAGTTCCATACTTTGTAGAGGGGTAGCTTCAAGACATGATATCTGTCGGATAATAAGTATTATTCTACATTTCTGCAAATAATATAATTAGCATCAAAGCTGCCATGGTACTCCAGTATACAACACAACAGCAGAGAATCAGGAAACATTAAAAAGAAGAAGATTGACACTCAAGAAAGAGAACATGGTATTGACAAACTCTTTTGACATACCCACTTAGCCTAGCTCAAGACAACAGCACCAGAAAAAGAAAGAAGAAAAACCAAAATCAGGAATAAAAAGAGAGAAAAATAAGAGCAAGAACAAGGTCATTGCGTAACAAAGTTGCCATTGAAAAGCTGCCCAAGTTAGGAATACAACTCTCTTGAAACAAACATTTTCAAGAATCAAAATGAGGAAATCTCCATATTCATGATTAAGGCAGCAAGCCAGGACAAGGTAAAAGCTTTTTCTTGAAGTTCTAAAGACTACCAGATGATGACTGAAGAACTGTGAAGAAGAAACACACCAGAAAGGAAGAACTTGAAAGAAGAACAAGAAAACTAGTGCAGTGGCAGACTCTCACTTCTTCAGGGACCATCAAAGACCATCAAGAGTAACATCCATGATAGTGACTTATCTACAATAATTACCTACCCACATCAGCTCCATACAGTGGCTATAGAGGCCAGTGTAACCACTAACCTGCATAATCAATTGCTGTCACAATTTTAGAACAATCAGGAAGACTTGTATACCATATTGGCTAGCACCTAACACCACAGAAGGGTGAAACACAGAGGACAAAAAGGAAAACAAAACAAAACAAAAACAAAAACAAAAAGAGTGTGCACAATAGGGAGGAAACAACAGAAAATAAGAGACAAAATGGAAACCACAACCAAGGCACAAGTGAGCTTCAAAAAGTTCCCAACTTACAAGACACTACAATTTGATTTGGAGGACTCCAAACACTGAAATTCCAGAAGAGAATATTCTCTTTATTGAACAAATCCCTGGCAGTCTTTAAGAGAATTTTTGGAGGATAGCATTTATTCTTCAGAAGGAGAATAAGACTAACCATCTACGAAATGTAGCAAACTTTACAACTCAAGACCCTGTAAAACTGACTATTGATAGCACCCAACTTAGCAACAGTAGATATGTTGCAATGAACATGAGGCAAAAATCATGTCAAGATGTGTATAGTCTGGTTGATTGAGAATGTTTATCAAAGATATCACATGAAATACCTTGAGGACAAGTTACAAAAGAAGCAATTAGAAGCACAGATTTTTCTCACAAGAAGCTTTTGAGTACCTATGTGCTGCCACCAAAAGAGCCTTTGTCTAGATACATAAAGCAGGAAGAAAAAATAACAGCGATCTTTCTTTGTTAAGCAAACTGGAAACTACACAGGCATCCTTTCAAAAACACTATACACTAGAATTGTGACTCTAGCTTCCAAATTTGATAAGCGGACTTTGGTATAAAGAGTTGAGAAATCTAAGGACTGCAACAAAGGGGAGAAGATTTGACACTACTGTTTCCTGAGTGATTCAAATACTTGACAACTTCAACTACTCCCAGGGAGCCTCAAGAACCTAATTCTTGGGAGTCTTTAAGAACCCAATTTTTCCCCAGAGGTGACTTCATGGGAATATCAGCTTCTTGCAAATTGACAAACCACACAGGTCAGTGATCACACTGGCAGGATAGCATAATAGGACCTTAGTCAGTTAGAAATTTCTGAGAGTAATAGACCTGACAGCATTTGTGAACCTACATTTCACACAGGGTTTTTACAGAACCTCCAAACTGCACAAAGAAAAGAAAGACAATGGCCATACAATGCTGCTATGTACTAGCAACAATGAAAGAGTTATGAGGACTTAAAACTTGAAATTCTGAAAAACTTGACAACACATACATAAGTGCAGTTCCGTCACAAGAATCAATTTCATTCAAAACTAAAGCAATACAATGCTTCTTACACGCAACACAAAGTGATTCCTACAGTAATCCATGTAGGCAGTAACAAGAGAAAGATGGAATCCAACGAAAATTGTGATAGAGATCATCATCATTAATCAAAAATTCTTTCTTAGGCGATCAGACAACAATACATGCTTCCAAGAGATGTGATATGTCTGCCATCTAAAAGAAGAGCATCCCTGGAACTGATCCTCCATGTGAAGTTGGAGGTGCTTATGATGCATGAGCCCAATAGACTGTAAGAATTCAAGGTGCTCAAGGCTTGGCTCCAGCAGCAGGGCGTGCTCCGGGTGCTCCAGGTCGGGGAGCTGCGTCATCCTTGCGCTTGAAGCGCTGAGGTGGCTCTCGAATCCGCCGTGCCTCACGAGATCGTACTCGCACTACATGTGAGTGAATTGCGCAGGAGATGCAATACTGCATCTTGGCATAGAGCTTCGGGAGCACATATCCATCATAGATGCAAGCCTCCTGGACATCCCTCACGGCCGCCTGTTCCACGATGTTACGGACGAGGAACCGCTTCACAGCCTTGTCCTGCATTCAAGCACAGTACAATAAGATGTCAAACTGGTAGTGTCCCGCCGTCCCTTATTCGTGAAGAAAGCAGTGCCGTCTTCACGTTCAGCTACCGTCAACAACATACAAAGCTCTTGAAGGAAGAAAAAAATATTCAAAAAACCTCACTTTGAAGCAGAAAGCGCAAAAGAAACGTGGTTACAACCCCATCAGTTTTAGGTCAAGATGCTCAACCTGAGAGACCAACTTGACAACATCTAAAAAAAGCGTAGGAGAAAAAAACACACGGAAACTACATTCCAAGGTTATTAGTTATTACGAACGAAACGCTCAAATAACGAACAAGAGAGAGAGAACCTTTGATCAAGGCTTTTGATGCGCTTGTTGCTGCTCATACCTTTGGGACACAACGTCCGCAGTTGGAGCAGCGGATCGGGTTCACGTGTCCACGCCCGTGCTTATTACGTCCTCCACTGCGGCGCTTCACCGTCATGGTTGCTGCGGCAGCAGATACTTCCGCAAGCAGCAAAGATCACAAAAAGCGCAGCCAAGAGAAGCAGACGCACTGCAACGACGGCGCACGCAAAAGGGAAGAGAGAGAATGAGGAGCTTCAAACCCTAATAAACTACTCGGGCAGCTCGCCCCGGGCAGAATGGCCATTCTCGGCCCGTGCCCAGGACCTAAAGGCTCCCATATCATTTGCCTCTTGTTTTTTTCCAGAGTTAGGCGGTTATTTGATTTTTGAAAGAACCGTGATTCTGGTTGTTTTCCAAACTACATATCAAAATTTTAAGAACCTGAGGTTTTCAGAATTTAATTTAATTTAATTTAATTTATTTATTTTCCATGGATGATCTATGGTAATCAATTCTTTGTAACCCTAAGTGCCTCCAAGCCAACACTAGACAATAACACTAACAAGGTCAACAAATTTGCTTGCCCCCACACAATAAAAATAAATAATATTAATATTAATAGATGCAAAATTAATATCGAATGTTATAGCTCAAGTGGCTAGTAATATGTATCTTTAAATCGCTTGGAAAATAGTGGCTCACCACACTTCAACTACATTGCAACAAGTTAAAATAATGTACAAGAACATCCAACCCAAAGTCTTGTAGAAAAATTCAAACAATTGCATCGACTCATGATTGTTTCTTAAATGCAAGAGAAAAAATCAACAAAGTTCAACAAGCAAAGCATAATAGGTTTTCTAATTCTAATGATCATCGATCAAGGGATAATAGGTCTTCTAATTCTAATGATCATCAATCAAGGCATAATAGGTCTTCTAATTCTAATGATCATCGATCAAGGCATAATAGGTCTTCTAATTCTAATGATCATCAATCATTTCCTTGGGCTCAAAAGCTTTCTCAAACATTTCTTCCAATTTTTCTACCAACTTTGCTTCAAGCTCAACCATGTCCACCATTTTCATGTTTTTTGGACCACTCTAATTAAACCTAAATCACTAGGTCAATTTTTGTGAACAAAATTTATTCATTCATGATTTTTAATTTGCAATCTTCATCACCGCAAATTGGTCAATATATTTTTAAATGTCTAGAAAAATTAAAATCTCATATATCTTAATTAGTGACTACACATGTGGGATTTCCTTGATAGAAACAATTGCATGATAACCATGTTCCTTAGTTTTGTAGGTTGTCAATATAAATTAAAATTTCACACTTCACTTTCTTTTGAGCTTCCTTGAAATTTTAACAAGTTTGATTCACAAATACTTGAAATCACAAAATGTTTAACCATAGTTTGAAATGAAAAGCTTTCTATTAACATTCATAGGACCAAATAACTATGCATTTGAAAAATTGTTTAACTTATAATCACTAGGACAAGACATCGTGAAATGCAAACACCCACTTTAGATGTTTAGCTACATGATTGAAATTTCTCTTCTCATTTTTGTCATTTTCTCTTCTAATCTCTTCTTCTTTGTTATTTTTTGTTTCATGTTTACAAAACCACATACAATAACAACTTAAATGATTTCAACACATCCAAGACCTTTGCATGTGATGATTATCATTTTATTTCCATTTCCAATCAATGTTTGATGAAACATACACTAAAACAAATACAAATGTCATTATCAAGTTGGCAAAAATACTTGAAAACAACCATTGCAAATCCTAAAAATTCAACCATAAAATGAGTTGCCAAACTTTGGCCTACATCCAGCATAAACTACCTAACCCTTGAAATTGTTTACCATTAACATCAAAAACAATTTATACCATTTGGTGTTTTACATTAATCATCCTTTTCAATTTTAAAGTAAAGAGTTTTTTTTGTGTTTAAACTCTTTCTAAAAAAAACTTTCACATGTAGTGAAACATTGAAGGATAATTATATGAATATCATTCATATGTGCACAAATACACACATCACAAATGTATTTTGATAATCGATAAATATTTTCAAGGTCAAGAAATGACAAATTGTTTGTGCTTCATTTCCCTAGTTTGTTTATTTCTATTGTTGCAATTGAGATGTTAATGGAAACTTTTGCAACAAGTTTCAAAAAGATGCAAACAACTATATTAACATATCCACCGTCACACAAAGTTAATCCTAAAACTCCTTTTACATTTCAACTCTAAAATGATACAATTATGACATGAATGTTTCTATGACAAATTACATATAACTTCTAAGCAAAAGTTGTGATTAAAACCCCCCCCAAGTAATGCATTTTTAGAAATTGGTTTGGGAGGATTTGATTGACACTTTGTGCAAGCCAAAAAATATATAATTATAAGCTATTCCATATTGATATGCCCAAAACATGTACCTTTGAATGCCTTCTCCAACCCAAATTCTCACAACTTATAATGGATTTTAAAGCCTTATACAACAAAGTAACACTAAATGTGAACCATCTAATCACAAGGACAACATAAAAACACTAAAAATTGTTATGATTTTATAACTATATTACTTATTTGTTGAAATTTTCAAAATTAAAAAATTCAAGTGTTAAATTGTAAATATTTTATTATGTGGATATATGATTTAATAATAATAATGATGATGATGATAATAATAAATTACATAGGTTAGGTAATAGATAGTATGTATGTAGCTTAGATAATATGTAGTAAGTAGTTAAGTTAATTTGTAGGTAGTAAGTAAAATAGGTAATAAATAGTTAGTGAAAACAGTAAATATTTTAATGTGTGGATATATGATAATGTTTTTATATGGGACAAAGGATGTGATAGTGTTGTAATGTTGTAGTGTTTCCCTTTCATTAGAATTGTCCCATACCTTTTGTCTACAACTTCAAACTTGTAAAGTTTATAAGTAGGTGAAGGAATGGATTGGATTCATGGTATGCATTATAAACATAGTGCATGTGTCATTTGGGATGAGCCAATCAAAAGGTTTGACCCCAACAAAATAAATAGGATCCTACCTACTTACTTAGTTTATGCTAAGTAACCTATTTTGTCACAACCCCACTTTGGCCAAGTGTGGGGGTTAAGCCCAAC
>Ga0209611_10007273_pt1 | contig 17800 bp, 14 predicted proteins | sample S1TSphgellanicum_3_FD_187693 | JGI IMG/M metagenome (GOLD analysis project Ga0209611, IMG submission 187693) | Host-associated microbial communities from peat moss isolated from Minnesota, USA - S1T2_Fc - Sphagnum magellanicum MG (SPAdes) (version 2) | ecosystem: Host-associated > Plants > Peat...
AGGTGTAAGAGTATGAATCCCCCACTCTTAAGGAATAGTTATTATATTCATGTTCTTTTCTAGAAGAAAGAGATATTAATGGATACAAGGTGCCCTCCAAATACACTAGGAAATTTCTTGGAGTTATTTATATAGTTATGATTTTTGCATTGTTATTGAAATTAGTTACTTATACTAATTGTACACGTTTGCTTAGTCCCATTTATTTATGCTTGTGTGTGGTTTTTGTGAAAGTAATTTATTTTGCTCTATTGTTGAAAATAGCTACTTATGTTAATGTGGGTTCCTCTCTCATTATCTATTTTAAACTTATGTGTGGTTTTGTTAAAGTAGTTAGTTTTTTCTTTTATTGTTGAGATTATTTAGAACTTTTGAGTTATGATTTGGGGTGGGTTCCACACTTTCTTCTTCTTTTTTGGGGTTTTGTGTAAGAGCATTTTCATCATAGTACCCCATGGGAGCATTCAATTCAAACTTGATGAAGAAAATGTCAATGAAATCACCCATGGCAACCTCATCATTACAAAATGTTGATTAGCCTTACCATTCAAGGTTCCTTGTTCTAGGAACAAGTCATGTTTTGTTGTTCTTCTAGCAAGAAGTCATGTTGTTCGCAAGAGATATTATGAAAAAGCTATTATTGTTGTTCATGATTGTTCATTTCTAGCATGGGTTCAATTGCGAGATTCTTGTGTTTACATAACATTGCTATTACTAGGAGAAAACTCACTTATTTGTAACTCATCGTTTTGAATTGTACCTAATAATTGATAATTAGGTACCCTTAGGGGGTCATTTTTTTATAAATTAAAAAAATGTGGGAATAAAAATATAAGGTGCCATATATTAGTTGTTGGATGAAAAGTATAATTCATTTAATTTTACAATATGGTTAATTTTAAATTTGGAAGTTATTCATAATTATTATATGATATGTTTCAATCTTCAATGTTAGAATATATATATATATACCCTACATATTAAATAGTTTAGGTGTTAGTTGTTAGTAGTTTCAATTAATGGGTTAATATATGAACTAATATAAGTAATTAATTTAATTAATAATGGCAATATATTCAATTCAATTAACAATACCAATAGGTTGTTTTGCATTTGCCTACATGAAATGAAAATTATGACATGAATATGGATAACTTTTAGTGTGTCAAAATTACCTCTATGCATCTTTCAAAATATTGATGTATTGGTTGTAAATTGTTGCTATTTTGTACCTTTGCAAAATGGACACTCTTGTGAACTGAAAAGTTTATGCATTAAAATTGCCTTGTGTGCTTTGAGGTGTTCCCCATGTGTACCACCATTTATGGATTAAAACAACGCCTATGGATTTTAGGAAACTTTTGTGCTTAGCATCACTAGTAATCTTCTTTTTAATATTCAATGGTAGTTGCTTGTGAAAGAAATTATATGAAATCAAATTGGATTATGTTCATTAAGGAATCTTTGTTGGCAAGTTTTGAGTAGTTTATTAATTCATATCCTTGTTCCCTATGCAATCTTATGGTTTGATTCAATAAAAGACATCACAATCATATTATGTGGCCATACAATGCGGCACCTATATGGTTTTCATGAAATGGACACCCATGTTCAATGAATCATCAACTTTAGATATCTTGCCTATGTTTTCTTTTCATACATTGGTTCTAGATTTCAAAGGATACTCATGTACATTTTGAACCTATAGTATCAAGCTTCAATGATACATGGTCACACATTGGGTGTTTTTTGTTTGCAAAAAATGTGAACCAATGGAAATCTACAATAGTAGTGTTTTTAACAATGTTCATCACAAGTTTAAAATTCAATGAATTAATAATGAAAATTATGTGAAGTTTTTCCATTTAGAGGTTTGTACATTTTCACATAAATATTGTGTTGAAAACACATTTGGCACATAGATAAATGTGTTGATGAATGTAATACAAGTTAATGAATGATCGAATGTTACACAAATTTTGTATTTTTTGATAAATCTTTGTGTTAAATGTGTTTTCAATGCACAATATCAATATTGCAATGTATAAATTATGAATGAATGAATTTTGATTGATTTCCATTACTAAGTCGTGAGATGTTAAGTTTATGATGTTGTTTTCATTTATACACTATGGTTGTAGATACTATGGTTTAATATGTTCAAAACTTGTATGAAAATGTTCCAAGAATCTTTTTTCTTGATGAAGTACTACAACTAAAATAAAATAAAGTATAGGATATCAAAATTTAATCTGAAAAAATATATAATTAAATTTATAGTGGCTTAAATATGTGCATATTAAAAAAATAAGGTAATAATAAGGTTGGGAAAAAAAAATTCCTTGACCTAATACCCTCAAAAAAAAAATCTTATTTGACATAAATGGTGTAAAATTTTAACACTTAATGTTCACCTGGGTTAAGTACATGCTAAGTAAGTAATAGTTGGAAAGTACATAGTAAGTGGTGGTTAATTAGAAATAGTACTTAACTACTTACTTGCATACTTATTTATGACTTGGTTACATACCTATTTATCAATCTACTTACCTTTTTTTTTCTTTTTAAAATTTTCATAATTACATCAAATTTTGTAATACATTTGACAATGTAATGTAAAGTCTATAGATATTATAATAATTTTTAATATTCATTAAGTAATTCAAACATAATTTTGCAAATATCTATTTGGGTTATAAACTCCAAAATGATTATTTACTTTACATTGATTTTGAAATTTTGAAATTTTCAGCACTTAATTTAATTTTTTTATAATGTGTCAATTGATCGTTTGATCAATTAATAATTAAATTTGATAATGAAATAATTTTTACACTTGAAAAATTGTAATCAATTTTACATATGTATAATTTCATAATTACATTTGGTTTATTATTGGTTTTATTTCAAATTTAAAAGATGCCATTGATTTTCAAAATGTTTATTTCAAAATTTCCAATGTAATTTTTAAAATCACAATAGAGTAAACATATAGTTTCGTAATGAAATTAATTTCATTTTGCATGTGAACTGCATAATTATTATAATTCAGTTATAAAATTTTAGAGGTTTTTGAATTCATAATTAATTTCTTAATTAAAAAAATAAAGGCATTAAATACATTATGCCATAGAAGCTAGAAAATGTAGCACATTTTAATCACAATGCCACATAAAATTTGACAAAAATAACATGGTTTATTCACAATAATCACACATTGTGAAATGTCGTTGACATAGATTGTCATTTTCTTGTGACTAAATCTAAGAATGAGGAAAAAAATATCATGAGGTTTTTTTTGTTCTTCCAATGTTGTGATGCACCCATTCCCCTCTTGAAAGCTTTTGGTGCACTACCTGAATTGTTGTTTTGTTTACTACTGTTATACCTTTTCAAGGTTGGAATCTCATTGTTGAATAATTATTTTATTTTGAAATTTTGATTTAAGCACAATTTTTCTTTGAAATTTGAAAGAAATTCATTTGAATTTTAAGAGATTTGCATGCTTTTCATCACTAATGTTTTGTGCAAATGTTTTGTTTCACGACATAGGTTTTGATCCCAAATCCTCCCCTCCAGGAAGTATGGCACTAACCATTAGCACACCATTAGGCATTGAAAAACAAGGTTATTTTTTACATTGCATACACAAAGTTAAAAAGGGAGAAACAATTTAAATCATGCAACAACATAGTGCAATTTTTTGCAAGGTTGCACTATCAAGCCCATAAAAGGTGTTAGATAGAACTTGTTAGGTGGTGTGTAGCGGCAAAGGAGAAATTTTTTTAATAGTTCAAGAATCCTATGAAATTTTTGCTTTAGTAAAAAATATTTTTAAAAAATTTCAATAGGAAAGGACCTTAATTTTCTGAAATTTTGGCATTTTAAAAAATAATATAATTTTTGTTGAACCTAAAAAGGTAAAATGGTATGTGCATGTTGATGCGCAATCATTGCTTGCTCAATGGCTTTTATCTACTCAATTTTGGTGCCATGATACATAAGTAAAGTTGTTGTTTTAGTTTTTTTTTTGTTTGTGATTATGCTTTAACCTTTGTTTTTATGTAGATTTGACAACGTGCGTTTAGGTGGGAGGGCTTGTATTCTTTGTTATGTCAAGCATTCCTATTTATTGTATAGTGAATAAATAATGAAAAAGGACATGTGTTTTATAAACCTCTTTCTCAAAAAAAATCATTCAAGCTTTTAGATTTTGCATAAAGCAATTATGATAACATAAGTATTTTTGGAGCATTAGGTTTTGAAAGGACCAAATGAACTTTGAATTTTGCACTTGAATGTAACTTCTTTCAATTATAAAGGAATTTGTACCATGCTTTGGGTGGTGTGTGGTTGTGGTGGGACGTGTCAACTTTAGTAAATCATCACAAGTCCATTAAACTCCCTAACAACTATGGTTTTATTTGAAGAATTTGAAAGTCTATGGTGGAGATGTTCTAATTAGTTGTCATTTGTATTTTGGTTAAAATCATATAACAACTTACATGTTATTGTGTGTCCCTCGTTGTACCTTTATTTTTAAAAGAATTCCACAATTAATTTATTGTTGAAATTTAGTTTCTTAGTTTATTTTAGGTGGAGGATTTTTTTTATCAGATGATGTCTAAACAATATGTGGTGTTTTATGTTTATAATGGCAATTTGACATTAGGTATCGGCACATAGTGCAAAAAGGGTTATCTCATACATGTGTCATGAATCACAACTTTTTGTGTGAGAAAAACAACATTATCTTATAATGATTAATATTATAATCTTTTTTTGTACATAGATAAGGTTTTACAAATGAATGTATCACAACACTTTTGCCATGTTAGATTAAAACTTTCAAAAAAATGAAGGTATTACAAATGTTCATGCCATGTTAGGATTATAATTTGTAGAAAAATAAAATGGTATTATAAATGCCTTTACCATTTTTATTAGAGTTTGCAAAAATGAAGATAGTATATGATCTTTTCACCAGGTGCCATTTGGATTAAGAAAAATGAAGGTATTGCATTTTTCAAATTATCCTTAAGTTAAATATGAACATATGGTGGCACCCCATATGTAGGTATTGCAATGTGTTTTGGGCACCTATTGCAATATCTATATTTGGGGTTAAATGTGCATATTATCATTGAAGGCTAAAAGGAAACTTAAGTAAAGGATGACAAGGTTTTTGTAATACCTAAAATTTTGAGCATTATCATTGGGTTTCTTTTGGTGTTGGTAGGGTTAGTTCATTGTTAGTTTATAAGAGATAATAATAGGTAGGTAGGTGGGCCCATGTAGGTAGAGTTATGTTAGTTTGTGGTACATAGGTAGTTGCGGAGGTAATTTATTTTTCGGGTGCAATACTTTCATCTTTTAATTACAACATCCTTATGTTTTGAGTAGGTAAGTAAGTTTAAGTAGGTTGTTTTAGGTAAGTAGATCATTGAGTATTTTACTTTAAAGGCTCCTTGAACATGAATTTACCAACCACTAAATGAAATTTATTTAATTAAAAAAAAAGTAACTAATGTGGCTTGTGCCCCTAGCCCAAGTGTGAACAAGAATGTGTAACCATTCCAAGTGCATACATGATCTTGAAGATAAAACCCAATCATGAAAGAATTATTTAAAATTAATTTTTGATAACAAAAATGTTCAAAATCTGATATCTCCCATAAGTTAATAGGTTGAAGAATTACAAAATTTCATCCATTAAATCCTACTTGTCAATGGCTTTCCAATAATAGCAAAAATGGGCCCAAATTTTTTTAAATATTTAATTTTGATTTTAGTCAAAAAATCAATAATTCTTACACCCCTATTCATCAAAAGATATCCAATGTGGTACCAAAACCATGGTGGGGCACTATGGTTTGGGAGATTTCAACATGACAAAACAAATTACTTTCTTTAATAAATAAATTTGCTTCTAAGTTTTTGAAAGTAAATTTTTATAAAAATGATAAAGGGACCATAAGGTTTTCTATCATACTTCCACCCATCTTGTTGGATTTGAAAATTGTATTCAACCTTGGGCATTCCTAAAATTGAAACTTCCTTGGCTATCTTCACATGGACACTTATTTTAGTAATGCTTGTGGCTTCTAGGGTTACCCTGCACATTTTTTAAAGGTTTTTCATAAACATGAATTACAAAAGTGTCCTTTAAAACTAATGCAATAGATCTCAAGAGTGGAAAAGATATTCATCCATCATGTTTAATATGTAGAATTTGGTACCATTTTTCTTCCTTTTTTGGAAGAAAAAGAAGAAAAAGAAATGGGAAAAGAATATCAATAATCGATTGAAACAAACACGAGAAGGAAAAAATGGAAGAAAGTTTTGGAGGAAAAAGGTTTCATGTATTGCAAAGTTTTCAAGTTCACAAATGTTCTCAACTTGGGTTAACTTAAGGGTCAAATTCCAACCAACACCCATTTATATTAAGTTCATGGACTTATGTTTTTATTCTTAATGAGAAACAAATCCATTGGTGTCTCTTTCTACTGGATCAATTCTATTTGTATATGCAATTCATCATATGTCCAATTTAGTTATGCCAATCTCACATAAAGTGATTGGATATTGGTGAACTTGGGGGTAGTTGTTTTATGTTGACAATGTAGTGAAGTTATTTTGCAATGCACCATGTTGTGGTTTTGGGTAATCATTGACATCAATGAAAAAATGAAAAATGCACTACAAAAGAATGTGGCTTTTCTTGCACAAAAAGTTGTGACTCATGTGTGTGTGAGGTAAGCTTTGTGGTTTCATGCATTACAATCTATGATGTGTGTTATTTATTATGCAAGCATTATCATCTTAAATCTAATTTGTCAAGAATGCAAATCTCCTATCAATACACAAGGTTTTAGCACATTCCTTGTGCCATTTATTAGCATATGTACTTGGGGTTCTAATGATGGTTCAAGTCCTTTGGGGCAATGCTTGATTCTTCTCAAGAGCCTTGACATTTAATTTTGCAAGGAAAGTTTTGTGAGATTTGACATAGATTTGTAAATACCATTAATGCTCATAGTTGGATATGTTGTGACCAAGTTCATGCTCTTTGATTTTCTTTGAAATTAAGCCTCCCTAAGCCCACATGGATGGGTTCAATTCTTGCCTTGACAATGAATGAAAGTTCAAGTAAAATAGTGAACAACTTTTGGGCCATTTGTAATTCATTGAAAAGACCAAGGGGTGCATCACACTATGTCACAAATTCCCATGGAAATCAAGCTTTGGGGATATAATAAACAATATTATTGTTTGGACTTGGTGTGCCATAGTGTGAAGGATTTCATCCCAAATCCAAGGTCCAAGTCCTATGAGGAAGGCAAAGTCTCAACTCTTTCTTATCCTTAAATCTTATCATTCCTCTTTGTCTCTTCACTTTGCCTTTTTACAAATTAAAAAAATGAAGCCCCCTATTACCCTAATTTGAATATATATATTTTTGTAGACAAATTAACTTACATTTTGTAATTCTTGACAAATTTGGGTTCCATCTCCCCATGAAGAGAAATCAAGATCTACACATTGTTACTTTTCCAATTGATATTTGCCCCTTCTACATCTACATCTTCATTTTCATCCTTCACCTTCACTAATTTTTAAAAATTTCTTCTTAAGGTGATTACTTTTGATTTTTCAAGTGTTATTTTTTCGGGTTATTTTTTAACATTCTCATCCTTGTTGACTTATATTACAACCTCATCCTCTAGCCTCTACTTTCCATCTTCACTTTGAATCATCCACACTTTAGCATTTTCTAAATTTTTTGGAGATTCACCTTGAAATGCAAATGAACGAAATGCACCATATGATCATTTTGTACTTGTATTAGGGCCCTTGTGTGAAGGATTTGGTCCCAATTTGGATCTCTAGATTAATCAAACTACAAGAATGAATTGGGACTTATAAATCAAGCCTTAGTGTGAAGCGCCTTTGAAGCCTAAAAGTGTCCAATACCACCTATTTCCCAAAATTGTGAACAATTCTTGGGTATAGATCCAAAGAGATTTTTGGTCTTTTAGTTATTTGACATTGCCCCATGTCAATGCTAGGTTTTGCACATACAATTTGTAGGAAATATTTTAGGAATTTTTTTTCATTTATTAACATCTTGTTACTTTACTACATTCATCCATGTAGAACATGTTTGAACCATAAGACACATCTTTTCATGGACAAACCCCTTTAGATGTATATGATGGGAAGCTTATGTAATGTGTGAGTCATTTTTTATAAAAACATGTTTTGAGTCTTTTTGTATATTAGATTTTGTATCTTGTATTTTTTTAAATATGGTATTAAAGCTTTGGAATGAACTATACAATTTGTCAAATAAAATTTGATTAGGGTTTTTTAATAAAATAAAACTTCAGCGATATTCCAAATTTAATAGAAATTAATAAGAAACGATGGCTTGTGCATGAACCTAGACCTTGAGCTTGGAGCTTTGAACTTGTAGCTTAAAGCTTAATGTGGTTTTAATCCACCTACATGGATGAATGTGTCCATAGATGAATGATTTCATAAGGATGAATGTTACCCCCCCACCATGATTGTTGTCAACAACGTTATATATGTATTTTGTGAAAAATTAGAGGGCACCTTGAAAATTAATAATTATTAAAAACAACCCCATTGTCCTATATGATAATAGGTTGTTTGAAACAAGTTAATTAAGGTACTTGAAATTGAACTTTAATTTATTTAAAAAACCCATTGTCATAAATGATAATAGGTAGTTTTAAAATATCTAAAGCATGCAAAACCCATCATTGTTAACAACACTAGTTAAATTTGATGGAAATTGTGCCACATTCGAAGAAGAATGAAAAAAATCCTCCATTGTTATCCATGACACTTATAAATAAGTTTGAGAGAATTTATGGCACCTTTGGAGAGGAATAAAAAACCCATTATTGTCAACGACATTTGATTAGTTTGCCCCCAAAAATAATTTTGAATTTTAATTTTTTATTTTTAGAACAATGACAATGGGATGGATGTTAACATGATAATAGTAATATTGTTAAGACACATTGAAAATATGACATTTTAAACCATAGCCATCAAGTACATTTATAATGGAATTTAGAGTATATTACTCAACAAATGTTATATCATATAAAATAAAATTGCGTTTCATGAAGCTTTAGTTAATTAAAACTAGGGGGGAAAAAAACATTGATAAAAACTTAATGATAAAATAAAACATTCATCCATAATTTTGATGGAATTTTTATATATTAAAAAAATGTTTAAATCCATACATACGAATGATCTTTTATCTATAATTGATGGTACAAAACCAAATTCAAGTGCAACTAACATAACTTTACAAAGGGCATGGAAAATTTGAAACAACGAAGTTCAATTGGACATTATGTTTAACTTAGGAGATATCTAAGTAGAAGCAATGCATCCCCATAAAATTGTTAAAATAGTGTGGGATGCAATTAAAATAATGTACAAAAATTTGGATAGAACTTTAGTGTTGTATTAAGTAATTTTTTTTCTAAGTTAAAAATGAGGGAAGATGAAAATTTCACCTTTTTTCTAGAATTTGTTTTAAAGGTTACAAAACCAGTTAATTGGAGTAGGGGTAGCCTACATAGATGAAAAGGTTATATTATAATTGTTGTGTGCTTTACCAAAAACCTTTGTATGATTTGTTAGTTCTTGATGGGAAGTTTTACAAATTTGACTTTTGAGCAACTATGTCAAGTGTTGAGAAAACAATAAATATTTCAAAATTAACAACATTTTATGAAAATTCTAAAGGCAATTCAATTAAGAAATCCTTTAAATATTCACAAAATAAGCATAATCAAAATGGCCATTCTAAACCAAATGGAATTCCACAAAAAAAAATAATCAAAATAATAAAATTAAGAAAAAAAGGCCTTGCTTTTATTGCCAAAAACCTAATAATATTTCTAAAAAATGTCGATATCGCATTGCAAATCAAATGAAAAGGATTTATAAAACTCAAATTAACATAAATTTGGTTTGAATGGAAGGTATTAAATGACAAAGGACCCCCACAATTATTTACTACATCTTGTCAATGGTCAATTATCTCTTAAAACATGGTATTTGAACTTCGGGGCTTCAAAGCACATGACACTTAAAAAAGAATGGTTTACGTTGTATACTAAAATTTCAAATCTTACCATGGTTTATTTGGGAGATAATAGTACGCAAGATGTTGTTGGAAGTGGTAATGTTCTTATTAAATTAAAATCTAACCTGATAACAAAAATTTAAGAAGTTTAACATGTTCTTGGGTTGTCTAAAAATCTTTTATCCATAGGAAAATCAACAAACAAAGGAATGACATTTGAGTTCATAAGCAACAAATGTGTGATTAGCTTTCCAAGTCAAATAATTAATCTTGAATGTGTGAGGGAAGGTTCCTTATACCTAGTAGGTAAAGGAATTATAGATATAGATGATAAATTAAATTTTGCACATGTTGATAAGATGGCCCTTGAAGACACAATGAAATGGCATTTGTGGTTTGGCCATTATAACATACAAACATTAAAACTTATGGAAACTAAAGATGTTGTACATGACACCAATGTCATAATGATTCAATTGCCATTTTGTAAAAGTTGTTTGTTTAGTAAACAAAATAGGCTCAAGTTTCCAACCAATGGTGGTCAACAAGCAACATAATTTTTGGGCCTAATGCATTCATATTTATGTGAACTTATGTCAAAAATAACATTTGGAGGAGCCAAATATTTTATAACTTTTATTGATGATTACTCTTGATAGATAATAATATATTTCTTCCAATATAAATATCACGTCTTTGAAAAATTCCATTTTTAAAAAGCTTTTGTGGAAAATCAAACTAGAGTAAATATTAAAATCCTTCAAATAAATAATGGAGGCGAGATTTGTAATCATCAATTCAGTGATTTTGTGAAGTTCATGGGATCTTCAGGCAAAATATTGTGCCATACATTCTGAAGCAAAAGGAATAGCATAGTGCAAGAGTTAGATTTTGGTTGAAAGTTCATGGTTTATGTTAATTCATGTGGGACTATTTAATGCTCTATGGGGAGAAGTAATGTCTATGGCATGTTTTGTCCAAAATCAGATACTCAATTCTACCCTCAATAACATGGCCTACATGAAGTTTGGTATGGTATTAAACTAAATATAAGTAATTTTTAAATATTTGGTTGTCCAGTCTATGCCCACGTACCAATCAAATTATGCCATAAATTGGATGCAAAATCAGTTGAGTGTATCTTATTGGGTTATGGCAAAATTGAAGGCCATAAAACATATAGGTTGATTGACAAATTACAACAAAAAGTTATTTTTCATTCAAATGTTGTGTTCAATGAACTAGGCCAAGGGCGGGGGGTTGGGGGGGGGGGGGGGGGGGGGGGGGGATGATGAATGGGCCTATTGATGACACATTAGTGGGCAAAAATGAAGGTCTCATGCCTTTCAATAACAAAGATGAAGAGCCAATTGTCATACCTCCCTTGTTAAAAAATATATTACTTCCCCCATTGCCAATTGTTAACCCCCCGATGGGAAAGCAGAAAGTTTCATCTACATTTCTATTAGTGCATGAATCTTATCATTTAAGAGATATTTTGTTGTCCTAGTTTCGGTGTGGTCTTCCTCAAAATCCTCCAGACATGGTTTGACGTTCAACTTGGTTCAAAACACTAAATCCAAAGATAAAATGAGCTTAGTTTCGCCTATGTCTTTTACATTGAAGGTAATGGGCCAAAAATTGCCAAAGAACCTGAAATTCTACCATATGTTACTAAATGGAAAATTGCACTTGATGATGAATATGCATCTCTCTTCAAAAACAAAACATGGAGATTGGATGACCTTCCTCCTAACAAAACACCAATAAGTTGTAATGGATTCTTCAAAAGAAATGTAATTCCAATGATTCAATATTGAAATATAAAGCTTGCCTTGTTGCACATGGTTTTTCACAAGAACGATGAATCGATTATCATGAGACATTTAGTCTTGTGGTGAACTTGACTTCTTTAAGAATTTTATATTCCTTTGTAGCCTAATTCGACTTTGAAGTGCATCAAATGGACATCCACATTCCACACGACCTTTTTCAATGGGCATTTGCATGAATAAATATTCATGACCCAACTTGAAGGTTATATTTAAAAGGGTTTTGACCATAAGGTGTGTTGGTTTTAAAAAACTATTTGTGGATTAAAACAATCCCTTTGTGCATGGTATGAGTGAATGGACTCTTATTTTCTTTAGATAGGTTTCATAAAAAATCAAGCTCACACAAATATTTGTGTTCAAAGAATTGGTGCATCATGTATTTTCTTGGGACTTTATGTGGATGACTTAATATTTGTAAGTAGTCAATTTTTTTTTTTAGACTCCATTAAATCACCTTGTCTTGGGAATTTGAAATGACTAATTTTAAAGAAGTTGCATATTGTCTTGGTATACAAATCAAGCACAATAGAAACCATAAGAAGCTTCACTTATCCTAGGAAAAATATTTAAATGATGTGTTGACAAAATATAATATAGACATGTCATCCAATCGCCACACCATTTCCTGTTGGTATGAAACATAAGAAAACCATGTCTCCCATAAGCACGGATGACATCATAACAATGAGAGAAATTCCCTATTCAAATGTTGTGGGAAGTTTGATGCATGCTATGGTGTGCACTTGCCCTAACCTAGCTTGTGTGGTTCATCATATTTCATAATTTTTGAGTAATCTTGAAAAAGAACATTGGGTAGCTACAAAGAGCATTTTGTGGTACATCAAAACTATTTTTACACTTGGGATTATGTATTAGACCTTCTCCTAACCAAACACTCTTATTGGTCGGTGTGATTCAAATTGGGTTGGCAACCTTGATAATTGAAATTCCAACATTGGATATTTGTTTCAAAATGTCGGAAGCTTTATTTCATGGCAATTAAAAAAAAATCTACCATTATTCATTCTAATATTGAAGTGGAATATATGGTTGTTGCCAATATGATTAAGGAAGCTATTTGGCTTCAAAAGTTAGTGTTTCATTTTGGATTTTCCCCATTGCAATGAATTCCTTTTATTGCGATAGCCAATCATGCATTAAGTTAGTTGAAAATCCAAATTTTCATGTACATTCCAAACATATTGCCATCTGTTATCATTTTATAGGAGAACAAGTGAATCAAAACACTTCAACTTATTTATTGCAATACTATAAAAATGCTTGTAAATTTCCTCACCAAAACTTTAACTAGACCCAAATATGAGTTTTTTGTGCTCATATTAGTCTTCATCCCTTTGTGGACACTAGTTTTCGTTATTAACATTTTTTTTAATGAAGCTTAGTTTAGGGGGGGTCTAAGAATTGTCTTAGGAAGCTTCTCTTCACTTATTAGCCTGTTGTAGCCTTACTACCCTCATCCATGTAAAACATGCTTAAACCATAAGTTATATCTTTTCATTGACAAACCCCTTCAGATGTATATGATGGGAAGCCTATTTAGTGTGTGAGTCATTCTTTATAAAACATGCTTTGAGTCTTTCTGTGTATTAGATCTTGTATCTTGTTCTTTTCTTAATACAATCCTCATTTGTTTATTGCTCGTTATTTCAAGGACATCATTTATTTACTTTGACCTTAACTTTGTCTATTTCTATTCATCTTCTTTCATATCCTGTCTACCTTGTGTTGTGCAATCAGGATTTGCACTTGTGGTGTAATTGGTGGCTCAGCCAGCCTATTGTTATGTTTCCAAATGCTCTTAGGGATGTCCTTGGGTGTGTCCTTGGGTGTGAACTAATGTGTGGGAAAGTTCTGTGCATGGAGAAATAATTGTTAGCCTGAGGTACTTTCATTAATTTTGCAGCTGAATTGCACAACATGGTTTGAAATTGTAGATGGTCTGTGTCATTGGCTCATCATCTATCGTTCCAATGTGCAATGCAGTGGATTTGAAAGTGTTCAGGATTTTGAAGTCAGGTTGTTTTTGCAGCAAATGAGAATCACAAGTCACTGGAGGGATTAGACAATGTGCATGCATATACCATATGTGTCGGATGATCAATGTTAGGATCAATGTTGACAGAGCAAGTGTATCCAATTGAATGTGGCTAAAATCGTTCAGCTGAACACCCTCCAAGGATGCATGAGAACCTTGTAGACATGGCCACGAATGGAAGGACCCCCACAGAGCATTCCTAAACCCTAAAAGATAGAAGAGGTCAGTTCTTCTGTCAAGGCATTACTTGTGAGACAGATTGCTGGATTATATTGAAGGTAGAGAGAGGACTCAAAAGAGACAGATTTGAAAGTGCATGAATTCAAAAATGTATGAATCTAGAAACATATGAATTCAGGAGTGTAGTAATCAAAACAAGTAAACTCAATAGGTATTGATTCAAGCCAACACAAAGGAAGATCATAATTCATCTCCACAGTAGCTGAGACCAACAACAATTGATTATGAACATTGGGTTGCAACCGTCCTTCCCTTGCCATCTGATACATCAAACCTTCTTACCTCTTGGTCATCAGAGTCTCAGCAAAAGAAAATTGAGTTTTGGCTGATGTGAAAATGCAGTCTTGCACAAAAGTGGGTTATGCAGTCTACATTTGATTACTTTGTTGAACAATTGTTGCAGTGAGGGAGGGGGATTGATTGTGCAGAGAAACATAGGTGTGGTACTTCTGTACCCAATGAAAGATCTGTTGCAGGAAATTGACAAACAAGGGGTGTGTCACACTGCGGCCTTGCCATTTACATTAAAAAGTAAGTATCTTAAGGCAAAAGAAGAATTATGGAAACTCAAATATTTCACCATGCAAACATATAATAATCTTCAAAAAGTTCCTCTAAAAGAAACCAAAGTCCAAGATATTATAACTCTATAACTAATCTCAAGTTTCAACACAAGCTAAAAGTTCATCTTTCAAAAATCTTCATATAAAAATTGGCCTACTACCTAGGGCCCAAAATCCCTTAAGCTACTATACTCTATAACACAATATCCTTGCTGTGGCAGGTAAGGCCAACAAAGGTCTCAAGGAGAGAGAGGCTTTGTTGAACCGGTGTTGGGTGGTTATCAGAAACAGGAATATAGACCCCCTGCGGTCATCAGGCCAAGGATGACCTTAACCACGGTTCTCAACAGAAACAAAGAATGGGTTCTGGTCTATAACCTGGGTGCTAATTTATTTTTAAAAATCAAATCAAATAATTGCCAGTTCCTTACTGGTAAATTCATGAAAACTGTCTGTTCATTGAGGTTTTAAAAATAACTAAAACCAGTGGTTCTATGATTTTGGATTTTTTTCCCCCCCCCCAAACTGTTCTCTAATTCTGAAATATTTTAAAAGGAAGAACCGGCGGTTATTAACCCAACCAAAATACCTGTCAACCACTTCTTTGAACTGTGTGTTGTTCCCTGTAGCTTTTTTGTCTTTTCAGTTTGGATGCGACTATAGAGTGAACAATCCTTTAACAAACAGCATCACAAGACAAGACAGACTTCTTCATCTCCCAGTCTAATATAATTCATTTTGTTTATGATCTAAGAAGAAAGAATTTGACTGTGTACAAAATCTTCAGGAGCTTCTCTTCTTGTGGGGTAACAACATTTGCAGAGTAAAAATTCCAAAAAGTTTAGATTTACATGGCAAATAAAGTGCATTTCCATTCTTTCTCATCTAGTCTCTTCCTCAAGTGATTTGCAGATTCATTGTATTATCTTAAAACATTCAGAAACTGTGTTGAAAATCACATGCCCAAGAACTGAATTTTTTTTCTTCCCAATGGATTAGAGCATCTTGGATACCTAATGCTCTTTAAATAGTGAATACATTCAGTGAAAGCATTACATTCATGACGTATTTTGCATCTTTATGACCATGTAGTATGCATCAAATGATGATCACCCATCACATCAATAGCAATCCAAATCGCATCCCCATCTGAGTAAGTAAACAAGCATGTTAACTAAGTAAAGGGTGGGTCATTGACATTATCCCAACCTTCCAAACAAAATGTGATGTTGTTGATTGAATTAGAAGATGTAATGAAAAAATGTCATCATGAGCATTGCTGTTGCTGTGACACTAATGGCATGCAATAGGGTTGACTGGTTTGTTTTGTTGGCATGTTGAACCACCATGATCAACTCCTTCCCTACCTTCAACAACATGATCATTCTCTCTCTCTCTCTCTCTCTCTCTCTCTTTTTCTTTTCTATGCCAATAAGAGACTGGATCAGGTTGTGGATTAGTGCAAACAAAATCAGGTTCAAGGCAGGGTTAAAATGACGATTCAGAAGATTAGAGAAAAGTCTTCCTCTTCTTCCTTCTCCTCCAGGCTCCTCCTATCTGTCTATCAATGGGTTTTTGGAGCTTGTGTATTCATGGGTACATGTGTACTTGAGCATCTCTAACGGTGCCCAGTATGTGAACCTGCAAAAATGTTTCTCACATTCAAGTTTAGTTCTTTGCTTTTTTCCAACCCCACCCATAAAGCTAAAACTGGGATTGCAAATAGCTAGGAGACAACTAATAGTAACCCATCCAGAGACCAATAAAAAACTGTCCAGATAATGAACAGGTGTTAGGCTTTGCTGTGCCTTTTACCAGCCTCTGCAAAACTGTGAAAAATTGGTAGGCCAAAAGCATTATGCTGATCCAAACTGGCATGTTCTCACTTTTCTTCATCCAATTTTTATTTGCAGGGTCACATAGTGAACATAGTGAGCACCGGTAGAGTTGCTCTTTGTGTGGTAAGCCAAAACTCTTTGTATGCTCATCAATCAATGAGGCAGACAAACAAACAGACACAATACCATCATCATCATCATCATCATCAAGTATGATGATGATCATCGGCAGCAGCAGGAGCATCATCAATTGCTGGAAAGGATGGTGGATTACCACCACTACTAATACAGCAAACTATTACTACCACTTCTAGCATCATGGGTGTGTGTGCAAATCACAACATTGAGCTGCAGGCATGATTCAAGGTACCCCATGTATAGTGGACCATTTCTTTAAAGAAACCCAGAAAGAGCTAGCATATGAGACACAGACAGAGACAGAGAGAGTTGTCAGGGCTTTTTGCAGCAATCAAGTGTGTAAGTAAACGTACTTGAGGGAAAGAAAGAAGAGGCAGCAGCAGCATATATGGAAAAATAACGCCACTTTTGTGGCAATAGCTATTTAGTGCCGTGTCAAAAGGGTGCTTTTAAAGTGTCGAAGAAGAAGAAGAAAAAGCTGCTGCTGCTGGGGACTTGAAGAAGCTTAGCTCCATTGTCTTCTTCTCTTTTCTCTCTCTCTCTCTCTTCCTGTTTCCATCTCTTCTGAGGTTTTCAGAGTTTGTTGCCTTCTGGTGGTAGAGAAGAGTTTGTGTGTGCGTGTGTTTTTGCTGTTTGGAAAACTGTGGGTTTTAGAGGAAGATAGTTTTGGTTTTGAAGAATCCGGGTTGTTTGGTTCTTTGGCTCGCATCCATGGCAATGGGTGTTGTGGCATTGGTAGCATTGGTGGCGGTGCAGCTGGTGGTGACATATTCTTTGTTGGTGGGAGCAGGACGTAGTAGTACCCACGTCCTCCAACCCGACGTCGCAGGAACTCCGGAGTCCATGGACTGGCACGAGAAAGGCGGCGTCAAGGAGGAGCAAGTCGGCTCGTGGCCGGGTAGCTTCAGCTTCTTTGCCTCTTTGCACACTTCTCTCTCTCTCTCTCTCTCTCTCTCTCTCTCTCTCTCTCTCTCTCTTCTTTTGATCTTTTT
>Ga0209611_10007274_pt1 | contig 17797 bp, 13 predicted proteins | sample S1TSphgellanicum_3_FD_187693 | JGI IMG/M metagenome (GOLD analysis project Ga0209611, IMG submission 187693) | Host-associated microbial communities from peat moss isolated from Minnesota, USA - S1T2_Fc - Sphagnum magellanicum MG (SPAdes) (version 2) | ecosystem: Host-associated > Plants > Peat...
GACCTCGATAAACGGGCACTGGGTTTCACTCTCAGGACCTGGGTTTCAGGACCTCGAAAGCTCTCCATCCTACGGTCGTCTTATCTTTTTCCCCTCACTTTTCTCTGCGTCCACCGTCACTTTTCTCCCGCGTCCAGTTTTCCCGTCACTTTTCTCTGCGTCCACCGTCACTTTTCTCTCCGTGCAGTGGTCACAGACGTCCGGGCCGGTTGTGCCATAGAAAATGCTAGCCGGTGGTCAGTTATAGGCCGGGCCGGTTCTGCCGTAGAAAACGCAAGCAGAACGCCCAGTCACGGACGGACTAAGTGAATTTATATATAAGATGTTAATTCAAATGTGAGACTGCTTCTTTCTTTCCATTTAAGTATGTGTGAATAAGTTTAGGTTACAATGTCAATTTTTCAGGTCTTTAGGGTTGGTTTTGTGTGGATTCTTTTTTGATGAAAAAGTTGTGGAACATGTTCCATGTTCTTTAAGTTTTTGTGATCTATCTATGAAGCAAGGTAGTTTTATTATTATTACATTCCTATAAAGCTTTATTAAAAATCACATGGTAGATTACGAAAATGTACAAAGGAATAAAATTAAAGAAAAAGGAGAAATGAGCGGACGTCAAGTTGGCTCGAAGCAGGTGTCAAAATCTTTCCATGCCCATAACCAACTGCCTGTGGTAGGTCGGTCATATTTATATGTCAAAAACCAAGAACTTGCAATAGATCGACCATGGTGATGGGAGGTGTGTCTTGAAGGGGTGGAAGTTGGGAAGTAACTAAGCCTATAGCTACCACTCGATTTGAGATGGAAGACACTTGCATCTTTTGTAATGTGATCAAAAAAATTTACAAAGAAAAGTGACCAAGGTAGAAAAATGAAGACCTTTTGACCTTTTCAAGCTCCAAATGGCATTAAAACAATTGTGTAAAAACACATTGGCATGTTTGTGTAGAATTAAATACCTCAATTGCTAAGTGGAGGAATTGACTAGTGCGGTATCAATTGCAATAGCTCTTTTCCTTGGCTTGAGCTACATCAAAAATGGCAAACCTTTGAGTTGCACAAGATTAAAGAAGTAAATCCAATCGCATTGGGTCAGTAATGACAACATTGACTAGGGTGTAAATGTCATATTTGGTAAGCACAATGTCGAGTCATCGACAAAAGGAGTTGAATGTGGTTGAAGGAAGCACATGTAATTGTTTTCGTCGTGAAAGTTAACATCTCACGCAATGGTGGCAAAGGTGTCGCAAATTGCATCATGAGTTCCAGTGTGTTCATTGCCATGAACACAACGTCAATGGGATGTGTACACACACATCAAGAGATGTGTGCAATTGAAGGATGGGATAATTTAAATCGCATACGAAGTGTTATGGAAAAAATTAAGGAAGATAATTGAAAGGTTGGGAAAACCATCCGAACTATAAACCAAGCGCACACCCCTAGGCTAAAACATGATAAAATTCGAACATGATGAGCTTTAGATATCCCATCGAAAAACATGTTGAAAAGGGTATGATGGTGCAAACGCTCTAAGATGGAATCTTGAAGTTGAACCATTTGTTACTTGATGAGTTATTCAAATGGAAGAAGATAAACATGAGCTAGGGGTGGTAGAAGATCACATGTCACTTTGAAGTGTTGCTAGAAAAGAAATGTGTTGTTGTCGACTCATACTAAGGCTTTAAGAAGGAAGGGATGTTGATCAACCATAAACCTAGCAGTTATGAATGAAGCAACAAGGGCCCAACTCCCTAATAGGCTATTAGGACGATGGGGGATGTCGATATGAGCCTAACACCACTGAAAGTTATTAGGAAGGAAATTTGTTTATAAGTTAAAAATCCTTTTAGGCCATTAAAGGATCCTAGACCTAAAAAGCATATAAACATTCGAAGGAAAGAAGAATCAAAAGAAATAAAAAATTATGTGGAGGTAGAAGATGGAAGTGTGGATCATAAAAAATATGATGCATGTTACACAAAATAATGAGTTAAAATTCCAAAAGCTACATGAACATCACCCAAGGTCCACATGTTGAATGTCCTTTAACAAGGCATCTTTGATGAAGGATGATGTGAAAATTAAGATGCGCAACGAAACCCCCAAGATTCTAACTTTTTTAGATGGGGTGGCAAATTGGGATGGGGTGTTCAAGTTTAATTGCAGGCCAAAGGGTGACCATGCTATGCATTTTTTAGGTTGGATAGAAAAACCTAATGCACGAAGTTTGGTCTAAAAATGCTCATATACAAGTGATACAATTGAAAGAAGACCTATGATGTGAATGTCATCTACAATGGATGGAAATGAACAAGAGGGGAAATGACTAATATTAGAACATAAAGCCTTAAAATGGGCTAAAGCAAATAATGGCCCCCCAAAATATCACCTTGGCAAGTTCCCATGGAAGATGGGATGATTGTGACATCACCTTCACGATTACGATGATTGTACAATAGAGGAAACTCAAATGCATAGAATGCATGAACAAAGGAGATGAATTATATGATGTCCCCACCTTCTACATGAAGTTCTTGAAATATGACCCCTTTTGACATTAAATTAAAAACGTTTTCCACGTCCAACTAACAAAACAACCTAGTCGAGGTGAAGGTTTAAAGTGCACTTAATGCCATGAATTACTACTTCACAACTACCCTTAGTTGTAACTCCAAATTGGTGTGGGGAAAAATGTGTTACAAAAGCTTCACAAAATTAAAGGTTTAACGTAGCTTGTGAATCGATACAATGCTTCCCCCACTGTAATGGGATGAATTCCATCTTTAGGCTTGGTTATGGTTAAAAGGTGGGCCACTCCAAGGACGCATGTAATTTGGGGTGGAATGTGACCATGTGTGATATGAAAACAAATTGAAACAATTGAAGGAATCCACTTGTTGAATCTTCAAGGTGAAAATAATCCCAAAGGTGTTCAAAAACCATTTCAAAAGGACCACTTCCTTATAAGTGCAACATGTGTTGAAATGCTAACTTGAAGGAATCAAAAGAAAGTTTGAAGTCTTAGTCTAACTTGAAGTCTTTGAGGAAAAGTAACAAGTAGTCATCTAATTTGGGGTGTAATGCGATGAGAATTGAGGTGGTGTCATAAGATGTGGGTGTGAAAGAAAATGGTGCCAAAGCGTGAGCTACCCAAAAATATTCCCATCCATGCCCAAGGGCTAAACTACGAAGCAAGTGTTTGTGAGTTGGAGGATCATGTTAGGGAAAAAGGATTGAGTTCAAACTGGCCACCAAAGCTTGGGCTTGCAAAAAAAAATTCCTTCAAATTTTCCCAGTCACCTTCTAAAAAGCACTTGAGTCGAATCCGCGTTTCCCTATGCCTTGTCGCCCCACCATGAAAAGGTAAAACAAAACACCATTGGGGTAGCAAGAGGAGTAAATGCCAAGCTACCACATTATACAAGTCTTATATTAATTTATCCAATGAAAAAAAAAATGCCACTTATACATCATGTTGTAAAGTGGTAGGGATGTTCTATAATCGAAGATGGGAAAGGCCTAAATGAAAGGACCCGAAAACATACAATGTTGAAACCCATGTCCAAGTTGATGTAAGCGGGGTGGGAGTAAAGGAAGGTATTGAACTAGGATGATCACAAGGTCGGATTAGATGAATTGGATGTTTGACAAGAATGCTAATGACGAGCTAACCTTCGATTAATAAATTGGTGCTCACAAGTGGGGCATAAGATTTTAGGTGAAGATTAAAGGTATGTTGAAAAAATGGGGGAAGGTTAAGGGGTATGATCATGGCTAATTGTAGGGCCCAACAAAGTGGGAGGGGGAAAATGTCCTAGTTGTGCATGATTGAAGGGGTTTGGGAAAATGTAAAGTTGGGACCCCAAATTCGCATGAAGGGCTAGGGGCTAGTAGGGGGAACTTGTAGGTGATGTGTGATTTGTTAGAATTAAAAAGGTAACTAGTGGTGGTTTGTGGTTTGCATGGGGGTTGAAATGGAAGATAGGTTAGTGGTGGCACATGATAAGGCGAATGGGCAATAAGAACTATGAAGTTTGATAAGACGTGATGAATTAGGGGACATGGGACGTTTAGTGCCCATGAAGTAAGAAGTCTATTATGAACATGAACCCCATTTTCTAAAAATTGCCTACCGCTACAAAATAATCCTAATATACAAAATTACTAAGATTCCTATTTTTTCAAACTAACTAAATTGACTAGATGGGTCTTTTTTTTTAGAAAACATGTATTTTTTACTAAAGGCCAAGGGCTTCAATGACAATGAGTATTTTTTGACTAATCAATTTGACTAGAATGATTGATTTGACAACTAGTCTAATCAAATATTTAGTCAAATTGGACTTAAAAATACCACCTAGTCAAATTGGTTAGTGGCCTACTCAATAAGACCACCCAATTTAGTCAAATTGACAAGTGCCTTAGTCAACAAGGACACCTATTATACTCAATCAATAGGGCTAACTAAGTAGGCTTAATCGAAGTGGACAATGGCTTAGTTAAAAAGGCCAATTACAAATTTTAATACTAATTAGGTATCTTGGGATTACATTTAACATTTTGACTATGTTTGACCAATTAGAAAAAAATTGAAAAATATAAATGAATCATAACCAAATTAATTATGATTAAATTAATTACATGTATATATGGTTTATCTAACTATGTTTAAATTGATTATATTGAAATTAATTATCGTTCAACTACTTATGAAAAAATTAATTAAAATTAAAACTAACCATAACTAATATAACCATAGTCAATTTAATCATGTTCAATTAACCATAGTTTGTTTAGTTGTATATGTTTTACCAAGGTTAATTTAGCCATATCTAATTTAACCATGATTCATTTATCCATAATTAATTATTTCATCATTTTTTAAGCCATATTTAGTTTAATTGTGGCTAATTTAACCATAAGTAATTTAACGATTATAAATATTTTTTCCATGGTTAACTTAAGAATAGTTGGTTTAGCCTTAGTAAATCTAGTCATGATAATTAGTTTAGCATAATTAATTTAACCATTACTAATTGGGCCGTTGTTGGTTTTGCTATAATGAATTTAACCATGGTTATTATAAACATAACTAAAATAGCTATATTTATTTTTAAAATATTATTATTTTACTTTAATAAATTTAACCATAATCAATAGACTCATAATTAATTTAAATTTTTGTTAATTTAGCCATGTTTGGTTTTGCCATAATTATTTAAAACTCTTTTAATTTAACCAAATTCATTTTACTCATGGTTAGTATTTTAACCATGGTTGGTTTTGCCATAATGATTTCAACCATTTTGATTTTAGCCATAATTATTTCATTCATGTTTATTTTAGTCATAATTATTTTTTTCATAATTGGTTTTGCCATAAAATACTTATTCATTAGTTAATTTAGCCATATTAATTTTATTAATGGTAAGTTTAGACAAATTTATTTACTTGTGGTTAATTTCACCATTCTTAGTTTAGCCATGTTTAATTTTGACATAATTATTTTAATCATATTGATTTTAACCATAATTATTTCATTCATGTTTATTTTAATCATAATTAGTTTTTGCATAATTGGTTTCACCATAAAATATTTATTCATTAGTTAGTTTAGACATATTAACTTTATTAGTGGTTAGTTTCACCAAATTTATTTACTCATGGTTAGTTTCATCATTTTTAGTTTAACCATGTTTAATTTTTCTCTAATTATTTTTATCATTTTGATTTTAGCCATAATTATTGCATTCATGTTTATTTTAATCCTTTTTTTTTTTTCATAATTGGTTTTGCCATAAAATATTTATTCATGAGTTAGTTTAGCCATATTAATTTTATTAGTGGTTATTTATGAAAATTATTTACTCATGTTTAATTTAACCATTTTTAATTTAGTCTTGTTTAATTTTTTCATCAATATTTTAGCCATTTTGATTATAGCCATAATTATTTCATTCATGTTTATTTTAATCATAAGTAATTTTTTTTCATAATTAGTTTTTTCCATAAAATATTTATTCATTAGTTAGTTTAACCATATTAACTTTATTAATGGTTAATTAACCAAATTTATTTACTCATGGTTAGTTTAACCTTTTTTATTTAGCCATGGTTAATTTTGTCATTATTATTTCATTCATGTTTATTGTAGCCATAATTAATGTTTGCATAATTGGTTTTTCTATAAAATATTTATTCATTAGTTAGTTTAGCCATATTAAGTTTATTAGTAATTAGTTTAACCAAAAAATTTTACTCATTGTTAGTTTAACCATTTATAATTTAACCATAGTTAATTTTGCTGTAAATATTTTAACCATTTTGATTTTAACCATAATTACTTCATTCATCTTTATTTTAGCCATAATTAATTTATGCATAGTTGGTTTAGCCATAAAATATTTATTCATTTGTTAGTTTAGCCATATTAACTTTATTCATGGTTAGTTGAGCCATTTATAGTTTAGCCATGGTTGGTTTAACCGGAAATTATTTATTCTTTAGTTACTTTGGCCATATTTACTTTACTCATGGTTAATTCAATCATTTCTAGTTTAGTCATAAAATATTTATTCATTAGTTAGTTTAACCATTTCTAAATTAGCCATGGTTGGTTTAGACATAAAATATTTTTTATTAGTTAGTTTGGCCGTAATTACTTTACTTATGATTAATTTGGCCATATTTATTCATCGATTAACTTGGCCTTATTTGCTTTATTCATGGTTAGTTTCACTATATTTATTTAAATATGGTTAATTGAACCATAATTAATTTAATCAAGGTTATTTGTTCACATTTTATTTTATTTTTGGTTGGTTTAGCCATTGTTAGTTTAATAATCATTAATTTTTTCATAATTACTTTAGTTGTGGTTAGTTTAACATTATTTTACCAATCATTAATTTTGTTATAATTAATCTCTCCTAAGTTAAATTAACCACCTATTTAACTTATGTAATGTAAGTATGAGGTTAAATAACCTAAATACAATTATCTTATATGTAGGTGTATTTATTTATACATACTCTACATATACTCCTATTTACTTATATTTTAGCCTATATGTAACCTATTTATATAGGCTAGGGTAGGCCATTTATATACCTATGATAAATTACTAGTTGGTTAACTAGTTATTTACTTAAAATACACTAATGAATGTGTAATTAAATAGTTAGATATTAATTATTACAAATACATTGTTGATAATATATGATGAGATAAGTCAAATTTGTAAGGATTAGTTATAATTTGGTTGTAATTATCAATCAACCATATAGTACATTATAACTATCTTGATATTTTATATAAGTCAAGGATTTATAATATGGTTTTAATTATTAATCATCACTAAATAACTAGACATTAAGTATTACTAATTTTTATTTTAACTTAATTAACATACACATTTACGTACCTTTTCATTTATTTATTTATTTATTTACTTAATTTATGTATATTACATAGTTATTTAGGAACAATGTTGTGTGAACTAAAAGGCTTTAATGTCGTGTGGACATGAAAATATTTTTCCTTCCCAAAAGTTTGTCCCATATTGTTTGTCATCCCTTCCAAATGATGAGCAATATAAATAGATGCACCATAAGCATCCAAAACATAAGAAATATTTTTAAAAAGAAGGCCACTTGGGATGATCCAATTGAAAAAGCGCAAACTTAAAAGCTAAATTCAAAATGAAATAAGATTTTCCTACTTAGGTCATCTAGGTGAAGGCTTTATATAGGTGGTGTACATTTAAGCCTAGTAAAAGTCATAGTTTAGGTTGCCTTAGCATACTTTAAGCTTTTATATCTTATTGTTAGTTATAGGCTCTTAAACTTAAACCTAGGAGTTTAGGTTATAGGTTTTTAAAGATAGGGATCTTACGAGTAGTTATCTAATTTTAAATCTAACCTAGGTTGCTTAGGTTTTATCCACATGGCATAGCCTAATGGCCAATGTTTAAATGCCATGTGGCATAACCTAATGACCAATGTTTAAATGCCACATAACATAACATAGATGGCCAAGGTTTAAATGCCACGTGGCATAACCTAGTGGCCAATGTTTAAATGTCACATGGCATAACATGGATGGCCAAGGTTTTAATGCCATGTGGGATAACATAGATGGCTGATGTTTAAATGCCATGTGGCATAGCCTAGGTGGCCAATGTTTAAATGCCACATGGCTTCACTTGGGTGGCCACTGTTTAAATGCCACATGGCATTTGCCTAATCAAAATGGTGTTTGACCAATTAAAAAATCATTTTTTGTTATATTGACTAATCAAAATGACTAATAAAAAATACTAGTCAAAAGTATTAATCGAAATGACTAGTCAAAAATGCCAACTTAGGTTTAGTCAAAAAAGTGCATGGCCCAGTCACAATGGACATGTTCAAAACGACTTGTCCAAAATGAGATAGAGGTTTTTTTTACACTTGTCTGAAATTAGTTTTTTTTTGCGAAAATTTCTAGTAAAAAAAATTAAGAATTTTAGTAGTGTCACATAATACTAAGCAAAATGAATGAAAAAAGATAGGAAACTTTCCAAGGAGTCCTTTGCTAAGGCATTATGCCAAGGCCAAACCCTAACTTTGCTATAAGCTTGGGTGCCACGATCATTAATCAACTAGATTCAACAAGACTTAAACACTCTAATGCAAAAATATTAGAATGGGACCTATTTGCGCAATTGCAAATAGGTCCCATGTTTTAAAGATACATATTTCAACATGGTAATTTTAAACCTATAAAGCCAACCACATAAGACTAAATAGATCAAATGGAAAAATATAATGAACTGTCATAAACAAGCAAGTTTTGTTTCAAAAGATAATTAAACTTTAATTTTGCAATAACCTTTAACACCATCATCCTTACTTTATTGGGTTTAACACAACCTATACATTTTTTAAAAAACTATTTTGCAAGAATTAGGGGCCCAAAAACATCTAATCTTTTATTCTTTGGAGAACCCCAACTTCAATAACAGAAAAACACATCTTTTTCTTTTTTAAAAAAAAACCTAAAAAACATATTATTGGTGAATGACTAACTATTAATTATTGACACATTCACACTTATAACACTTTTTTTTTAATTAATTAATTTTTTTTCCTTTTTTTTCTTCCTTTGTTATTTCTCCAAGACTATGACAAAAACCAAGAAAAACCAAGATTGTGGTAAAGTTTTTCTCTTTGTAATAGAAACTCTCCATTGTGCTTAATTTGTGAGTAATGACTAGATTCTTGGTGATAAAAAACTTTCTAGGCTTGACAAAAGCATTAAAAAAAGGACCCACCACAAAACAAAACCCAAACAAAAAAAAGAACAAAAAACACAAAACCCGTCTTCACTTAACCTCTTCACCTTTGTTATCTTGTTGCCTGTTGATGTTACTGTTACTCTTGTCATTATCCTCCTCCTTTACTCCAAAAAGTGGTTGTTCTCATATGTCTCACCATGCCATGGAAATCTAGAAAGTAGATTTACAACTAATCTCTCTAATGGAACTGAAACTTTTCTTTCATGTTTCCTCAAGTCCCCCAACTACAATTTTTTTTCTTTGTCTCTATTTGTCTTTCTTTGTATGTCGTTCTCTCTCTCCTTTTCTTGCGCAGTGCTAACTAATGAACACAAGGAAGCGATGGCAGTAGTGGTAACAAGTTGTTGTCACCACTCCCATCGCCACCCAAACTGTAGCAAAACCCTCACTACCATTGTCATTGCTCTAATAGTAGTTTATTTCTTTTGTTTTATTTTGTATTGATGAGATCCACTAAACTAGGATGCTTCAAATCACATTTTTGGTGTCTTTGGAAAGCTCTCAAGGATGAGGGGTGCATCAGCTTGGTTTCATGGTGTTTAGACTTGCAATGTAGAAGTTTTTGAATATTGAATGATTTCTTCATTGAAAATTAAATTAAATTGTAGCTAAAAATTTCAGAGGAAGTGGAATGTGCCTTTGGTGTTCTTGAAAAGATCTTGATGAACAAGATTTAATGGAATTTATTTAATAAGATTTGGATTAGAATGTGGGAAATATTGATTTTTCTATTATATTTGTTACTAAAATTTCAAATAAATCAGGTTTTGGAAGGAAAAATCAGTTGAAGATGTGATAATACTTGGGCCAACAGCATAGGCCACAATAGTGTGGAATTGAAATGGACAGACATTCCATGGTTGTTGTCTTGTTTATTATTCTAAAGGTGCATTCACTTATGGTGTTAAGGGCTCTAGTATTAAGTCCCCTAACATCAAGCTAGTCATTTAAGACCTAAACAACATATTTGCCATGAAGATTTTATGTTAAGTTAACATTCACTTAATATTAAACAATCACCCATTTAACATTGGGTGCCACCTAAGATGCCACCTAGATTTTTATTTAACACTGACTTAACATTAAGTGTGAATGCACCTTTAAATGTGTAACCAAAAAAGGAGGGTACTAAAACCACACAGACAGACTGGATGACATGAGTCGCCTGAACTCAGGTGAATGCTTCATTATTCCCAAACTAGAAAGCTCCTTTGGCATCTTTATCAAGCATTCTCCTGTGCACTCACTGATCATTTACAAACATTGATTTCGATCACAGAAATCTGGCAGAGTTGATTTCATGCTTCAAAACTTTATTTACAGACGCAATACAAACCTACTGCGTTCCTAGTTATATCATGTCCATCAGAAGACAGACTCCTCACACGGTTGAGTCTTATCGATCAGAGTTCACGGTATGCAACTGATTCCATGAAGTGTCTGACCTTTGTCACCACAGACTGCAACAACGCCACCGTGTCACATAATGCCTTTGCTGATCACTCTCGATTGCAAGACACTCAGGCCTGCCCAAGTCAGAAAACTTTTCTCCTGAAGCAACACGACTTCAAGATTTTCCAATGCCGCTCAATGGCCTGATCTCTCTCTCTCCTTGCTACTCATTCCAACAGTCCCATCAAGAAGCAGACAACTGGCTGGCTTACAGATGCAGCGGAAAATTCAGTAGCCAACCAAGATCCTCCCCCCGACCCAGACTTTCCTCTTCTCTACTCATCTCTCTCTGCCGTTCTCTGTTCTTCTATCTCACACCACTACACATTTCACAAAATCCCCGGATTTTCTCCCTAGCTCTCCGGACCCGGACCTCATTTTTTTAGCTACACTCCATACCATAATTCACGCGTGATCAGCTTTCACGACCACCCAGAAGCAGCCGCCATGCAATTCCTTGTAGGAGTAATGGAGAAGTCTGCGCAGCCAAAATTAACGACGACAGTTAAAACGAAATAAAATCTTAACGAAAGGTTGTGTTCATACTAGAGTAGTGACCTGTTTTCGTGTTACAAATGGTCTTACATATAAAGAGAGAGAAGTTCAATTAGTAATGGTTTTTGGTGTGGATTTGGTGGTGAAAGGCTTAGTGGCTTGAACTAGTGTTGACAAATTTCCTAATTAGAGTGTAAAAATCAAAGGTTCAAGTTCACATTTTTATGCCCCCAACATATTTTGGTGGAACTAGTACAAGGATCAAACTATGGAATTAACCTTTTGCTAGAATGATAACCAATTTTTAAAAATAATTTTAGGTTCTTTAAATAAACAAATTGATTTTTTAAAAACTTAGCAAATAGGTTAACTTCATAGGTAAGTGAATAATTTTAAAACTTGGCAACTTTTATAATTTTCAATTTTAATTTGTTGTAAAACTCTAGATGTACCTATTAAATTCCCAAATTTGGAGAGTGATAATGTTTATGTGGAATTCAGCTTGTTTTCAAACCAAGCTTGAAGCTTCTTGAATTTGAAAAAATTGCCAATACTAAAACCACATGCTTAGAATCCACATTTCAAGAACATGCCAAAACTTTCAAAATTGTTCAAGTTGGAACCAAATATTTTTTAAAAAAGAAAGAATTAGCCAACACTAGTTTTTAAAAAAAGGAAGAATCCACCAAAACTAATTTTATAAAAGGAAAAATCAGCCAACACTAGTTTGCATTTTTAAAAATTTGTGATCGTGGAAAATGGTTCAATGGAAATTCTAAAAGTTTGTTGAGGAGAAAATCAGAAAGCACAAATTTAGGGAGGTTTTATTGTTTTGAGTCTTTTTTCTCAAATATGAATGGTGTGATGTATTTCATTTGTTTAATGATGTCTAAATCAATTTTTTATTTTTAAGATATTTTTGCAAAAAATATCAAATTTTTTGTAAGAAAAACAAATTGTGGTTTTTAGGGAATTTTTTTCATTTTTTTCAAAATAAAGTTAATCAAACTAAATATTTCTTAAGTCACCACTTGTAGCAACACTTTTGTAAAAATGCTACAACCCACCTCAAGCAATCACCATTTAATGTGAATTAATGTTGTGAATCTTAGCCAATGGACCTATTTGAGGAATTTGAAGCAACCCTCAATTAAATGCATTTGAAAGGTGTTATGGAGAATATGTGAAAAATGTGTTCATGACCAAGATTATAGATTTTAATAATTAAAAAAAATTGTTGCAATCTTAATTTGAAATCATGATTTATTCTCAAAAATGATAAGGAAATCAAAGGCAAAGAATGGGGTCCAACACAAATAATGTGAAACACTCACCCATGACCAAATCAAAATGCCTATGATCAAGGGAAACATTCCTAAGGCTTCCACATGAATTTTTTATTTGGGAATTAGTTTTAAATGTTTAAATTAAGATTTAAAATCCAAGTTTTTTTCAAATGAAATGATTTTTTATTAATTAGAAACTTTTTTTTAAATTATAAAATGTGCCTTCACATTATCAAAATGACCTCTATAATCATTTGAAGATTCAAAACAAAAATGTGAATATTGATCTATTACAAATGGCATTCACTAAACCATTCCAACAAAGGACATAAAATCACATATCATGAATTTTTAATCATTAATTATATACAAATATATAATTTATTTTAATTCATCATTCATGGATGAAGTTCAACCATGAATGTTTTCTTTCGTCTATAATGAATGAAGTTCATCCATCATCACCTAGTTTGTTATTCATGAATGGAAGTCATCTTTCATCATTCACATTTCATTCAATGAATGGAGTTCATCCACCATTGTCCATTTTCTATCCATAATAGACATTTGAAAGGTGTTCAAGAAAATTCCTTGGACAATGGGCCATATGGATTTTTTAAAAAATTTCTTGCAACTAGGTCTCCAAATAGGTTTAAATACAATTATCCCCCCCCCCCATTTACTTTTAGATTGTTCAATAACATTATGATGTATTGCCTTATGCTTTAGTTTTGTTCTTAATTTTATTCCATGTTTACAACCTTTTCATCTTGTGAATACAATTATGAACTTGATTTGTTTTTGCATACTAAACTTACAACTAATTTTCAACAAAATTTGCCAAAATCACCATTGATACTCAACATTTTTTGCTAAATAATTTAGTTTTTCAAGAAAAGGGGTTTGATAATTTCATTATTAATTTTCTAAATTTTTGACAATCAAATAATAACTACACATATTATACCTTTAATATCACATGTAGAGGTAGAAACAATCATTACTTTGCATGAAACTAAGAATTCAATTCCTTGATTTTCCAACAATACCATTTTTGATTTTTTTTTTATTTTGACAATTTCCTTTTTGAGAGTTATTAAACACCAAACCCTAGTGGGTGGAACATGGTATTCAATTATTCCAACAAAAGGGGTCACACATGTCAAATTTGAGTATTTTACGATTTCACCAATCATGTTGTGACAAAAAACTTGGGCACACAATAATCAAAACAAGGAACACATATATTAAATGGTAAAACCTAGATCAGAATTACCCATTGGCTTTGAGCCAAAAGCCACCTAAATTTCTGTTATCACCAATAATGAAAGGCTTGAAGTCTATAAAATGTCAGATCTTTCCGATCTCTCTTTCTTGAGCCTACTGGCCTTCTTACTCTTCTCAATTGCTTTAGACCACATAAACCCCCAAAAAAACATTAAACTTCCAAAAGAACCCATGTCCCAGGTAACATTTTGTAATATAGACCCTTGAGTCCAAATAGATTGCATAAACCAATACTCATAATACCACCCCTCAAATTGACAATACATTAAAAAAAAGAAACAACACACTTCAACTCCCCATTGACTATTTCACAAATTTTACCAAGAATCGTAGCCCTTTTGCATGATCCACCTTGAAACATTTAACAAAATGTGACTAATCTTTAGAATTCCCAGTAATTAAGGTGTTTTTTCATGATATGTAAATCAATAACATTCACACACAAATCGACTTGACACACACATTGAGAAGATTACATACCGCTCTTGAAACCCTTAAGATCTTCATCATCCCCCTCATCATCAACCTTCAAATTCCCCTCTTAGACTAAATTATTGTTTATTGAAGTACATGGTGCAACGAATTACTTAGTACTTCTTTTTACAACCAAATCTAGTTTTATTCTTCTTTCTTCTTTCCTTTCCATCCCCTTTAAGAAAATCAATCCCCAATTCCCACTTATTTGCCTTCCTATTCTTCATTCTTTAGTTCCACAACGAAAATTCCGCTAACTCCCCATTGTTTAGTAGCTCCCTTGCCTCACATTCAGCTAATGTCTAGTAATATCCACTTTAGTTCACTCATCCCAAATATAAAAAAACGACACAAAAGCATAAAAGCCATAAACACCACCGCATCTCCATCACTCCTTTTTCTTGCCTCTATCGTTGTGGTGCGTAACACCCCTAGCTGAAAACAAGAAAAAATGTTCTTCCTTAAAACCCTAAGACTTCTCATCGTTCACATCCAAACCTTAAAGGTAAAAATTTGTTACAAAACATCAAATATAGAAAAGCTTTCATCTATTTTGAATCTTCTAGGTGAAAATCTTTTAAGGTGTACTATAGCCAAAAAAGAAGGGGTCCTGTGCGAACAAACGATGCATACACCAACTGATGTGGACCCTGGCATCTAAGTTCTACAATTCGGTCTCACACCCGCGGACAGCTTTCCATTCCCAAAACTCAAACTGCTTCCTCCTCTCCCTAATTCCTCTTGTCTATCATTGCAACAAGAGCTCAACTCTACTTCAGACGCAGCGGAAGAAAAATCTCAGCATAACTAAGCTCTCTACTATCCAACTCCTGCCTCTCTCCTCCATACTGTCCGTTACTAAAAACCCGTCCTTCCTATCTTCCTCATCAACCATCGTTAGCTTCGTCCAGAAGTTTCGGCCATTCTCCATAATTGCATCGCCGACCCTAGCCATAATTCGGAGTCGCCACACAGGCTCCATACCCATTAAGTGCAGCCGCCATGCAAACCTCTCAGTACACCACCCCTCTCCCAAATCAACAAAGCTTCCCATGTGGAAGTAAAGTAATTAGCAGCCGTCATGGAAACAAACGGCTCAATTAACCAACAGCCCACTTCCCTGATCAGTGACACCCAGAAGTTAATGTAACCTAATTTAGGGTTACATATGTAGCCCCTCCCTTCTTAAAAAGCTGAGTCCCTCAGCTCTGTTCAATCTGGTTACATGTGGAATATCTGTAGGTCCCTCCTAGATCTCTCCCATCGACGCCCATCAACATCTTGGACAACACACAGACGACAGCCTTCTTCAAGGTCATAGTTGCCTTTCCCATCCACATGTCCAACAAATCGGTACGGGCCTTCCCAGCTTGCGGCCAACGCGCGCTTCTTGCCGGGCTTCTTCATTTTGACCATGGTTTCTCCAGTAGTGAGACCTTCAAACAGGTGTTTGCCTTTCCTGTTTGCATACGTGCTTCGTTGCTTCTTCTGTGCTTGTTTTACGTTGAGCAAGATGTTCTCATGTATGCTTGCTATGAGCTTCACCTTCTCCAGAAACTGTGCTGCAATCTGTTCAACATCAACTCCATCATCCACAACTCCAGTCAGTGCACTCAGATAGTTGTCAGCTCTGAGTCTTGGTCATTGACCGGTCAGAACCATGAATGGCAAGAACTTGGTGCTCGCCTGGACCCCACATCTGTACCCAAACAAAACTTTCACCAGGTGTTCATCCCAACAGTCAACATTTGCAGGATTCGTGGCCAGAACCGTGATACCATGCTTGATGGTTTTGATCATGCGCTCTGCCAAACCGTTGCACTGGGGCCATTGAGGTGCCGTGCGCTGATGCTGTATAACATAGTCCTTGCACATGACTTCAAACTCTGCACCCCACTCCCCTCCGTTGTTAGTTAGTATGAAACTAGGTACTCCATACCTACAAATCAAATCATCCTCAAGGAACCTGGCTGTCGTCCTTGCACCATGATCAGCCACGGCCTTGGCTTCACACCATTTGGAGTAATGGTCGATGGCCACAAGTATGTATTTGTTTCCTGCCTTGGTCTCAGGCAGCAGTCCAACAGTGTCCATCGCCACTCTGTAAAACAAATCACAGACTGGGATGCTTTTGAGTCTCTCATCCCCAGATCGGACGCTTCCTTCACTCTTGACCAGCTGACATTGCTGGCAACTTCTGACCACCGACTTGACATCCTCAGTTCGGCAGTGCCAGAAATACCTTTGACAGATCTCGGTCAGGAGCCTCTGTTCGCCCGAATGTCCCAGATCTTCATGCATCTGAATCATTAGTGACCTTCTTTCTTCAGGCCTGGGCACATACAGGTCCTTGAAGAAGAGCCTCTGTTCTTTCGAACAATAGTGTTCTACTCGCTTTCTAGCCCTCTTGCCCTCCTCCTGCTCAACCAGATCAGGTAGCACTCCCTCTTTTAAGAGCGCCAGACAAATCGCATCCTTCCATATGTCGGGCTCCTTCACTTCAACCCCATACTTAGCTTCTTCACCCACAGTGGTTGGGTTCATCTCGCGGCCTTCGATTTCAGACAATCCTTGAGCAGCAAAAACCAGCTCCAGCTGTTGCCTTCTGTCATAATACTTTATTTGGCCCCTCCAATGCCTCAACTCACCATGGTCGACTTCCAAGTTCTCATGCTCAGTCACCTCCATCTGTTCTGCATTTGGGGTCGCCTCTTCCTCAGAATCCGTTGCTGTCACCAAGTCAATCATGAACAGGTGGTGAGGATCTGAGTCATGCCAATGTTTGATCCCGTGACTATGCCCTTGACGCTCAGTATGCCCCCACAACTGCCTCCTATTTCCAAGCCACTCCATATGCTGGCCATCCCGAACAGCTATTACCTTCTCAATTGTCTCAGCCACTTCGGGTTGTATATGTGGAGCATCTTGGATCTCCTGTTGGAAGTCCTCATCATCCATAGCCTTCCCCACCGGATTTCGACTAAGAGCATCAGCATTTGCATGCCTTATGCCCGGTCTGTGGACTATCTTAAAGTTGTACTAGTCTTGCAGCAGGCCAATCCATCTGCCTCTCCTTCCATGCACATCGGACACAGTTGCTAGCCACTCGATCGGCTTATGGTCCGTTCTCAACGTGAAGTGGGTTCTATGCAAGTATTGCCGGAAATGCAAGATTCCCCATATCAAAGCATAACATTCCCCTTCCATGGGGTGAAACTTCCTTTGTGCCAACGTCAATGCCTTGCTGGCGTAAGCTATGACCCTTTCAAATCTACCTTCTCTCTGTGACAGGATCGCACCAACCCCCTTGGTCGACCAGTCTACATCGAGGCAAAATGGCTCCTTGAAATTCGGCCTTACCAGAATTGGGGCTCCCATCAGAGCCTTCTTCAAATCGGCAAACGCCCTCTGGCAATCCTGATTCCAGACAAAAACCACATCTTTCTTAGTGAGCTCAAACAAGGGA
>Ga0209611_10007278_pt1 | contig 17792 bp, 12 predicted proteins | sample S1TSphgellanicum_3_FD_187693 | JGI IMG/M metagenome (GOLD analysis project Ga0209611, IMG submission 187693) | Host-associated microbial communities from peat moss isolated from Minnesota, USA - S1T2_Fc - Sphagnum magellanicum MG (SPAdes) (version 2) | ecosystem: Host-associated > Plants > Peat...
TAATGATTTTTAAAAAAAAACAACATACATATTGCTCTTCCCTCCAAATAATTTATACAAAAAGGCTCTCAACACTCCTTTCTTTGAATTGAAAAAAAAATTATGGCTTTCTTTTGCTTTGCTCCTTTCTCCACTACCGACACATGTCTTATTGGAACAACGCATGTGAAAACATAAGATATATGGTCAAATTATGATAACCATAGATTTTGGTGGTCATTCAAGTTTGACGCATGTTATTTTGTTAGTCTTGCATCAATCACCTAACCTAGCCTTTGATTTTCTATTTTGACCAAAGATGAGATTAGAACCCCCAATCCTAGGTACTTTACAAATAACTTTAATATGCATAATGCAACCTACACTAGTTTGTTTTTGCCAAAGCCCCACATGTTTTGGATTCTATCAATGAGGTGACAACATTGTGTCCATTAAATCTAGTAAGGACTACTAAAAGTTAAAATTCATCAAATTTTTCATCTCAAGGCTTGCATTCCATATTATAAGGCCACATAGTATTTATGGTGAGTTACATTGCTTTTGAAAATGAGTTTTAGTTTGAATCTAATTCTTACTAATTGAAATTAAAACTAACAATTAATTATTGGCTATTCACCAATTCCAATGTCTTTTTATATATATAAATGAATCATAATTTCAATTTTGGTCCTCTATTTGACTTTTCAAAATTCTTGTTCCAATTCCAATTACATCATGTTCTTATTAATTAGAACCAAAATTGATGGTTTGTATATACTTGCAAAAGTGGGAACCTATCCAAACAATGGCAATAATTAATGTTGTCCAACAATAATATTTAGCTTTTGAACCACTACCCATGTGTTCAGGTTGAAAATAATGTTGAACAATTTTTTACTTTTATGAAAGACTTTCAGTTTTGAACCAAAAACATATTAAAGTGGGTTTGATCTAATTATGGTTAATACAAAAATGGAACCTATAATTTGATTCTAAGTCTGATTTTTCACCCAAAAACATTTATGATTATGATTTTAGTTCTAAAAATTAACCTTGATTTTGATTTGGTTTTAGGTTACAACTTGGACCAAAACTAATAATTAGCCCTTTAGTTATTATTGTTATTTATTCAAATCATTTTTAAAAAAAAATTTAGTTATAGTTCAAAAAAATTAGGATTTCAATTTTTGTTCAATTTTTGTTCTTAAAATATTGAAACCCAATTCCAAAAATCACACTTGACTCCAAGAATTGCTAGTTTTAACTAGTGTTGGATAGGTATTGGATTTTTTTGATATCCACCAAATCCAATTTTCGCAAAATAGTTCAAAAAGGTTCCAATTTTCACTTTTAATTTTTTTAAAATTATACACTAGGTCATGATATCAATTTTTTAAAAAATAAATTAATTTTCACAATGTCGGTTTTCATAAATTTGAAAATAGTCGGTTCTCACTTGGTGGTTCTCACAAACCAATTATTAGTTTTTAAAATTAAAAATAATAAAAATTCAAAAAAATAATTAATTACATATTATTCTTTTTTTTTAATCACAAGTATTGTTATAAAAAGATTTTTAAAAACAACCAACAATTTATTTGTATAGTTTTCATACTTCAACAACTTCATCCCTTTGAAAGTCACTTTTAAATTCTTTTAACTTTTCTTTTAAATCTATATCCCTCTCAAGGAATTCTACTAAATTAGATGAAAATTTATATCCTATTTTAGGGTCATTAGGCCAATTTGTGTTCACAGGTATCTTAAAAATTCTCAATATGCAAATGACATCTCCTGAGGTTAGTAGGTATTCCAACCAAGGAAAAAAAAAAATTAGTTTCAATCTATGATCCAACAAAGCCAAAAATTTGGCAAATTAAAAAACCAATAGTAAGGAACATTGCTTCATATTTCTCCCACCATCAAAGAGGACATTTGATGTCTTTAACATCCAATTGGTAATGTCTAAAAATCAACAACTCCCTTTTAATAATTTCTTTTGCTAATTCATTTATATTTGTAGTTTGTTCAAAAATGTCCAAACTACAATCCCAATCAAAAATATCTTGGTCAACATAATGTGTACATTTGACTTTTTTAAAAGATGCAAATGTTCATGACATTTGACTAACATAGGATATAAAAACTTCCTATCATATTCTTCAACAAGATTAACACCTTGCTCCATCCAACAAAAGAAGATATTATACAAAGGTTTTTAAACCTAGGGTCTAACATCAAAGAAATAATATTATGGGTTTTTCAATTTTCATATTTTGTTAAGAATGAAAGGAAAAAATCCAACACGCCACAAACCTCATTTCTAATGTTAGAAGCCATCAAAGCCAATTCAATAGCAATAGTTGAATCATCATCCATTAGGGTTTTAAATGAAAGAAGAATTTGGTTTTCTTCCTTAATTCTTAAACTCATGGAAATTGCACAATGTAATGCATCACTAAGTAGTCAATCTCCATGTGACTAGTTAAGAACACACATCGAAACAATTGGAGAAAGATAACCCGCAATAATATGAGAGATCTACCAAGTTAAAGGTGGAAACATTCGACTAGTGACCCTCACAACAATTTTTCTATTATAATAGAGAACAATTGCAAAACAAAATTGCAATGCCTCTTGGGTGAAAAATGATCTATTATACACTCTTTGTTACTTATATGCATAAATGGAAAGTAGCCATAAAATACACCTTCATATAATAAGTGTTAAAATATTATTTATTCCAATGATCGATATGGGCATATTCTTTGACTTTATGCCAATGATATAAAAAAATACATGTTTAATGTCCATTTAAGTAGATTTTTCAAAGTTGCAAATAGATTTTTTTCTCCTTTTCAGGCATCTATTTCATAAAAAGCAAGCTTAAAGTAGGAGAAATTTTTAATTTTTCTACTTTTTTGGATATTGCTACTCTAAAATGTACTTATTTGCTTTCAAATTTTACTTTAAAAGTAATAATATATCAAGCTTTCTAATGTGAAAGTATTTTTAAACACATTTGGCTAATATGTTTCTAAAATATTTTTAACCTATTTTTATTATAAAAATTTCTTTTCAATTTTTTTACTCGACAAATTATAAATTCATTATTGAGTAACATGATGGTTTGATAATGATTGAAAACATTTTGACTTTACTTTCTTACATTTATGTGCAAAAATATGACTACATGAACAATAATTATTTTTTGTTTCTAACTGATCATGCTTTTAACCTTTTGAAACATAATAATCTTACTAGCAAACCTACAAAACAAAACAACAATACTAATAAGTATCTCATTCAATTGAAATGTTCAAAAAATGAAATTGAACTAAAACAATATTCAAAATTAAAAGCTTACTTGGTTTTTAGTAGAGTGTTCAATTTTCTTGGTTGAATTCTAGTTTCAACACAAGCGTTATTCCATTCATGTTGTCTCATCCTAGATTTCTTAGGCCAAGTGATGCATTTTTGCAAATTTGCCTAAACAAACTTAATGGACACATATTTCAAATTTTTGCAAACTTTTTCCTTTGTTATGCCATATTGACATGCCTTTGAAAAATCATGAACAAAACAAATTTGTTGGAAGCTTTTTTCTAACCCAAGAGGTTCACAACTTACACAAGATTTCAATGCAATAGTCATGGCATTGATATTAGAACCTTCATCTTTGACATATGCAATGATTTTTTCCTTAAACCATATTTATCCAACAAATCTCTCAAACTTTTAGCCAAAGCTTGTTTTATAATTTCATTGTAGTCACATGCTTTGGTTACCAATCCTTTCCCCAAAAATTAATGATTGACACAAACACATCATAAGCTCCCTTGGACATCCAAAGATCAAAGCTAGTAGTTGTAAAATGGCATTCTACCAATGTAGGAAAAACATACAACTGATTTGTTTTCTCCACTGGCCATGTCAATATTTCTTGTGTAAACTATTTTTTGGAAAGAAAATTTGGTTTTGGACATAAATACAAAGCCAACACTACTATAAATATATGTTTTTAAGCTACTTTTTTTCACTAAGTTTAGTCATATTTTTAATCACATCAAACAATGGACAAAATTGGTTGTAGTCATAAAAAACCAGTCATTTTTGACACAAATGTGACAAAAAAAGTATAACTTACATGACTAAACATGCTTGTCCGAAATCACTAACATGACTAAGGCTATTAGTTGATGTGACATTTTTAATTTAATTTTCAATTAAAATTTATATTATTTATATGTTCATATATAATGACATTATGGAATTTTAATATTTTTGAACTATAGGTGAATCCAAAATGTGATTTATGATGATTCAATGTTAGAATTTTTCTTTTTTCATTTAAATTTTTTTCAGGTTGATGTATTGTCAGATCATGTTAGCCGACATCATAAGCCTTTGAATCCCCAAACTTGGGATTTGTTTTAATGATAAATGTTTCGAATAAGGTTTGAACCCAAACCTTTTCAGCAACACTCCAAGGCCTTAACCACTAAGCCATCACTTCACATGGTGAAAAAAAATGACATCGCAAAATATATGAACACATATTTTGAACAAAAAAATGATTTTTTTAATATCACTATTTGATTTAATTGATTTGGTAGGTTTATTATTACATAGAACTTTGTATTTTTTAAAATTCAAAAATATATATAAATCATGATTATTCTAAAAACTCATTGATTAACAAATTCAAATGCATTTTTAAAAACTTTGAATTGAGTTATATATACAAATATTATTGAAACACATTTAATTTATTCAATTTTATGAAACTTTGTGAGTTTTTCCATTTCAAAATGTACAACTAATATAATTTTAAATATTTATTTTAAAACTTCATATGTAATGTATTGAATATTTGATTAAGTCATAATCTATAACTATTTTGGTAAAAAATAATTTATTATCATAATCATATTGAACTTTGTGATTCCTTTCAATCTCAAAACATTTTCAATATTTGTTTCAAAAATTCAAGCAATGTTTTTTTTTTTGCTTGGGTTAGAAATTGCTTGCATATAACTATTTGGGTACATTTGGTTTCCTTATTTTCATCATTGACTTCAATTTTTATGATATTTTAAATCCAAGTTTTTATACATTCCATTAATTTACATATTTTGATTGATGCCACATATTTATCAAAAATTAATGTTTTAACAAAATATCTTTAAAATATCATAACCAAAAAAATTCACTTTTGAAAATATGGTATTAAAATTTATATGCATTTAATTGATTCATCACACATACAAAATGAATCATGAAATTTGAATAATTCAATATTAACTTGTACATTTAGGTAATTATTATGATTTAATTTTTATAATTTTGACAAAAGTAGCAAATTTTAAATTAATACTCCTATTTTTTATTACCTTTTTTTTTCAAAATTTCCCTATTGTAAATTATTGATTTACTTGAATAATTATGAATATTAATTGAAATTATGATAACTATATCATTTTTTTTGTAATGAAGTTTTTAAAATGAAAACATGTTTTTTTTTCCATTTTATTAGTACCACATCATTAAAAATAACATTATAATCACGTGTGTCATATTTTATGACTAATTCTAATCATGTTAGTTATATTAATCAACATAGAGAAATCCATGTGGACACACACACTTACCATGTGTGCAACATATTGTTTGATTTGACTATAATGCTAGATTTTTTAATCATAACAGACATTGCTACTTTTGATCTTAGTCATAATGAACACATTTAGTCACTTCAAACTACTAGTGCATTATAGATATTGACTATATAGTCATTTTAGACATGATGTTAGTAGCGTAAAAACCATGTTTTTTTAATAATGCAAACGTTTCAGCCATATGCTTTAAATAAAATAAATTGGTAAATTACTTTTGAAAACTAAAAGACCAAGGTTCTTAAGAAATGTTTTTTGGTGGCACATCTTCCTTTTGGAAATAACCCTTCACATAGATTTTTTTGTGATTAACCTTCTAGATTTTTTAATTTTTTTTCTTGCGAGTTTTTTTTCCTTTGTTTGCTTCAATAAACTATCCATTTCATTTTCAAATTTCTTTGAAATAACAAGATGATTTCCATTCACATGTTTTTAAAGTATAATTATTTTAATCATTTTGTAATAATAAATTAATCCCTATGTTCTTGCTTGTGTTTTTGGATTTGTTGTAGTTACTAGATTTTTTTTACAAAGTATACAATGCATGATTTGTGCATTTTCAAAATCAATTTCCCCATTATCATTTACACAATAAAAAGTTGCAAAATAAAATTATTCTTCCACAAGGTTTCTAAAATTTTCTTTAAACATGTAACGTTTTAAGGTTCATTTTCATTAATTCTTCACTTTCCATTTCTTCCAATACTAAAATTCTTGGTTTTTCAAATGGTTCAAGTTGATTAATTGGTCTTTTTTGATTAGTGAACATGTACATTTTGACTATAGGCTAGGGGCTTGAATGACATGTGTATCTTTTGACCAATCAACTTGGTTGAATTAACCTATTTGACTATTTATCAACTTAAACATTTAGTGAAATTGGACAAAATATTGACCACCTTGGTCAAAATAGCCAATGTTATGATAGTTAAATGGGGCATCCTACCTACGTATCTACCATAATCTACAACACACCTACTCACCTACCTACCTACTAACCTAAGTAGCTTTTAAGTATGCCATTTTATAACCTATCTACATTATTACATAACCTTCCTCCTTACCCACTTGCCTATTTGCCTACCTACCTACTTATCTACCTATTAACATAGGTAGTTTCCTTTAAGTATTACCTACCTACATATTGACTTAAGTAGCCTTTTCTAGGTATTATATACCTATTTATATATCGACCAAGGAAATTTCCTCTAGGTATTACCTACCTACCACCTTAAGCCTACAACTTAGCTACTTACAATTCTTTAACCTTCCTAATATTTACCAACCTACCCGTTTACATAGCTACCCATTCACCTACCTCCCTATTTACTTATTTACCTACTAACCCACCCACCTATCTCTTACAACATACCTACATGCGTACTTCATAGTCTCGTAGTGACGTGTCAAATTAAACATGTGAAATAAAAAACTTGACAAAAGTTAAACACCTTTTGATGGTGTGGTCCATTGTTTAATTATTCGATTTATCATTGGGGAGGTCAAGGGTTCAATCCCTAATATTTGTAGCCTATTTACATGCTTATGGGGGTTAAGGTAAAGAAGATAGGCTAGGCTAGGCTACCACCTACCTATTTGCATTTTTACGACCTACCTACCTACTTGCCTATCTACTTATAATTATTTTAAAAAAATTATTTAAATCATTTGACTAATCAAATGGTCCATTATTTGCTAGTCAAAATGACCAATGAAATGGTCTTTATTCTATGAATCAAAAAGACCACTTGGTGTCACAGATGCCAATTGCCATAAAGTTCATTCATTTGAATGTTCATCCATGTAGCTAACTTGTAGTTTAGTTTTAGTTTATTAATTTTAATTCACTTCCATTTAATTCATAGTTCACTTAAAGTTGGTTCTTACTTCACTTTAGTTAAGTTTTAATGAAGTCTGAATTAATTTTTAATTAACTTTCAATCAACTTCGAATTAAGTTTCAATTAACTCATAGTTAACTCCCAGTTAAATCCTAGTTAATTTTTAATTGAATCATAATTAATTCTTAGTTAACTCCTAATTGATTCATAGTTAAGTTCTTGTTAACTTTCAATTAAGTATCAGTTAACTCATAGTTGACTCTTAGTTAGGAAGGTTTTCAAGAAGTTTTTTTATTCAATGCACACATAAAAACCTCCTTGGAAGCTTTCTTGAGCTAGGTCCCCAAAGGCGTATAAATAAAAGTAGGACCTTTCATTTTTTTTAGTTTGTTCAACATTAATTTTAGGCACGATCTTGCACCATAGCCTTATCATGTTCTTTTCATGTTCATGTTTGCATATGTTAACATAATAAATATTTTTTTTCACATTTGTTTTGCACATTTCGTGTTCTTGTTTTTAGTTCGTGTGTTCTTGTTTTTGAATTACATAATCTTGTTATATTCCTTGTTTGAAAGTTATATTTAAACCTTTCCTTTAACCTTCATCTATGTAAATTTTCATGTCCTTAACAATTTGAACAAATCCCATTAAGTCCATGTCTATTTTTACATCTATAAATCATTTAGGAGTTACCTTCTTTCAGAGTTAAGTGTGGATTACCCTTTTTTTTCAAAGGAAAATTTTTCAAGAAATTATGAATTACCCACTTCTTGTTGATTAAGGTTGTGGATTACCCACTTGTTATTGGTGTCATATTTCATAATGTTCATAATCATGTTTACATCCATGAAAGAAGTCCTTGTTGTCCTTAAGAATTTTAAACAAGAAATCAAACACTTTGTGAATCCATTGTTCATTTACAAACCAATCAAGCTTTGACCTCTTTGGGATGCATTTCGGGAACACAACCCCAACCAAAAGAGCCATGGATCAGCCTACCTAACAAGTTTGATGGCACACATTCAAAGTTTCGAGGTTTTGTTAACCAAGTGTGTTTGGTCATCCGACTTCATCTTCATTGGTATCTAACTAGCTGAGCTGAAGTTGGATTCATTAGCACCTTGTTGTCATTACTGTTAATTGAAATCATTGATGGTTGGAACCTTTCATCAAGACTAATCACACATGAAACCAAACCATGAGATGTTACCATTGGTTCCCACATTAGCAAGGTTGTTTTCAATGTCATTTCATCTCCAAGACATCTTGTTATCATTGGATTGTCTTGGTTTGTTCTACATAATCCGCAAGTGGATTGGCAGATGAGGAGTCTTCACTTTGAAACACCATAGTACAAGGCCATGGAGTGTGAAATCCTTGTAAAAAACATGCAAATTTTGAAACAAAAGGAAGACCTAGATGGTACAAGAAGGCCTAGGTGGCCCAAGCCCTTATTTGTTGGAGCAAAAACCTTCATGAAGGTTGCCACAAATGGAGATGCATTCTTGATTTATGTTATTCCTTCACCAAATGTTGAGCCATGTTTCAACATGAAATTCCTTCCCAATATTAAGAATTCAAAGATGTGTTTAAGAAGAGAAATGCATACACCTTGCCCAAACATTGACCATATGACTGCACCATTAATCTTGTGGAAGGAGCACAACCTCCATTTGGACCCATCTATAATTTGTTGCAAGACAAACTTGTGGTGCTTCATGAATATTTCGATGAAGGGACCTCGATATGGGGTTCATTCAATATTCAAATTAATCTCCAGCCAATGCCCCTATCCTTTTTGTTAAAAGGAAAGGTAGTTCTTTGTTAATGTGTGTTGATTATCATGGACTAAATCAACTAACCATCAAGAATTAGTACCTTTTGCCCCTCATTTCAAGGTTGTTGGACCAACTTAGTCATGCTAGCATGTACACCAAGATTGATCTACATGGAACATATAACTTGATGCATATTCGAGAAGGTGATGAATGGAAGATGACATTCAAAACTTGTTATGACCATTTTGAATATGTTGTGATGCCATTTGGCCTTACTAATGCGCTTGCTATTTTCTAACATTTGATGAACGATATATTTCATGAGCACTTGGATGATTTTGTGGTTTGTTACATTGATGACAACCTCATTTTCTCAAAGAACATGGAGGACCATGAGCACCATGTATGTTTGGTTTTGGAGAAGTTTTGAGAGGTTAGATTTTATGCCAAATTGGGAAAATGTGAATTCCACCAATTTGAAATGAAATTCTTGGGTTACATCATCTCTGGAGATGGCATTCGCATGGATCCTTGTAAAGTTCAAACCATTGTTGATTGGGCTATTCCAACTTTTGTTCGAAATGTTCAATGTTTTTTTGGATTTACCAACTTTTATCGATTTTTCATTGCCCACTATTCTTCAATAGTGGCCTTTCTTACTCAGTTGACTAGGAAGGATTAATGTTTTTCTTGGGGAGTTGAAGTTGATAATGCCTTTCAATCTTTGAAGGTTTTTTTCATAACTACCCATTCCTAATTCATGTAGACCCTTCCAAACATTTTGTTTTGGAGACGGACGTTTTTAACTTTTTAACAAACATTGTATTCTCACAACTTGAAAAAAACAATATTTTTCATCCTATCAACTCCTGTTCTTGTAAGTTTTTTCTTGCGGCGATTAATTATGAAATTCATAATAAGTAACTTTTGACCATTGTGGATACTTTTGAGGAGTGACGTCATTTGCTTGAAGGAGTTCAATATGAAATCATTGTGGGGTGAAAATCCTTTAAGGTGTACCACATAGGACGAAAAGGGCCTAATCCTTACTACAATCCTTTTTTACCTTATATTTTGATCCCCATAAAAAAAAATGAATCAAAAGTTGTCAAAATTTTCAAAAAGACTATTTTAGATTATTACAATTTTAGATTCCACCATAATCATCCATAAATGTGTCTTTATATGGTAAAAAGAAATTAGGTAAAAAAGATAGATAAGGGTGACGTTGTGACAATATTTTGGTACACTTAAAAATATTTGCACCCTATGTATTCAGACCACAAGAATTTACAATATTTCATGACAATTCATGTTTGAATCAACGCTAAGTTCATCGAACATTGTCCTTGTCTTGATTCCAATTTTTCATCATCACATATCGCCCAGGGCGCTAATAAAAGAAACGTAATGCATTGTCTTGGCATTTGTACCTCATGCTTAAAGAGGGAGATGTAGCCTATGAATGACAATGTGATATCATTCTCAAGCCTAAAAATCTTTGACTTTAGGTGTTGTCGGTAATTCTTGATGACACAACCTTTTTTTGTCAAATTTGTGAAGATTTGAAGAAAGACCCTCTTGTTATTGTCATCCAATATCAATTAAGGAGTCATCATCAAGTCCATGATTTTTTTAGTGATCATGTTAAGTTCAAGTTTCAAGATGGTCTACTTTATGGTGATGGTCTTTTGCATATTTTGGATGGCCCTACTCGACTTCAAGTTCTCTAGGTTAGGCATGATGCTTTGGCTACATGCCATTTTGAATTCAACAAGACTATGGAGTTTGTGTTTCGAGATTACTGGTGGCCACAACTTTGGAAAGATGTGAAGGAATTTGTTGGATCTTGCGATGTTTGTGTTCGAGCAAAAAATCTTCGTCGTCACCTTCATAATCTCCTTCAACCATTGTTGATCCTCGCATCCCCATGGTTTTCAATTTCCATGGATTCCATCACAAACCTTCCACCTTTTAGTTCTTATGATTTCATCTTGGTGGTGGTGAATTGTTTGACAAAGATGGTTCATTTCATTTCGTGTACCAAAATAATTACTAGCAAAGGAACAACTAAGTTATTCCTTGATCATGTTTTTCGGTATCATGGTTTTTTTAAAGATATCATTTATAATCATGGGCTTGAATTTGCATCCAAGTCTTAGAAGTGACTCTTTGAGCTTTTAGGTGTGAAAGTGAAATTCTCATCATCTTTCCACCCCTAGACATATGGGTAAATAGAACATGTCAATTAAGTATTGGAGCAATATTTATGGTGCACAACCAATTCATCAATACAATTGGTTAAAAATTTTGGCCATGAAAAAATTTGCTTACAACAACACAATGCATTCATCAACTTAGTAAACACCTTTATTTGCAAATCATGGTTTGCACGCCAAATTTGACATTCAAGGTGTGCACAAAATTGTGAATCCAACTGTTGAAAATTGAACCATGTGGTTAACGGATGTTTGAATTCAATTTGTATTTAACCTCAAAGAAGTGCAAAGGTGATATAAGGGGAATGTTAATGAACAACGGAAGGAACTTGACTTAGTTTTAAGGTCGAGGACCAGGTTTGGCTTCGACGACAAGATATCAAAACAACAAGCCCATCAAAAAATTGGATCATCAAAGGTTAAGTCCATTCCTCATTGTGAAACAAATCAATGTCGTGGCTTTCCAACTCAAGCTCAAGCTTCAAGGTTTTATGAGAATCCATCATGTGTTTCATGTTTCCTTGTTGGAACTTTACCATGTGTCTACCATTCCAAAAAGAATCCATGATCCCTTTCCACTTATTGAAATCGATGGTGAACATGAATATGAAGTGGAGAACATTTTAAATTCAAGGATCTATCATCGTCAACTCCAATATCTTATTCATTAGCATGGGTATGACATGAGTGAACATCCTTGGGAACCAATTAAGAACCTATCGAATGCCATGGAGAAGGTGCATAACTTTCATTGATGATATCTAAATGGACCCCAAGTTTGCTCATGGAATTCATCACTAGGAGGGGAGGTGATGTCATGGATGTTAATGCCATGGAATTCATTCATTTGAATGTTCATCCATGTACCTAACTTTAAATTAGTTTCAATTCACTTTGAGTCAACTTCCAATTAAATTTTAATTCATTTCCATTTAATTCATAATTCACTTCCAGTTGATTATTAGTTCACATTAGTTAAGTCTTAGTTAAGTTCTATGTTCATGTGTTTTTTTTTTGAATAACACAATCTTGTTTTGTTCCTTGTTTGAAAGTTAAATTTAGACCTTTCCTTTAGCCTTTGTCCTTGTGGATTTTCATTCTTTTAACACTTAGTCACATTGGACATGTTAGAATCAACTTGTCCAAAATGACCATGGGGTCTTTTTGAGTCTTGTCCAAATCTATTTTTTTTTAATCGATATTTTCGGTTTGAAAAACTAGGAATTCTAATAATGTTCAATTATGTTTGCTTTAGTCTGCACATTAAGATTCTTTTTAGATATATCTTCCATACTTAAATCATTTATGCATATTTCAATTGTTTCATCATTAGGGTTTATTTTATTGTCATCATCACAAGACTAATACATTAATAGTTTTCAAAAGAATATGTTCAAAGTTAATGGAGAAAACAAGACTCTATACTAAAAAAATCAATTTTTACAATGAGCAAATGAAAAAATATTTATGAAAAAAGTAAAACATTTAAAAACAAAGATGGTAAGGGTTTAAGAAATGGGGTTTAAGGTTTTAAAATTTAATCAAAAAATCATTTCTCTTTCTCTTTCATCATGATAAAAAAAGTATTAAAGGAGGGTAATTATTTAATTAAAAAATATTAAGATCCCACACATAAACAAAACAAGAGAAAATATTAAAAATAAACACACAAATAAACTAGAATGGAAAAAAATTACAAAATTACAAAAAATAAAAAATAAAAAGAAAAAAAAGAAACAAAAAATAAAAGAATGATAATAAAATAGAAAAAAGGAAAGAAACATAAAAAATTTTGCCTTTTTGTTCAACAAAAAAACTTCAAAATTCAAATTAAGAAAAACATAAGATCAAAAAAAAATTTACCAAGTTGAAGAAGCTTGAAACTCCAAGCTTGCTCCAAGCTTTTTAACTTGTAAAAGAAGGGGGGAAGTACTATTTGACACTAATAAACAACAAGGCTAAGTGCAAAGAAGTATGTAGTTAAACAACAAGGGGGAGGGAGTGGCAATAATACCTTAGGTTGAAGCTATTGCAGGCATGAAAATAAGTAATACTACAAGATTTTTTAACCAAAACAAAAAAAGGTAGACTTAATTATAAATCCAAATTGTGAAACAAAACAAACAAGAATAAAAATGTGACACATGTGAAATAAGAATCCAACAAGATTTTGTTGCAAAGAATAAACAGAAACATAACAAGGTTATAATAAGAAACGTACCCAAAATTAGTGTTGAACAGTAAAGGTAATGGGGAATTCTACTTTTATTCAAAGAATTTTTTTTTCCAATTTACATGTGACCCATGTGCGCCCATGTGTGCCCATGTGTGAACTATGAGTGAATTAAGACTCAAATGAGAGTGAACTAAAACTTAACTAAGAATGAATTTAGACTAAATTGAAAGTTAACTCAAAATGAATTAATAGTTAACTTGAAGTGAAAAAAAGAAGAATTTAGGGTTAATTAGAAATGAACTTAAAATGAACTATGAATTAATTAGAAGTGAACTAAGAGTTAACTAGAAGCGAACTATGATTGAATTAAAAGTGAACTTGGACTTAATTAAAAGTAAACTAAGAGTCAATTGGAAGTGAACTAAAACTTAACTAGAAGCTAATTAAGAGTAAAATGAAATTAAATTAAAAGTCAAATACAAGTTTATTATGTAAATCATGGATGAACATTTAAATGATTGAACTTCATAGCATTGGCATCCATGACAAAAACGACATCATGAAATGCGAAGGAGTAGGTAGGTGGCAAAGTGGAAGACAAAGGAAAAAACAAGTAGTCGTAGGGTAAAGCACAAAGGAAAGAGGAGGTAATAGTAGGGTGAAACATGAAGGAGGGAACATGCAATAGTAGGGTGAAACATGAAAGAGGGAGTAGATAGGTAGTAAGGTGAAATGTGAAGGAGAGAACAAGTAGCTGTAAGGCGAAACACAAAAGAAGGAGTAAATAATAGTTGGGCGAAGCGCAAAGGAAGGAATAGGTAGCAACACGCAAAGTGCGAATGAGCATGTAACAATAAGTGAAGCATAAGGGAGTAGGTAGTAGTAAGGTGAAGCATGAGGGAAGCATTTAGTAGTATTAGGGTGAAACATGAAGGAGGCAACAAACAATAGCAAGGCAAAGTGTGAAAGATGGAGTAGGCAGCAATAAGGCGAAGTGTCAAGGAAGGAACATGTAGTAGTAGGGTGAAGCAATGAAACACAAAGCACAAAATAATAAGTGCCAAACAATAGCAATGAAAGGAAGGAAAGAGAGAAAGGAAAGAAGGAGGGAAAAAAAGAAAAAAAAAGAAGGAAGGAAAGAAGGAAAAAAAAACTTTAAGAGCAAAAAAAAAGGAGGGAGAAAGAAAAAAACAAGAATGAACAATGAACACAAGAAAATTGAAAGCTTGCAACATGAAGCAAAAACAATTCAAGCCCCCTTTTATTTAAGCATTTAGGGTTTAGGAAGAGAAGGCAACCATTGGAAAGTGGCTCCCATTCTACATCTAACCCTAAACCCTAATTTCAACCAATAATTTAAAGTACCCAACACTTTGAAAATTTGACTTGGGTAAAGGGCTTTACCTCACCCATGTTTCAATATTTTAATTTTTTTTTGAATTTAATTCTCATTCATCTAGTTCTCATAGAAGTGAGAACCGGTGATTAGAGTTTCAATCAAGGCATCGGTACAAGTGATACCTTACGAGTTTCAAATAGGGATAATTGGATGATATCTAAAGACATTTTTGATACCCGCCCAACATTGGTTTTAACCTTCCAAACTAAGCACCCACCTTACATTAGTTTGCTCTTATCCAATGGCTAATAGATTCCTTTGAATGTTTGAATGTAGATGTTAGTCCATATTTGTAAGTGATAAAAAAATTGCTAACTATTGAAAAAACAAATATTATACTACACCCTTTCCATGACTTGGGTGAACTAGCATCTACATTGATACCATCGGATAAAAACCAACTACGATGAGACACTTCAATTGTAACAAGTGTTTTTTAATATTTACAATTCTCATAAACTAAGATAATATTGAAAATGTGTGTTATATTTATATCACATTATTTTATTTTAACATAAGAATATAATTTATATAAATTTGAAAGTAATCCCAATAAATATAAATAAATTTTCAGCATGTTTTAAAATGGGTAATTGATTTTTTTCATGCTCGCAAAATAATATGACATAGTGTAAAGTGTGATCATAGCACAATCTAGGCACCATTGTTTCTTTTAGAGGATTTTTTGAAGATTATATTCTTGCATGGTGAAATATTTGAGTTTCCATAATTCTTCTTTTCCCTTAAGGTACTTTTTAATGTAAATGGCAAGGCCACAGTGTGACACACGGCCTTGTTAATGATAAGCTGACATACACCCAGCTCCTCCTGGAATATCATATGTTATGTCATGAAACTCAAATTCCAGGGTTTCCATCATGATAACCCATATGGACTTTTGGAAGCCATGAAAGAAAAAAGGATCTCTCTGTTGCGGCTGCAAGAAGACAAGAGAGGAGGAGGTCTGTCACACTGCCAGTAGTAATTTCAACTGCTCTTCAAGACTTATAGTTGATATTTGAATGCTGAAGGGATTGCTCATGCCATCCTGATGCACATGTTTGTCACCATGTCCATTAATGTGGTGTTCATACAATTCTTACTATTGTTGTGCTATGATATGATGTAATGAGAGGAAGGAAATTAAGACCTTGCATGCAGCAACAACAACAACAACAAAGCAAGGTGGGAAAAAAAAAAGTTAGGTATGTAGGTAGTTTATTCTGGTTCTAGAAGATCCCTGCATGATATGATATGGGTAGAAAGTCAAGAGAATCAAAGATGGCAATGACTCATCACACTACGAAGTGGTAGTACCTATCTCATCACACCCTATTTTGGGATTTCAAGACCCCTTTCAAACATGAGTTTCAATGAATCTTCTTTACTGATCTGCACATATATAGAGAGGTAAGGAGGACGAGGACCCATGCATGAGTCAGGTTGGGTTGTTGTGGTGTATGGTATCACTGAAAAAGATCGAAAGTTTCATGACTTGTCGCAATGAGCTCACCCACACATCTGAATCTCAGTAGGGAAGTAACATCCCATTAAACAATTACTAAAACATACAACAATCTGCAGTCTAGTCTAGACAGTTAGGGCATGTCTGCAGTCAAAGAGAGGTGTGGAAATTGTAAATACAAACTACTTGTTGATGAGGTTGAGCTTGTTTCTAGAATGGATGGGGCAATCCAAAATCTGTTTCAGGAATTAGAAGATGCTAAAAAAGATACTTACAAAATACAAAAGTTTCTCTGGCACTGAATTCTCTTTCATCTTCCGAAGAAAGTTTTGAACTTTTTTGCTGTGGGTTTTATATATTTGTTTCCCCCACCCAAAAAATAAAGAAAAGACAAAAAGTCTCTTCTCAAGAGGGACTAGGTATCGTGTATGTGATGAGTTGGAGTTGGTAATAGGAAGTTGGAAGTAGGAACTTTGGGGGGGGAGTGGCAGGGTGTTGTTAGTTTTTGGTTGAATTGTTTAACTTGTCAACTGTGAGTCCAACCAGCTTTCATGTTGAGCTGACTTTGTCTCCAGCTTGCACCTACCCATCTACCATATCTCTCATTTGTCTTCAATGCAGTTTCAGAATATAGTTGACCCCCAAGCAAGGAGAACATGTCTGTCAACTAGTTTCTTTCAGGCTTCAGTTGATGAGAGTCTAGGAGACTTGTAGGCTGTGTTTGTCCTCATTAGAGAGACAGAGAGAGAAAGAGGTTGGTGGAATAAAGGTGCATTCACACTTGATGCTAGTGACTTTAGTGTTAAGTCCACTAACACCATGCTAGCCATTGAGGACTTAAACCTAGTTATCATGAAAATTTTATGTTAAACTACCATTCAATTAACATTAAGCTATTGTTCATTTAACATTGACTTAACTTCAAGTGTGAATGCACCATCAGTATGGTAACAATTGTGAGGGGTAGAGCTGGGGGTGTTTATAATTATTCAATAATATAAAATGCCTATAGGTAGTTATTGGGTGTCTGAAACACTTTCTTTTTAGGCAGTCTTTGACAGATGTGGCCCATTGTTTGGAAATGGAATGATATGGCCCCTCTTCATTCCTTATTTGGGAAATGAATATTGAGACCCAATTAAGAAAAAAAAAAAGGAAATTGAAAAAGAAATGGCAAAGACATAATGAACCTTCCCAGGCTAAGACCTGGTTTGCATATAACTCTCACCTCCCCCCCCCCCCCCCCCCCCCCCCCCCC
>Ga0209611_10007279_pt1 | contig 17790 bp, 6 predicted proteins | sample S1TSphgellanicum_3_FD_187693 | JGI IMG/M metagenome (GOLD analysis project Ga0209611, IMG submission 187693) | Host-associated microbial communities from peat moss isolated from Minnesota, USA - S1T2_Fc - Sphagnum magellanicum MG (SPAdes) (version 2) | ecosystem: Host-associated > Plants > Peat...
GTAAGATCACTTCAAAATAACCAATAAGTGGTTTGGGTACCCAAAATATGTTTCTTAATATACTTGAATTAATTTTATGACAATTAATTATCATGAATAATTATTTAAAATAACGATTTGAATAACTTATTAACATAAAAAAAACATGTATGCAAGTATTGCAATGGATGGAAAAAACATCAACAATTATTTAGAGGACCTATATGTGAGTATTGCAATGGATGTAAAAAAATTTAGTTACTATCTAGGAGATTTATATGTAGGTAGTGCAAATTTAAAATGGCATTATGGAAATTATAATAGAAAGGATGTAGGTATTGCATGTTTGACTTCATGACAATGCTAATAAGTTGATTAAAATGTGGGTATTGCTTTTAAAATCTTTAGGTGATGTGATTTCTAATACATTATATGTAGGTATTGCACAATGTACATTTTGATCTTTGTAAGCCCTAAACAAGTTAATTATAAAGTGTGCATATGGGACTATTTAAATTTTGATTCTTACATTTAAAACACTAAGAAAATGACAAAAAAAAGACATATATAATTAACCATATACCCATTAAACAAGTGTGACTAAAAGAAAAGTTATATTAATTAAAAATGTACAAAAATGGGTAGACATTACTACAAAATGTGAGTGCAGTTCATTAGTCCCCGTTCACTAGACCAATGAATTCATTGTTTCTTCACTGGTCCTCGTTCACTACAACTAGTGAATTCCCTCAAAATCCAATGAAATCATTTAGCGTATAAGGGACACATGTTGTTATAATGGGATTAAAAAAGTTAAAGAACCCAATGAAAAAAAAGGTTTTCTATAATATATCAAAGGAGCAAAACTCAAAAAGTGGGTAGTCCAAAAAATGAAGGGGTTAAAAAAACCTAGCATATTATATAAAGTGGAAACCTTAAACCATATCACTATCTACAATGTCGTATTTAGTTCAGTAAGCAATTGTCACCTTTGCAGCTTTTGTTGCATGACAAATAATGTATAGATGGTAGTGTTACATTTCAACATGAACTGCAATTGCAACAAACTCCTCCTTTGTTGTGCCCTAAACCCTATTGACACCCAAAAACCACCAAATTAAACCCTAACACACCTTGGATGAAACAAATTTATAAAAGAACAACAAACATTGATTATTATTTTTGCTTACCTTCCATGAATCATTTTAATTCATAGAAATCTAATACAAATGTTAATTCTTGTGTCTAATTCACTTTAATGGATTTTCGATCCCAATTTTTGACATCCCATGCCATTTTCAATCCTTGTGCATATGTAGAACGAGTTGATCAGATCATCTTTTGTAAATCTTCATCCTTCACCATTTGTGAAGTTACATTTCAAGGCACATTTCCCACGCCCCATGCATTAACACCCAACACTTTCAATAGTTGTTGTGAAGCTAACTTGACCAAAGTTGGTTTTGGTAGTGGTGGACATCGTTGTGCAACAATTATAAATTCGTCCCACTCACGTTAGGCTTCAACATGAAAGTAACTAACAACCTTTTGATCATTCTGCCTTTGCATGGCCATGACATCTCCCAAGAGGCAAACGTTCATTTTAACATGGTTTTGATGTTGAGAACCTCCTTCAGAAATTGAAAGCCTCCTAAGTTTGGCCTTTTATGCCACTAAACCATACACTTTCCTCAAATGTTTGGTCAACAACCATTTGGCATAATATGAAACAATGCAAGTGCCGAATTTACATTACCATTTTGACCCATCTTTAATCCGTTCTTTGTGCTTCCAAGCCATATTAGGTGGACAAGGGGGGTGCTGGTGGTTGAGTGGGGTCAATTTTTGTCTTTGGACCTAAATCACAAACCCCCAAAATGCAAGTTATTACATTTTAATTAAAAAAACCCTAACCCTAAACCTTAAAAACAAGATCACACAAAGAAATGTAGGTATTATGAACGAGATTAACTTCTTTTTAAGTATTACAATGATTTTTTTTAAAAAAAAATCTTGCACCTTCCATCAAATGATGAAATGTTCTTCAATTGCCAATTTTGGTGTAGGAACATTTTGTTCTTTGGTTACTAATTTTCATGCAATAACATTTTGCTTTTGAACTTCCCGTTTACAACAAACCTACTTCAATTTCCTTTTCTTACCCATTATAATCTTACAAATCCAAACAAAAACTTAGTAAACAACCATATTGATTCTTTTACCTTTTTCAAAGGACCATAACCATAAACACAAATTGCTTTCTCTTTGAAAAGAGCACTAGCAAGAGTCGATGACAACATGTAAAAAAAAAGTGACAACAAGAAGAAAAAGAGCAACAACATCCTTCTCATCGTCTTCTTTGCAACAAAGGACATAAGAATAGGACATTGTTGTTGTCGTCCTCTTCGCAACAACAAAGCAAAGGAAAAAAACAATGATAACATTGTTGTCGTCATCTTCTTCATAGCAAACCAAACAAAAAAATAAATGATGACATTACTACCATCATCATCTTCTTTTCAAACAATGTGAATTCAAATAATGAGAAGAAGAAGATGATGGCAGTTGCCATCATTCTTTTTGCAACAAACCAAAGAAAAAAAAGGATGATGACATTACTATTATTCTTTTCTTCTCAAATAGTGAGAAGAAGAAGATGATAATTGTTGTCATCCTTTTCGTAGCAAATCAAGGAAAAAAAACAATGACATTGATGTCGTCGTCCTTTTTGTAACAAACTTAGGGAAAGAAAATGATGAAATTATTGTTGTCGTCTTCTTCTTTTCAAATAGTGAAAATAAAAAGACTATGGTAGTTGTCATTGTCTTTTTCTTCTCAAACAATGAGAATAAGAAAACTACGATAGTTCTTGTTGTCCTCTTGGTAGCAAACCAAGGGGAAAAAAAATAACAACAACAATACCATTGCTTTTTCTTTTCAAATAGTGAAAAGAAGAAGACAACGACAACTATTGTTTTCTTCTTCGCAATAAAGCAAGGAAAAAAAAGACGACATCAATTACCATTGTCTTCTTTGTAACAAACCAAGGAAAGAAAAAGACGACGACATTGCTATCGTTGTCCTTTTCGTAACAAACCGAGGAAAAAAAATTCAATGACAACAATGTCATCATCCTTTTCATAGCAAAATTAAGGAAAAAATAAAGACGATGGCAACAATGTTGTTGTCCTCTTCGTAGCAAACCAAGGAAAAGAAAAAGATGACGATAATTACTGTTGTCTTCTTTGTAGCAAATCAAGGAAAAATAAATGACGGTAGTTGCTGTCATCCTTTTCGTAGCAAAACAAGGAAAAAAAAAGATGATGACTGTGAACCATACCGACACAACCATGTGCGGTAATTTCAATTTTTAAGAGTTGCATTAAGGTTATTTGAGTGGGGTAAGGTTATTAGGGGCTTTTAGCAACTTCATAGGGAATGATGAATGTGCTTAGTGCGTGGAGGGGTTGTTTCCTTTTATGAAATGTGTTATTGGTGAATAAGGTGTTGGGTTAGTTCTTTTCTTCAACAAAAAGTTGGTAACCATAGTTTTGGGAACTTTGTTACGTAATTAGGGGTGAGAAATTTATAGAGGGTTGGGGGTAGAAGTAGACACCAAAATTCACGGTGTTTAGTGTAACATTGGTCTTGTTCTAGTATTTAGTGAATAACGAGGATGTTAGAAATTCTTGAAGTAGTTAAAGGGATGTTAATGAAAGGTCTAATAGAAATAGAACAATCTTCAAGCCGTTGAACATAAGGTTAATTCGTGACAACTCCACAATTAAATATATAGTATAATAGTGTGCCAATGGCAACATGAGTCTCATAATAATTAAAACATTTATCTAGTTTGTGAATGAGCTTAGCGAGGAACGGCAAGTACATGTGAAATCCTGGGCTATGCCATAGTGATAGTTCATAACTGCAGGAAATCTAGGATGCGTTAGACGGTGTGAACTAGGTAGTCCGCCTTGCTATTAAAAGGTAGTCGATGAATTGGATCGCACAACCAACGATAGTGTCCAAAGCTAAGAATTGAAGACCATGCGAAGATAGAAGTATCTTTAGTTTCGTAACAACTTTCACAAATGGTCTCAGGTTCGTCACTAAAAGCGGGGTCGACTTATAGCAAGATCACCAGGGTGCGAGAGTTCGGAGAAATATGATAGTACCAAGTTCGAGGGGATTCAACTTCAATATGAGCACGCACTTCTCAAGGTTTGGGTTTTTCATCATGAAGATGCTATGTTAGGGTCAGATCTAAAGATGATTCTGGAGGCGATTCTTCATTCATTTGTGCGGCCTGGGGCCCATAAAATGTGATCATGCGCGATGCCATAATTTCAAGGAGAGAAAAAAGGTTAGATTTTCAATCAAAATCAAATCGACAATGAAGGTGTGAAGGACTTGTTACATTGAGGTGCGCAATCGTAATTTATAGATCGAGGAAAAAGAAAGAAAGGCGAGAGTAACGGCCTAGAACCATGGTAAAATAAAACCGTAAGATCAAAGGAAAAAAATGAAAGTTTAAGTAAAATTTGTTGGGGGGAAAATGGGAAGAGGTGAAAAGGTGTTTTTCCTTTACCTTCCATTGGCCACCAATCATGGAACCTTCCATTGGCCACCAAGCATGGAACCTTCCATTGGCCACCAAGCATGGAACCTTCCATTGGTCACCAAGCTTGGAACATTCCATTGGCCACCAAGCTTTGGATCTACCTTCACCTCCCTTCTCCTTCTCTTTAAAAGGCGGATTCAGATTATTGGGAGCTCTTTCTTTTCCCCATACATAATTTTCATTCAATCTTGAATACTTGTTCCCACAAGCTTCTTGAAGAGGAAAATAATGATTAATCTTGGTGGAGGGGAGAAGGAAGGGAAGTAGAATGAAAATTTTGTAATAATTTTGAAAGAATGGGGGTGGGTAGTGATAGTGTTGGGAGGTTGGAACTTTAAAAAAATCTCACAAACCTTTTCGGGTTTCATAGCATAACTTTTTATTGGTTTAACTGCAGAACTTAGGATTTGGTAGCAAGTTGCGCCTTGTAGTTAGCTTTCTAATGAGTTAAGGCAAGCCGTATTTGAATAATGTATGTGTTAGAAATGATGTTTCAAGTGACTGATGGTCTGTAGTCAAGTTGAACCAACTGTCGTTGTAAAACCCTCTCGGGTTGGGTAGTATAATTCCTTATTGGTTTAGTTGCAGATCTTAAGATTTTGTAGGACGGTGCACCTTGTAATTAGCTTCCTAGTGAGCTAAGGTGAACCGGATTTGGATAACCTATGTGCTAGAAACAATAATTCAAGTGACTAGTGATTTGTAGCCAAGTTGAATTCACCACCTTTGTAAAACCCTCTCGGGTTTCGTAGCATAACTTCTTGTTGGTTTAGTTGCAAAGTTTAGGATTTAGTAGCAAGATGCGCCTTGTAGTTAACTTTCTAGTGAACTATGCCAAGCCGAATTTGAATAACCTATGCATTACAAACAATATTTCAAGTGACTAGTGGTCTGTAGCTATGTTAGACATGATGTTGAGTCCGTAAACATTGGTTTAAATGAATGACAATTTGACATAAAGTCCTAGAACGTGGAGTGTGAGCTTGAAAAATATATCTATCAATTCTAATTGTAAATGATGCATAAGAGGTAGGCTAATTTCAACTACAAACACAATCTAACATCTCGAAATACACTTGCATTTTTTCTTTCACCGGTAGCATTTGTGCTTTCAAGCACAGTCACCTTGTAGAACTGGGAGTAGAGGGACAGAAAGTTGCCTCACAATGACAGTTAATGTTGTCTTCTTTGTAGCAAACCAAGGAAAGAAAAAAATGACAACATCAATGTTGTCGTCTTCTTTTTCTCAAACAGTGAAAAGAAGAAGACGATGATAGTTGCCATTGTCCTCTTTGCACCAAAGCAAGGAAAAAAAAAGACGATGACAACAATTACCATTGTCTTCTTCTTCTCAAACAGTGAGAAGAAGAAGACGATAGCTTCCGTTGTCCTTTTTGCAACAAAAAAAGGATTTTTTTTAAAAAAAAGGAGGAGAAGGAAAGGAGCTTACCTTCAAGCTTGAGTGTTTGCCACTGGATTGAAGCTCCAAGCTCCCTTGCATTTCCACTTTCCTAAGCTCCCTTGCGTCTCCACGTTCCTAAGCCCACGTTGAAGCTTTGCCGATGGAGGTGAGAAGAAGGAAGCTAAAGCTGGGGGCAAGAAAATGAATTTAGTTTTAGGAGGGGAGGAGGGAGGAAGGTAACAGGGGAAAACTTTGGGGCAGAGAAGAGGGCTGAAAAAACCCCGGGCAAGGGAAGAGTAAAATAAAAATGCCCTACTTGGAACTGTTTGGGTTCATCCCCAAAACAGCTTGAACATCCTCATCCTGAGCTGGTGCACTGGTGCCTGCTGGTTCACTCCAGCCATGTTCCTGGCACAAGTCAGCTCTTTGCCAAATTACAATTTCCATCAAGAGCTTCTGGGTTGATCAGTCCATAAGCACTGGGCAGTCCAATATGGTCTCACTTCTTCAATATAGAAGAAGAGCACAGTCTAAGCACAAGTAGGTACCTCCAGTGGGGTGCGAATTTAAGCAACTAATTGTGATTCCTTTTTTGTTGGAGCACATCAATGCAACTCATGTAAGGACGAGAAAGCCATCATCATAGCTCCAAAGCAGCAGCCTTGTCTTATTTCCTGGCGAAACTGACTAGTGTAAAGTTCAAAGAACAAATAGTCTTTTGCAGATTCATGAAAATTTTGCCAAATTTGATGACAACCCACAACAAGAGAGTGTCTTAGAATAAGACAGGATGAAAGTTCCTCGTGTTAGGCTAAGTCAGGTTTTTCAGTCAGAAATTATTTTTGACAGTTTTCCAATAACTTGTCACCAGCATCAATGAATGCTAAATCCTTAATCCTTTTGGGGATGATCGACACTAATGCTCCAAAACGCAAAGTGAACAACATAGTGAACAGCATGTCAGTTGTCGATAACAAGTCAGATCATGCGTGTTTGTCATCTGTTATGACTTACTACTACTGCCTTGTTCTTAAAAAAAATTATACTGCCCGGAATTCAAGTCATTGCATATCACCCAATAGGTAAGATGTTCTTAGGAAGGGCTATTAGTCCAGGCCAAAAATAGTGGCAGCCAATTTACATTTGGATTTGGATTTGGATTTGAGAATTTACATTTGCATTTGGATGCAATCTGTTGTGATTGACCAATCAGATGGACCGTGTAGAATAATAGATTTCACTGAATTTAAATGCACCATTCACACTCACCAAATAAGCATAAGAACTAGACCATATTATGGTAATGAGAAGTGTGAGTGTGATGGGTGATGATATCCTATAAGCCACGTATTCTTGGCACTTGTCATCTATTATTCTGTAATATTATGGATGTGAATGTTACACTTTTTCAAATAAAAAAGCTTTTAGGTATATAGCAGTGTTGGTCGGTTCTGATTTTTGGTTGCTTTTGGTTCCCACTCCAATTATTGAGTGCCTGGAATATCCAAGTTGTGATTCTGATTTTTTAAAAAAAAGTTATTTATTAATCTAGTACTATTATTATTATTTTATTATTATTATTATTTGATTGGGGTTAGTTAGACATGTTGTTAGTTTGAGGAAAAAATCAAGGTTTTGAATAATAGTGTCATTTTTTGGAATAATAATTGGGGGGTGGGGTGGAGTGGCATGGGCATTCCACATGTAGTTCTTACTTTTGGAACATGTCTCAAGTGTGCAATTTTTTTTAATTAACAAAATTGGTGCGTTCAAGCATGTACTTGAGATAAATAGCCACATTTTATCAGTCATGCATTGCTAGTAAAAAGGAAAAAAATAGTTTTTTAGAGCCTAAGTTATTAGTTAGGGGTGGAGTTGTTCCCATTCCATGGAACTAATGGAAAAGTTCATTGAAGAAAAAGGTGGTTCAAAGAGGCAAAGAGAGTAGGGAACAATTCAAACCTGGAGCTATAGAGTCACCCCGACTATCAGCTAATAGTGCCATCAGTAGGTGGTTGATAACACAACACACTTTTCTTTCATCATGCAATTTGTTTGCGTGATGCAGAACCCAAACTTTATCAAAGGTTTCAAGAATTCTACTTTCATTATTTGGGTGCTTTTTGTATGTGCTAGGGCACATGCTACCACTCATCAACTAGCCCCTCCCAAATGACACTATTGAGCTTGGCCTCTTGCCATTCATCTAACCCTATTGAAAATCAAGTTGTTTGTTTGAATCCAAATGGCCCATAAGGTGACCCCTATTAACAAGGACCATAATGCATTGAACCTCTTCACCTTGCTAGGCAAGTGTTTCCTAAATAGGCACCATTCTCAGAGCCTTCATATACCAACTAGAACTATGAGGGAGCCTAAGGTAATATAGGAAGGAAGACGTGAATTCCAAAGCTTTGATGGCTTGAGGAGATCCCCAAAATTCGGTTGCAACAGATTTGGGTGTAGCACTGAGATATTCTGATTCATTTTGGCCTGTCAAGTATGAACCACAAAGGTGTGATGCCATAGATACCACCTGAAACTTGAGTCCTTTCTAGCTCTTCACTTCCACTAAATATCTCTCTAGTTCAATTTAAAGTCTTGTGGAAGAAATGACTTCCATTTCTTGTAAACATTGTGTGTGAGAGTGTGTCTTGTCTTGACTAATTATCTCCCCAACTTAGCAGTGTAGTTCATCAGCTCTCACTTATTGCTCCAAATCCACCTTCCAAGATATGAAAGGAGAGCTCTTCAAAAGCACGACAAAACAACTACAAAATATGCTCTCATGTGCTTAATTTGGAGCAAATGTGCACCCTTTTCCAAACCCCTATAAACTGATTTGTACAACTTCTAAGCCATATGAATGGCCAAACCAAAACTCCAACCCCCTAAACTCAAAGCTCCACCTTTATGTTAACTTGATTTATAGATTCAGCCTCTTGTGGCAGAGAAAATTGCAACCTCTCAACCATGCGTTTCCATGGTCGAGAAATCATTTTCCAGACCTTGGATCTTGGGGACAGACAATGATTTTTAGTAATCATGGTCCAATGCAAGTTAGGGTCCCATCTCAAATGTTTAGAAGGACAACATCTAAATAGCTTGAATCTTAGTATTCATGTACACTTTTACTACCTCAATGTGGCTAGTAGAATTATGTTGTAGGGGAGGTTCCCATACAAGTGCGTTCTCCTGAGGGAGGGGCACCCGAGGGCGTGAGCTTGAGGGTGTTCCCAAACCTTAGGAGAATGCATGAGTATGAGAACCTCCCCTTACATAAACTACGCTCTTTTTATTTCCTTGCTTCTTTCCCATTTCATAGAAAAGAAATATTTCCATGGGAACATGGGAACATATAAAACTGGGGGAGTTCCCCAGCATAACACCCTAGGGTTGTTTTGTTGGGGGAGATCCCTCAAAATACACATAGAAATAAAAAGGGAGTTGTTTACATATAGTTATTACCTCAATGTTCTTATTCATTCATGTATACATTTAATACCTCAATGTCACAAGTATATTTATGTATGATCATTTGCCTAGATGCTTCTAGAAACAAACACATCCTTTGTCATGTTGGAAAAAAGTAGAATGCAACAAAAGGCCAAAAAAAGTCGCCATTCTGAAAGCTTTTGATTAATCTCCATGTAACTCTTGTAAGAACATTTGTGGGAGCTTTGAATGGAAGGAGAAACAAATTCATTTTTGCATGGAATGGAGTAGACCACCAAACTTCCCCTTGGAGCCATTATGGAGTCCAAATGTCCAAACGACCTTTTGAGTATCACTCAACTATTAGGTAATAGAACCCATACTTATTGTTGGGTTGCATTAGGTAGTTGTGGGGGTGTCTCCCAAAGTTTGCAAGGAGGCACTTTCATTAGGGTAGATAGGTCAATGACCAAACACTTATGCTCTCAAAGAAAACTTATGTGTTCATTCTCCCATCACTTTTGGGGTTCATGAACATTAGCAGGTTATGAACATTAGCATGGCATGTTTATAACATATCATGGTAAGTATATAGTATACATGTATATACCGTGCTATCTAGCATGCCATATACCCTTTAGTCATAATAATATATGTCATGGGAACAAAAAGTAGTCTAGGGCCTGGCCATCACCCAATTTTGGGGGGGGGGGATTATTTAATACGCCAGCAGAAAATATATAAAAAAAGAATGCCAATAAAGAGCCTAGCCCTATTTAAACATTTTTCCAACAAGGGAAATAAATGTTCATGGTGCAAGGAATGTGCAGCATAGAGATTATGATGCCCTTTGAACTTTGATGACAAAAGGGTGATTGGAAAGTTTTGGGTGAGAATTGTGATGACTCCTATCTGGTAGGCTTCATTAATGGACACCAAATTTGTGAGACATCATAGCATCATCAGGCTTATTATATTATAAGCTTCAATGCCATGAAATTAGTGCTGCAAAAGGCATAATGGGTCCTCCCCCCCTATTCAATGTATGAAGAATGTTTCAGAGTTTTTAAAGCTCACATATATTATTTGTCTTCTATTAATTAAAAAAACACTTAAAAATAAACCACTACTTCTCCAGAGTCCAGACCTGGCAGAAACCCAACCCACAACATGTTATGTAATATTATTATTCACACAAATGGACTATCATCATCCTTAAATCAATTTCCTGCAATGAAATGATTGATGAAAACTTTTTTGGGTGAATCTATTTGGATGATAAGGTAAGTAACACATGGTTTCTGTGAAAGGAGACACCACAAGCCCTTTTCTTTTGGGGGGAATGAATAGACATACAAAATTACTCATTTAGGGCAGCCCTAAAATTTCCCAGCCTGGAATAGTGCCAATATGTCCATGTATTATACACACACACTCACCAAATATGTGAACACCTTTGTGACCGGGATTCGTTTGTTTTGTAAAGACTTGCTCCAAATTTTTTTAGGGTAGTTGGAGGGAACCTTGTTGACCGTAACTTTTCAGCGGGATGTACAAAAATGCCTGCCCTCCTTTCTGAAAAAATTTCTTTTGGATGCCTGACAAAAAATATCACGAGAATTTGTAAGAAAAAAATTGGAGCAGGTCTTTACACTCGGTAAATCTCTCACTAATGGGTTTTAACGGATTGGGACCTACGCTCAGCATTGCCTCACACAGGCCCTTATTCCACTGCCTTAGGCTTTTACCTTACAATATAAGAAAGAGTGAGTGTGAGTATAGGATCATCAATGAAGCTCACTTCATGAAAGGGTAATACACAGAATATTAACCATGGTTAGCTTCTTCAAACCATGGTTGGCTTCTTCAAAGGACTCAATTTCACCAGAGGATGAAAGCATGGAAAAAAGTATTGCTCTGCTAAGAAGAAGATGCATTATTTTTTTGTACTGCATTCTCCGGTTTTCACTGCATCAGTAAAAAGGTGAAAACCTGTAAGGAGCCTAACTGTATAATTGTTGGCATATTATGTGTGTGTGTGTGTGTGTGTGTGTGTGTGTGTGCAGAGTGGGATTGGCAGGGCTGACATTTGGAAGCATGATCTGAAACTGCAATTAAAAAAAAAGTCCATGAATGTATGTAGGTATATTCTAACAATTTATTAAAGAGTGGAGTTTCTACAATCCACTATTAATGTGACATTATGGAGTTTCTATACAATCCTCACACTTTGTATGTCACATTAACTGTTTCTGCAAGGTTCCTCCCCAACAGAGAGGCAACTTTACTTTGCTGTTACCACACTAAAGTGGGCAAGTACTAAGTATACAGTAAAGCCTGAAGGTGGTGAGCTGCTCTGATTCTTTACCCTTTTTTTCCCATCATACCCAGCCAGTTGGGTATTGCAGGAAAAACTATTAAAAAATTGTGAGCATTTCAAAAAATGAAACGGTGGTGAAGCAGGTTAGGTTGTGACCAAAAAAAAAAAGAGGCAACCTCAAACCTCAAGAAATCCATACATGCAATTATCAATTCTTCACCACAGATCCACTGATTTATAAACAACAGCTGGGTTTCTATCCCTGCATCTTCACTATTCGTTACATTTCCTAAGTACACATCTATATTGCTTAACTATGTATATGATACTCCTATAGAACTAACTTCTATATAGAAATTGTTTTTAGAGATTGTCAGATCAGCACTTTGTGGACTCTCTCAATAGGCCATCTTGGTCTTACATCATAGAACCAGCTTCCACAACAATAACCCCACAAAAGTTTTTGCAACACCTCCCTCATAAATGTAACAAAAAAAGATGGAATTCCCAGTTACACCGAATTCCTTGGAGTTTCCAAAATTAGGGTCTCAAATTTCTAGATGACTTCCCGATTGGAATTCCACATAAGCTCTTTCAACAACTCACACAAACATGTAACAATAAGAAAACATATCCCACAACAACACATAATTCTCTCGACATGATTCAGATATTGACTTTCCCAAAGATCCTAGGAGACGGGTCTCAATTTTTTGAATGAGACCCAATAGAATACCCACAAATTGGTATTCTTTTAGATCAACCAGCATTGTTCCGTAAGGAATTTCAGCAATTCCAACATCTCTACATTTTTATTCATTTTCTCTAGTCTTTCTATTTCTAAATCCCAACTCTAGTATGCAGCGGAAAAATACTTGGAATAAGGATACACCAAAACATTATGATTCAGGGCATTCCTCCCATCCACCACTTAATTGACAAAACACTTCACAACTATATGTGATCAAAATGTTTGTTTTCTACAACACAATGCTTCATCAACAAAAAGAAAAGGAAAAAGATGTTTAGCTTCCAACAACCCACTCTTCTTATTCATTGGCATCCTTTGTTGAACTTGCCATTTCCAAAAGCCATGAAGAACTTCAAACAACCTTCATCAATTTTGTTGTTCTAGCTTTTCACAAAACAAACGCACACCACACAACTCTTGGCCTAATTAACTTGCAACAAACAACACAAAGAAAATTCCCATATCCACAGTTCCAGAAACATTCAACTAATCCATCTCTTGTCATTTTTAGAATTCAACACTTGATATGCCCATTCATTAGGTCTTCATTTGAAATGATTTTACACCTCCTTTCATCCCACAAGGTGTTTAGATTTTTCAAAACACCCCCAAATAGTAGAGGAAAAATATACTGGGTTTTGGATTTATTTCGAAAGGTGTTTGTCAGCATATACATGGGCACAAATTGTGGGACCTAATGAACTAGTTAAGCAACATTTCTTTCTTTTTTGCTATCAAAAGCTAAATTGCACTTGCTTTTTTCCTTGGGTGCCAAGTTTGTGTTAATTTTGTAAAATAAAATTGTTTTGGAGCCAAGTTTTGATTACATAATCTATAGCTAGAGTTATATCACACCAAACCTTTGATATGTAGTTGTCAATGTTTTTTTTTGTCTTGTGAGGATTAAGGTTATCAAATAAAATTGTTTAAAATTTGGGTTTCATCACAAAACACTTGGATGTTGTTTGTGTAACCAATTGCCGACACAACATTTCTAGGTTAGGTAAGGCCTCTCAATTCTAATTGTTCATGTGAAGGGGTGTAGGGTTGTGGTGCACAATCACAACTAGTGCTTTGTCATGCCTTTTTTGAATACATCAAACTTGTAGAAATTATGATAATCCATGTCCTTGGTTCAGTGGAAGATGAACAATGTTTTGCATCATTGTCATTTTTTAAGAACAAGTTCTGAAATGCCTTAAATCCCCATTTGTAGCTTGTCATGGGCATGTATAGCCAAAAATTTTACACCTTGCAAACTTTTTCTTATGATGTTGCTTATGCATAAAGGGTAGCTATTGAAAAATATGGTTGGTATGTATTTGCTTCGTGAGCTTTTCTTATACTAATGCATGCAATGGCAAACCGAGCATATGGGGCGAATTGAACATGGGCCAAAATTTTATTTTGGGGTTTTAGCTAGTTTTATTTTTAACAATTATATTTGAAACATGGGAGATTTTATTTTGGGGTCTTGGCATTTGTTGGTTTTGCTTTTAACAATTTTGATCACATCATTCCAACTTGTCAAATGGAAGGACCTATTACATTTATCAGATGCACAATGCCTTTGTATGCTTTATGTATTTATTTTGTACAACTTTCTTCAATGGAATTGATTTTTTATGTTTCCTTTTAGTGTTGTTGTGTTTTTTTTGTTTCAATTTTGTTGTTTGGAAACTATGGTAAAATTATTCAACATTTTGGAATTTTTTTCAAATTTACACCAAAAATATGAAATTTTGAATTTTTTTTGTCGTGACCATTATTAATTCCCAAACTTTTGAATAGGTCACCATTTGACCCCTTAATTTAAAAATCATAGTATCAAAAGCATTCACTTGAAGAAAAAAAATTCGCCACATTTGCATTACTATAGGAAGTTATTAAAATCATGTCAGTTGTTTTCCAAAAAATCAAATCAAAATCATGTGGTTAACCTTTAAATGTCACTTTGTGCAAGAAAATTGTCCTTCAGCGCAAGGAGATGATATGCCCATTTGTGTGAATTCACTTCACACAAGGCAAGCCCCAGCTCGGGACCAGCATGGTGGGGGGCACTTAGGTGGTGTTTGAGGCCAAGCCATACCGAATTGGGGTTCAACTTCCCCCAATGTTATTTATGGGTTTGAACCATGTGTGTTTGTGGGAATGTGGTTTTGGGTCAAGCAAGGCTTATCCTAAAAATGACTAAAAGTAGGTTCTTTGGGGCAATGTAAAGTTGTCCAAGGGTAGCATTTCATGTTGCCTTGGGAAAACACTTGGTGTTGTTTCACATTTCTCTTCAAAATGACTTGGTGTTGTCCTGAGGATGGCTTTGTGCCATCTTGAAACATCATTTAATGTTGTCTTTTGGAATTGTTTCAAGACAACTTAGTGATGTCTTGTGAATAGTTATCGCAAGAAGGTTTACATTTTAACTAAGTCTATACCTTGTTTTAGTGAGTTTAACTTAGTCAATGAACCAAATTTGGAAAACCTTGGAAGATTTTGACCTAACCCAATGTGTTATGGAATGTGCAAATAGAAGATAGGAACTGCACAAGCTCCGTGGCACATGAGTGAGAAGGACAAATAAAAGGCATTTTGAAAAGGAGGCATGGCCACACAATTGCCCAACAAACATGCCAAATCCATCTATTTTTTAAATCCATCATTCATTAATGACTAAATAAAACATTTTCAACATTTGTGCTCGTATTTTATTTGAGTAAACGAGCATTTCAACTAATATTGCAGTTGGATTTTGAATTGGCATCTGAAACAATGGAAGGTGCCATAGAGGCAAAAAAAAGTGAGCCCTAGAAGTGCATGACACATGTGAAGATCGAAATGAACAAGGTTACAAAATTGGTTGCTATCAAAGATTGTTTGATTAATTTAATTTTGATCGAGGTCATCACCTTGATGGGATGAATGGGAAAAAATAGGTATAGAGGTGGGAGTGTAAAACTTGCTTCCCAAACCAAGTCCAAAGCACGAAAAATAATCTTCACAAGCTTAAGGGCAAGAAAAAAATTGATAAACTAAAAACCTTGTCCTTTAGTTCAAATTTTAGGTTTCATTCATGTAGTTCAAATGGGCCAAGTGAACCAAATAACAGTGAAAATGTGTCACCCAAGAAGGTTCATTTGAAGAGGAAAAAAAAAAAGGAAAAAATGAAAGAATGAAACCCAAGAAATCATCACAACTATTAATTGACCTAGGATGGCTTAGTATTTGTTATTGAATCATGTTTTAGAATGGTGCATGACACAATATGATGTGGAGTTTGATTTGATGGATACCTTGTTTTGGAATGATTTCAAGACCAAGTTGAATGAAAGGTTCACCTCGCATAACCAAATCTTGAAAGATGGGCAAAAGTTGTTTAATTTGCACCAAGGAGAAGGACTTGAAACCTTGGCGTAATATGTTCAAGCATTTAGTGCATTATTGACCTTGTCCCAATGAAGGAGGAATATTTGTGCAAAATGGCATTTTTCCATGGCTTGCAATCTTGGGTTTGCAAATTCATCCTTCAAAGAAATGAAGTCCCAAACTCCTATCAAGAGATGGGTTTGTGGATGAATCATATGTGTTATTTTTGTGGGTCCTATAATTTCAAATATTAATTCTAACATCAACATTCATTCACAAGTCCAACCTTAGAGTACAAATATTTTATGATCATTAAATTCTTAAACCAATGTAATGTGTATCACTTGTGATCCACTTTGTAAGGGCATGTTGAACTAATAAGTTCACATTGTTTCTAACTTCATTCCAAGGTACAATTTAGAGAGCTATATCGCATAGAGGTTGAAAGAAATTGATTTTCAATTGGCTAACAAAATGTGTGCATATTAGAATAAATTGTAATAGTTTTGGGTTAAATTATTATGACACATTCTTTTTTAACATGTTAGAATATTGCTCATCATTTGCTTGCATTTCATTTTGTCATAGTGTTTGGATGCATAGCTTGTTTTCACATGTAAGCTTTTGCTTATGATATTTTTTGTGTGTTTGATGAATGAAAAGATTGGTTGTTGTTTGAATAGCATATATCATTAAGTCATTGATTGGCTATGATTGCATAAAATCTCTCAAGAACACAATGTGTCAATCCAATAAATGGTATAAGATTTTTTTTTCAATGTTTATAGTTTGAAGTGCATGGATATTACACATGAGCATTGATATCCCATTTATGATAAAATGTTGAGTTTAAATAAACCAATGCTTAATTTTAGTACACTAGCTTGAACATGCATAATGTCCACATAATTCTTAAAATGCAATTCAAGGTTGTGACAACTACAAATAAAAAATCACAATAAGTTTTTAGTAAAAAAAAATTAATTAATATTGTAGAAACTACAAGTTGTTAAGTTTTTTGTTTGGTATAACATTTGGTCTATAAAAAAGATTGATTGATTTGGGGTTGATCAAATGTTGTTGAATTAGATAGCTAAATATTCAAAAGTTATGGAAAATATTAAATATCATTCATTTCAGTGTCATGATAAAAGATCTTATTAGTGTTGGGTAATTAAATTCAAACTAGATTTCTTTGAGGTGTATGGCATGAAGTGTATGGCCATTTTTTTTATTATCAACCTAAAGTTTTATGATTGAATGTTAGATATAATTTTTTGATGATAAGACTTGTGGACACAACCTTAATTTGACAAAAGTCATGGTTGAAACACATTTATTTAGGAAGTAACATGTTGCTAAAAATTGTAAGCCGTTATAACTTAATTGCCAACTCTTTTATTATTAGGTAATGTGACTAGAATTAGATTTGATGCATTGTGATGTTAAAAACTCATGCCATACACCTAAAACAACTTCAAACCAAGTTTAATTACTTGTTTCAAACAAGTAAAAAACATGATCATTAATTAGAAAATTCATCACCTATAAGTAACAAAACATCACAAAAACATAAAACACAACAAATGAATAACAACGACACCTTCAATGCCTAATGGTGATGAAAAATTAACCCTTGTTTTGACACTTTCTGATGCACCCCCAAATTCCTTGGTAGACTGAACTGCGAGTCTAAATGTGAAAACAATGGAAGGATAAAGAATTGGGGCACGCTCTTTGGCTCCTAGCACTTTGGGGGTAGAGGGGCGTGTTGGAGCTTCGGGATGGGGATTACGAAAAGCGACAAGCAATTCAATTATTCACATGGACTTGCACAAACCAAACAACAAGTTGGTTAGTGCATAGTTGGAGCACTTTTGATGCACATATGAGCCACATGCAAACATCGACTCATAAGACTC
>Ga0209611_10007282_pt1 | contig 17789 bp, 14 predicted proteins | sample S1TSphgellanicum_3_FD_187693 | JGI IMG/M metagenome (GOLD analysis project Ga0209611, IMG submission 187693) | Host-associated microbial communities from peat moss isolated from Minnesota, USA - S1T2_Fc - Sphagnum magellanicum MG (SPAdes) (version 2) | ecosystem: Host-associated > Plants > Peat...
TCATCCTTTTTAGAAAATTATGCAAACGAAAATATAATGTCCCATAAATTGGTTGTTGGGCGAGAATTCTAATTCAATTAATTTTATAATAAGATTATGCTTATTTTCAAATAAAAATATAATTAATATAGGGCATTCATTAATAATAGATACGAAAAAAGAAAAAATGTAAAAGAGACTTATAATAAATATTAGTTGTTAGTAGGAGGTTCAATTAATAGGATAAAAAAATGTAATTTATATTGAAAGTTCAAAGTAAAGGAAATAACACTAATGAATTAATATTTATTTCATTAAGACCAGGAGTTGATGAAAGCTTAAAATGTAACAACTTGGTGGTTCATTTACTTGGGTTGCAATACAAACCTTGTTTGCTTTGATTATGGAACCCAAAAAATCATGTTTTTATTTATATTTTCCCCCCATGGAAACAAAACAAATATTCATTGTTTGTAATGACTTTGTGGGTGCCAAACATGGTCTTCATAATCTATGAAATGCAATTTGGTATTGAAATATTTGTGGACATGCTTTTAAAAATAAATTTGAAGATTTCTTACATGATGTTTATTCTGCCACATAAAATCACCTTCTTTCATTACTTCTTACACCTTCAATTAAAACTAAAAATTCTAACAAGTGTATGATGCCAAAATTCAATGCAAATATAAAATTTAAATTAAGTTTAAGGTGTTTTAAAGATATGAGTATTAAAAATTTAGATAATAATGAAATAGGAAAAACTTAAGCTCCCTCACATAATACCCCCAAATAATACCTTCTTTGACACATATGATGGGAAAAATTAACACATAGTGAACCCCCCAAACATTGAATAAAACACTTTCAAAAAATCAACAACACAAACCCCTAAAGACGCAAAACAAGTAGATCACAAATATATTCCATAGATTGCAAAATTATATATTGTAACCTAGGGTCAATTTCCACATTAACAAAATAATATTTTTTTTCTTCAAAAAATGAATTCGTTTTTAAATTTTGAGATTATTATTACTTCCATCATCTACTATAATATTGTGATATGAGTTGTGAAATTATTAAGAGCATAGCCTATGATAATTATGATGATTTTCAACATGTCAACTTCATATTTTCACAAAATTCCAATTCCCTATTTTGAAGATTATTTAATGGCAAAACTGACCTTAGGGTAATGTACTTGTATCATACACCCCACCCAACACCAAAATTTAGTTATTACTAACACCAACCTATGATTGTCCAAAAGTCAAAAGGAAAATTTTACAAATGAAAATCCTTGGATATTGATGCAAATTAATGAATATTCACAATTACTACTCAAAATAATTATTTTGACAAATCAACAAGAGATATGTAAACCTTTTTATGGAACCCCAATGCCTTAAACTTTATCCTTTACATCTAGTTCACCATGTTCAATCCTTCGTTAAAACTTAACACCTAATGTTTTTGCATCAATAGCTTCACCTTCATGGAATGAAAGGTTGCCTACCTAGGCAAACAAGGGTTAGTTGTTGTAAATGTGACCAAGTCAAGCACATTTATGTGTGGGAACCCATCCTATTTGTACTTCTCTTGCTTGTAAAAGAAAGATTATAAAACCGTGTAGTATTTCATTCGGTCCCACATTTTGAGGGATCTTCATCAAGTGTTATTATGCAAATGGTAAACGGTGAGAGATTATTGATTATTGGGCATAGTAGACTATAATGAAAACTAAGACACTTATTTTTCATCCATGAAGAGAATTTGGTCATGACATTTTTGTTTTCAACCTAAAAGTAATAAGGGTTATAGAATCATTGTGCCAATGAGAGTTGACATTCATAGTTGATGCTTTGTTTTAACTAATAGCTTGTTAATGGAATGAAGGTTGATGGTTACGGCTTGTAACTTGAAATTTGATGGTCAATTGTAACATCAAGGTTTTGATTATGGTCAGTTGCAAGTTTCATTTTTTTCAAACTAAATGAAATTTTAAAAATTTTAATTGTTGTTCCTAGTTTGAATTTGCCATAAGAGGTAGAATTATTGAGTTACACAAATGATCAATTGTTTGTTTTGTTGTGTAGTTGTTGCCCATGGAAGTTTCATTATTTTTAATTATTATTTTCCACATCTCTTCATGTGGGATATCATTATCGACAATGGGATGAAGAATAAAACCCTTTTACACCACATGTATAAGTATACAACCACAAGGATGCAAAAATTAAGGATTAAAAAATGAAAGATTAATGAGGATGAATAATTAAATGAATTAGGATTATTAAAGATGAATAAATAAATGAGACAAATTGAATGAAGATGATCAAATAAATGACAAATAATTAATGAGTATGGTTTATAAAACTCATTTATATTATTAAAAATTAAAATAAAAATAAATAGCACTAGGAGCCACCTTTTCATAACTATTTGAACTTTAAACCTTGAATTACATAGAAAGATAATAGAAAGCTCACGAAACTTCCTCAAGTGAACACATTGACACATTATTGAGTGGTCCAATTTATGAAGCTACTTTCTTGGTTAGCTCTTGGTAAAGTTCTAGGTATACAAACGAAAGGTTTACAATTGTGTTGAAATCAAATTTGAATCTTGCATGTTGCTTCTTATTCACATTGAAAACTTCGATTGTGTTGTTGTCCTTTCTTACAAAAGGTCCATGTTCTCTATCTTTATAAATACATGTATCTTTTAACAAGCAATATCCAAGCCTTGGCTTTTACACAAGTCATTATTTCAAAAAAATTGTACATAACAATTAATACATAATATTTTATATTGGGCATTGTGTAGTGTGCACTAGATGGACAAAACTAATATTACAAATAATATTTAGCTTTAGTTAGTTGCAATGTTAATTAAAACCAAACTCAATCTTAAACTCAACATGATTCTAAAACTTTTGGGAAGTTATTTGGAAACAAAGGTTTCATGAGTTCAAAACATCATTTTAAAAACCACATCCAAAGCACTATCAAAACAAAAGAATAAAAAAAGGCACCAAAGGTTCATTTCAAAATCAATAATTGGGCAACAATGGATTGATGCCCAAGACTTTAGAAAACGGTTGTTGCTTGGCAAAATATTTTAATCCATGTACTAGCTCTAAGAACTAGGTTACATAAAAGTTGATGATATTTTCTCAAGTTAAGCCAAGTTTGTGGCATCCGAAAGTTTAGTTACAACATGTGACAAGATTCAACGATGCTTCGATTCTTGTTTTTAATTGTCATTCTTAGGAAAAAAATTATTGCTCCAATTCAATAGTTATTGACACTTACATCAATAACACCAATCATGTGCATGACAAAAAAGTAGTTATAATATCCCACTCTACTAAGCTTTCTAATGCTAAAGCTTTCATGAAGCTGCAAACCACAGTTTGATCAGCTAAGGCAAGAGCTAAGCTCTTGCTGAATTGATCAATCTATTTAACTAGCTATGTTTTAGAAAGCTTTAAACAGAATATAAAGAAGTTTGCATGACATAGATGAGACCTGATCTGCCAAACCGAATGCAAAAACAAAAACAAAAGTGAAAAAATGCATACTTTCTTTCTTCAGAGTCAATCAAGACCTTGCCTGTGAAAGTGATACCTGCATGATTATTGTATGTCAATTTTGGACAATCAGATTGGAAATAAGTATGGAGACAGAATCAGTTCTTAAATATCATTCAATTGATATATAAAGAGTACACAATAGTTACTGCTGGAAATTTGTGCAAAACACCCCCATTACAATACCCAAGTGAATGGATCAATTATCAGATTGTGAGCAGCTCACATCACCATACCACCATTTATAAAGCATTGGCTGCAAATGTGGATTTGTAAGCAAGAAAGAGACCCCACTTTTGCTCACCATTGCCACATCTTTTCAGCTTACTTTCCCAACCTCTCACAATGTAGTTGTAGTCATCCTGCACACAAATATGTTTATGAGAAGATGAAATGTCTGCATTTACTGTACAGCACTATAGTCTTAGCAACATAAGGGATTGTGCTACTAAGGATTGTTAGCCAGGTCCGTCAGTCAAGCTTTCAGACTACATGCTCATGCCTCTCATAAGCATGCTCCATTCAATGTAATCTCAACAAAGGTGTGGCATGATCCTCAACTTCACCTCCAACAGGCTAGAAAAACGTCTATGCATCTTGTTACTCCTCAGCTTGAGCCACTTACAGTATATTGGCAGTTAAGTATGTAGCATTACTAGACTTACAGACCTTCCACTACAGAGCCTGCAGTGCCTCAGAAATCTGTTTCTTCAATTTCACAATGTGCTATACCTTGAATAGACATTCAAGGAGATATAGCATCCCTTAAAATTCATGTTTGATGAAATGTGAGTCCCCATCCTATGTAGCTACTCCCTAGCCGTTCCCTACAGAGGGAACTGCATGTAATGCAACTACACATGTCAAAGCAAACAATTAAAGACAAATTCACACATTACCTCAGAAAAATCTTCAATGAATTTCTCTCGAGCTTCTGCTGTTGCCGTAAGTTCTTTGTTGAGGACTTCAATGAACTGCAGAAGGTCAATTAATGAGTGCATCCACCATTTTTGGGTTAGGTCTTGATTTGGACTGCAGACACAAAATCATTTGGATGCTGCCTTCCATACAGGCTCAAACTTTACTTTCTACTATCTTCACTTCTGTTAATAATTGTAAACAAGTTACCTGTGTAGTCCGATCTTCAGCTTGAACATTCTCAAATCCCGCATCTTCCAACATCTGCTGACAGAAGAGGGAAACCATGAGCATTATCGAATTACATCTCATTCTTTCATTTTTCAAACATAGTCACTCCAGTGACAAGACTCATGAATCCAGCAGTACATTTGCATTAGTGCTGATTGAAGATTCATTTGCCGTGGAAACTTTTATGACAAATGCATAAGTACCACCTCTCAACTTCAGGCAACTGCTTATTTGGCAGTCCAGTAACTTTTAGGTTAATTACGTTGTAGCTCCTCCTTCCAGAGATTGGGTCCATTACCTGTCCATAGTGCTCCACACTGTGGAGGTCATAGCCACGCTGGTCAATATAGGCAGCAAACTCTGGAGATGGTGTTGATGGAGATCTGCAGTAGTCACTGATAAGCAATCGGCCTCCAGGCTTCAACCACTCATAGAATTTCTTGAAAAGAGTGGGTTTGTCCTGTGATTCAACTCTCCACATTGTTAATATCCTGTTACATCTCTCATGGCACATTGAGAAAGGACTTCAATAAATTTCCAGGATGCAACAGGCAATAAAAAACAAACATGAAAAAATTCTTTCATGCTAAACAGTGGAAAATAGATGCAGTGTACCTGAATGTGCAGAATGGTGTCCCGGCTATAGATGACATCAAAACTGGATGGAGGGAAGTTCATCTTTGTGCAATCCCCAACTTCAAATTCAATTGCACATTTTCTTCCAATTGATCGTTCAAGGGCAAGTGAGATCATGTTGATGGAAAGATCAATCCCCACCACCTCCACATCATACTCTTCAGCCATGTAGAAATCCCCTCCTCCAATTCCACAGCCCACATCTAGTACACGATCACCTTCCTTGAGCTCCAACTTCTTAACAAACTCTTTGGTAGTTTCTGCCATCACATGGACATATTAAGCATACTATCAGCAGCTTGCAGCTTATATTACACCGAGATAAATTCAAAAAGGTCTTCTAAATTCAATGTGCTAGTCTTGTAACATCCCAAGATTCAAGATTAGAACCGCTTTCTCAGTAATATGAGAACCGAGATTAGGCTGAAAATAGAGTACATACTTAGTGCAAAACAATGCTAACCGTGCCATTTACAATTTACTCCACAAACAGTACAAGGAAGATGAGGTTCACCTAAGCCCCCAGTGCTCACAAAGCCTTTGCCAAAGATTCGCTCATAGCGTAGGATTCCTGTTTCTGTGTATTGGACTGTATCCAAGAAGCGCTGGAAACATTTACCCTCCGGCCCATCCGCCTCAACTTTTTGCCACAGCCAACATACCTGGGTAAACGTTCTGTCAGCAGGCAAGATGGTACTTTACCTCAATAAATGCCATTATTCTAATTACCAATCAAGAGAGACTTGACTAAACATATGCACAGATTCTCATACTTGATTTTGGTTCTTCTTGTTGCGAACATAGGCACCCACACACTTGCATCCAACCAACTGATATTCTGTGTAAGTCCCATCCTCTTCTTGAAAATGAGTTTGCTCAAACACCTGGAAGTTTCGATGATCAAATCTGCATTAGTATTTCTGGCTCATGCTCCAGTGCACATGAAAGTGACTCTGCAAAAAAGTGTTGTATAGCAAGGGTGACAAACTAACTTGTCTCTGTTGTATGGCAAGGGTGGCAACTATAATGACATAGCAGCAACTATTTCCACTACAGATCAACATATCATGTACAGGGTTCTTTGGACATGACAGAATACACACACACAACCACAAGCATCTCACTGCAGATCAGCTTTTAGGTTGAAACTATGGACAAGTCTGAAAATTTCCCAATTCCAGTATAATTACTAAAACTGCAAACATGATTAGAACACATCCTCCATGCTTTCTGCTAATCTGCTAGGATTATGAAATCAAACAGGAGACAAATGATGGGTGGAAAAAGGGCATGTGATGGGCTCAGTAGGTTGCAAGGAGAGAAATTGAACACTAATATACCTTGGTGTAGAAGCTGGGCTGGCGATAATGTGTGGGATTATTCTTACGCTTGTGATCCCCTGACTGATGGAAACATGATTCACGGAAGAAAATGTAACCACCAAGTTTCAACCATCTGATGGTATTTCTGGCAAGGTCCTCCACCTGAGCACCAGGCCAAGCAATTGTGAGTAGCCCAATGACAGATTTTGGCTACCAAGGACAAAGTACTTTGGAACTTTCATCACACTTTTTATGAGCACCATGAGTGTCAGAAGACGAGACATAAATAGTAGCAAGATAATATGAACATGACTCCTCTCACCATTATATCCCAATGATCCAACATGCCAGAAGCAATACTTCATTGTTACTAAGAAGATAATACCTGTATATAGAAACTGACTGAAGAATATCAAGAAGCAGAAGAATCTAATAGTGAAATCTATCAGCCAATCAAAACACTGTGACCTAACATCAAACGCTCTTGGTTACACCCCCCCATTGTGAATCAGAGGACTGATTGGTTACCAGTCAACAGAAAGCACACAGTTTGAAGCACATAATGTTTCAACCAGAGAGAGACACACACACAGAGCTTAGGGGGGGGGGATAGGTGTAGTTTCTACCTCATCATCAGACAAGTACATGAGAAGCCAATTGGAGAAAACAATGTCAGCAGAAGCTTCAGGTATCTTCAAGTCTAGAGCTGTCACATCTGCACACATGAATTCTGTGTTCTTGTAGTGCCCATTTACTTCTTCATTCTACACATCACAAATTCCACACATAGATAGATAAGTACACATTCCTGGTGGTCACCTTGCCTTACATACTTCCCATTCCATGATACACCCCAAAAATTTTCATGGGTCACATAGTATTAAGTCCAGGGAGGGTTACCAGCTAAGTAGAAGAGAAGCACCACACACCTTCTTGATGAGGTTGTCCATAAAGTCCATGGCCAACACATGGCCAGCAGTTTTGGCGAGCTCTCCTGTGAACCGACCAATTCCAGCTCCAAGCTCAATGATCGATTTGCCATTGAAAGGTGGTAGCAAAGATAGAATCTGCACCACAGTAAGTATTCTCTCAAATCTTAAATGTCACACTTCCAGTACAAATGTTCCATGTCGTGCACTGTCTATTAGATCACCAGGACAAGGATCCAAGCCGTATCAACAGCAGACGGAACGAGCATGTACCTCAGGCCTCTCTTCTTGGTCGAGCTTAGAAGCTTGCGAATCCAGCATCATTGCCTCTACGCTCGGTACTATCGAATGCTCCTTCCAGTAGTTCAGCTGCAAGGTGCGCTCAGCTGCAACGTGCACTCAGTAGACGACACGGGATTAGGAAATAGAAAAGAAAAGAGAGAAAAACACCGAACTTGCAACGATTTCAAATCTCTGAGAAGATACAGAAGAAGGTACATTAGACAACGAGTTCCAAAACATAGTACGGCTTCAGAACAATCAAGGTGAACATAGCAAGGAAGATCGCAAAACGACACACGCTGTGTTCCAACACAAAACGATGCCTGAAACAATATCAATATGAAAAAAGCAAGGAAATCACGGAATGAAAAACATGAGAACTCGAGTCCTAAGGAACGAAAACAGGGCGAGACTGGCCACTTGACTTCGGAAGGGGAAAACAGAGACAATGCAGGCCACAGTCGACTCTCGGTAACGAAATCCCGGAAGGAGCGGTCGGATGAAGGAAAGCTAAGACACGATGCCAGCCAACACGATGCCATCAAGAATGATCTTACAAACAGCAAATCGCAACTATGCCGCACACATGTAGCGCGTGCGCTTAAGGTCGAGAGAGAGAGAGAGAGAGAGAGGAAAATTCCTTTCAACACGCTGAGATGACGATTGCTCCAAGTAGCATTCATGCATGCAAAAATAGTGAAATAGCTAGAAGAACTTCACTGTTCACATACATCATGAAAAGCCAGAAACACGGACGCGCGCGCATAGTTTCAATGAGAGAGCAAGAGGAGCATAAATCCGAGCTCCTTTCACTTACAGTTTAGGTAGAAAGCCATGAGCGTGCAGAAGCAATTCTTTGCTCCCCTTCTTTTCTTGCCGTGCAAAGCAAGAAACCAGCCGACGACGACGACTGCGTTACCGCAAACGAAACACAGACTATGCTTCAGGCTCACCAAAACCAAAATCCGTCACTCCTGGAGGAAGGATTTCAGGTTAGAGATTTGATAAAGCCGCGCGCGTTGGCAGAAAGCTATCCGGAGTCCTGCACTCTCTCCCGCGAATGTCAAGCGCCTTCGATGGCAATGCGGGTTCGTGAAAACGTGCGCGAACGCTTATTGTTGCTCTTCCCCTTCTGCAGCATTACCGAAACAACAGCTCGGAAGACGCACCGCACTGTAAGTGCATTAGTTCTCACTCGAAGCTGCTGCACCTCCCGTATTCATGCGCATGAATCGCCGAGTTCGCAATGCAGATCTCGACAAATCTCTCGACAATTTGTAGCACGCGAGAGCGAAGTTTGCCGTAGGGGAATGAGACGACCGCGCAGGTGACGCCCGCGGATGCATCGCGGGTGGGTGGGACCCGGAGGCCGGACCCGGGGGAATCTGGTGCGACTCGCTGATTCGTAGGGTGGTGGGAGGAGCGGGAATCTAGGGTTTCTGACCACGCGTTTCGCCAACGACAAACTGGGGGATGTCTTTTTCAACCATACCGGATCTCATCCAATTGATTTTGCAATCCATCCGTTTGTTAACAAACTTGTTCCTGCCATGGACTCTCTCGGATTTCAATTACTAATTGCTCTACAAGGTCTAGTTGGATGAAGACTGTTTCTTCCACTATTTGACGAGCCGGGGGCCCTTGTGTGGTTGGGCCAAGGACATTAAACCTCATGTAAAAACCTCCAACAAGATTCATAGTGTATTTGGAAGGAAACTTACTCAACATAAGAACCCAAAGGGCCATTTTCAAAAACTTGCACTAAATGCTCACACTTGCAAGCATTTCATTTTTGTGAAACACCACACATAGTTTTTTTTAAAAAAAATCCCATGATACACAACAAGTATGGTATGACACAATTTTTTTAAAAATCCACTCTTATTAATTCAATCCCTTTTCCTTGATTGATTCATTTGATTAAAAAATTGCAAAATCACAAACATGTACATCGCCCTCATCTAGGGTTTTTCAACCATATAAAAAGTTAAGCAAGGAGCTCCATGGTTTGGGAGGGTTACGGTGTGATCACATCCAAACTAACTAACACCTCTTTCAATATATAAATGTCACATTGAAGAGCCTAAAATGATGAGTTCAAACCAATGTTGGTTGGCTATTTGATGAGTGGGAGTTTGCAATTTGGACAAGTACACATGGAATGAAGAATTTTGTTCTTTTGAACAAGTTTTACATACAAAGAGTTACCTTGACATTGTGGTTCTCAAGTTTCAAAACCAACCCTTATGCCTAAGGTGAACCAACACCTGCATTGCTACCTTCATGGTTTTTAGAAAGGCTTCATAGTGGCCACATTAAGCCCAAAAAATGCTAGATTTGAATTAGAGATTGCAATTTAGTCTAACCATGGGATATTTCTAATATTTAGAAATAATTTTAATGGATTTTGAGATTTACACCATGGTACCAACATGCATGAAGGGGGTATTATTTAGTGTTGGGTGGTAATTTGATTTTTGAAAGAACCATGGTTCTAGTTTTTGTAAATATCAAAATTTTTAAAAATTGAAGTTTTCAGGAAAAACAAATTTTAAGTTTATAAATAACATATTTGATTTCGATTTTTTTCAAAATTCATTCTTTTTGGTTCTTCATAGGATTGGTTATTTCAAAAGCCAAAATTACATTATTATATTGGATGGTTTTTATCTTAAACCTTGAAATTTAAAAATCATTGGCGATTTTAAATTGATTCTTTAACATAAAAGGTGCTATTAATTATTGCAGCAAGGAGCTTCAACAAAAAAAAATTCATGTATGACATATGATGATCACTTCTTTGTAACCTAAGGTGCCTCCAAGTTAACACCCAATTGACAATGGGTAGTAGTAGCAACAACAACATCAACAAATTTGCTTGCTTCACACTTTTTTTTTTTTTATAAGGCAAAATGCAATATCAAGATCAAATGTTTTAGTTCAAGCGGTTATTTCCAAGTTTCTTGAAATTGCCTATACAATACCTATACAAGTGGCAAGTTAAACCATGTATAAGAACATCCAACCCAAAGTCTTGGAGAAAAATTCAAATAGCCACATCAACTCATGATTGTTTATTAAATGTAGAAGAAAAATTAACCATTTGAAGTTTTCAATTTGCAATCTACATTGTTGTAAATTGGTCAATATACATGCAAGGGAAAGGATGTGTTTCATCTTTATTTGTGATCCAATAATTCTCAAAATTTGTCATGCAAGCAAACCCATCACACATAACATAGCTTCATGTTTCTTCCACCACTATAGAGAGCATTTGATGTCTTTAACATCGACATGAACCTTTTGAATTGCAAAATCTCTTGAGTGATGCGCTCCTTTGTTAATTCAATATTGGAATCCACCATTTAAAAGATGTCCAAGCTATACCTTACATCTATATCCATAGGACTAGATTGTGAATTAATAGGAGAGGCAAAAGATAATGGATGTAAGTGTTCATAACACTTTATCAACATTGGGACCTTTTATCATAATCCCACACAACTTCAATCCCCTCCTGAAGACCAATGAAAAAATACATAAAACAAAGATTTTTGTATTGTGGATCTAACATAAAACACAACATGTTATAAACCTTTCTAGGTTCAAACATTTGCAAGAATTGCACAAAAGGGAACAAGAGACAAATCACATGTTTTTTGATATTCACACTCAGTTTTGAAATTTAACATCATAACCACTAACCATGTCATCATCCACTATGCTTTCTAATTCATTGAATGATCCATCCACCGAATGGCAATGTCTTTTTGAAACTTCAAAACCATAGTATTTTGTTGCATGCAAAACATTGTTAAGCAACCAATGTCCATGTGTTTGGTTTAAAATACACATGGATACTAAAAAGAGGTTGTACACAACTATTTGCGCAACTTGCCATGCTAATGGTGGAAGAATTCAACTAGCAACATGAGGCCCTTTTTGATGGCTATAACAAACATAATTACTTATTGATACAACAATGCATCTTGAAACATCATTATTTTACTAGTGAACATGTAACAATAACATTTTTTTTTTCTACCAAATTTTGAACAACAAAAGAAATTGAAGCCTAAATTAGGAACTTGCAAGTGTTTTTGGACATATTTCAATGAACATCCTAGAGCTTGGAACTACATAGTTAAGTAACACATTCAATTTCCTTAGTTAGACATAATTGCAATTACATCACATATAGTGATTTCATCTCAAAGTAATTTCATTTCATAATAACTTAAAGCAACCCAACAAAGATTGTTGTCAACAACATAATATTCCCCCATTGTAGAAAATAAGTGACCAATATTGTTGGGATAATGTCTGAATTCAAAGAGTCATGTGGGATAGAAGATGTTGGAGCACATGCAACAAGCATATTTTATTATTACCCATTTGAAAGAGAACCCCAAATAGGCCTTAAAGTTGATGGGTAAGGTCAACTTTCACAATAAAGAGTTCATGTGCATTATTGAACTTCCCTTTTGATTGAAAGATTCATTAGAAGCAAAGACAATACATCACACCTTTTTTTACTAAAAGTGTATACAAAAATTAGAATTTCACATACCTTAATCAATGACTTTGCATGTGGGATTTCCTCATTAGAAATAATTACATCACATCCCTGTTCCTTAGTTTTGTAAGTTGTTAATATAAATCAAAACCTCACACTTCATTTCCTCTTAAGCTTCCTCACTCTAACAAGTTTGATTCACAACTATTTAAAATTATCTATCATAGTTTGAAATGAAAGACTTTTTTATTGACATTTCTACTATCAAATAATTATACAATTTTTTGAGAAATTATTTAGTTTACAATTACCAGAAAGGGACATTCATAATTGGGGAACTACTTTTTGGACATAAGACCCAAGGACTTTGTTTTTGTTATCTTCCAAATACAAAATCTACATAGAATAAATTTAAATGTAAAATATTGGATAGTTCAAATTATGCTAATTTTCATGGTGGTGGTGATTTTTCACATGCATATGTAATTATGCATCAATATTGTGGTAAAAACCCAAAAACTCAAAATATGAATACATAAACTTTTATAAACAATTTGACATGTTTTCTTATATAATTATTTTTTACAAATGTTGCTGACATTCAGGGCCACGAAATCTAAGCCTAATGAATACAAAAAATCAACCAAATGGCAAAAAATGAGTCATAATCCTTGAAACCTTTTTGGAATGGATTTTGTAACCTTCAAAATTCTTGTAGCATATACCTATAATCAAATGCACTATATGAACATTATCAAATATAGATGTATGCATTATTTATCCATGAAAGAAAATTGAAGACAATTTCATTATTTAATACATTTTTTTTTGTTCTTTGAAAATGAAAATGTAGTTAACACAAGGATTCAAATTATTTAAAAATATTCAAAAATACATATATATTGTATTCAATCTATGAAATAGATTACATACAACTTTTCAACAAATGTTTTGATTTACTCCTAGTCTCTAGCTCTTATTGGTCTTAGTCCAATTCTTCTTACTTTTGGTCTACAGTTACTTTTGCTCCTAGTTCATAGCTTTTCTTGCTCTTGGTTCGAAACTCCTCTTATTGTTGGTCTACAACTCCTCTTGGTCTTAGTTGGTAGCTCCTCTTATTCCTAGTTGGTAGTTTTTCTTAGTAAGCAAATCCTCTTTCTTTTGGGTTGTAGCTCCTCTTGTTCCTAGTTTCTAACTTTTCTTGGTCATGGTCGAGCTCATTTTACTCTTGGTCTACAACTATTTTTGCTCATGGTTGGAGCTCCTTTTGTTCCTAGTTCATAGCTTCTTTTGTTCCTGGTCGACAACTCCTTTTGTTCTTGGTGGTAGCTCCTCTCAAACTCTTAGTTCGCAACTCCTCTTGCTCTTGGTCTATAGCTCCTCTTGCTCTTGGTTAGCAACTCCTCTTGCTCTTAGTCTCTAGCTCTTTTTGGTCATGGTCTAACTTTTCTTACTCTTGGTCTACAACTTTTATTGCTCTTGGTTAGAGCTCCTTTTGCTCTTGGTTCATAGCTCCCCTTGCTCTTGGTCTACAACTTTTTTTACTCCTAGTCCAACTCCTCTTGCTCTTAGTTCATAGCTCTTTTTGTTTTTACTTATAACTTGTTAACTCCTCTTGTTGTTGGTATGTAGTTTTTGTTGCTTCTAGTCATAGCTCCTTTTGCTCCTAGTCATTAGCTCCTTTAGCTTTTGGTCATGTAACTCTTATAAGTTCCTTTCCCTCAGAGCTTTGGCTCCCCCCACTCCCTTTCCCCCATCCCCTACCCCTTTTGATATACTTAGGCAAATGTAGCACTTGCCATGTAATGTTTGTAGATGTGTGGGTCGTTGTTACATGTCTTGGTTGATTTGGTGCTACATTGGCTATTGCAATGGTTGATGATGCAGTCGATGTTACATTGGTTGCTACAACATTCATTGTTTCACTTGGCACTGAATCATTTTGTTGCATTCATGATCTTGTTGTTACTCTTGCTTATTGTTGATTAATACTCATGATCCCCAAATTAAGTGTTGTTTCACCTATGTGGAAGCTTGTAATGATAGTTGTTTGGATGTTCTAACACAATCGTTCTCTAGCCGCTCTTATTGTTGCATGCGACCATTATTCATCAAAGGTGGCTTTGGCTTACCTCTTAGCCTTTTGCAAGGTTGTTCATTCTGTCAAGGTTATGGTACTAGTTGTAGGGGACCACTATGCATCAAAGGTGGCTTTGGCTTGCCTCTTAACCTTTCATAGGGCTGCATGTTTTTGCTGAGGTTGGGGTATTAGTTGCCTTCCTCAACCTATCATCCTTTTTCTTGCTTCCTTTTTGTTTTTTTGGCTTCACTAGTAGTTGTTTTGTCCATGGTTTTTTTCTTCAAGCTAACAAGATCTCTTTAAAAATGACAACATGTGATTGAGAGTAGTCTAGAAACAATTCCCTACCTTTGGTCTATTTTGCAAGTAAATGTGTCAATGATAGTAAATTGTGAATCCTCATTGATTCTTGTGTTAAGATAAGCAGCTCCTACTCCTCTTGATGTCCAAGCTCATGAAACTCAATTGCCTCCTAGTTAGCTTTAGTGCATGTTGCTTCATGTTCTTGACTTCAAGGGTAGAGAGGCACCCAACTAGTACATGTGCACTAGAACAATAATCCAAACATGCCTTTGTGTTCAATTGAACTCTAAAACACCCATATAAGTAGAGGCTTCTTGCTGTTGGCTGCATTAAGTGGCTTGTAATTCTAGACCTAATGAAACCCTAAAACATAACCCTTAAAATCTCCCACCATTCAAATTTATTTTCTTTTGCACATGACTCCCACCCGTAGCACCACTCCAAAAAAAAACACTTGGTGAACTTCTCCTCTTATCTTAGTACACAGCTGAAAAAAAATAATTCTCCCAATGCCTCTATCCCAAGTTTGGGATAAGCTCAATAAACTTGGTAACCCTTAATATCTCTGATTTCCCCCCTCTTTTCAAAATGGCCATGTCCTACAAACCGCTTGATAATATTTAATTACACATTTTTTTTATTACATAGGAACTATTTAGATATATTTAGTGCTAATACTATTCCAATAGTTCAAGCTATTAAAAAGTGTATTGGAATTCTGATTTATCTTTAATGTGTGTAAAAAACCAAAATTCAAAGAAATATTGTTCAAATTTGAAGAAAAAAGTTTCAATCTTAAATTTGGTTAGAAGTAAAAGTTTCGATAATTTTTCACGTTTTTTAGATTTGAAAATAGACTTCAACACCAAAACATCCAGTTTTATTTATACTATTATTTTTATATAATAAAATATTCTCTAGAATTATCCATCTTTGTCAAATACTTGGAAATCATTACTGTAGTTTTCTTATAAAAAATTATGTTCTATCACCAATGGCATTTTAGACACAAATTTTGGTTTAGCATTATTTTCCAGGGATTTTTTTTAAAAAATAATTTTTTGAGCTTAAACATTTCATTTTTTAGATATATTTATTATGGTTTTTTTTGCTACAATACCTGCATGTTACAATATCCAATTTTTTTGAAATAACAAGATGATTAAATTAACAATAACACCACTTTTTTTTTTGACAGCATAATTGATTTTTATACTAAGGTTTTCTGATTGTGCACAATTGATGTGCATAGTGTACGTGCCAAATAAGATCACAAAAATGTAAAATTGTTTTGGTAAAGCATTTTGACAACAAAATCGGTGTTGTGTGAGTAAAATACCATTTTCACAATCCAATTGCACATCTTGGGTTCATTTTTTCAATTTTTTGGAATCAAATATGATTGTTCTGGATTTTTAAAAGCCTTTTAAACTTAGTGTCCAAGATTAAAGGTAAAGGAAAATGATGAAAAAAATATTGTAGTGCCTTTTTCAGCTTTGGCATTGGGGTGCTGAATAATTATTTTATTTTTAAAATTTTCATTTTGGGCAGCAAAAAAGAAAATTTATGAAATTTCGACAATAAATATAGACAAACTTCTAACATGTTGAGACTTTTTATAACATTTTTTACTACTTATTTTTTGCAAAAAAATGGGGAAATTTAATGTTCTACCAACTATAGGATAGAAAAATGTTGTCAATTGTTGGATACTTGCTTTGCAATGGTGGACTGGCCTAGCAAAAAAACTCCCACACTTCCACCAATTTCATAAAAAAAATAAAAATTCCATGGGAGCATATAAAATTGGGGGAGCTCCCCTGGCATAATGCACTAGGGTTCTTCTGCTGGGGGAGATCTCTCAAAATACACATAGAAATAAAAAGGGAGTTGTTTATGTTTTTTTTTGCGTTTCCTTGTAATATTCTTCAATTTTGACATTAGAAACAAATCATTTGTAGAAATTTTGGCATTTACAAAATTTTAATTATTGCCGAACTTGAAAAGATATTACAATATATTCTTTCCTTATACAAACTGTACCTTATGGGCCATACACACAATTTTTTCCCCCTTAGGCATAATCATATTCCTCCAACCCCATATATTTGTGTATATATTTTCTACTCTAATATCATAACCTTTTGTATGTATACAAACAGGGTTTAAAAAGCAAGAACAATTTATGGATGAACCTTAACTGAGTTAATATTTGGTTTCACCTTGGTAACTAATGCTATAAGAAATAGGTCTATATATAATTAGATAGGTAGGAAAATAGGCAACTGCTAGTTAAGTAGATGGTTTATATATAGGCAAGGGCTTGTTTTTATTATCTACCTACTAACAACCAGCTTGTGAGTTGTTGGTGGGTAGGTAGTAAAAAAAAGCAACTGAGCTAACCACCATGGTTAGCTAGGGAGCTGGAAGCCAATAGAAAACTGTTTCCTTGAACACTTAGCATCCATCCTTCATGGTGCACACTGGTGGGTGCTGGTTCACTGTAGTGGCCCAAAAAACCCTATTCAAAATCACAATTGAGGTTCAATCAAATTTAAGAAAATTAGGGTTTTCTTTAGGGTTAGGAACCAGGTAACCTCAGAGAACACCACCACTACTCTAGACCCCATTTCTTTGAAAAATCAGGTTGTACTTTGTTGGCAAGGGGATATTGTGTTTAGATTCATTATAGAGCATAGTAGCTTAATGGATTTTGGCCCCTAGGTAGTACCTAGTAGGTCTATTTTTATATGAGGGTTTTTGAAAGATGATGTTTTGGCTTGTGTTGAAACTTGAGATTAGTTATAGAGTTATGATATCTTGAAGGATTTTGGGTTTCTGTTAAGAGGATTTTTTGAAAGATTATAATAGTTTTGCATCGGTGAAATATTTGAGTTTGCATAATTCTTCTTTTGCCTTCTTAAGATACTTTTTTTTATTGTTAATGGCAAAGGCCACAGTGTGAGACACCCCTTGTTGTCTAACCAAAGATAGCTTT
>Ga0209611_10007283_pt1 | contig 17788 bp, 8 predicted proteins | sample S1TSphgellanicum_3_FD_187693 | JGI IMG/M metagenome (GOLD analysis project Ga0209611, IMG submission 187693) | Host-associated microbial communities from peat moss isolated from Minnesota, USA - S1T2_Fc - Sphagnum magellanicum MG (SPAdes) (version 2) | ecosystem: Host-associated > Plants > Peat...
GTCCTTGAGCAAAAGAGTGTGTGGTATAAGGCGCATTTGAAAGACGCAACTGAAAAGCTCCTTGTGGTGCAGGCACAGCAACCGTCAGTGTGAAATTCTGACCATAACCCACCTGTTACACAATGCAGAGTGAGTTCCTTCTTGTGGAAAAAATAAAATAAATTATTGATGAATTTTTACAGATCAATAACAAAATGGAATCGATGGTTCAGGGTTCAGGGTTTAGGATTTTTGATCTTCAGCATGAGCATTTCATTACCCAATTCATGTCTGGAGATCATATGGTTTGATTGGGTGATTGGTTTGTGTTTACTTACAGCAGCTGGAGCGACCATGACAGTAGGTCTTTGAGAATTGAATGAATCATCAATGTATTGGGGAGAGAAAGCCTCGACACGAAGCTCAGTTGGAAAAGGTTGAGTAAACGTATAGAATTCATGGGTGTTAGAGCCAGCAACCAGCACCCGAGTATCAGGCAATAGAACCGCAGTGGAATGGTAAACTCGTGGAATTGTGGTGGCAGCTTGAACTTCGAAAGATGAATCAACAGGGTTAAATGCAACTGGGTTTAATGTTGGATTGCTTGCAAGTCCCCAGCCAGCTGACCCACTTTGTGCTCCATTGATCAACAAGGTGCGACCGTCAGGTAGCAACAACATGTCACCCATAGTCCTTTGGAATGGCATGTTCAACATTGTCCATTGTGGATTTGTTGCTGTGGCTTCTAGCAATCCACAAGTGCTGGAAGCAGGTAATTGTGCCTGTGGATTCGAAAATGCGTTCTCATTTCCACCTCCACACACAAGGATTGTTGCTGTAGTAAACCCATTTGCACTATCAAGGGGAAGCATTACAGATGAACCCGTTGCTGGATAGTTTCGTGCCTCTGTTCCAGGCATAGTGGGGTAATTTTGGAGCACAGCACCTGTACAAATATGATAGATCATGATGATAGATCACAATGGTCACAAACTAGTATGAATTGTTGGAAAAAGCTGCCCAGAATGAAAACTGAGGATAGAAGGTACACACTTGGTGACCAAAATAAAAAAAACCCAATGTGACTCATACAAAGGATTTTTGTGGAAAAAAAAAGCCAAAGTCAAGGAAAAAAAATTCTGAAATCACCATATTTCAACATAGGGCAAGAAGAAGATCAATGGGTACCTGAAGAGATATCCAGCAAAATGGAATCTCGTCTTGCAAAAATGAACAGATTGCCATTGGGTAGCATGTGCACAAAAGGGTACAAGTTATCCTCATCTCCAGGAGCTTTCAGAGTGGCTTGCAGAAAGGGGAGAGAAACTTGAGCATCAGACTGTTGGGGAGGAACAAACTCATAGCTGAACACACCTTGACCACCCACAATCAACACAGTTCCATCTGCCAGCAATTGGTTGGAGGCATACCACCGGCGCACCTGCAAATGGGTTTGGGCATCTTCAACCCAGTCACAAGTACCACCTGGTGCACAGGGAGCAAAATAGCGGATCATTTGAGCACCATCTGCATCTCCTCCAGTTTGAACCAAAGTCCCATCTGCCCGAAAGGCACCTGAGCTACACCATGTATCTGTCTGGATTGTCAATGGTCTCACTGTATTGGGTCCTGGAGTAAATTCCACTGAATGCGCTGTACAATCATGTGTCAATACCTGTCCAGAGAAAAAGAGAGCCCAGAAGAAGAAAAAAAACCACAATACATGTATCAATCAGTACCTGGAGAAAGAAAGCAAAAGAAAACCAAGCTTTTGCTGACATGATTTCTCTGACAGAAACACAAATGTGATCAAGATGTACAAAGCTTGACAAGATGCAAAGCTCCAGCTGTGACAGAATCAGCTGCGAAACACAATACACAATGTTACCCAATCCTACTAAAACAGTACAAAGCAGATTCCAATTGGGAAGAAGCTGTATCCAGTACTCCAGCTGGGTTTTTATTTATTTTTCTTCTTCTTCTTCATGGGTGTGGAGATCTTTCTTGTGAACTGCAATTCAGCATGTAAAAACCCACATTCAATTGGTGAAGAGGAAAATGAGGTGCTAAAATGTGTGAAGTGTTCTTGGCAGCATACCGCATCATTGGGATCATTCCGGCATTCACCATTAGGCAGATTGATTTGAGAGGCCCCGATGTCAGTTCTGTCTAGAAACACTACTGTACCATAATGAGTTACAGCTGTGTGCATTGATGCAATTCCCGCATTCTCGAGTAACAACTGCAGCAGGCCGAAGTTTCAACAAGAACTTAGTCAAAAGATCACCACTACCCAACAAAAAAAACAAAAAACGTTCATCAGTAATTTGAAGAAGAAGAAGAAGAAACAAAACTACAAAGCTGCAAACTTCTTCTTCTTCTTCTTCTACTGTATTAATAAAAGAAAAGAGCTTCAACAAATCACCTGCCAGGTTCCTGGTTGTCCGAGACAAACAAGTGCTTGATTGACCAAGGTGAATGCAATGATGATGAGCATGAGAGAAACATGAGGAGAACAACCCATTTTGCAGCAGCTTGTTATTTCTTCACAGAGACAGACAGACAGACAGAGAAAGCAAGCTTTTGTTAGCAGCAGCAGCAGCAGCAGCAGCTGAGTGACGAAGTTGCAACAGGGAGCTCCAGCAACAAACACAGCAGCTCAAACTGAATCATCATATCAAAGCTCTTACTAAAAATGAACAAAGAAACAGAACCCCCCAAAAAACATTCTTGATCATTTTGCACTAATCAAGCTTAATGTTTTGATCAAAGCACCACTAATCCAAAACCGTGTGACCTTAGTCACTTGCACTAATGAAGCTAAATATATATATATATATATATATATGTATTATACAGAATATGATGAGCATAATTGCCAGAGGAATTTTATGTTATTTTATTTTATTTTTGAAATAGCCACATTTGGCTAATCCCTCTGGTGGATGATCATCATTGTGGCTACATCACAAAATTGGATAATTAATTAAAAATAATAATCCTGGTAGTAAGTAATATGTGTGTGTGTTGTAGGTTTTTTGTATATATGACAAATTTCTGTGTTAAAAATTATGGAAAACTTTCTGTGTAAAACCTATAATAGGCATACAATTTTTCATAATATCCCATTTTAAAACTTCAAATGTGAAAATTTGAAAGAGCAAGCTGAAATTTCTGTCTGCATTAAGTCATTGTTAATTTAGCTGCCCAAAAATAACACCAACCCAGATGATGATGCAGTTAAAAGAAAAGAAAAATTAATTAAACCACTTAAAATGAAACAGAAATTAATTAAAGCACTTTAAAATGAAACAGAAATTAATAAAAGCACCTGAAAATAAACAGAAAAAGATACAGAAGATGATGATGATGATAATATTGTTAGCCAGAATTATAGTATTTTTAAGTACTATGATTTGGCTGACAAACTCCCTTGATATGTGGGGAATTTGTTATGGCTATTAATGCAAGCTGCCATCATCCTTTAATGCACCACTTGCATTTGCACTTCCCTCTTCCATTTGCACATTTTAAAAATTCCCCTTCATTGTCCTCATCACTCTGGTTTCTGATGAGAGTACTAGTAGGCTAACTAGGGTTGTTGTTGGGTTTTCATCAAAAGCTATTCCAACTACCCTAGGCTCTACCTAGTGTAAACCCTAAACCCCTTCAAACTATACACAAAAACCCTAAATTTTTATTTTTATTTTTAATTTATGATTTTTGGTTTCCACATTCATTAGTCCTAATTGGATGAAATCAGAAATGGAAAAAAAGGGGGAAATTAAAAAAAAAAAATCTGCCTAACAATAAGAGGTTTAATGATAAAAACCATAGGTCTCTGTTTCTTGTCCATGGCTCAAAAGCCATAATAGGCCACTGAAGTGGCTTTTTGGCTAAATGTGTAGGGCACCTGATAATACACCAATGTAAAAGGGATTCATAGGTTTTGCCAGTGTGAAACCATCACCTACAATTGCACCATCCACTGGATGCCTCTTATGTCTTCATATTGTGGATGAACCTTAACCCAAGTTATTATCTGGTTTCACCTTGGTAACCGCATTATGTAAGAAGTAGGTGTTACATGTAGGTAGTAGATAGGTAGGAAAATAGGTGCCTACTAAGTAAGTAGATGGTTTATACATAGGTAGGTAGGTAAGGGCTGGTTTACTACCCACTACTAACCATCCTCAAGTGGGTAGTTAGTAGGTAGGTAACATAAAAAAGCAAAATGAGCTAACCAACCATGGTTAGCTAGGGAATTGGAACCCAACACAAAACGGTTTCCTAAACCATGGTACTCAACACAAATTTCAAATTTACGGTGGTTTAACTATGTTGACTCTAGTTAAATGTGAACCTTTGTGATTATTAGTAAATATTAGGTTATTTTCTCTCAAAATTATTCATGACAAAACTTATTGATTATGTTTCATCCATGATTATTTGGTGTGGTGTCTTTTGAACCCAAGAAAGAAAGGTGAAACAATGTGGCTTTCTAAGATATACAATTCATTTGCAAGATTCATGTTCTATGCTTTTGATTAAAATATTTTATTTGTCAATTAGCAAAGTAAAGTTTGTTTAAAGAGCTTTAAATCTCCAATTTGGGGTTTTTTGCAATTAAGTTAATTCTAAAGGATTTCAAAGGTAGTTTGCAATAATGGAACATTGTTTGTTTGACTAGCAACATGATGCTTCAAGGAAGAAAGATATTAATATGAGTTTTCTCAAATGTAATATCACGGTGAATTATCTCATTTTGTCAAAATCCTTGGACTAGAACCCCCATGGTTGGGGGAACAAGCTTACGATTAATCCAAGGTTATACAGTGTCAATTCAAAGATTTTATAATTAAATATAATTCATATTTTTATAGAATATCCAAATATTAGGATGTTAATTGCATTAACCCCCACTTTCATTGTTTATGCTTATGATTTACACATTGTAAGGAAATAAAAAAATTAATTAAACTAATTGTAATTTTAGAACATCTACAATGGTAGAGAATGTATTGTAATACTTAAAATCATTTTACATGAGTTGTAATGATTTTAAATTAAATGAAATAATTCTAAAAAAAATCAAAATATTTTTGCATTGTATTCCAATTTTGAGCAATAACCTTATTGGCATTGGGTGTTTAATAGCATATCTAATTTTACTATAAATACACATGTTAATTTGTCTTTTCATATCCATGTAGGTAGGGAATAAGAGTGTGGAAAAAAAGTATACACACACACACATATAATTTTTTAAATTACAAAATGTATTGTAATAGTTAAATTATTCTTGAATTTTAAATTTTATGACCATGTGTATAATTTTGAAAAAATGTTCCAAACTGAAAAAAAAAAAAATTAAAAAAAAAATTAAAATTAAAATTAAAATTAAAAATTAATGCAAAAGTTTCTTGAAGCTTAAAGGTATTAGCAAAACTTTGTTAAAGATCAAATTTTTAGATTGGCACCCACCCCATTGGTTTGATGTATCAAAATTGAACCGTATGTTTTCAATATGTCAAGGAGCTTAAAAATTCGAGTCGGTAGTAATTCCTATGATGCTTGAACCAAAATTAAACAAGACATTCATCTTGGATGTAAATCAGTTCATAAGGGGGCCATGGGCGAGGGTTATCCCAAAAAGATGGCATGGCATACCACATTAACAATAGAAAAGAAACATCTCACATAGGCATATCAGGTGGCCAATAGTGTGAATGAAGTTAGAATATGATATAATCCCATATCATGGTAATCAAATGTGAACAATACCAAGCTTAGGATTTGAGGAGTATAAAAGAGTTAACTTGTGGCAATACACAAAATTAATCTTCTCAAGTTATAGTCCAAAACAAAAATATTTCAAACCAAACTTGCAATTTGCAACTAATTTTATCAAAAGATAACAATAATGTGGGAAATTTTAATTGAATGATGATATTTGAATGCAACGTGTTTACTTGACAAGGATAAATTTCATTCATTTATGAATTGAAATAACCTTGATACATCATCACCATGACCTTACATGAGAAACCGACAATAGTTCAACATTCAAATATTGTGTGATGCAAAAGTTAGGAGTGGAACATATAAACCTCACATACACCCACATCAAAGTGGCCGGGGGTTGTGCCTATACGCAATGGCCAACCCTAACCACCATGGATGGTATAAATAGATTGATATATGATTAAAATAGGGAAAGAGGTGCTCTCTTATATAATTAAAAGAGGGAAATTAGGAGTAACAACTAGAGTTGGTCTTGTATATAGACATGTTCAGCTTTAAAACAAAAATTTCTTAAGAATGAATTGTATTAGAACAAAGAAAAGAAAAGGGGGGTTTAGGCTTAGCAGCCCCAATTTCAATACAATCCTTGATTGTATGATAGGTTTATAAGATAGGTTAACCAAAGGTGGAACCATGGTAACTCAGTTTGTGGTTTTATTGTGGTTTCATCCACATATGGGGCAAAAATTTGGGCTTGTAATTTTCTTTGGCAAACTAGGCTTGGCAAATTCTTAATTGCCAAAACATGGCTTTACTTTGCTCAAGTAAAGCCTTGGGGGAGGGGCTTTTTTGGTAGGCACATGAGGTTCAATAAATGGAATGACAAGTCTGTTACAAAGTGCAAGGATCCAAAGAGACAAACAGACAAGGCTTCCTGCAAATTTGACTCCCAATAAACAAACTTGGGTTGAAACTTGGGGGGAGGGAACAAAGTGCATTAAATGGGTGTTCAAATTCCCACTGCTATTTCAAAGGGAGGAGGAGCATTTGGCCCACTGAACTGGTCAGTAAGGCAACTGGAGTTTGAAAGCACCTTACCAGTTCTGGCCTCATCATTCTCTTTCTCTCTCTCTCTCTCCACTTCACCAATGAAACCCCCACAAAAACATGGACCACAATCAACCCATAGGTATCTACCAACCTATCTACCTCCCTAAGTTGTAAGGTAGGTAGGTAGATAGGTATATAGGTACCTAGGTTGTAAGGTAGATAGATAGGTAGATAGGTACCTAGGTTGTAAGGTAGGTAGGTAGAGATAGGTGGGTAGGTGGGTGGAACACTAGGTGACTCCCACTGAGGAAGGAAATGAAGTTGATGGTTAGTAGTAGTTAGTGCATAGCTAATGGCTAGTGGATTGTTAGTGATACTAGTGAGTTGTTAGTTAGTAGGTAGGCGGGTAATAAGTAAACACCAGTTGTTTTTTTTTTTTTTTTGTGGCAATTATTTGAATTTTTAAAGAACCGTCTATTTCAGTTTTATAAACATTTCAGAATGAGAGAATCGTCAGTTATGATTGTTGGAAAATGAACATCGGAATCAAAGAACCGTCAATCTCGGTTATTTGAAACCCCTCCAAAAATTGGCATAAAAGAACCGATGAAGAACTGGCAGTTTTTTTTTTTGGGGGGGGGGCAGATACTTGATAGTTTGTGAGAACTGTGGTTAGGAATCCTAAGAACCGTCCTTATAACCGTTGGGCTCTGTTTCTAATAACCTACCCCTGTTAAAGCACCCTATATGAGAGCTATTGGACTGTTAGGGATACCTAGTTGGTCGTTAGTGGGTAGTAAAAACACTAAAAACTGAGGTAATCACCATGTTTAGCTAGTGAATGAACTGGAACCCAATGGAAAAGTGTTTTTTTATTTTTTCTGTCCACCTATATCATCCATCCCTCATGCTGGGTTGTTGTTGCTTGGTTCACTCTCTGGCCCAACAATGAATGAATGTCACATGCCACATTCATTCATTGAACGGCCCGGGTATCATTCTGTCAGTGTGAGGTTGCTGCAGACAGACATGAAAGTGAATGCTCTGCACAAAATGCCTTCCCTACAATTTCCAAGGCAATTCAAATGCCACTTCCCCCAATGGTTTTTTTTAAAAAATTTAATTTAAATTTAAATTTATTTTATTTTATTTTAAATATTTAAATATTGAATAATAATAATAATAATTTTTTTAATTAAAAATTTTTAGAAATAAATTTAATATTAAAGAAAGAATTCAAATATTCCCACAATATAATTCTTCATGCAATTAATTGTCTTCTTTCTTTCCCGTCTTCAATGGACTCCTTTGTCAACAAAACTAATTGTCGTTGATTTTTTTGGCAAATCTTTTGTATGAAGCCAAAAAAAGAGATTTTTTTTTTGAAAAAATGTGTTTTTTTTCAGTGTAACATAGAACTTTTTTTTTTCTAAAAATTTTATTTTAAAATTTTAAAAATATAATGTGTTTTCTTTTCACGTAAAAATCATATTTCAGCAAAAAAAAATCATTACTTTTGTATAATGATAATTTCAAAAAGACCAAAAAAAACACACACACACAATAAATATTATGGTGGGCTTTTTTAGTTCATTCATTGATAAAAAGTAATGCAGTTTTGCCCGGAGTCAGAACGTGCCCATTGTTGACACTGCACAGGAACTTCCTCCATGACTATTGTTGTTGTCCTGTGTTCACAGAACACTAAATACCACACGCTTATGAACTTTGCAGATGTCGGTGTGCGACAATCTTGCACCCATCCAAGAGAGACCTAAGCAATGTCTGCAATTTCATTACTTCAACTCATCATGGCTTCTGTTTGGGTTGAATTCGGAGGCCAATTTAATTCTACAACCTCTCCATAACTTACATAAAGCGCAATGGTACAAACACGGAATTTTGTTTGAGAATTTGAACTCCCTCCGTATGTTAGGTTAACATCCATTTCACTAGGTTGACATGAGAATTTGTCAAGTACAGAGTATCATTCATTTTGTGGAAGCAACTTCGGCTTTTCTGACTCGAGATAAAATTTTAGGGTTTCAACATTTCAAGTCTTGGCACTCAGTAGTTGGGTGGGTTTGTTCAACAATGCACGACTAGGCTACCTTGTTCCTGGCTTCTTCTTCCACACTAATTATATGGTTTTCAGAAAAATGTTGAGATTTTCAAAAAACTAAAATTTTTGATTAAAAAATGCCTGACCAAAAATATTGAATCTTCAGGAATTTTTCTTTCAAAACGAAATTTTAAAATTAATTCGTTATTTGAAAAGAAATTAGTTATGTTTGTGACAGTTTGAAACCAAGCTGTACTAATTACATTGCTATTTATTTACTATTAAATTCATTTTTTGCAGTCAAATTACCCTAATCCTGTTACTACATGCAGAGTTTTTCTTTTTTGGTAATTTCATAATATTGAGATTTTTTTTAAATATTTTATTTTATACTAGAGAAAAAAATTCCAAAAAACCCAATTTTTCTGGAAAGAAAAAAAGAAAAAAATTGTCAGGAAAAAAAAAGAAAAAAAAGTTACATGGTTCCTTCATTCCTCATGATTTTGTTGGGCCCTAGGGACTAACCCATTGGATCCAACTTTTGGAAGGTTTACCTTATTAGAACCGGTTTCACATTAGGTAAAAACCGGTTTCTTCGGTGAAAGTGTTTAGACTGTATGGATCAGAACGATTTTTTTTGGTGTTCAGAGTGTGAACACAATAGGTAGATGTACAACATCTTAATCTATTGGCAGGGCCAGCATGTTTGTGATGCCTTGTTCGAACTAGGCACAAAACTATTATGTGACGATCTGTTTGTTTCATGAGCAATGTTGGCCCATTCCACAAACAGTCAATTGTGAATTATAAATGATATTTGCTGGCTGTAAACAACATACATGGCTTTGTAGAAATGCCCATTAAATTCCACATGTTCACAGAATGTGGATTGCTGATCCCATGTACCATTTACATGTTTTTCTTAAGGATAGTAGTAGTAGTAGTGATGGTTGTGAAGCCTGGTTGTTATTCAATGCATGTCGGTGGCTAAATCTGAAAAACCATTCACTTCCTCAGAGTTTAGAGGGTGTAATGCTGTCTACCTCTATTGTCATGGCATTCAATTTTGTAGTCTCTTTGGAGGATATCTTTTACATACTACTGACGCTTCGTTGAAAATATGAGGTGCCTTACATATGTGTATGAGGTCTCTTGTAGTAGGCATATAGTGCCTCTTGCTCCTATTGCCTTGTGATTTTACCTATGTTTAAGCTCATGACATGTTTGCCTTATGTTTCAAGATGTGTATGTCCATTGGCAAATGAACATGCGTGAAATGTGAGGCCATACTTGGATGCCACCCAATCCTAGGACCATTATTTTGGGATTGCTCTCAGTTAGGTTGCCCCTACATACACATACACTAGAAAACATTTGAAAAATTACCTTTCAGTTTATAAGTGGGTTTTAATCATAACTCTAGTATGGCTTGTGCCATTGGCCCAAGTGTGAACCCATTATAAAAATAGGGAAACTCAACATGTGAGCATTTGTCTTGCAATGTATGTATCGATTTTTTGAACAGCCAAATATGAAAGGAAATCATGCTTTGAATTGAACGGTAAACCTTCAAGTGTTACCACGTTCTCAACTGATTTTTCCTTCCAAAACCTGGTTTTTTAAAATTTATTTCAGCAGCAGAAATCATTTAAAAATCAATATCTCCCATATTCTGAATCCAAGTCTTGCCAAATAAATTCCATTAAATCCTACTCCTCAAGATCTTTCCAATAACACCAAAGGCACATTCCAATTCCTCCATAATTTTCAGCTACAATTTAATTTAATTTTCAGTGAAGAAATCATTCAATATTCAAGAACTTTTGCATTGTAAGTCCAAAGATCATGGAACCAAGCCCATGCACCCCTCCTCATCAAGAGCTTTCCAAAGACACCTAGAACACAATCTAAAGCTTCTTGGTAGGGTGGATCTCATAACTACAAAACAAAACAAAGTAGACTACCATCCTTCATAGATAGATGGACACTTGTGATTAGAAAATGTTTTAGTTGTTAAAGACAAGTGCCATCGAATAATTAATTGTAAAAGGCACCACATGGCATGGAAGTTGATTTAGCAGTTGCAAACCCTCATGATTATAGGTAATTTTTTAATCCCTTATCATGAATGATAAACATTATGGTGTTGAGCTGAGTAAATTTTGTGCAACTTAATTTTGTGATTGAATTTGTGACTACATTATGAATTGTTTCATGATGTCAAATGCCTTAACTACTTAGCCTAGGCTAGCCTAGCTTATTTATAAATATTTAGATAAAATAATAGGTAAGTATTAATGGGTGTTTATCCCAACCAGGCCTCTAAGGTGTAATTATAAAAATTTAAACCCCTCATCTTCATAAGAATAAATCAAGTCATTGACCATTGCATCACACCTTTATAAAATGATAAATTTTGTTAATATTTATTTCACATTTCTGTTTGTAAACATAAAATTTCTAATCCTATATTCTAATATAAATTTTGGATTGAAACATCATAAAACTAATAATAACAAAATTTGCTCATTTAGATCTATTCAAGACTAGTTTTAGAATTAAAATCCAGTAATGAAAATATGATAAAAACATTCAAAATAATAATTTTGGTTATGAAAGTAAAGTTTTTCTAGAAATCAAAGTGCTCTTCTTTCATGCTCCATTAAAATTTCATTTTTATAAAACCCTTCTCTTCCTCTTTTTCAAAGATATAAAACAATCATGTGTTCTATTCAAATTCAAACAATGATAAAAACTATGTAATCTAACTAGTAATTCTTAAAATAATACCTAAATAAGTAAAAATATACTAACTAACTATTACCACCAGTAACTATTCCCTTAACATTACCCCACTTGTACTTTGAATTACGTCTCGAAATTCTAGATCAAAAATTTGTTAAAAAAGTTAATTTTAATGTTGTTTTTGATCTTGTGATTCAAAAATCTAATGTTTCTCTAACTGCACTACAATTTGATCCATTTGTATTACAATTGTTCTACCTATGGCTATTGTACTTCAAATTAAAGCAACATTTAATTCTTTGTCATGGCTCTTATAGTGTTTCTATTGACAATTATGTAGTCGTTTGATGATGTGTTGTTGTTTGCTCTTGTGACTACAACTTTGATGTCACTTGTGGTTATTGCTATGATTGCAGATCTAATGTAATTTGAATATGTTCATGTTGTTGCAACTTTAATGTAAGCTTAGTTTGATCATGCTGAACTTCCTGAGTTTTGTGTTTTTCATTTTATATCTACTCCCCTATTTCTATGGCTGCATATGCATACTCTAGAGAACTAACCTCCTGCACAATAGATTTTATTGGTTTTAAAATCTATTTTAATGCACATGTAGACCACCACTAGCCTTCCTCTTAAGGTGATCCTTCCCTCCTCTAAGATCTCTTGGTTCTTCCTTTGATGTTTTTGTACTTGATGGTCCTACACCATCAATATTCCCTTTATCCTTTTCCTCATCTGAAATTTATGGTTCTAGAGAGAGAACTAAAGGTTCATATTCAAATGTTGGCATGACTTTCTCCATTTGAGATATCCTATGCTTGTATAACCTTTCATTTTTCTCATACCTTTTGTAGACCTCTCCAATATTTTTCTAAACAATATTCTATATTACATCCCACCACAGATCTACATCTTTTTCTTCCATTAACAATGCCTTGAGTTTTATCTGAAGCAAAATATTTTTCTTCTTGAATTCATTGTTTTCTATGAAAACACTATCAAAATTAAAAGGCTTTACTTTCTTGGTCTCCTCCAAAAGTTTATGCAACTTCTCATTAAAAGTTATTTTCTTTTTGCAAATTTTTGTCCATCTGTGCATGCCTCTAATAAGTTTGCTTTTATATGTCATTCTTTGCTTAATATATATAACCAACTTCCATTCTAAGTTCATCCAATTCCTTTTGTTGCTTCAAGAGAATCTACTCCATATTCTTATAGTATCTCTGAAGTTTGTTGTATTCCACACTCATAATATCCTTTTCTACCTTCAAGTTCTAGTAATTGACATCTATCTCCTTTAGAATTGTATGTGAAAAATCATTTTCTACTTTGATGTTCTGCATATCCTTGCTATGCTTTTCCATGTTATTAATCTTTTATCTAGCTACCTATAATTTTGCCAATATTTGATTATTTTGATTATCCTTATCTCGTAATTCTACTTTGAGCTTCTATTCCTTCTCCAAAACCCTTACAAATTCTAAATAGATATGTCCTTTTCCTCTATGATCTATTTGTTTTTTATCTCTAGATCAAAAAGTCTAAACAAAATATTAGTCATCTACACATTATATTATGTTGCCTCTTGAAACATACTAGCAGTTCTTTTGTGTTCATCCAATTCTACTTCTATCCCTTGTTTAGATCTTGGTGTATGAAAACTAGGAGTTTGACCCTTGGAATTTGTTCTTGAAGAACCTAGACTTTTATGTGCAATCTACATCTTTCCAAATACATTTGTGCCTGTTGCAGAACTTGGTCTTGAAAGTAACATACCTTCATTGTTCTATGGTGTTGGAACATATTGTTGTACTTTTAGTGGATCCAAGTCCAGATCCTGTATCTACTCCTTTGTTGGCTAGTGAACTTGAAATTATGGCTATTTCTTGAGCCATCTTTGATGTTCCTGCCCATCTGATCTCTTGCCCCTACTTTGGAGAGATTTCTGGTCTTGTATCAAATTAAAAAGATGTGGATTTCTCCTTTTGTCTCTAATGTTGATGTTGTTGTTTCCTTAGCAGTTATGCTACTTATTAAGGATTAATATTGCCTTTCATTACAATATCTTCTTATCTTCTCTACCTCTTCTACAAAGTTTCCCTCTCTTCATCAGCATCAAACTAAGACATCAAAACTACTCTTTTGGTTGTCCTAATCTCTAATTATTTCTCCTTTTTAGGATAGATATGTGTAAGGTTTAGAGGTCTTTTGTTTTTCATGAACCTCTCTTTCAAACTGTCCTTTCTTGTCATGTCCTCATGTGGCTATGGCTACTTTTTTTTCTCATGTGGTTATGCTCCTTCTAATGAAAACCACTTCTAAAACATAACTAGTATTATGGCATAATGGCATATATATATTTTTGGTTCTTTTTTGGCTATTCCTTCAATCATGTTTTTCTAACACTTCTCCCATTTGATCAATTCTTTGACCAATTGAAAATACATAATTGTAGCCCAATCGACAAACTTTCCATGATCTACCCTAAAAATCATCATTGTAGACTTATTACTATAATATTGCACCTTACCTTTTTGGTAAATAATAAGCAAAATGGTAGCAATTTTATTGGCATATTCCAACCTCATTTTTTTTACAACCCACCCTTCATTGGTGTTGTAAGTGTTAGGGACTCTATAAACTATATTTACCAATGCTACTCTGGCATCAGACATTTCTACTTGATCTGCTTCTGTTTCTCCTCTATAGTAGATTTAAAAAAATTCTGCCAACAAATGCTTGTTGATAATTATCTGCTTTTCCCCCAACATAACTTTGATTATGTTATATTTTGGATCCAACTTCTAGTTGTTCAAAAATTCAACTAGAATGTTGTGCCGGGGAGTCTTTTAATTAATTTCAAATATACCTACTAAGATAATAACACATCTTGGGTTTACAACTGGTTAATAAAACAACAATTGTTTTTTTTACTACACGTTCATGTTAATGACTTTGTAGTTGTAAAAGACATTGTGGTGCCACATGGCATTATCGTTTTGCGACTATAGTTGATATCACAACTTGATGGTTCTTACAAAAATATCAAAAATGTATTTTTAATCATCCAAAATTAGGTAATAACAAAATTCCATTCATTCTTGCAACTTTTCGTGAATAATAACAATTTATGGTCGTGTGATGTTGGTGTGACATGCCACATGGCAATGAAGTGGACTAGTAGTTGCAACACCTCATGACTTGTGACATTAATTTCACATCATGATTCATGTCATTGATTTGATGAATTAATTTCATTTATTAGCTAGTTGAAAATATTGTTGACATACCTATTAAATTAACCTATGTATGTAGGCTACTTAATAGAAACCTACTTTGTAATATAGGCTATTTTGTAAGTTACTTAATTATACATAATAAATTTACTACATCTAGTATGTTTAAATATACCTAAAATAAGTTACCCTACTAATAGGTTAACCTAGTAGGCTTGCCTAAGTTCCTAACTTTAGGTTTTATGCCAAGTCAACCTACCTATAGCTTCATTACAAGATATTTTATCAAGTTTGTAACCACATCAAATTTGTGCAACTAGATGTGACTATGATGCGACTAGATGCAACTAAATGTGACATAATTATCTTAGTTTTTTCTTTAGCCTAAAAATGCATAGGTTAGTAAGTACTATAAGTTGACAAACTAGATCATCTTAAATCAACCTAGGACGGTTTAAGTTTAGGCTAGGTTGGTAGGTAGTAAGTAGGTTGACCTAGGTTGACCTAAGGTGCCCAAGGTTAATTCAAGACTAAATTTTTTGAGTTTTATAAGTTTGTGTTAAATTTAATTAGTATCAAAAAATGTGGTAGTGCAAGGGATGAAAATTTGAACCCCAAAGTGAAGGTGAGGGGTTCAAGTCCTCATTTGTGCAACCTATGATACCTAGGCCAAATGGCCTAGGTGACTTAGGTTACTTAACATAGCTAGTTAACCTAGCTAGGTTGACTTTTGGCTAGATGAGCTAAGCTAGGTTACTTAGCCTAACCAACTTAGCTTAGCTAGGTTAGGCTAGGTTGACTTTTGGTCATGTGCAATGACTCATAAAATGTGTATAAATTTTTGACACATGAATTTAAATTACCTATTAAATAGTAAATGTTTGTACAATTGTGTAGGCAATTACAATAATAGACACTACATGTGTTATTTAATCATAGCTAGCAAAAAATATTAATGACACATTTAATAGCAAATTTATTAAAAATTATCAACTATCAATGAATGCCTTTAATAATGAATAAAATATGTTTAATTTTGATCAATCTTTTTGTTTAAACTTATGATAGTCATAAATTGTAATTGCATGTATAATTAAAATCCAAATGCATTAAAATTTGGATGCATCATAATGTAGTCAAATATACAATTATTAGCATTTGCAATTATCGTGATGTATACAACTGCTATATATGTAGTCACAAAGTAAGTTGATTTGGACATTAATCATAGATTAGTCACAAATATAGGGTTGAAATGAATAAAATTTTCTTGTAATAATAAAATTGTATGAACATCAACTACATTAATTCGTATGTCAAAGTTGTAATTTAAGGTATCTTATGACATGTTTGGTATTTGAAGACCCATTGAGGATTTGAGCTATTACTTGTCATGGGGAGGGGTGAAAGATAGACCATTTTGTTGTGAAAAAACATATCAATGTCATGTACAATGTAGCAAGGAGTTTAGAAAATCATGCCAGGCCTATGCAATCTTTTGCAATATAAACATTGTCCTCAATTTACACTATGAAAGGTTTGATTGGTTTTTCTGTGTAAGGTAAAAGCCCCGAGACACAGAAATATTCCCAAAGCAAGGGATCTATCAAGCCTTGCAGTTTGAGAATTTTTTAGTAACTAAAACTTGGATGTGAGAAATATTTCAAGAGGGTTACATACTGAGCTTTGATGGGAGATGCTCTAAGATGGCCTCCACATACATTTACCAATTTTGTTCCTCCCAAAGAGGCCTTGTACAGAGTATAATGTCTCCCATGGGCAGTGCTCATACTGAGAGCCAAAACTACCTTCCTCCCCTAATTGTCCTAATTATAATAACAAAGGCAAAACATCAAGAGGTTCTTACAATTGTCACCATGTTTGGAACAAGAATGACTAATTACAACATTCATCCTTCCCAATAATAACAATCTCCATATTCCAACTTCAAATTCTACTTCCACACTAACTGGGCTTTACAAACATGGTGTAAAAATGACATACATGTATGGTTGTGTTCAAATTCCAAAGTCATGTTGAGATGGACTACCCATTACAGGTACCCATATTACCCAAGTAAACTATGATAAACAAGAAGTTGTAAAATATGCACTAGATGCAATCCAAACTCGATTTCACGCTATTTAAAAGCTGACATTCATCCAAATTCTAGTGTAAACTCAGTTTCATGCTATTTAAAGCATAAATTTCATCCAAAGTACAGATGACAAGGCACTACACACTCAATTACACACTATTAAAAACCTGAACTTCATCCAAATAAGAGTCCAAACTCAATCTCATGTTAATGAAGCCTGAACTTCATCCAAATTATAGTCAGAACTCAATTTTGCACTATTTAAGCCTGAGCTTCATCCAAATTACAGTTTAAAGGCCATTGTACTGATGCCAGTGGAGTTGCTCTTAGGCAACCAAACACAACATCTAAAATTGTGGGAACTTTGGAATCTAACTTCCAAATTTGCTAGAGAGCAAAAACATCCTAAGTCTCCCCTTCCACCCACCCAACCACCCAAATCCAATGATGATTGTTGCAAATTGCAATCAAAGAATGTGGAGTAGAAGAACATCCCAAAACAATACAAATCTTTCTCTCTCTATGTATAAATGTGTACACCTTACATCATGTGAACTCTTGTATCCTATCTATCAATCACCCATCTCCCCAACTCACACCGAAATCTTGGTGTTTTGTTTTGAAGGCTTTGATCATCAACATCATCATGTGTTTCATGCCATTCAATGCAACAACCACAATTTTTGCACACAAATGGGTATGCAAATGATAGTATACACTAGCTAGTGGGAGATTGGTTCAAGGATTTCCTCCCCCTCCCGCCCTTTTCAGAGTAAGAAAATGATGATTTTTTGGGATAAATTTTGCTTCTTATTAGAGCTGTTTGCGTGGTTGTCACAGCTCCACTATTGAAAGGAGTTGTTATAAGCA
>Ga0209611_10007284_pt1 | contig 17786 bp, 16 predicted proteins | sample S1TSphgellanicum_3_FD_187693 | JGI IMG/M metagenome (GOLD analysis project Ga0209611, IMG submission 187693) | Host-associated microbial communities from peat moss isolated from Minnesota, USA - S1T2_Fc - Sphagnum magellanicum MG (SPAdes) (version 2) | ecosystem: Host-associated > Plants > Peat...
CCCCCTTTTACTTTGGAGGGTCATATCTGACTCATTTCTTCATCTTTTTCAACGATTCAACTTTCTATGGGTGCGCAAATAGTAGGGCTACAATTCCTCTTCGGGCATGAAATTCAAAGGAGAACTCTCCAGAAATTCGCAGACCTATGAGACACGAAGTGTTCGGTGACAGACCTGGCTACCCTAGTGGGTGGTAAGTCTAGAGGAGCTAAGTTTGGATCCAAGACTCTAGAGCTGGAGGGGTGGGAAAGAACTAATGGACTTTAATGCATTAGATTAGGCAGAGAGCTACTCAATCCACGACAAATCTTGACAAGAAGTGTCACGGACTTGTGGAGCCCAATGGTCCCACAGAACTTCTCTCTAAAGTGCAAGGATAAGTTCGGTTGAATCGTCGAGAAAAGAGAGATGCAAGGTTCATGTATGCGAGGTCCAATTAATGCACGGAGAGCAGAAATAAATAGAAACATCTCGAATTCATGTCCATCATGTGAGCCCGAGGTAGTGAAAACTGTGTTGCATAGATTCTGGCATTGCCACAGAGCAGTAAAAGCATGGGAATATGCGTTTAAATTTCTCTATAGCTTCAAGAGGCCAGCAAGGGAAGGTGGTACACTGTAGGCCCTAAGTGTAGAGCAGTCCTTATCCAACAAGGAACTGCCTAAAGGTGTTAGGAAATTTAGCATGCTTTAGTCCTTACTGAATTGCACTCTAGCACAAAAGGATTGAGAGAAACGATCTCATATCCAATGGAGTTAGGTGGCAGGATGCTAGGCTTAAAGCGATGTGGGATTGTTTGATTGATTATGGCAGATTAGAATGGCAACATACACAAGGCCTTCTAATCTGCCGTAATCAATCAAACAAGGCCTAAACTCAGATGAGGAAACCATATTGCTTGAGTTCTTTGACAAGAGCTGGAGCCCACTCCAAGCTCTTGGGTAGTTTTGCAGAGCACAAGCTGCCTCTATTTTGAGGTGTGTCGTCGTCGCATGTGAGGGTTATTCTAGATTTACTATGCTCTCAGGTTTCCCTTCCCTTTCTTTCTTTGTTTGATATGCTTCTTGGGACTGGTGGCCGGGGTATTGGAACATAAATTTGGTCCTTTGCCCCCTTGTGACCCCCCTTTGGGTTTGTGCCTTTTTGGCTCAGACTTTGGTCCTCTCTCTTTGTCCTCCCTTTCGCCCTTTGCTGGGTGCTTTGCTTTAATAAAGTTTTCCAGGGTTTCATCATTTTTCATGCTAGAGATGGCAGAAAAATTAGATTGTGCAACTAAAACCATCTGTGGTTGATAGTGTGAATTGGTAGTCATCTGGTTGTGTGTTCTCAGGGTTGGGTTTCCCCTCAGGCTGGTTGTGTTTTTGCTCCTTTTTGCAATGACTTTCTCCATGTGTGAAAATAATTTGGGTCTCTGTGCTGGTGTGCACTACCAGTGATGATCAATTAATTAATTTTATATATATATATATATATATATATATATATATATATTTTATCATTACTTATATCAATGTCAAATTGAATTTAAATTAGTATATATTTCATGCACATGTTTATTTTATTTTGTCCATGTTGATGGGTAGGGAAAAAAGAGTGAGATATTTAAAAGATTTAAGGTTGATATTAAGAAAGATGAGAAATAATTATTAAGAAGTTAATAGGAAAGGAAGTAACTATAAAAGAAAAAAATGAAATAGTTAAGCTTGAAAATGAAGCAGTTATCTCCGAAAATGTCACTTTAAATGTCCAGGGACAACCATACCATAAATTTCAAATAACAATAAAAACAATAATAATAATCCTGACCGTATCCTCAATACTTTACTTACACACCAAGCTTTGCCAGCTACATATATGTACATTTGCAGAATATTAGCTGCAATTTTGCATTATTAAAGAGGCGGTTTTGTGGGATTTTCAGAGCTTCTGGACTCTGGTGAGGCCATGTCTCTTGTCCTCATTTGGAATCTCAAACGAGATCTTGAGACTTTTTCATTATTATCAACTTTCTTTTTTCTTTTTTCCCCTCTTTTCCTCTCTCCTCCTCTTGTGTTTGACTTTTTCTATTGAACAAAATGACAGTTTGTTTTTTCTTATCATGTCTCTACTTTTTTTTTCCTTGTTTTCTGACACATTCTCCTTCTTTGGCTTTACTTGCTCTTTCCTTACTTATCCTCAAAAAAGCCTACCTATTTTTGTGTGCCCCCCTTGCTCCCCCCTCCAAGACAAAACTATCTATTGGGAAGGGTTGTGTTTGTTCTGCAGGGTTTGGAGTCACTTGTTCGTTTTGAATAGCTTTTGTTTGAGGACTATTTGGTTTGGTATTGGAAAGGTGCAAAAAAATCTTGGGACACTTTAAGGAAAAAGGAAGAAATATGATCAACTTGGATTGGATTACACTATTGAATGCCCAATGTAGCCAATTGCCACATTTTATTTTATTTTTAAAAAATGAACCAATCCATAAAAATGAAGCACAATTGAAACCTTCTTACTTTCCCCTACGGCCAAAGAGCAAGGTCATACATAGCACAAATAGCTAGGAGGCTAGTGGCCACGGTGAAACACCCCCCATGGTGGTACCTTGACCTTTTTGAGTGAGGCCTCTTAGCATGATTTTTTTTTTTGGCGATTTGTAGCCAGATTGTGATGACCAAAATAGGTCTACAAAATAGAATTATTTTTTTGTAATATATATATATATCGCTTGAAAACCCACCTTTCACTATGTGTGGGAGCCATATTATCATTTGAAGAAAAAACTTTCATCGCATGTCATCGTGCCTGAGAAAAGTAGCAATCATCAAAAAGGTAGAAAGCAAAACATCACATCATCATTAATCAACAAAAGAAATTTAAGGTTTCATTGATAGCACTTTATTTTGATTAGAATTCGCCTCCATCACGATATTAGCATTGTTGGATTCGCTAGACTTCAATGGTTGGATGTGTAAGTTTGCCAAAATAACTAATCTTTCTCATTTAATTTCGCCTGCATTGGATCCATTTTCTTGGCATTTTTGTATGTGCATTCAAAGTTTTTAAATGTGCAATGTGCAATCAAGGTTTTAATAACATGTGTTTGGTGGTCAGGTTTAATGGTGAATGTTGGGGGATAAAGAATCCAGGTATATTGTGGTTCAATTCCAAATTGAAGCTTAAGCTTTATGTTCATTGAATGTTTTTGCAAGTGTTTTTGTAATTTTACTTAATGAAGATTTATTTGTGAAGGGTGATTGTTAACAATCATGAAGTTTAAGAGTCAAATGGTGAACCGTAAAGCAACAAATGGATCATGGGAGGTGATCAAGTGTTGTAATGTAATGTTGAAGCTTATGGAATTTGGATGTTTAGGTTACAAACTTTAGAGTTTGAGGTTCAAACGATGAACAAGATAAAAACAACTTTTTTCAAACTTGAGTTTTGTTGATTTGCACGTTATAATTTTTCATAGATTTACTTAGTAGGCCTCCTTGGTTTTTTCTTCTTTTGTTTTCCAAATTGTTTGTCTAGCTCTTCAAGTGTGTGTGTGTTGATCAAATTTGAAGTCGAATTTCCCGAATCCTTGTTTGATTAATAAGTCTTGAAGCTAGACTTTTGAATTGAATTTCAATTAGAGCAGTCTTGTCTTACCTCGAAATAAAACATTCCTATCACTTGAGCTTTGATGTAAACCCATGGCTCCACTACAACCACACAATTTCAAGTTCAAGTTTTTTTTTACAGGGTTGAGTTTTGGTATTTCGATCCCTACTCAAAGTTCAATTTTCTCCTCTTAAACCCCAAGTTCTTCCAAATCTCCATCCATTTCCATTTCTTTAGCCATTGATCCATTTCAGGCTAATACCTCCCATGCAAATGAACCACATCTGAAAAAACCCAAAAAATCCTACGACAAGTCTAGGGTTTTCTAGGATACTTGGGTAGTGCAATTTCCTTGGGCTCAATCTATTTTGGGACCATATGGGTTAGTTTATCAAGTCAAGTGTGTCATATGTTTTACCATTGATAGAAAAGATAAATTTTTGTCTCCCAAGTTGGATATTTTCCATAAACATGTCGATCATTGTAGGGCTATGGTTGCTACTTCTAATGTTGCTGTGGGAAATTGGTATTATAGTAAGGATGCTACTCACAACAAAAATGAAAGGAATTATATGGGTAGAAACAAAGAATTTGTATTCAACTTGGTTCAATTTGGGGTTCATGCAAGCTCCAAAAAAAGTTTGATCTAGTTTGTGAGTATTTTTCATTTGTTAAGCCATGGGCCACCGATCACAAAGTTTGAATCTTTTAAAGATTTGTACTTGTTATTAAATGTCAAGAACAACCCAAGGAAACATTAGATTGATAATAGTGGTGGGAAATGGTAGAGTGCATGCACGAAATTGTGTTACAAAACATGAAACTATTGTGCGAGATTCTATTTTCTTTGCTTTGAGTGCAAACAAGGTGACGACTATTGACAATCAACAGTGGATAAACGTGCATGTTTACGTGATGCAAAATTGGATTCATATTCCAAATTTTACTGACCCTAGAATGAATCAGGGTGCCACAATCGAAAACATCATTGCCATTTTCTTGCAAAGTATCATGAAGTTTGGAAATCTAGCTGTAAAGTAGTTTGCCTTTTGTTGGGTTTGTCTTGGGTGTGATGGGGACTTTATTTTCCAAGGTCATCACATTGGCGTTATTATGTAGGTAAAGGAGAACACCACTCCTTATCTCATTAGTGTGCACTCCATGGCACATCGAACTAACTTGGCAATTGTTGTTTTGTTGAAAATGCCTTTCATGTCTTGCATTGAAACAATGTTATGATCCTTGTATGCCTTTTTTGTTCACAGCCTAAAAAAGTATCTTGAATTCGTGAAGTTTGCAAAAACACTTGCTATTAAAGGCCAAAAATTGCTATGGAATGTGAAGATGAGTTGGATCAACATGCTAAGCCATTTTAAAGTGTTATGTCTAAGTGTAAGTCCTTGATTGTGAAGATGCATCTTGATTCATCTAAGACCAAGGCAACTCAAGACAATTTGGTTTTGCTTGGTGACCTTGAATTTATTCTTGGTTTGCCACGTTTGTTGCCCATGTTGGTGGTTGTGCACATTCTTATCTAATTTGCACAACGTTGGGGTGTGTTCATTGTTGAGTTTGTGGGTGTTGTGATCTTGTAGAAGTGGAGTTGTTCCACTTGTACACTGATCTATACTTTTATTTTGAGGGTCTTGCCTTTCATTCTTTGATCAACCATACCAATCAACGGAGCTGCCTTTAAATTGGTGGTTTGATTCTGCACATCTACAATAGATTCTTGGCTTGAAGTTTGGTGAACATTTAGGCTTGTCTACTTTTCCGTATGACAATGTTATTCTAGGTTGGAAAGATCAGAAGGTGAAGTTCCAAGCAAATTGGTAAAGCTTTGCAATTTTTGGGCAATTTTGTTTAGCATAGATCTTAATGCCTTTTTGTTTTGAGGCATCAAGATTCGGGATTCAGCTTGCTAGTTTCAAATTACAACAACTTCAAAATGTTTTCGAGTTCAAAATGTTACTCATTTGAAGCAAATTTGTTTTCATTAAAAAAATAAATAATAATAATATGTTTTGATGTATCATGTTATTGCTTGTAAAGAAATGTCTTGATTTTGATTACGCCATTTTGATTGTAAATGATCAATTTTGATGTGCAAGAAAACATGTGGGTGTTGGGGTTGGATGTTTGAAGGTTTTTGTTTGTTGATATTTTTTCTAATGTGTGGAGGGTGCAGACCTTCCTTGTTGCATGGGCAAGACCTTTCATGGTCGGGGTTCAATTCCCCCGGGGAAGCTTTCATTTTAATTAATTCTGAATAATTTGGCTTAATCATCAAGGAACCCAAATATATGGCAAATTAGGTGTGCGTTGCCAAAACACAAATGGTATAAACATGCTGATCGCCAAAACAAAGATGTTGTAAACATGTTGATTGCCGAAAATGCCTAATTCTAAAATCTAATAATTGCCAAAAAATATATATTCAAAAATTCGTCATTGCCAAATAACTGATTACCTTTAAAAAAACATAGCTAGAAAGCAACAAAAAATTAAAAGGGATGCCTGAAATTGCACCCCGGAAAACCTCTCAATTGTAAACTTGTTTGAAAAAAAAAAACCTTGCCTCGTAGTGGCCACATTAAGCCCAATAAATGTTAGATTTGAGCTCAGAAAGCTTGATTTAGTGAGACATTTGTAATGTTCAGAAAAGAATTACATGGATTTTGAGATTATTTATTTATTTAGAAACAAATGGTAAAATGCATTGCGAAGAAAGACACCATACAGAAGGGGCAAAGGGACCGGGGGAAGACAAACCCAAGTCAACCAAAGCCCAAAGTTTACCAAGAGATATTACCATCATACCAACGTGGGTGCTGGTTCACCCAAGGCTGAGGGGGTGTTGCATGGACCAACAAGTAAAACTCTGCTGTAAAAGAGCAACTGAGCACCCCAGGCGTTGTTTTTGAAAGCTTTAAAGCTACCTGCACTCTTCTCCCCAGCTTTCTGAACATCTTGAAGACTTTTTTGTTTTTTTTTTTTTCCATGCCATACTTTACCCTAGGGTCAATTTTGTCATTAAATAATCTTTAAAAGAATGAAATGATTTTTTTGTGAAAATATAAAGCTGAATTGTTGAACAAACCACATAATCATCTCAGGCTACAAATCTGAGTAATTTCAGTCTTCATATGAAGATATCATAGTGGATCATGAAAAAATGATGATTTCAAATTTATAAAAACGAATTGATTTTGTCTTGTCCATATGAAAATTGACCCTAAGCTACAGTACTCAATAATGGCCTCCCCATATGATGATTTCCTTTCCCCTAATTCAAGGCATGGTCTTAATCACTTAAGGTGCGTTCACACTTGAGGTTAAGGACTCCAACTTTGAGTCCATTATCGCCATACTCATCATTTAAGACTTCAACTTACTTATTATGAAGATTTTATGTTAAAACTAATATTCACTTAACATTAAGCTATCACCCATTTAACATTGGATGCCACGTAGATTTACACTTAACATTGATTTAACATCAAGTGTGAATGCACCGTTAGAGAGCCTAGTAGTGAAAATTATCTATGCCCTTTCAAAGTTTGTTTCAGGGGCTCTATCTAAGGGGTTTTCCTTCAGCTATTTGAGGAGCTTAGTTGGCCATGTCCAAGCCACTTGTGCCACCGATGAAGAAGCTTACAAATGTCTCATTGTTGTTTCTTAGGTCCTGCCCAAGTATTTTGGAAAAAAAAATTCTAATTTTTTGAGGTGTGATGTTCTTAGTGATACCACCCAAAGAAGGTTTTCCTAATAATACTGTAAAGCTTGTAATTAAACACACATTACTAAATATAAAACATTGACCCAACATTGTGAGGAGATCAACATTTGAGGTGATCATTGTTTAAGACAAAATGCTCAACCCAAGCATTTGGGAGTCAATGAACCTATATGACAAAGGCCTTCTTCATTGTAACCAATCCAAACCAACCTTCAGCTTCTAGCCAATAGAGGAAGTGTTTGTCTCTAAGAAGTCATATGCCTGTCATAAGTCATGGCCCAGCATAAAGTCCATTCCTATATGATTGTACCCCTCAGTTGTGTGAGCCTGGGAACTTGGATCCCTTGAAGCTTTGTATCCCACCACAAGTTGGTTGTTTATAAATACTAAAGACCGGAAGCAATTTCTGTTGTGTAAATTGAATTGCCTTTATACAACAGAGCAATTTTATTTTATTTTTCAGGAATTTTCTTTTGGATCCACGGTAGTGACCATCCATAGAAATATGTAGAAAAACTAGCTAGCGATAGGAAGATTTAGCCAAATCTGGCAATAAATCAAATATGAAATATAAATCTTTAATCATCTTTTATATGTATTTGGCTACACATTGGAAACAAAATATAGGGATCTAGGGAAAAAAAAAAAAAACAAAACTTTTTTCTCACTTCTGGAGATTGAAAACCTTAAAAACACTTGATTCTCCAAATTTTTGATTTTCAAATTTGTTTTTTGGCCAGGTATTATTACCTATAAAGGAATTGTGCCAACTTTTTCTTTCTGTTAAGTAAAGCCCGAATGAAGGCACCATCGAAATGGATTTTGACTGTTTGGGCCACACAAGTAATAAGTTATTTGAGTTTATTGTCCACAAAAAGATAATGTTTGAATCAATGTCCCTTTTGTTGGCAATACACATAGGTTGTGGCTTTGAACAAGTTCGATGGTCTAAAATCCAACACTAGGTGCTGATTGATGGAACAGTAGCTCTTGGGTTATAGTATGTAGGTGTCACAATTTGCTACCTCTATCCTATAGAAGTTGTTTCATCCGACATTTTGAACAGGTGTAGTGTGGTTTACACTTGGTGGCACCTTTGGCCTCAACTATTAAGATGAATGTTGGGGTGTTAAATGTAGACCGATCAAGGTACTTGTGATTCCCTTCCTTCATCTTGTTTAATAGATAACCATGAAATAGAAAAATCTTTTGCCATTGGCTGTTGAGATTCCATGATTGAGGACATCACCATGTGGCACTCCTACAGCTTGAGATCGTGGTGGTTCTTATAATTGAACCACCTCATAAACAAGTTACTATGGTGCATCTAATTATAGTTGCTTTCTAAAGCCTCTTATGATTATTATTGACATCCCATATCGATTCGAAACAAATGCTAATTCTCAAATTTCCTTGATCAACACTTTGCTTTGAAAAAAATCAGAAAAACAATCATGTTTTTCTCAAGAAATCTTCAAACTACATCATACAAAATCAAAAACTATTAAGACATGGAACGATTTTTAAAAAACTACTAAAATCGGTACACAATCAAACTAAAACATTAAAAACAAAACAATTCTCAACTTGAACCACAAATTGTAAACAATGTGTTTACAATTTCGATACATTACATGGTCGCCAATAGTTAAAGGTATTTTTTTTATTCCTTTGGACTTTCTCTTATTCATTTGTTTTTCTTCAAATTATTACTACAACAGGTACACACAAAAACTTGTGACAACAGAATTTTGCCATGGCAACAAGTTAAAGAAAAAAAAAGAAAATTATATGTCACAAAAATGTACAATGAAGAAAGTGTGAAGCTCTATGACCGTCTATTCTTCTCTCTCCTTGTGATCTTCTTGATTCTTATATTAAAAAATTAGAGTTATTTGTTCTCTTGAAACAATAAGTAGTTGATAAAGTTTTAAAATCTAAATAGTTACTGGTCACAGGTTCCACAAACCTATTCTATCATTTAATCAATTAGACTAATAGATATGTCACTAACATGTTACAATAACAGTTTGATTAATATAACCTATCCTTTACATGTTGGACTAACATACTGGTCAGATACAAGTTGTCTATTACTAACAAGCAGTATTATCAAAAATATTAAATGCCTTTAACTAGTTACCCATAGGTTGTTACCCATTACTTTTATACAAGTCAAAAATATTAGGTTAACAACCACATTGGCTCCTAATCTTCTGGAATACAAGGTCTTTTCACTTCTTCACGCATCACATCTCTTCATAACACCATCTCAATTTCCAAGCATATATATACCTCACAAGGTTTTCATTTTTCTATGGATTTTCCATTGAAAAGATTAATAGGATTAAATCTAGCTCCTCAAATTGTTGAGTACAAACTAAATAAACAGATCACCCGACAATTTCAAAAGCGCAAAACCAAAAAATTATTGACTAAGGATGATCGTAACCCTAAATTAACATTTCACCAAAATAGTCCCAATGCAAAATATGGAGTAGAAACCACAAATGCCACAAAAAGTCATGGATTATGTTGAAATATTAAAAAATCAACACATTAAAGGTGTAGAGGCTTCAAGCTACATCTTCTGAGTTAAAAAAAAAGATTTGGTTTAAAAATGGAAAATCGCCATCATTGAAAGTTTAGCTTTTTAGTATTTGACAATCTTCATGATTATAAGTTTTTTGTAGAATTCGCTCAAGATATCACATTTCATTGACCTTAAATTCTAGGGTAGAATGAAGTGGAAAAAAACTTGTGCAAAATGGAGTGAAGGTGAGAAAGAAACGGATGGTCAAAGGTGATAATCCAATGTAACTCGGCACAAAATCACAGAAATTCAAATAGTTTTCAATTAAAAAATTCACAATTGTTTGGGACCGTTTCCAACCCTTATTACATTTAAGTCAACTTGTACGAGCTTTCCTCTCCCACATGTTCCTCCGGTTCATAGCATGGGTAGATAGCAAAAAATTGGAAGTCGGAGTTATTTGATGTTGCTCAAGCTTGAAAAAAAACTCCTAATGTGGCTTGAGAAATGCGAATGAGACATCGCAAGGGTAAGAAAGGTGGTATGACATGTTCCCTATACCACATGGGTTTCAATTTTTAGCTTAAGATATTGTCAGTATGAGAAATATCAAGGCAACAACCTATATATATATATATATATAATTTTATTTTTCTTTTTTTGGGGAACAACTAAAGCAATGGCCATTGCATTAAGAAATGGAAAAAAAAAAACCCCCCATAAAAACCGATGGCTGAAACCATCATATGGAAGACAAAAATTAGATACAAAACAACAAGGTGGTGAGGGGGACCCAGCCCCCAAAGAACCCAAAACCTAGTACACAAATCTAACCATTATCTGTAGTTAATACTTGCAAATTTTCACCAAATTTTGACCTAAAAAGTTTCACTCGGCAAGTGATTTGTTATGGGAAAAATGGCCCACATTCGTCAAATTTTGAGGGAAAACAAATTCCACATGTAGCCTGGCTAAATTATTTTTTGGATGATCACCACCATGACTACATTACAAAATCCTTTAATTCAGTGTTAAGTGAAAATCTAGGTGACAACTTCGGTGGTACCCAATGTTATATGGGTGATTGTTTAATATTAATAGTCCATTCACACTTGATGTTAAGTCAATGTTAAATGAAAATCTAGGTGGAATCTTAGGTGGCACCCAATGTTAAATGGGCAATGGCTTAATGTTAAGTGAATGTTAGCTTAATATAAAATCTTCATGATAAATAAGTTAAGTCCTAAATGACTCACATGGTGTTTAGGGGACTCAAAACTTGAGCTGGGGAATATTAATTTTTTAAATTTTGGGACCACATTTTTTTTTACTGGAAAAAAACTCACCAAGAAGAGAAATTAAGAAATTAAAAATAAAATAGAAGTGATTTTTGGAGGTTTCTAGGTCGTGAGAAGTGAGGGCCAAACAAGAGAAAAAAATGGCCAGATTTGTATATTTGGTTATTCATTGTGTGTATTAAAAAAATATAGAAGGATGATTAAAGATTTTTACTTTATTTTTATAGCCAGATTTGGCTAAATCTTCCCTGGGGATGCTAACTACTTTTTCTACATCTTCCCACCCATGATCGCCACTTTGGGTTTTTAAAACCAAAATTCCTAAAAAAGCACTGCTACCTAGAGGCTAGTACCTACAGAGGTAATTATTGAAAAGCTATATAGGTACCTAGTTCCTAGTAGGCACCTAGGTACTTTGTGCAGGGTCGGGTTAATAGGAAGGGGGGTTTGACCAGCGTTGACCGGTTACTAGTATGTACTCGATTATCTAGCTGGTTATCAATTCGGTTATTAGTAACCTACCAATCAATTCTTTGATTTTTTTCATAACCACCACCTGATCGGCTTACTGAATTTCAAAAATCTAATAACTTACCCGGATGACTTGATTATCATCGGGTAGGTTATCAATCCTTAAACATTAAAACAATTTGTTTTGAAACGTGAAATATTTAAATAAAAAAAAACCTTATACTTGACTAATAATCGATAGGATAACAGGTGGTTATTGACTGGTTATTTGATAACCTACCCCTATGCATAACTGATTGTTATTACCCGGATCTTTTGATAACCTATTCAGCTACCAAATCGTTTGATTCTGATAACCTGTGGGTCCGACAAAACATACCCGGTGGTTATGTAGAAAGAAATAACCGTTCAACCCTGGTGTTGACAACGGTGAACGGTCTGCCCGCCAAAAGAAAGTGCGTGCAAGAACACTGCCTGGCCTCCCTTTTTCTCCTTCTCCTTCATCGTCTTATCTTCCTCGTCCGCTGTTGCTGCTTTTTTCTTCTCGCCTTGTCGTGTTGCACAATTTACTGCGTCGCATGCACTCCACGCAAGCTAGCTTTTCTAGCATACTTGCCTCTTTTAGCTCCTTCTGTTGTTTCCCTTTCTTGCATAATTTTCTGTCTTTCTTCTCAAGGTTTTGTTGTTGGCGAGAGGGGGTTTTGGTGTTGAGTGTGATGGAGAAGCGGCGGTTGTAAGGTCGAGATGTGCCGAGGAGGGAGAAAGAAATGAGGTATTCGTCAAGGAGCCATGACATTAGAGAGAGAGAGAGAGAGAGAGAGAGAGAGATTATTATTTGTTTTGACGACAACAAAGGCTACATGAACCGTGTGTAACTAGAATGTAATCTAGGAGTAGGAAGCGAGGGGAGGATGAAAGAGAGGGCACGTCTCCTTTTTTATTGTTCTTCTAATCTGTTCCAGGTTCTTCTCAGGAGAAGGAGAGGAGGAAGAGGAGGTTCTTCTTCTTCTTCTTCTCCAATTAGTTGCAGATGTTGTTATATAGCAAGTATTGAAATGAATATTGAAGCGCGGGTGAGGGTTGCAGTACTCTGATTATGGTTCGACCGAGATCCTTCACGAGTCAAGACGTCAACGTGCTCATTTTAGAAAGGTGAAGCACAAATTAGCTCTCAAATTCTATTTCTTAGTTTGTTCCAGGCGTAGGCGAGAGCAGGAAGAGAGTTCTTTAAGAATGTCTGTTGCATTTCAATGTTGGGAAATCCGTGGAGGTCGAGATGGTGGTGGTGGATACAAGATGGGGCAGCGTCATCAGTATGTATGTGATGCATCGTCAACTTACAGATGGCTGCAACAGGCCGCTCATGAATCCTCCGCAGTGGGAAGAAGCGCTTTGTCTTCCTTCTCGTTGCAGTCACAAGCCGATGCCGTAAAAGCTTGTAGTCTCCCTCATCACCACAGAGGCGTCACTGTCGGATTAGACAACGCTTCCTCGAATTCACACATCTGTGACTCGCACAACATGTCCCTAGATGTGGAGGCATCGACTCTAACAGCAAAGCAGACCGTCTCCATCGTTTGCCTCTCTGATCAGCCAACTCTAGGGTCATCTCTCACCATTCTGCCTTCTGCAGATCAACCCGACGCCGAGGGATCCATGGAACCTAAGGAGGCCTTATCGAGATCTGGCAGCATTGCCAGATTACTCGATTCTGGGAGGATTCCAAACGCTATAACAATTGTGAGGCTTGATACTCCTCCATATAACAGTAGTTCTTCATTGGTATTGCATGAAACGGACAGGGTGCTTAGGCAGATTAAGCACCCACAAGAAAGCCCATCATTTGTTTATGACACGCTGCCCAAGGCTGAGCCAATTCTGCCTACTAAGGAGGAGATTGCAAATGAGAATTCATCTTTATCATCTTCATCAATTGAAGATGGGGAAGATCAAGACAGTTCATGCTCATCAGATGCAGAAGCAGAGTCTAGTGGCCCTCTTGATCAGATGACCTGCCTTGAAAGCTCTCTTCCTATCAGGTGAGCCAGCCCACAGTACCATCTGAATACACACTTCCATGACATTTTATCAGCTTGAATTTCTTTCTGCCAGCATTTCTTTTGATGTAGGTGGTCAATTGTTACTTGAGATTCCTTACACTACTAAACTCCTGAACATTGATTAGCTTCTGTCAGGGTCCTACAGTCTTCTGTTTCTTACCTATATTTGAGAATATAGCTGTGGAGATCATGGCAGTTTTGCTGAGGGAAGTGTGCCCCCGCCTTTAGCTGAAGAGTAAAATCCACCTGCAGGATGTCCTTATGTCACAGACAGATTGAGCCTCATGGCCTCTCTCTCTCTCTCTCTCTCTCTCTCTCTCTCTCTCTCACATACACATAAACAGAAATTAAGCAGATCAATGTTGTCGATGCTTGGTCCATATACTAGTGGCAGGGATACTACTGCTTATATAAAATAACCATATGTGCCTAATACTTAAATGTGTAAATATTCATTGCCACAGTCACATGTCTTTATGCTTGAATCAGATGGACACTGAGATAATTTGGTGATATACATGACATGGCTTAAGAAAATTTCCCAAGGTGGAGCATTGAGATATACAAATCTAGAAACATAGGGCACTATAGCTAGAGTTGTAAGAGGTAGGGTTTGTTTGGATGAATATTGACCACAGATAAAAGTATATATGGATTAGCAGTACCACTGTAGTTGTGGCATGTGGCTCCACCAATATGGGAGAGATGTAAGGCTGCATCTAGTTCAGATTTGAAGGAGAGGGAAGCTTCAATGAGATGAAGGCTGATAACCTCTCTCTCTCTCTCTCTCTCTCTCTCTCAGAGCATTTAAGATAAAATCTCAGCTTTTGTTTGGTTTTAATTTTGGACTCGCAAGACTGTCAAGCTCATCACTCCCATTTTGGCTGTTGGCTGGCAGACCAGAAGAATGAATTGTAGACTTGTGCATCATGTGCAGTTCAAGGGATTCATCTTCATGGCCTTCCATCTCATTCTGAAAAAGTTTCTTTTCTACAGAGAGCTTTATTTACTGTTTTCCAGACCTATGTTCGGCTCATGGATGTGTGGTAGCTATTTTATGCCTGGACATCTGTCAGTATGATATTAGTCATTTATAATTGGTTGGCATGACTTGGTTTTCCTGCTATGAGGAGCCAATGCAGTATATAGGAGTGGTCAATGGGTAAATATTCACCAATAGCATGTGGGTACCTAAGGGTTAAACCTCAGGAGAAGAGCATGGCCACTGTTATGGTGGTAAGAGAGTGGCCAACACAGTATAGTAGAGGTCAATGGGTAAATATTCACCAAAAGCATGTGGGTACCTAAGGGTTAAACCTTGGGAGAAGAGCATTGCCACTGTTATGGTGGTAGGAGAGTGGCCATGCCCGAAAGAAGGCAGTAGCCCAAAGGCTGCATCAGATCCTCAGTCACCCTTAGTTGGCAGATTTCACATCTTCTTCTTGTTCTACTTTTTCCTGCTGTGATCATCCCAGAGAGGGGTCAGGTGCCCATGAGAGAATTTCATTGCTTATCAATCTTTGTATGTGTTCTGTGGTGCAGGAAACCAGGGCTTTCCAAGTTTTTTGGTGGTAAATCACGGTCATTCTCATCACTAGCAGATGTAAAATCCATATCAGATCTTGCAAAACCAGACAATCCATATGGCAGAAGACGAAAGATGGGTTTCAACTGCCATCTCAATAGACATCAGTCATATCCTCCTCTCTCACGCTCCTCTGTCACAGGCATTTCCAAGAAATCAGTTAATGGCAGTAGAAGTACTCTGGTAGTGGCAGTTAAGTTAGGGGGAATTGATGAAGATGATGAAGATAATGCTTCACCTCATCAACGTTCCTCCAGGAGCAGTCTAAACAGATCACTGCCTTCCAGGTCTTTCTCCCTTACAGATCTGCCAGAGGCAGGTAGCCCATCCTCTACCTTGGGAAGAACTTTTGGACGGTGTTAGTCTGCATACAAAGGGGAATTCAATGTTCTTGACGGCTGTAGCATTTTGTGAGCTGCAGAATGGCACTGACTCTGACCATGGACTAGACGAGGCATGCTGTTATCTCCACATGAGGTGGCGAGGTTCTAGCCAATATGACTAAGTTTTCCCATTGCTTCCAGAAATTTGACAGAAACTCAGGACACAGATTTTTTTATAATATTTTGCCCGAAATTTTGAGCAGATTATTATATAGTTATCTACACCCACTATTGGTAGCTGATAAAGTCAGTGGGGAGTGATGGTAGCTAGTCACTGCCATTCATAATGAAGGTGATAGTCTTACATGTGAGTGACACTCACTGGCACTCATTCTTGTTGTGTTTATTTTGGTTTGGCCAGAACTGACATAACAGTTACCTTTGAAGGATTGTTCTGGATTTTCTCTGCTATCTCATTGATAGGAGGACAAGGTGCAAGAGGTGTTGTTTCTGCAATAATTATTGCACAGTTTTTCAAGATTATCCAGCCTTGTTTGATCAATGTGAGAAACACAATGACCAGAAGGCTCAAGAGATCAGAGGGCACAAGGGATCAAATTGTGCAAAGCAATGCAGGTCTATATAGAAGACATTCTGAGAAGGTATATTGAACCCAGGAGGCCTTGTGTGAAAGCAGCAGACAAGGATGTTGCTGATCAATACAATCCAGTGACACTATGCACTAAGTACTGAAATTGATCAGGACCCTACATTGAAACCTTGGTTTGGGTTCAGAGGAATGTGGCACATTTTGTGGTGAGTGAAAGTGTCAACAAAGGTGCCTTTGTCAGCTCTTTTGTTATAGGGACGCTCAGAGATAATTCAGCCCTTTTATACAGACTTTGAATTGTATGGAAGCTTCTTGTTTCTGATGTGGCCTATACTTCTTGTTTGTCCTGCTTCTGGCCCTTCTTGCACAAATTATTCTCTGGGGAGGAACATCAGAGAATTCAAGGATGCACTGTTGAGGAGGTGGATGTATTGCAAATTGTAGATGAATTGAAGAGGATTTTGTAGCCGATGTTGTTGAGGACTGATCGTGTTTGATATATGTTTTGTAGGGCATGTACCATCAATTGAATTTGGCATTGAAGAGCTCAACTTCATGATTCTGTTAAGCATAAGCCTGGGCATTGATACCACGGGCATTTTTTTCCCAGAGGATTTTGGTGACCAGGCTTTCAGGCTTATAGGGAACTTTCTCAAATCTGTCAGTTGGGCAATAATCTGAAATCTGAAGCAGGTACTGGACACAGAGGTAGGCACATTGTTCAAAGCTGCAATTATCTGATGGACATAGGATTAGAACCCTAATAATAGAAATTGGTGGTGGACAGAATAGTTGCATCTTCATTGGAAGATTATGTCATATTAGAGTTGTCTGTAAAATTCAGCAAACATAGCATTGAAACCCCATGTTTCACTAAAACAAGGGCTGATATGCACAACCCAGTTGAAAATTTTGCAACGAGATCCAATGGGGTTCCAAACTTTGTTGCAAATGTGCCCATTGCAAATGTGTTTGCTTTGTGCATATTTGCTTGTGTTTGTTGTGAGAGAGGAAAAGAGAGCTAGAGGGCACAAGGGCAAATACCAAATGTTTTTGTGAAAGAGAGTGACAAGGTTTTGTGAGAAAGCAATGCACAAGATGGTAGGAAGCCCGTCAAAGGGGGCGACAAGCAAACAAGTGCAAGCACATGGAGAGGGGCAACATAAAGACCACTACAAGCATGACATTGTGGAGAGGTTGAGAGGTTGCCATCTATTTTGAGCTCACCAAGTCAAGTTTAGTAATCTCTTTGCAATTCAAAAGAACTACAAAGAGAGATGGTGTTAATTGACTATGCTTGGGGAAACAATAGGTGGGAAGAAGAGGATGTCTTCTCCACTATCACATGCATCACCTAAGCCTTTGGGAGGCCTTCCTCCTACCATTGTAGTCATTTTTCATTTTTTTCTCAATTTTTTTGAATGGGTGAAAACATACTTGGGGGCCCAACTTGAGCAAGAAATTATATATATATATATATATATATATATATATGTACAAATCAATATTATTTTGGGATAGTTATTTTTTCAATTTATCTAGCATTTTGGGAAACACATAAAATGAATATTTGACATAAGAT
>Ga0209611_10007285_pt1 | contig 17786 bp, 12 predicted proteins | sample S1TSphgellanicum_3_FD_187693 | JGI IMG/M metagenome (GOLD analysis project Ga0209611, IMG submission 187693) | Host-associated microbial communities from peat moss isolated from Minnesota, USA - S1T2_Fc - Sphagnum magellanicum MG (SPAdes) (version 2) | ecosystem: Host-associated > Plants > Peat...
ACATAGTGGGAATATAGAAGAGAGTTATCAACTATAGTGTCAACTATGATTATTCATCGTCACAATAGTTTTTAGCTCCAATTTTGTCATAGTTGGTCTTTTTTCTTTTTGGTGTTGACAAGCAATGTTATTTTCTTTTCTTTTACTTCAAAATCAGTTCTTTGATGTTGCATTGTTAGGGATCACCCAAAACAAGATTTAGCGTCATTTTGTGAGAAATCAGTAGCAAATTGATGAAAATTGACACATTTTAAAAAAGAAAACAACAAGGAATTGGTGACAAAATATCCCTAGTAACTACACCTAGTCCCCAACAAATTTCTAGGGCATCTAGGTTGTGCACTTGTGCTTTTGACTTGTGATATTGAATTCTAAAGCATTTGGGTAGAACTTGAAAATGTTGTAGGATTGAGCTATGTTGGAAGGGTGCTAATGTGGATTCCAGAGTCCATATGTCAATGGTTATTTTACATCAAATGGGTTATTTTTCATTAAAAAAATGTTGCAGAATACATTATTGGATATGAAATAACCAATGTGGAATCTAAGATAAAACTTCTCTAGTAACATTGCTACACTATTAAAAAAATTCCTAATATTTAAAGCCATCTATAAACTTAGTGCAGTTCAACTAACTAAAGACCCTAGTGGCAATAATCGAAGGATCTCACAAAGAAGGATTTGGGAATGCTTGTCTATTGAGTGTCTATTTTTAGGGTGTTTCTTCTTTCTTTGAAGTGTCCAACGAGATCAAGGGAAACTTTCCTTGTGGTCTAAATGTGGATGTAATGTACTAGCATTGCATGACATGTCCAACATTACAAGCTCTACGACTCAAAGATTTGATTACATGGTCAAGAACAAAACACAATCATTTAAATTTGTATATGAAAAAATTGCATTTGAATCATAATACATGAAATCCTCTTATTCCTAAAAACAAAAATGGGTTTGCTAAATTTTCAGTTCTTTGTCATAATGTTTAAGTTAAACAAGGAAGGTTGGAAGGTTGAAAGCAACGCTAATTGAGAAGATCAACACAAGGTTGATGATTCAGATGTCATGCCATTGCTTTTCTTTCCATGCATTCTAATCCGTTGATGCAAGATGTGATGCACAAATGTATTTGAAGAACAAAATTTGGTGGGCCAAAGTTTCACACAACTAATGTAATGGTCACTAGTATTTTGTTTGCCTATCTAAATCAAGTTCATAAGATTGGGTGGCCATACAATTTCTAAGTGTGAAACTTATGAATTTTTTGTTAAAATCTTTAGTGAGACAGATAATGATTTGCTATAATGATTTATTTTCTATTAGTTAATTTGCCAATCATTGGTCACAACTTCTTGCAAGGCTTTAATAGTACAACCAAGCTTAAAAGGCTAGAAAATATTCCAAATATGAATACTTGAAACATTAAATCAATGCTGATCCAATTGGTTTTTTTTTTGCTTACATTGTAAATAATCAATATAAGATGTCATTCGAATATGCAGGTGATGAACTAATGGCTTTTTGGTGCCAAAATGTTTAATGTTTGGTGGACAAATTGTTTTGAAAGGGGAAAGTAAAAAGAAAGCAAGAGATAGGTTGAGTGTTAAATGAGCTTGATTTCCAATCATGCGAAACAAATGTAATGTCAAAAAGTCTAGAAAACAAAGCAAATAAACAAAATAAACAAAATAATATAAACAAACAGCCTTCCAGATTAATAGATACATAATATTGTATCCCCATTCAAGTTTGACCTTTGAATACATTGAAATCATTATTTCTAGTCAAAATTTGGCAAAAATCCACTAGTAAAAAAAACATTGATGAAACCTTAGTAAATTTTATTAAAGAAAGCACCTAGCAAAGGGAGAAAAGGAGGACAAATATTAGTGTGGACAAGCTTGCAAATGTCAACATATTTTCTCAAGATGTCACTTATTTTATGGGCAACGCATTAACACATAGTTGTGCATTGTACACCATCACTTTCCAATGTTGTGTTGCCGAGGTGCAGCAATTGCCCAATTTTCTAGGTGGCTACATCCTTTAAAAAATTTACTTTAATTTTGAAGTACAAATATCATTTCCCCCTTACTTCTTTTTTTATTTTTCCTTTTAACTTTCTTCATATATAGGTATATTAGCAAGGATCCCCAACATTAATTAACATTTAATGGCAAATGTCATGTTTATTTGGGGATGTTTTTAAAGGAGATTTTTTAATAAAAATGATAAAATTTGTTGGAAAAAATCATTGGTTATAATATGAAAACCCCAAGTCAAGGACATTTGATTATATGTTTTACCATTCTTTCACCCATGGAGTGATTTGCAAATCACATTTGGAGTAACTAAAGCTTCCCATAAACAAAATTGAATGGTGGTAGATCATTCAACAATAATGTTGTAGGAAAACTATGGAAATAAGAAAGTAGAAAATTCAACTAAGAACCCAAGCATTCAAGGGTGCACATAGAGCAATGAAATGAAGTTATTGTATAGGACCAAACAAGCCACAAAACAATTGAGAATGTAATTGCAAGTGCACATAAAAAGACCTCCATGATTTGACATGACCATGAAATACTAAAATCAATGCTTGCAATTCAAACTCTAGCATGCAGACCATGTGGCTTTGATCCAACTAATTCCACCTAGTGAAGTGTGAAAAAAAACACTAATATCATTCATGATAGGTAATGGGAATTACTTTATGTATATAAAAAATGTAAAAGCTTAAAGTATGTTGGAATGTTAAAAAAGATAAATGGCCAAGTTTTGTTTGGACACATTGGCAATTAGCAAGTGGGCATCAAATGGCTAATACAAACATGTTCACTTGTTAGGTGAAGAATACACAAATTCATGAACATGAGGGATTGAACTTGACATGTTGATAATTACTAAGTTGATAGTGGCAAGAAGTTACAAAATCGATTAATTTATTTTTTGTAAATGCTAGAATATGTAATCGTTAAGAATTCTAGTATAGGAAACAAAAAATGGGTTCATAATTTATTGTTTATAAAAGTGCTCTAGATTTTTGTATTGTTTTTTCTGTCAATGAAAGGAGGTGATTTTGTATGTATGTTTGGAATGTGCATTTTGAAATAAAAAGATCATGTTAATGATGAATGGGAATTAGAATGATGCTAATATAAATATTGAGATAAAATGTTTACTATGATAATAAACATATGACGAAAAGAAAAAAATAAATACGTGTTGAGACATTTGGAAACTAGTAGCACTATTTTTATAAAATATTCACATTCATATCAAACTTTGTGAATAGTTGTAGTACTATACAAAGGTAAAATGGTTATGGCCATTGGGTACATGGTACTTAGATGGATGTGAAAATCATTGTTAGTAATGTGTAGCAACACATAGCGCAAGTAAAGTTACTAGGTTCCCATATGATTATCAGTAATTCGTCATTATTTATGTCAATATCAAATTTAATTTCAACTAATATGAATATCATGGACATGAAAAGGCACATTTTTTTTTCAATTTGCTATAAATACACATGTTGCTCTTGATCTTTTCCCCCTTCATGTGACAAGACTTTCTTTCTCCAAAGCAATGCTTATTATGCACTTCCTATTTTGTCACTATAAGGTTCTACCATTTGCTCACTATCAATCTACAATGTAGAAGCCAAAGTTCATTGAGTCCTTTAATATACGTTAGGTTTTTCTTCATGTTTGTGTTTATTGATCAAACATTTTGATCAAATTTTGTGTACTACTCTTGGTATAATAACACAATGATGTTTGTCCAACCTATATTTTGACATTTTTAAATTTGTGCAATGAGTTTGGATTATCAATGTTTGTATTTCTTGTATATATCGCTTTATGTTGGATTTTAAAAATATATTTTCTATACCTTTTTTGCTTTTATTCAACGGAGATATTAAATTCATAAAATATTTTTAAATGGTTAAGATACTATGAACATGTCATTTTGAATCCTTGAACTAACTATACTAAATGGGTGTAGTTTTGTAAACATGTATTAAAATAGTTGAAACCATTGTTTAATTTTGTGTATTTTACATTTTAGATTTTTTTTACAAATATTTTATGTTCAATATATTGATATACATATCTTAAAATTTTGAAATCAATCTAATGAATTAAAAACACTTGAAATTCTTATATTCATATTTAATTATTTTTTGAAAATTTAAATACCCACTTACTTTATTTTTTTGAATTTAAAATTATAAACCTTAAAATAATAGTATAAAAATTTAATATTTAAAAATATTTTAAAAATATTTTTTAAAAAGTCAAGAATATTATTGAAAAAAATCCGTAGCTTATGAAGGTGGGTGTGGTTCATAATTGAATGATTGCACCCAAGTGTCCCAATTACACCTTTTAAAAATAATAAAAAGGAATGCCTAAAATCATGCAATTTTTTTCAAATTTGTTGCACAAAAAAAACATATTTCCCTTTATGCAAATACATATTTTTTAGGTGAATTTGATGAAAACCCAAATCATATGAAAATTTCAAACTTTTAAAATTTTCAAGAAAAAGGTTGCAAAGGAACAAATTTTTTTTTAAAGCATTTGGATAGTTATTTATATTGATTATGTTCTTTAGCTCCATACAAATGTCACATGTATAGGGAATAATCTTGCCAAAAACCATGTTTGGTTATCCATAGAAGTTCATTTAAATATTTTATGTGTTTTTATTTGTAAATCAAAATATTGATGCACAATTACATATGCATGTGAAAAACCACCACCTATCATGGGCACGAAAATTGTTGAAACAATGAATTTTTTGAAATACTCAAACCAACCTTGATAAAAACAAGCTTAGTTATATGTCCAAACACTAAACACAAAAATAAAAAACAAGAACATGAACTATGCACAATATAAAATCAACAAAATTTTATTATGACAAAATGCAATGAAATATGAAAAGAACAAAACTATGGTATTCAAAATTTCATAGCCAAATCAAGTTATGATCGTACCCAAAACTAATGTTGAACAAACTAAAAGCATTGAGGTCCTACCATTATTTATACCCTTTTGGGGACTTATCTCAAAAACATTTCTATAGAGATTTCCATATGTTCATCATCCAAAGAACTTTTTTGAGTTCCTTTTTAAAATCGAAATGAATAAAAAATGAACTATAATGAATTAAGAGTTAACTACAAATCAATTACAAACAATTACAAGTGAACTATATTTGTGAATTTTTTTATTAAATTCAGTAAACATACCAAAAAATTAGATGAATGAACATTGGTTGAAGAACTTATCATGTGCAAACAAGAAAATGTCATAATAACACTCTTCATGTAATTAATTTGAGATTTGGTTATTTTTATACTCTAAATTTCATTATTTATGGGACAAATGACTTGAAAAAAATTTGTGACACAATTTTTCATTGCACTCTAATGAGTTTGGAAGATATTTGAAATAAGGTATATGTTTTGGTTTTTCATTTGATTGTTTATGTGATTTCTTGGACAATTTCTAAGATTTTTACATAGTGGAATTGCTTTGCACATATCAATATGGAGCCAACACAAATAAGAAGTTTCATGTCAACTAGTGTAGGGCAAATGATCATTGTCCACTCATGAGCATTTTTGGATGTTGTGGATACCTATCTCATCTTGATGGAACATAGACCTTAATTTTTGGATCTTAAATCACAACCTTTGTTCTTAATTCCGAGTTAAGGTTGTTGAATGGAGCTAAAAGATATATGATTTTTGAAAATGCCAACTATTGGGAGAAAATGTTTTTTTTCTTAGCAAAGGACTTACTAAAAACACCCCTAACCTTAAATGTAAAAATATTATGGGTAAGATAAATCATAGTGTTACCATTACAAGGATGGCACAAAGGCATTTATTCTACTAGAATATGGTATGACAATATTTGGGCACAAGGACCTAAAGAACTACTTGAAGTAAGTATAATTTTTATTTTTTTTCTTTTGTAGGTTAATAGGATCTTATCTTCATGTTTTTCTAATGGTGTTTTAAAAATAAATGGGTGAAAACATGGTAAAGTATACAACTAAACATACTTGGTAGTCTACTTGTCAAACCAACAAAAAATAGGACCAAAGCTCATCATAAATAATTATTCATTCAATGTTTTTGTTTGAATGATAAAAACACAAAGTACTTCACTATTGGGCATTAGTTTTCAAAATTTGCATTGTTAAAATAGGTTTAAAAATATGCAAGTAATTTTTGAAGCTTACTTTTTGCAATGTAACATTTGCTTTAGATATATTCTAACAAAAAGAAAGTACGAATTATTTATTTTCATGCCCTTGAATATACAATGATCTTTATGTCATAACTTAGTACATATCTATTTCATTAAGTTTCGTAAAAAAACCTTTTGAACACCATATTGACAAATTAATTTCAAAAGTACATGTTCCTTACTTTTATTATTCTAAAGTTTCTCAAATTTTGTGTTTAATTTATTGTAAATTCAATGGAAGGCACAATGGTTTCATAATGAAATTTAAATAAATTTTGAATACATTTTCTTGTGTTTATGTAAAAAACTATCAAACCATTTAAAACTTGATTTTAGTTTGCCAACTTTTTACTAAGCTTTGACCCATATATGATTAGATTTAATTGTGAAATTACAAGCTAAGCAATGTAAAGAATTATTTCCAATCAAGTAACAAGTAATTGCACTTTGATGTATGTGCAAATGTTGAATGTAGAACTAGAATCGTGCAAAAAATAGTTCAATGTGCTATTCAATTTGAAGGTTTTTGTAGTTAAGTTCTTACAATATTTTGTCAATAATTTTTTGCAACTTCTCATTTTTGTTTTTTCTATTGTGTATTTTGGTATTCCCATGGTAGGTTTTTGTTTGTGGGTGTCATATGCAAAATATGCTTTGGTAATTATGGTTTGCCACCGATCAAACATGGAATGAAGGGTCATCTATTTTACCAAACATGATGAAAAACTATGATTAGAACCTTACAATGGTGACAAATGTAGGTGAACATCAATTTCATAACCTTATAAATTGTAATATTACCTTTTGATTTTTAACCCAAACATTACATCTAGTTTAATTCATAGTCCACCCATGGATTGATATATTTTTTGTATTTGTACTTTACTTTGTGGCTTTGATTTGATTTGACATTCTTTTGGTGAATTCATGGATTCAAATATTGTTTGTATGCTATCGAATTTTAATAAACTTTGAAGCATTTGTTTCAATTTTTTATTCTTTTGACATTTTATCACTTATATTTTAATTTTCACTTTTATATTTTTGATTTATATGAATTTCATTTATTTGCAAATTTAATTATTGTAATTATTTGAGACTTGTTTACTCCATTCAATTTGTGGAATTCTATTTTGAAACTTGTATCCACAAATCATTATGTAATTTTGTTCTTGTTCAGATCATCTATTGCAATCAACCCTTTTTTTATTAATAAAATGAACAAACCATTTAATTTTTTAAATCAATGTAGGTAAAGATATTTTTTTGATGTGAAAAACAAAAAAAATTTCAAAACCAAAATTCCTATTTGAAAATAAAATTCCTTCCCAATAGATATGGGACGAAAATTATGTTTCATAAAGTTTATTTGATTAACACTAGAAAATTTCATATAGCTTTTGATATGAACACAATGCATGGGTAAATTTCTATATGGAGGGTTCCTTTGTGGAAGGGATTATCACAAGTTATGCAAGGACCTTTTGCAAATGGACAGGACCCCGGATCTGGAGTTGGCACTTACTTGCATGTTATGTGTTAGAAGATACATCAAAGAAGGAAGGCAAACATTTAATAGTGCATTCTATGCTACAAAAGCAAATCCATATCTATCCAACTCTAATCTTTGAAAGCTCATTAGACATTTGAAGACCTAATAAAAAAGGTTGTAAAACACATTGTTTGCAAGGTTAGGAAGTATGGCTTATGTTGCTTAAATCACATGCAATAATATAATGGAGAAAATGGCACAACCTCACTTGTGTTACTTCCTATTTACTTGCCATTGTGAAAAATTGATATAGAACCTGCTTTTCCATGCACAATTTCAATTCTAACCAACAATTTATAAATAAATAAATAAATAAATTAAAAAAAAAAAAAGTACTGTACATGAGCTAGTATGTTATGTTGCCTAAACCTATTGTAATCCAAAATTAATATCCAAATTTCCTCTCAAGGGTAAATGTTTGATAAGGTAAAAATTGCCAGATTTATGTATTTGGTCACTAAGTAGCAATTTTTTTGAAAGGATGATTAGAGTTTTGTATTTTCATATCTGGTTTATAGCCAAATTTGGCTAAATCTTCCTTTGGGTGATGACCACTTCCTATGGATGGATCACCCCTTTGGCTATATCACAAAATAATAATAATAATAAAAAAAAAAATACCGAATCGCCAACTTGTGTTCGGTTACAGGTTGTTCGATTGGGGGACACCTGAGGATGCCCAAAACCCTAATTTCGGGAACAGGATTTCCGTGCCTCGTTATCGTAAGTGTTGTTCAGACACTTTCGAGCGCTTCCCACCAGAGCGTCCACCGCAACGTCGCGGGAAGCAAGAGACGATGGGTAGTGCAGATATATTGATGCTGGAAGCCGGGCCAGATCCGGAAGCGAAAGGAAGGTGGAGAAATGAAGAGGTGGATGATGCCTTTGACGCTTTGCCCTACATTGATAATGACTACAGCGATCCCAAAGTCAAGGCCGAGGTCGACAAGCTCATTGCTGAAGAGATGCGGCTCGGTCCCAAACGACCTGCTGACTTCCTTTCTCAATTACCTCCTGCACCCACCTTCGATCTTGAGGTCTGTTCATTTCCTTTTACAACACTCTCCAATGCACGCAACGCCAGTCTTGAGTCCCGAGAACATTGAATTAGGGTTAGGGTTTAGTTTGCGTTTGATCGGATTGCAGCTCTTCGACTGCAGAAATTTGCGTCGATGATACTTCAGCTTCTCAATGTAATCATCTCACCTGGGATGTGAAGAGCATTGAAAAGGAGATTGATTACAAGGTCTGCATGATGCTTTAAGCGATATCAGAACCAGGAGAAACCACAGAGAGTAGCGTTATAGGAGGCAGCAGATTTACATAGTCAATGTCTGTATAGACCACAAGTCTTTGAAGAATCTGCATTTCCTGTGTGAGAGTGTGATCTTGTGTGGATTTGGATAAACCCTAATGTGAGGTTTCCCATTCTCCGTTCTAAGGTTTTAGTTTCATATGGATGGTAGGAACACTTGTTTCCTCTGTTGGACTTTCCTATCATGATTGTGTTCAACTGAATGAAATTGGTGTACTTTGCATGACTCAGAAATACCCGATGCTAGCAAAAGAGTTTGAGAGAGTGCGTTTGGGTAAACCTCCAGCTACACTTGACTTATCACGCTATGGATTGGATGCTCCGCCCTTGAACAAGCGCAATGATGTCAATGCATGGAGCAGTGCACTTCGTAATGCAGAGAGCCAGCTTCACCACCAATCGATAAGGTGCTTGAATTCTAGTCTCTGTTTCTGAATTTGTGTGTATAGATAGGCCATCCAGCTGATAAAACCCTGTCATTTGTTGTTTAGCCCGCATAAGATGTTCAGACTTGTTTCTGATTCGTCAAGGTCACTGAACATGTGTGTGACTGTTGATATTGTTCAAACCACTCCTCAGATTTTTTCTATATTCTTGAGGGCTGTATCTCCTTGTTTTCCTGTTCACTTATATGGTGTGAGGATCTCAAATCTCTACAATGTTCTTCTCAGGTCATCTCTCAATGCTATTCAGGTTGAAAGTGTAATTGTGGGAGCGATGTCAGTCTTTATAAAGATATTATTGTTTCTGATCTTCTCTGTATCTATAAAACAGGCTTGAGAATCTTGAGTTAATGCTCAAGTATGGCACAAGTGTGTGGAGGGTCTACAATCAAAATCTGGAAGGTTTCCAGGCCAGGTATCCTTCTGCTTGCTTTCTATAAGCATTTACAGGGCTTTCAGAAGTTGCTTGTGTATGCACATCATCAAGGAATGCTTCAATAGTTTTCTGACAGAATAACAAGAGAGTTCTGATGGATACATTATCAACTGGGCCTTGGTGCTGTAGGCTACATGCAATTGTTCAGGATCATACTCATGAGATTGAGGTGTTGAATCGAGAGCGCAAGCTGAATCAGGTTTGCTGTTCTGCCTGCCTTGTCTGTCTAGCTCATGTCACCAATCCTGTGGAGCATGTTGACTTTGCATTTGTCTTTTTTTCCCAAATCATTGCATTGCCTTTTGTCCTATTGAAAGCTCTTCCTCTCCTATCTCACCCTTTCATTTTCTCCAGGCAATCTCTCTTCCATTCATCCAGCCAATTGTGCCTCCAGTTCTTTTGGAGAGTCGCTCTAAAGGTTTCATGCATGATCATATGTGTCTAGCCAAAGCCATTACATAGAGTCTAGTAACAGCAGATTGATTTGCTTTTTGTGTACACAATGTGTATTGGTAAACATGGAGCCATTGACTTTGCTTCAGATGTGCCTGAAATTGACTTTAGCAAGGATCTGGTTGTTATTCATTATGTGTGCTCAATGGTTAATACAGCAAGCTGCAGCAGCAGAGTTGAACCGTTGGGGCTTGCAATGGAAAGAGCTCTGTCAAAAGAATCTCGACATAGAGGCAGCTTGTTTGCAGCTAGAGGCGGAAGTCATCAGACTTCGGGATGAAGCTTCTCAAAAGTGAGTGTGCTCTTGCCTTGGCCACTCTGTACTGTGTGTCATTGCAGCCTAGTGTTATCATGATGGATTAGCTTGTTGCTGGACCTTCTCAAGAAGCAAGAGAGTTTGATCAGTGTTCCCATTGACAAGTCATGGTCATTTCATATTGACCATAACAGGTTTCATGAGTATGGGAGTCCAGTAGATGTCCATGGATGTGCCTAGAACTCTGATACATTTGCTGGTGCTTTGTCATGGATTCATGTTGCAATTTATTTACAGTGGTGATACGGCTTTGTGGATGCAGAGGTGTGGACCTCACACTACACGCTTTGCCGCGTTAGGGTCACTCCCTTGTTGAAGTTGATACAGTGTGCCAATGTCAGAGTGGAGACTTCTCCTTTGATTTTTGCAGGATATTGATAACATTGCCACAATTCCTTACACTGTGTTTTCACTTTGCTTGCACTCTTCAGCAGAATCATTGATGATCCATCTCAGCATACCTGCTGTTAGAATGTTTCAGTCTGGGCAGCTCACTTGTGCTGGTAGTTTGTAATATTTATTTCTTGTTAGCCCAGCAGAGGTCCCTGCCTCAGAACCAAGGTTTTGTAGATGACATTGTGAAGTTGGAATGGCTGTTGTTGGTTGCAATTAGGACAGTCTCTGCTTTGGAAATTGGTATTAAATGCAACTTGAAATAGCAATCATGACTGCACTGACAGTTTGGTGCACAGGCATTGCTTAGTTTGAGCAGGACTTGGTTGTTTGATGATTTGTTTGCTGTTGAAGTTGGGGGGGCAAAGACTGGAAAACTTTCACTAGCATTTGCTTCATAGTACACACTTTCCACACCGCTTCTTTCCATCAACTTTACAACTCTAAATATAGATAGCAGTGACACTTCGCATTTTGAACTCATACTTAGTACAAAACTCAATTTATTCACCATGGTAATGCTGCATTATGGATGGAGAGGCATGGACATCACATTCTGTGGTTTGCCATGATCAGGGCTCATGACAGAGCGTAGGCAAGGTCTATTCAATTTTTCATGCAGTGGTACACTCTTGAACTCAATGTACAGCTGCTGTCCAGTATAATTTACACAGAGGTCTAGTCTTGGCAGTTAGTAGCAACAGAAGCAGCTGGATCCCATAATCTTTCTCTTCTCTTTCATAAGATCTGGGGCATCATTTGCTTTAGGACTTCGCAGTGTCTTCCCAACAGAAGCAGATGATGCTTTCATGCTTCATCATCTCAATTGTGAATTTGTTTTTGCTCCTGACTTTTGACTTACTGCTTTGGTGATTACATCACAACTTGCTTGGCTGCAAGAAGTCCAGGTCATACACCATGGTCATACACATTATGTTCCTAGTATGTGCAATGGTGTCACATTGACAAGAAATGATCATTGTTTTGGCATGATACAGGTCACAAGAATAAATCCACCCAGTTTGCAAGTTGCTTAGATGCACAAATGAAGGAATGCATGTTAAAGGTGCACATAGCAATGATCGGGAGTCTCATTTTTGCCAAAAATCAAATGCCTTTGACTATGCCATGAATGGTGGACGTGGACGTGGTGCTTGGGGTTTGAGTTCACTAGAGGACCGTTCCAAGCAGCCTAAGGGGCAATTTGCCTTTGCATCAAGCAGAAGCAGTTTAAACACATCCCATAATTACTTCATCACACCCACCAATTGTTTTACCACATCCCCAAATCCCTGCTCAAAGGGTACCACCAATACTTGTTGTAGCCCAATGGATGATGGGTGTGGAACCATCCATTGACTGAAAAGTATTTCCTAGGGTTGTCGATCAACTTCTATGATGCCCATGGGAGCAAAGTCACCCATAGATGAGGCCATGGATGGAAATGTCACATCCCAAGAGCAAATGGAGGCCCATTTGGATGTTGTGATTGAAATGGCATCGTATGTTCCATTTGAAACTCTAGTGCAACAATGGGTGTCGGTAAAAGGGGCAAGCACATTGAAACCACCTCAATATTTTGGGGAATCAAACCAAACAGTCGAGATTACAAAACATGTTCTTGATGTGTTGCAAAGGGAAATGACTTCAATGCATGTCCAACTAATTCAAATAATAATGGAGCACAATGTGTTGCATGAAAAATTGGTTGGGACACAAAGAAGGGTCAAGATGTTAGAACAAGAGATTGTCGTTAAACATGAAGCATTACTAAAAATAGAAACAAATGTAAAAGATGCTGAAAAAAATGCCTAAATTCAATGGAGGAGGTTGAATGCAACAATCAAACTTTGATTGACATGAAGGAATAATATCAAAAAGATGTTGAAGCATTCGTTAAAGTGACCCAACTAACTTCAAATAACATGCAACTTACATGTATTTTGGGTGCATTTTGAGCTACGCAAATGGAGGCGGGGTTAATATGCATACAAGCAGATATTGTGATGATTGGAGATTTCGATCACACAATTCAACGTCATGGCCTAGGGTTTTTTAAATGTTTCCTAACAACTTATTGAAACTACATGGTAGGTGATAATTGTGGATTGACCAACATAACTGAATTTGGACTAAGGATATCTCACCCAAGTTTTTTTAAAACAAGGAACTCTTGTGGCCACATGTTCAATAATTCACTAAAAATGGGGACATGTGAATTATTTGTTGCAACACATTTGGACTAGTAGTGTGGTAATTGGGCACTTGCCAACACATGTACATCCACAATGTTTGATAATTTTGATGGTGGGTAGGAGGAGATGTTCAGTATGTAGGGCTCCCATTCCATTGGCAATAGTAAGAATAATTTGGTTTCCAAGTTGCCACTATAAGAAATCATGGTTTTTCAAAAGGTTCAACTTGACTAAAATGTTCACATTGATCAAAAGGATGTTCGTTTTGATTAAAAGTATGGGGCATGAAAAAATATGGTTTTTTTGGTTTGTTTTATTGATTGAAATGAACATTCAAAATAAATGTTAAATTGTACATCTAGTAAAAAAAATAAAATTTTAAAATGGTCCATCAAGATGCCCATGTCCTAATAAAATCGACCATAAAAAATGGTCATACTTAGTCAAATTGGCCATATTAAATTGGTTAGCTAGCCTATTTGTTATGCCTATTAACTAAATTATTGACCTACTTACCTAACATATACCTATTTACCTATTTACCTATCATTTACGTATTTATGTCCTATCTACCTATTTATTTACCTATCATCTATTTACTTATGTCCTACTTACCTATTATGATCTACCAAAATTACTCATTTATTTACCTATTATCTACCTACCTACTAACCTACATTTATTTATCTATCTATTTATTGATTATCTATTTACTTATTTATTTATCAACCTACTTATTATCTACCTACATACTTACTTATAGTTTACATAAGTAAATATGTATAGGTAGGTAGGGATGTGTACATGCCTATCTACTTATTTAAGTACCTACTAACCTATTTATGGAAAAAATTGAAATTCAAATGTTATAAAAATTAAAAAAAAATTTCATGGACATTTAAAGAAACATGTTAAATCCATTTGCTATCATATTATTTTGCAAAGTGTTGGGGTAACTTGATGATCAAAACATGCTTGTAGAACCAAGGAGACCAAGGTACAATCCCCTTTACCATCCACATCCATCAAACTTTACATGCTTTGTGACAATTCTAGATCTTGGATTTTTACATCTTTTCTTTTTTGGGGTGCATCTCCAACTATGAATAAGTAATAATAGACCTATTGCCTCACTTCATTATAAGCAACCATGTTTCAAGGTATGTGTGTGTAGCAAATGTAGCAATTCATGAATGGTAATTCAATTTGCAAATGAAATTTAGTTTCAAAAAATCATTTTCACACATGAAATATAGCTTCATATACTTTCTACTAAGTTGGATTCACATTGAGATGATAAAAGGAATAAATTATGAAAATAAACTAGCACTAACTCTCTATCATTCACGCAAAGACAATAAAAAAAAAACCCATAAACAAGAGTTGGTGAGTCACATGCCACTAGGGATTAGAAGGGATAATGTTTTAAAATACCTTATCTCTAAAAATAAAGATTTTCAAATTTTCTAGATTTGAATTCAAGTTAAGATCAAATATGGAGGTTACTTTGACCCCTTGATTTCAAAAGATTAACATTTGGGAAGATCTTTAACAAGGAAAAATAAAATTACATGAAATCAAAATTTTTTTACCTCAGAACCCCACTGAAAGTTTTAGCAACCTAAAGGTTGAAGAGCCAGAACCAAACAAACATTGGTTTTTAAATTTTTACCACGGTATGAGTGTGCGTGTTTGGTTCACGCAATGCCCAACCGAAGAGCAGTTTGCCTGGATCAAGTACATGCTCAAGGCAATGAGGCAGATAGTGTTCGTGCACTTGGGACCAAACACAAGGTTTTCTCAGTTCTCCGATGAAATTGAGTGAGGTCTCTCCATACCAATTGGTAAAAGGAATTGTCACATCATCATTGAAAAGTATAACCCTAAACCAACCCATTTATTCAATATGAAAGCCTTCAATGTCCTTCACCATTTGGAAAGACCAGGCGAAATTGTTTTAGTGTGGGGGCCCTTGTCACAGTGACTTGTTTGTCCTCATGCCTTACATTACACAAAATCCCCCTGAATAATGGGAAAAACAAATTCAGAGTTTAAAAAAATTCCCAAGGCTGAAATTTTGAGTTTATTTGGATTGATGAAAGCCTTCAAAAAGTAAAATAAAAATTACACTTGTTTGGCAATGTGGTGCATCATCTTGGAAAAATGGTGGCATTATGTGTGAGGGGGGGGGGAAAAGAAGGTCTCAAGGGAATTATGCTGTTTGAGGGCTTGACAAATATGGCAGGAGTGGGGAGTTCATGCCTCAGAATACATAGTTCCTTGTGTGGCCTGGCTTATCAAGCTGATATAATTTGAAATTTGCAATCCTAGAGACACCATCACAATTATTTGAAGTTTGTGAACCAAATTGTGATTGACAATTGAAGACTTAGTTACTATATTACCTTGGCCATTTCAACAGATGTTTGTCCAATAATTAATTCGTTTTGAAAAAATCATTTCAACAAAGTGGAATATTCCTAAATATTCATTATTATTCTTCACAATATTTTTTGATTTGGAAGAGCTAATTTTTGAAAATTTCAAAAATTCTGGAAATAATATAATTAGTGTCGAACTGGCCAAGGTACTAGGGTGTTTACTCCTGACTAATGGGTTTTTTTTAAAAATTCTTTTTTCAATTTTTGTGGGGGTAAGTGGACCCTTGATCATCCAGAAGAGGAGTTACCCAAAGTTGGTTACAGGTGGTCACAGAGGAAAGTGGAAGTTTTTTGGAACCTCACTACTTTGGTGACATACTAGAACCTGTGTTAAAATTAGGGATTTCAATTCCTTTTCCTCCAAATATTGCAACTTTGGGCCATTGTCCCACAAAAAATTCATTTGCACAAGTTGCAGCCTGCCCTTTTTTCTCTGTCACCCTGTGGCGAAAATTCATCAAAAAAAAACAGTTCAGGCTAGCGGTCTAAATGTTATCAAATTCATTTTGCATTCAATTTACCTCACTAAGTTACAGGATTTCATATCACTCATTATTTTGTTTGAACCTGCCCCGAAAGGGTAGAGCCATTATTAGTCGTGCTGTGAAGTTTCAAGGAAAAATTGAAGATATCAACTTTCAAATGAAAGCTAAGGAAGTAAGTTTCGTGATGACCACTCAAAACCCACACCATTCATTGCATTCTGACTAGGAAACTATGAATGGGTGCGAGGTTCTTAAGTTTGACAATATGTATCAAATTATCTAAGTTGTGAGGTGCTTGTAAGATACAAGCAAGTATAAAACTGTACATATTATTATTGTTGCAAGGGTTTTCTCTCTTTTGTTAAGGTGGCTCGGCAATCTGCCGCTCAACTTCACAACAGTGGTAGGACAGCAAGAGCATCCTAATTTGAGAAGATGCAGTGAAATTTAGGAATCCAAATAGGAAGAAAACAACACTACATGTGATTCTGTCATTGCCCACTTAGCGTTTTCCTGAAGGAAAATCCTTGTTCTCGATTGAAGTTAGGAAACAAACATTTAGCATCAGATTATTGAAAGCCCTAGTCTTCCAGACAGCAGTGACATTAGAGCTATGAGACACCGGGCGAACTTTTTGAAGGATTTTGAAGAAGACATTCTCAAGAGAAGCGTTATTCTCAACAAAGTCTCCTCCCTCAAAAGACAGAGAGCCTTAGAAGGTAATTGGCATCAATGACTGTGGTTGGCGTGCTCACTCATGGATGCTCTGATCTGGGGATTGATGGGCATGTGCTTCAACTAAGACCTTGATTAACACAGTAGCCTGGTAGGTTCAGTGGTAAAGAATTATGAATAAAAAGTTTCAACAATTTTTAGAAATTCTCAACGCATTTTGTCAAATGTCTTTGAAACGAGAGTAAATAATTTTTGAAAGTTCCTAAACTAGGAGACTAGACAGAAGGAGTGAACAATTAGTGTAGGATACACTTGTTCACTCTAGCACTTTGTTTATCTTTGGAAGTTCTTCCAAACATGGTAGAAATTTGTATCTGCTATGTTATTATTTTATTATGTTACTATGCTTCTCATAATTGAAGGGGTTTGAGTACTTGATTTGTTCCTGTTCCCCTTGCAATCCGCCTTCTTTGAATGATTGATCATTCGCTAAGTCTTAGGTCCTTCCATCTTGTATCTTTTTCTCCCCCTTAGTGGAGTGCTTTGTTTTATTGATGATTCGTAAGTTTTATCATCAATATGTGTTAACATGGGAAGTGTTCGTTGACAAATCATGTTTGACAAAGTTAAGCATCACTGACTTACTTGTACTTTACCAATCAGAGTAAATAGAATGGACACAGCCGTGTTGTGGACTTGTAAGGTTTTTAAGGATTTTGACAAGTTGCCTTAATGGAGACACTGCGCCTCAATGGGCAGCGAAAGTCAAATGCCCCTGGACCCTTGTCTAAAGTGGCGATTAGTCTTGTAAGAAAC
>Ga0209611_10007286_pt1 | contig 17785 bp, 14 predicted proteins | sample S1TSphgellanicum_3_FD_187693 | JGI IMG/M metagenome (GOLD analysis project Ga0209611, IMG submission 187693) | Host-associated microbial communities from peat moss isolated from Minnesota, USA - S1T2_Fc - Sphagnum magellanicum MG (SPAdes) (version 2) | ecosystem: Host-associated > Plants > Peat...
TTTACCTTAAAGAATTTGGGAAATTTTAGGACTTTTGGTTTCTTTTCTTAGAGTACAAATTCAACTAATTTTACTAATTTTTTGTACAATTTTGAAAAAATAATTCAATTGATCGAAAAAAAAAAAAAAATTTTAAATCTTGATTGTAACCAGTGTTTTTTTTTTTCATTTTCTCAACTTTATGAAAATTTTGGAACCCTACAACAAATGTGGATGCAATTCACTAGTCCTTGTTCACTAGACGAGTGAAATCACTCAAAATCTAGTGAAATCACTTTAGGTACAAGGACACCTTTTGTTATAGTGAAACTTCTTTGAGTTTTTGTAGTCTAAATTAAAATAATGTTATGGGGAGAAAGTTGCCAAATTTTTTATGCAAGGGGCAAACAACAATCCCCCTCTCCCCCCCCCCAGGAAAAAAAAAGAAACCTGGATTATTTGGAATTCAGTAAATGGTCAACACTTTAAAACCATGTTCACTAGGTTAATCTAAGGGAGTGAGAAGAAAGGGGGAATAAATATTAATTAATAAAATAAAAATCACCTTGAATAATTTTGTTGCTGTTGTTGCAGATCTAGGGTTCCAATTGCATGAAGAAGGGGAGATGCATGAGTTGCATGGTTAGGTGAAATTCAAACCCCACATTTTGACCATTTCTTCTTCTTCCATACAATGCATGCAATAGGTATGTCAATAATGGAAACTCAATACTGCTGTTTTTGTCTATATTATTATTCATTATTTCTGGGGTCTGGGAGGATAATAGCTCTTCCAAGTTCTTTGCCTGCACATTAATATTGTTGTCTGCAATTCCTTCATCGAGTAGTACTAAGGACGAGAGGCAAAATCCAAAGAAAAGTCCTCATGACCAGATTTTTTTGGTACATGTACATCTATCAAAGCTTTCTTCAATAATGTTCCAACGACATCACTGAATCTCAACACAAGAATCACACACAGTGGGCTTGAGGAAATTGCATCTTCCATATTCAATGAAGGATATCCTTTAGAGGGCTGTTGTGCTGAAGTTAGAGGGGAGGGGGGCCTGAAAACCATCATCAGTATGGGTCTGAATGAATTGTCCTCTTTGTCTCTGAAAGGTCCATTGATTTATTGGGGGAATTCCCATGCCAGAATGGAGTTGCTCCCTCCAAGCAACTTGGGTACAAGGAATCCAACTCATTGTTGACAACTTGATGACTTCAGAGGCCACATCAATTGCTAGAGAATGGTGAGACTGTCTGACTTGTATGTGTTAAGCATGCCGCCAGCGTCTATCCCATCAGATTTGCAAACTGCAGTTCCAGACTTGAAGAAGAAGAGCTTGCTGATTTGTCAGAATGTCTAAACATGACCAGTAATAACCCAATGGGTTTCTGAGTTGAAAGTTGCGAGGGCAAAACAGAGACCACCGAGAAACTTCAAACAGATGCAAAACGCTGAAGGGAACAATATCTGAGCAAGTGTTACCAGATTACAACCAAATTCATGACATCCCCTGAGACCAGCTTTCACTCACCACCATCCAGCCCAGTGAAAAGAATGACTCCCTGTCCCTGAACTCTGAATGAATAGGTGGGGAAGAGAAAGGAGGATATCAACCTCTAATTTTTGTGAAGGCCTCTGATTCTGCTTAAAAAAAAAGCTCTAAGTACTGTGGTGTCACAAGGTATGTTTCTCCTGACACTGCAATTTTACCGATTGAAGCGTTTGACCATGGTATGTCTCCCTGAAAAGTTCTACAACAGCTAACAAGATTCTTATACCATTCATGGACAGCTCCTTTTTCTTGCTATGTTAAGAAATATCAACTACATTGATGGGTGTGCAGGCATCATTTCACCGGTCATTATGAAGACATCTGTGGAACAATATCAAGGTCAAAACAGGTGTCTCAAAAAGAGGTCAGCAAGGTAAGTCTTATATGTATCATTTGGCAAGTGCCTGCATTTTTGCAATTTCCAAACACACTTCTGCAACTGGATGAAGCCAGATTCAATCCATGGCATGCTCTGTTAGAACCCACCACTGTATATGAACATTTTGGTAGTGTTCTTGCCTCTGAGCAAATTAGTACCTCTATTTTGTAGTGCCAGACAGCCTCAATGTGCTTGGACTGTGCTTTCTGTAGTTGGAGCTTGCCTCATCCTGCTGCAACCAAGTAACATGCAAATATTGTCTTGATGTCTAACAAGACTTTGCCCTGCACTGAAGCATGTGTACACTGGAATTTGGATGCCACATTTCATGTCTGGTGAACAATGTACCTCAGTAAGTTCACTAATTAAGTCCCCTCATGCACATCCTATAACAGCAAAGGTCTAAAGATAGAAATTCACCCCAACTTGTCAATTCAAAAATGTGCACATTATGTGTTGCTTCACACATCGCAGCTCATGTAACATATTCTACAACAAGACAGAGTGCACCAAACCTACTAAAAGTTCTCAAAGAGCCTGAAACCTAATGGAACCATGGGGCCTTGCAGGAGCTTATTAGAATGAAGAGCAGACAGCTCGAGTGCATGATTCAGCAGCTTTCGAATACTGGAGCATCATCAACAACTTTCCAGTTAATTTATATCCTCTCGACAGCCCTGTTGTTGTGAATGCTGCAACATTTTAGTTTGTCAACTTTATGTAACCTCATCCTTGGACTGGGATTTGTGAAAGCAGATCACTCAATACAAGGATCAACTCAAAGCCACGGAGAACTTCACCGAGGAATATATCCTGCTTGTTCAGAGGTTAGTGGACATGACAATAAGGTTTTCCTCCCACTGAGGCTACATGCAATCCATTCTCTTAGATTCATGTTGCAATTTTTTCCTTGAGAGAGATGGCTTTGGGATTTTTAATGACAGAAGGAGCCCTGGATTTGCATGTGGTTGGTCAAAATATCATGGAGTCACAAGGTTTTGAATTCCTCCCACTTTTGAGCTTACAGTAGCACACATTTTGTAGTACCCCAAGACTTTTATCAATTCATGAGTTTGGAATGGTAAGAAAACTATCTTAAGAAGTTTTGTTAGATGCTCCAGGCATCACCAGGACAGGCAGTGGGTGGCACAGATTGGTTGGGAACCTGGAGCGAAGTATCACTATCTTGGCATTTCTGGTGCATCATCCTACCCTGATCTCTGACTAGTTTATACAACACTTTGTTCGATGAAATTGACTGACTTTCTCTAAGTGTGGTACTTCGCATTCTGATGTACAGATCACAAGTGCTCCTGCCACCATCTTCTGAACTCAAAGGCATGATCACAAAAGCTTATGAAGCTCTTGAGGGAAGAGTTATCAGGGGTACAACAACAAACCTCAGCAAGGAGACAGTCTGAATTGTATCCTGCAATGCAAGATTTTTCCTCCTCACAAGATGTCAATCCGCATGGGAAAGCATTAAACCCCAACATTCCCAAGTTTTTTGAGTTTGTTACATGTCACAGGTTATGAAATCTCTGAGAGCCAACTCAGGTCTTCTTTGAGTAGACTCTCCATTACCATTTGGACTTTTGGACTAGATTGTGGTCTTCTGTTTTGAGCTTTGAGATATACTGTACAACAAGAGGTTCACCTCCAGTGTTCCTCAGTCATCAAAATGAGCAGCTCTGAAGGAAATGCGCTTTGTTTTTCTTCAGCTTTTTTGATGACAGACTACTGGAAGGAATTTCTATCTGCAAAAATTATGGATCAAGATAACTGGCAGTTTGCTATGTCATGTGTTTGTATCATTCACAGAGGAAGATTGCCCTCCTACTATCGAGCTTCGAATTCCAAAACATTATTCCAAGTTCTGCGTATCTGCTCCATTGCTCGGAAGATGAGAGCCTGTCGTCGCCAAATCTTCTTCTTCCTCGTCCCTCCGTCCCTCCGTCCCGTCCTCTAACCCTAGTTCAGCCATCTCGTTCATTCGTCCATTTCGCCCAAAGGAGATTTTAAACCCCACGTGTTCGACATTTTGACCCCTGCCAAAACTCAACCGACTCGGTAACTTTTGAGTAGAGGCCCAAATACCGTAGGTTCTTAGCTCCCCTTTTTTTAAACTCTTCGGGGGAGGGCGGGGATCGTAAGTGCCAGGGTCTGTTTTTCAAATTCATCAAAAGTACGTCCGCTGGCGAGGATCCCCAGCATTAATTCGCATTAAGTGGCGAGTCTCGTAGGTGAGCGGCAGCATGTTAGCAACAGTGCCTGGGTCTAAATCAGTGTTTTCTTTTGTGGCTAATTTTCACAACATGGTGACTATAAAAATGCCTGGCAAATGGCCTTTAGGATTTTGATCCACAGGATCTGAAAAAATCATCATAATGCAATGACATGGACGGGCAAAATATGCCAATGAACAATCTCGACCATGCGCCCCTCACACTAACCAACCCCTTTCGTTGGATGCCAGAAATATGGTTTGCCATTGGTTTTTATCATCACTTTGCTTTTCTAAATGTAACTTGCATCATCAATACGGATGAAAGTTTAGTAGCAAGGTTTGCTATCAATATAAAATTTTAAGAGTTTAGTATTGTAATAAGATGAGATCTTACTTTGGTGCCTTCATAGATTTAGTTTTGAATGCCAATTGCAATGGTGAAAAATGCAATGAAAAAGCATTGCAAGGGGAAAACTCTCTCATTTTAAAGTGCAAGCTTCCAAAGTTCATGAATGTTTTTTTTCTGCAAATCTTCACATTCTTACCTTAATTGTCTCATTTAGTGATGTTGTATTCAAGATTAGATCTTTGCTATTCATGGTTTTTCCAATATTTGGAATGGCGCAATAACATATTAACATATTTTGTTTTTGAAAGTACACATAAACTTGGATTTCTTTTTAATTATAATCAACAATTACACAATATTTTTATATGTTCTTGAATGTGAACACATCAAAGATTAGAATGTTGCAAGTTGCAACAATATGAAGTTCTGAAATGCAACTTGACATCACATTCATTATCTAGGTTTCTTACCAATTTAAATGCTCATTGATTTTTCTTGCTTACATATCTTCTTTTTTTTCTAAATCTAATTCCACCTATATATGAATTCTAAATGTTGTGAATGTTTTGTGTGTTTTCTAAAACCTGAATCTTTTGAATGTTATATGAATCATTTGTGTTGTGCAACCTAAGTCTTGTATGAAGCATTGTTTCCAAACCTAAATGTTTGTGGTTATTGTGCACACTTGAATTGTTTTAGGTTTTGACGTTCAATTATGATGCCCCTTTAGGTTCCAATGAACTTTAAGTTCTATTTTTAAAAAAATTTATAACCACCAATCCTTTTCATAACAATGCAAACCTTAATTTCCTAAATGTAACAAAACCTACTTTGTCACCCAATGTGATCTTGGGTCTTGTTACATTTGTTTATATGGGTAGTGCATTTTGAAAGGGAAAAAAGTTTGTAAAGAAATTGTGACATGTATTTTTAGAGATCTTACCAAACCCACAATCCATGAACTAAAGAACAAAAAACTCAAACAGTTAAAGTAGAAAATAAATTGGGTTTACTAAGATAATTGGGCTATAAGGTTTATTTGGTTTGAGCCTATTTGTGGGGGGAATGACAAGATGAAAATAGCGAGGTGCAAGGTTTGCTCCAAAATTGAGGCTAAATATAAATTGCTAGTTCCAAGGCTTGACTCTTTCATCAAACATTCAAATTTAAGGAAGTGTGATATTGCCAAACTTGGAGTGATTGTTGGTATGTATTATGTGAAGCCTCATTATGTACATGTGAAGAATGACATAGTTTACTAAAGATATGATAAAAGAAATAGTCAACTTTTTAATATCCCCATTGTTCAAAAACATACATTCTTGTTGTTTTTCCCTCATTTTCTTTTATTCTCATGCTCTTATGTACGTGTTTTTTTTAATGGAAAATTAGGAGCCATTCCCCTTTCTAGTGTTCCTCTTTTTTTGGTTTATTAAAATTTTGATTATTATCCTTAAATGTGTGGCTTATTTTCTTTTGATTGAAAATTTATGTTAGTCCTCCTTTTGTAGGTAGAAACTAGAAACTTAAGTTGCTGAAGTTCAATTGCACAAATATTCCTTCAAACAAAAAACATAAACCAATGATGTAGATTTGGTAAAATGGTTTAAGTGTTTTGTTGTTGTGCACAATTATAAAACAAAACAAGCATATATCAACAACTCTTCATATTCAATAGTCACAAAACCTTTCATATTAAAACATTTTTTTTACACAATATTACATTGCTCCAAGATCTAATCAAACTCAAATATTGAAAAAAGATTTAACCACTTGAACATACAACACTTCAAAATTTGTCACCAGCAAGTTATGAAACAGACACAAATTATGATGGCCACATTTAAAGAAATTTTTTTTCTATGTAACCAATTGGATCCACTTGCCCTCCCCCGAAAAAAAAAAAAACCCCACCTTGGCATACAACCGCTCACAATCTATAGCTTACCAACCAACTTACCTCAAAATTGGAACCACCTATGGGCATCCCATTTTCCAATATGCCTCAAGATTTTGTGCTTTGTAAGCATCCAATTACACTAAGAAAAATCTCAAAGTTTCTCATATCTAGGGATGGGATACCTACAATGTTTAGAAGTAAGCATTGGGTAAACTATAGCACCTACCCTTGTATGATGGTCAAAAATTTAAACCCGAAAGTTTTTGCATCTAACCATGGTAAGTTAGATTTCCCATCCCAAGGCTAAATCTGGGCCTCTGAGTCCAAATTTAACTTTCCCTGGGTTAAATATGGCCAACTATAAGGTCTCACTCAAGAAGGTGAAGGTACCAGTGTAGTAGGTGCTGGTTCACCTTGGCCAACAAGCAGCCCAAGATAAAATTGAGGTTTTTAATTTCTACATTTTTGACAGTGTTGGGCGGGTATCAGAAAAGAGATTGAGAACCAATCAGGATTTCAAAGTCGATTCTCACCTTGAATATTTCAGGGTATCACCAAGGGTGATACTATTTTGAAACCTGTCTCTCAGTTCTCTGTGAGCTAAGAAGAACTGCTCATTTAAAACCTTGACTTTTTAAAAAATAATTGATATTCTATCCGAGTATTATGGAACTCTAAAAAATGACAAGGTCGGAGTTTTAATTAGGGAGAAGTAGGTTTAAGGTTGTAGGTAGAGTTTAAAAGAAAAAAGAAAATGTTTACCGGAGGAGATACCACAAAGCAGTTGTGGCGGCTTCCTCAAAATGTTTTTTTGTTATTCTTCTTATCTTTTTTGTAATTAAAAACTTTAAAAATTAGACAATCCAGTGTTCGATAAAATAGAGCTTGAGATAACACTATGTGAGAATCTTATTTTTTTTGTAATTTGAATTTTTGAAAAATAAAATATTCAGTGTTTGATTAAAAAAAAGGAGCTTTTGATAACCACTATGTGAGAATCGCCTTTCAAAATTGACTGGTATGAAATATCTAAAACCTGGAACTTTGAAACTGTGTGAAATTATTATATTTTGCAATTTTTTGAAACCCTGTAATCAAATAGTTTTCGCAGTCTGAGAAAATACTGTAGGGGAAAAAAGTAAAATAGACAGTTTCCACAATTTGAGATAATTCAGTATGGCAAACAAAATAAATTAAGATAAAAAACCGGAATACATATACACGGAGTCTACGCCGTCCCAGGGGCTCGAACCCTGGACCACAAGGTTAAGAGCCTTGCGCTCTACCAACTGAGCTAGGACGGCCATCACTAATATGCTTCCTGATGCAAGCATCGTCGCACAAATCTTATTTATATCGTTTGGTCGTAATCGAGTTAAGGCTGACATCTGACACTTCCGGACGGAAAATGGTTATTTTTGGGTGGTTTTCATCTACAGAAATTCACGGTGCTCAAATCTTGAAGCCAGAGTGTTCATGTGATCAATGGTAACATTGATGCAGTTTATAATTGTCTCTGATGCACCAGAGATTCAGGAATGGTTTTTCTTTTAACACCCATGTCCTGAGGAAGTCTAAGTGGTGAAAGGCTCATCAGCTACTAGACATCAAACCTTCTTTTTCCTAGGGGCGGTGGGGAGAGGATATCAAACCTTTTGAATGGCAAAAAAAATTTAGACATGCCACTATTCGATTTCAACTAGACTGGTCCCAGTGAACCAACACTCTCCAATGACCATGCCTAATGAAAGGCAGAATACAAAATGACCAAAGCCCCAAAGACGCCAGGAGACTCGCAAGGGGCAAAGAAAGAGCACCAGAGGACTGGCAGAAGCTTAACTACAGGTGAAATGGCCAGAGAAGGGGAGACACCAGGAGACCCAAAGAGGGCAATGAACAGGTGCCGGAGGACTCAGTGGAAGCTTACCAAAGGTGAATTCCACAACACCCATGGGACTAGAAGGAGGGGGTTCTTTGAAAACATCAGGAAATCAAAGCACGCAGTGCCTCTTTTGAGAGGGATGCTTGATGGAAAGGGAAAGGTGTTTCCAACTTGTTGAGCAATAGGCACAATAGTATTGTGTGGTGTCCATGTGGATGAAAGTCCAATTATACGTAGTACATAGCTACAAAGTGAAATGTGAAGAAGGTTAAGTGACTTAACACTTGACAATTTTAATACTGGTTGCTACCAATACAGAATTTGCAATGATCATATGTTTCTATTCCTTGTTTTGGTGCAGAAAAATTCAATCTTTTAGACACAAGTTAAGCCATAGGATTTAACCAATGTAATTAACTTGGATTTTGTCAATAAAAATTTGACAATTCTTTGAATAATCTCATACCAACAACAAAGGCATTGAAAGCATTTTGTTATCTTGGTTGTATTGATAAAGATAAAGCACACCTTATTTTGATACAAAATGCTTTTTGATTTGAGAAGTCAGGAAAAGGGTGGTAAGAGGTGACATGAGAGATGCTGAGTGTTGGGTGCAAGTTGAGCCAAATCAACTATTTTTGTACTGGGGAAAGGTTTTCTTTCTTCAGACACTTTCCTGCGGTATAACAGATTTTTTTTTTTGTTCTTCAACCTAATATTGTTACTTCTATTAATAAGATGGGTTTCCTCCCAAGTGCCCCCCTTTTAATGGTAAAATGGGATCACTATTCTCAATGTTCGGCATAATAGGGTTGCCTGTCGGTGTGAAGTATGTTGAGCATTCTTAGTGTATCTTGAGAGGGTTCTTGCACATTACTTGTGCACTTTGTTCTCATTTAACTTTTGTGGTATTTTAGGGTTCATAAGTAGCCTAATCTTTTTTTTCTCTCTTTTGATTTGTTTTACAGCATGTGAGAACTCTGTCAGTTCTTTGGGGTGCTAACACTTCCATGTGTAGTCTAGGGTTAGTTTCCACATTGACAAAACGAATAATTGTTTTAATAAATTAATTTTTGTTCTAATTTTTAAATTGTTAAATTTTCCATGCTCTACTATGGTATTGTCATATGAGTAATGAAATTATTAGAGTGTAGCCTATGATAATTATGATGATTTGCAACTTGTCAAATCCATATTTTCACAAAAAATTGTTTCACTATTTTTTGGGTAAGGTATTGTCATTTGTACATGTACACTCAAAAAAGAGAAATTAAAAGAAAATGGTAACTCAACAAAAACATCACAGATCTCCTGCCACATAATCTCTCTAAACATAACACGGGAAATAATTCCATGATTTTTATGTAATACAGCCTTGTTCACATTCATGCTAGAATGCTGTGGCATACATTTTTCACTACAAGATTAGTGATGTAGACAAGCTCCTGGTTGATGTTAGAGTAGATCTAAAGACCAGAAGCACTGGAGACTTGCACTTACAATTTACACTGCCTTCCAGACTAAATTAAGTAAATATGTTTTGAGTATGGGAGAAGGATCTGTGTAGAACCCTTCCAGATTTGAGGTTCCTCAGGCCAGTAAGCTGAATGTCGGGGTCAAAAATCTGAAAGGGTCTATGCATAGACCCTTCTCCGCTGTAAAGAAATGTGAGTTTTTCTTTTTTGATTTCTGGTTTTTGTTGGCCTTGCCTACCAAAGGACAGATTTCGTGTTTAGATTCATTATAGAGTATGATAGCTTAAGGGATTTTGGCCCCTAAGTAATAGGTCTATTTTTATATGAGGATTTTTGAAAGATGTTATTTTGGCTTGTGTTGAAACTTGAGATTATAGAGTTATAATATTTTGAAGGATTTTTGGTTTCTTTTAGAGGAATTTTTGAAGATTATATTTTTGCATGGTGAAATATTTGAGTTTCCATATTTCTTCTTTTGCCTTAGGATACTTTTTCATGTAAATGGCAAGGCCACACACAGTTTGACACACCCCTTGTTTCTCAAAGAAATGAAAACAAAACACTGGCAGAAAGAGGAAAATAAGGAAAAGAACCTTCCAAAATTCAGAAGTTACCTTTCCCGCCTGGCAGGAGAACTTAAACAAGTTGTAATTTCCTGTGCAATCTTTTTACTCATAATCATCCAAGAAGTACTTTAAAACAAACTTTTGAACAAAAGTGCCGTTCTTTGCACCAAGTGAGGGGACCAAGGCCTAACAAAGTGATAAATATTTGAGATAGCCTCTTGAGAAAAGAAAACCAAACCTAATAGGTTTGATCAAGGTTTATTTTCTGGCAAATTCCTCAAGTGGGTCCACTGATAAGGATCCTTAGCATTAATTAGCATCCCCCCAGGGTAGTATGGAGGTCAGGGTGTAACCGAACATGGGGTGACCGAACAATGGAGCTATGCTGATTCTGATCCTGATTTTTGCACCATCACTAGGTTGGCTGCGCATTACATCTCATTACTGCAACAATGCATGGCGGCTGCTCTGGTTTGGTCATGGAAGCTCACCACACTTGAGGAAGACGGCACAGAATTATGGCAAAGGAGGTGCTGGCATTTATGGTTTGAGGCGGTTGGAATGCAGGACGGCGCGGGAGCTGGCAATTCAAAGAGGAGGAGGCTAAACGTTGAAGGGTAGATCTGGGAAGTTCGAAGTGGAGCTGGAAAGGAGGTCTGGGTCCTGAGAGTTTTGGCGGAGGCAGATCGTGCTAGTCAATTCAGAAAATGTATAGTCGATGAGTAGATCTGTTTGCTTGCAAGAACAAAGATTAACAGAGAAGAAGTAGGAGATTTTTGGAGAATGCAGAGGAGTTTAAAAGATTGCTAGTTGCTGATTTCTTCCGTTGCGTTAGTAACTAGGGGATGGCTAGCTCCTGAATCTAGTAAGAGTCAGGTCGAAAGTAAGGATCGGTGCTGTAGACCGGTGAAGTTTGGAAAGTGTATAGATAGACAACTCGAATGGTCTATTTTTGGAGCTCAATCGTTGATTGAGTTGTTGTTAGACTACTAATGAACGTACTGGAAAAGTGGAAGCTTGTGCTGTTGAGGATCTTTGTGAAATCTGAACTATTAGCTTTGGTCCTTGAGGTTCTGTGTAGGAGCCGTATCTGCAGAGGTTCGGGCGAGATTATTTTGCTCCAGTAATGAATCTCTCATTTGGATTTAGACCAGCGATGTTGCTATGCTGTTTCTTTGATATGCGATTGCCCATGTTCACTCTGTCAGAGTGAGTACAACAGAAGGGTCCGGTTGTTGTTTGGTCCTTCTCCTTTCTGGTATCAGAGCTAGTTCAATAGTTTCGGTAGAACCTGTAGAAAGTTAGATAGGATGTATCATGTCTTCGTCTGAAGCAAATGAGGTAGGGGAAGAGGATCTAACTCAAGACATTCTTGAACAACGAATTGTTAGTTGGTTTGACTATTATACTACTCAAGGTGGGCCACATAAAGGAGCTATGATCCTACGTTTCCTAGGTTTTGGGGTAATAACGCTTGTAGGCATAGATCCAGAAGTTGCCCGAGTAAGAGACATAGCTGTAAAGGTTGCTCACAGTGGATTTCACTCACGAGCTGAAGTTTGGTTAAGGGCAAGGAATGGAGCAGACGGATGGGTATCCATCTCACAGATACGGACACAATACTACTACGTCTCATACCTTGCGTAGAGTAACTCCCATTTTCGCAGAAAGGCAACGTAGTGTGCCAAGGTTGGGAGACCTTTGGATTCCCAAGTCTCTTGTATCACCGAACCATTTTCCTAGATTCTACATTCCTAGTGTGGAGGATCTGTTCCAGGTTGGAGATCGTATTGTCCGTGTGGAACATTCCGGATCGAGGTCTCGTCTCATAAGCTGGCGAGTGTGGCACGATTCAGAATCAAAGTGGCAATTCCAGCAAGAATCCACAGATGAGCAATGTTTCTCTATTTTTCCATCGAATTTTGAACCTTTGATACCAGTAGCTGAGGGCGCTCAGTCTAAGTTTGATGGATGACTCGGACAACACCTGTTTTTTTTCAAGAATTAAAATTGAACTGCAGAAGTTGAAAAGCTGATCAATTTTGTTTTTGTGATTTGAGGGACTGTGTGTGGTGAGGAATATTGCATTTTGTTTTTATTGTTGCTGAATTCCTGTAAGATGACAAGTCCTCAGGGAATGGATGAGTTGTTCTGGGAACGGGACCATGAAGATGTGAATGATTGGGCGGAGTGGCTCACAATGGCTGTCGAGGTGCGAGACCTGAATGCGGATAAGTTGTTCAAGATCGCCAAATTGAATTTGCGGGGTCGAGCCAAAGAATGGTTCAAGAAGCTGCAGCCGGTGCCAGCCGACTGGGCTGAATTGAGGGTCCTGATCGTGCAAAAATATGGGCGTGTTGATGATGATGACATCCGGATGAAGCTAGATGCCATCAAGCAAGAGCCAAAGGAGAGAGTTCAGAAGTACTTTGAACGTCTCAACAAGTTGTTTCAAAAAGGGAAGATACCCGATGCTGAGCAAAGGAGAAGATTTCTGGCTAAGCTGAGGCTTGAGATTCGGAAGTTATGCGTAGTAAGAACATTTGCTGATGTTGAGGAGTTGGTGGGTGCTGCTACCGAGCTCGAGAGAGTACTAGGAGAATTGGGAGAGACTCCATTCGAGCCCTTGAAGGAGGAACGGGAAGAAGGGGTCGAAGAGACAATGATGGAGAAGCAGGTGACTACTTTGAATAACACGCTGGTGAACTTTTTCAAGAGGAATGTGCCGAACTCTATCGCATCATCCTCTTCCACAATGTCCAGCGGGTGCCAACTCTGCAAGGGAGGAGATCACATAGCCACAGCATGTTCGAGGCTAAATGAAGCACGGCCGAAATGTGCCAAGTGCAATATGCCGCATAGGACGAAAAATTGTGGGATCAAGTGCTTTTTCTGTGCAGGATTGGGACACTCAGAAGACCGATGCTGGAAGAAACCCAAAGATGGGAAATCACATTCTGGAACAGTGAACTTCTTGGAGGTGTTACTCAATGATGAAGCGGCAACTCTACAACAACTCAACAAATTGTGTGGGAGTGAGAACCTTTTCTCTCACACTAGGGTACCCAGAAGGAGAGTACCTGTAGAAGTTGCAGCGGGGGGGGCTGATCCGACCCCTCAAATTGTGGGAGATGGGTTTGGCGCCGACCAAGATGCTGTAGTCAGGTCCAAGATCCTCTCACATTTCATAAAAGGAAAAATCTTTCTCTCACCTATGGAAACCATCCTGATGATTCCAGGAGAACTGGAACATTTGGAAAGCTTAGTGAAGTTGGCTAGGAGAAGGAGGGATTCGGAAGCAAATGAGAATCACGTGTCGATGGTGTCTGCAATTCCCACACTGAGGAAGATCTGCATTAACAAGACCCATCGAAGCAAGACTCTACATCTTCTTGTGGAGATCAACAATTATATTGTTGAAGGATTGGTGGATACAGGAGCCTCCATGTCCGTTATGGCAGCTGTTGTCGTAAGGGAACTAGGAATGATGCATCTGGTCACTGGATCAGAGACCTACAAGACTGCTTCGGGAGTCATCACGCAGGTTCTTGGCAGAATTGACGAAATACCAGTGAAGGTCGGGGGAGTCCAGTGCACCATGACGTTCATGGTGGTTGATACGGACAGCTATGATGTGTTACTTGGTCTAGATTTCCTCATAAAAATTGGGGCCATTGTGGATGTGGAACGAGGTTTAATCCAGGTGAGGCATGGACCAGGTGCCAACGTGGAAGTATTACCTTTGACAATGGTGAATCTGTTGCAGAGGATCAATTCGGAGACTCTGATGCGGGAGTCTACGACTATCTAGCAGAGCACATCCACCAGTGACAATCCTGACTGGGAGACAGATCAGGATCGCGCAATTGTGATCAAGGATGATGCTGCGACCACCTCAGATTTTGATACAGGTACTGATGGTAGTGAGCATGGTGAGTCGGTGTCCAATCCATTGAAGCAAATTGATCATGAGAATGAATTTGGAAATAATGAATTGGAGAAGCTAGTGACATCAGAGGGGCCGCCAGAGATTCTGTAACTGATATTACAGGAGCAAGCTGATGGCTTCATGAATGAAGAAGTCACGGATGTAGATGATTACATAGATTGGTTGAGATGGGTGGCTGATGCAGAGCAAAACAGACGAACCATGTGTGAAAGCACACCTGATGCTGCTGTGACACTTATGCTACAGCAACCCGGCCTAAGGGACACTTCATCAATTCCGACGCTGTTGCAAGCTGTCCAGATGAAGGATGGCGACTTTAGTTGCAGTACCACTGAGCTATTGAGGTCATCCAGCCATGACGAAATGGGCACTCGATGGAGGGAGATCTGTCAGCGAATTAGGATAGATAGCAGTTTGGATGGGGGAGGACAGCAACAACTCTGGAAGATTCTGGAACGATACCAAGATGTTTTTGCTTGGAACAACGGTGAGTTGGGTTGTTGTACCGTTGGGGAACATTTTGTGGATACGCAAGGGTTGCCGCCTTGCAGAGCATCTCCTGGTAGACTGTCCTATTGGGAAGAGGTCGAAGTAAAGAGGCAAATCGACGTTTTGGTAGAATTGGGCAAGATGAGGCCCAACAGTTCCGAATATGCCTGTCGAGTTACTTTACCAATAAAGAAGGATGGGAGCAGGCATTTCTGTGGGGACTACCGACCACTTAACGCACAAACACGACGTGACTCATTTCCGATGCCACTCATGGAAGATGTGATTGATCAGCTGGGGAGCTCAGCATGGTTTACTGCTCTAGATTTACAGTCTGGCTTCTGGCATATTCAAATGGCTACAGAAGATGTGAAGAAGACTGCTTTGATCACCAAGACCGGATTGTATGATAGGACGGTCATGCCATTTGGTCTGAAGAATGCGACAAACATGTTCACCAGAATTATGTCAGAAGTCTTTAAGGATGTGGGCAGCAAATTCGTGAAGGTGTTCGTGGATGACCTCAACGTCCACAGCGGAAATTGGGTAGAGCATCTTCAGCATCCGGATATGGTTCTGTGCAAACTCAGGGAAGTGAATCTCAAACTAAACCCGAACAAGTGTTGCTTTGCTGCAAAAAGTATTACATTCCTTGGCCATGTTGTTAGTGAGAGTGGCACCAGACCAGATCCTGGTAAGATTGAGGCAGTTCTACATTTTCCCCAACCGAGGACGATCACTAACGTCAGATCGTTCTTAAGGTTGACAGGGTATTACCGGAAGTACATCAGAAGTTATGCGCGACTGGCAACTCCACTATTCGAGCTGACCAGAAAGGATGTTGATTTTGTGTGGGATATGGGCTGTCAGCAGGCATTCCAAGCATTAAGGACAGCGCCGGTTGAGGCGCCCATCCTCATACGACCTGATTTCAAGAGATCGTTATGTCTAGATGTTGATTGGTCACCCAAGGGGGTCGGAGCCATTTTATCCTAGAGAGGAGGCAAATTGGAGAAGGTGGTAGCCTATGCCAACAAGAGTTTGACGGAGGCACAAAAGAAATTCCATCCCATGGAGGGAGAGTGCTATGCACTCATATGGGGCATCATGCACTTTAGGCAGTACTTGTATAGGAATCACTTTGTTTTGCGCACTGATCACAAACCACTAGAGTGGTTGGCAACTATGTCTAACGCACATGGCAGGCGAGGCAGATGGATTGACATGTTACAAGACTTTAGCTTTAAGATTGTGCACCGACCAAGCCTCAGACACACTAACGTTGATGCCTTGCGTAGAAATCCAGTTGGACCAGCCATGGAGGATGATATTTTTGTGAGGAAATCCAAGACATTGGGAATGCGCAGACTGACACACACCTGGAAGAAGGGAAGCTCCTCTTTGTTCATACTGGCACAGAAATGGAATGGCTCGGAATCAAAAGAAAGGACAGGGAGTCAATACAACATCATACCTGTTGTTTTGGGATCAACCACTCTATGCGCCTCAGTGACCACCATCTGTATGTGATTGACGTTGTATCTGAGGACGATCAGCCCCAGGAGCTCGTTTCGTGTGAGGCTGGACACAAAAAGGGGGATGAGACTGCGTAGAACAGTACTGCTAGGATGGTTCTACAGAGTAAAAGACTTCATTACTATGACAAGCAATAACAACTGGAGCTGGTCTTGGCAGCTCAGCGGCTATTAGAAGCGGGTGAACATGATTTTCAATCCGCAGATCTTGATGAGGAGGAGGAGTGTGGAGCAGACTCGAGGAGCAGTGACATATGGGAAGATGTCAGCTGCATGGAATTGTTGCAAGGAAGAGCGCTGCCTGCTACTGTTGATCCTCTGGAATCAAAAAGGGCAAGGAAGAGGATACTCAATTATCAGTGGCCAGGGCAGTCACTGTACTTCAAAGGGCTGTTGGTGCCAAGACCAGCGGATCGCATGGGACTAGTAGTCCAGATGCATGAGGACCTAGGGCACTTTGGAGAAGAACGGACTCTAGCTGAAGTGTGTAGAAGGTATTTTTGGCATAACCGAACTAAGGATGTCAAAGCAGTAGTGAGGGTGTGCCAACAGTGTCAGATGGTGAAGAGGATGGGGAATGTACGCTCTGAAGATGAAGAGTTGAAGAGCATACCTGTTTGTGACCTGTTTTATAAAGTGGCTATGGATATTGCAGGGCCACTGCCTGAGACCAAAGTCAGGCAACAAATACATCCTAGTAGCTATTGACCACTATTCGAAATGGTGTGAGGCAAAAGCTGTAGCTGATCATGGAGCCAAAACAGCAGCCAAGTTTTTGGAGGATGATGTGATCTGCAGGTACGGGGTACCCAAATTTGTGTTGACCGACAATGGAGGAGTGTGGGCAGCAGAGTTTGACGCCATGTGCAAAGACTACGAGATTCATCATCAACACACTGCGCCTCAATGGCAGCAGTGCAATGGTATCGCTGAACGTCTGATCAAGACGATCAAACATGGCATAACGGTACTGTCTGCAGTGCCCGACAATGCCAATTGCTGGGATGAGCAACTGGCAAAGGTTATGTTTGGATACAGATGCGGAATTCAGTCCAGCACAAAGTTCTCTCCTTTCATGATTTTGACTGGGCGTACACCACACCTGAGGGCTGACAACTATTTACACTCATTGACTGTCGAAGTTGATGACACTGCTGATGTGGAGACTACTGCATAACAGTTCATGCAGAAGGTGAAGTTGATTACCAACATTCATGAGAGTGTTCTACTTAATGTAGGACAGGCACAGCAGAAACAAAAAAGGGCCTATGCTACCAGAAAAGGGAAACAAGCCTTTGAAGGTCTGGTTGCTACTGAAACGATGGTTAAAATGAAAAAACCCGAGAAGAAGAAGGCGTTGATTGCCAGCTGGGAAGGTCCATACCTGTTTGTTGCGCATACTGACGGGATTGGAAATCTTGACTTCGAAGAAGGGAGCCGGGTATGCATTGTTCAGGACGCTGATGGGAATCAGTGGGAAAGACCACGAAGGG
>Ga0209611_10007287_pt1 | contig 17783 bp, 11 predicted proteins | sample S1TSphgellanicum_3_FD_187693 | JGI IMG/M metagenome (GOLD analysis project Ga0209611, IMG submission 187693) | Host-associated microbial communities from peat moss isolated from Minnesota, USA - S1T2_Fc - Sphagnum magellanicum MG (SPAdes) (version 2) | ecosystem: Host-associated > Plants > Peat...
CTCATCGAACGCCATCACCACGATGGCGGCTCCGTAGCGCATGGCCTTGCGTGCCTGGCTCAGAAAGGACTCCTCGCCTTCCTTGAGACTGATGGAATTGACGATCGGCTTGCCTTGCACGCACTTCAGCCCGGCCTCGATCACCGACCACTTGGAGGAATCGATCATCACCGGCACGCGTGCGATGTCCGGCTCGCCCGCGATCAGACTCAGGAACCGGACCATGGCCGCCTGCGAGTCGAGCATGCCCTCGTCCATGTTCACATCGATGATTTGCGCGCCGTTTGCCACCTGTTGGCGGGCAACGTCGACCGCGGCCGCATAGTCGCCGGCTTCGATGAGTTTGCGAAACTTGGCCGAGCCCGTGACATTGGTGCGCTCCCCGACATTCACGAACAGGCTCTTGGCATCGATCGTGAGGGGCTCCAAGCCGCTCAAGCGGCACGCCGGTGCGATGCGCGGTACGACCCGGGTCGGCAACCCGGCGAGAGCGGCGGATATGGCGCGAATGTGCGCGGGCGTCGTGCCACAACACCCGCCCGCCATATTGAGGAACCCGCTGGTCGCGAATTCGGCCAAGGTCCCGGCGGTATCCTCCGCGGTCTCGTCATATTCGCCGAACGCATTCGGCAAGCCCGCATTCGGATAGGCGCACACGAAGGTGTCCGCGATGCGCGCCAATTCTTGGATATACGGGCGCAGCTGCTTGCCGCCGAGCGCGCAATTGAGTCCGACCACGGCGGGCCGCGCGTGGCGAATCGAATTCCAGAACGCCTCGGTGGTCTGGCCCGACAAGGTCCGGCCCGATGCATCGGTGATCGTGCCGGAAACGATGATGGGCAGCTCCCTGCCCATCGCGTCCATGACCTCGCGCACGGCGAACAATGCCGCTTTCGCGTTCAAGGTATCGAACACGGTCTCGATCAAAATCGCATCGACGCCGCCCTCGATGAGCGCACTCGTCGCTTCGGAATAGCCTGCCACCAGTTCATCGAAAGTGATATTGCGAAATCCCGGATCGTTCACATCCGGGGAGAGCGATGCCGTGCGGCTGGTCGGCCCGAGCGCTCCGACGACGAAGCGCTGTCTGCCCGTGCTCAACGTCACCTCGTCGGCCACGCGGCGCGCGAGACGAGCCGCCTCGAGATTCAACTCACCAACCAACGACTGCAGGCCGTAATCGGCCTGCGACACCGGTGTGGAGTTGAATGTATTGGTGGAAACGACATCGGCGCCGGCGAGAAAATATTCACGATGAATGTCGGCGATGATCTGCGGTTGCGTGAGCGTGAGCAGATCGTTGTTGCCGCGCAGATCGCTCGGCCACTCCGCGAAACGCGCGCCGCGAAATTGCGCTTCCTCCAAGCGGTGCCGCTGGATCATGGTACCCATCGCACCGTCGAGGATCACCAGGCGCTCGCGCAGCAGCGCCAGGAGCGCCTCGCCGCGCACGGATGTCGGTGACGCCTTCAATTCACGCTACCCGGGCTTCGGCGACCTGCGGGCGCAGCCCCAAGGCATGGCAGATGGCGTAGGTGAGTTCGGCGCGATTCAGCGTGTAGAAATGGAACTCCTCGACGCCGTGCCGGCGCAACTGCTGCACCTGTTCGATGGCGACGTTCGCGGCGATCATGCGGCGGGTCTCCGGATCGTCGTCCAAGCCGTCGAAGCGCTGCCGCAGCCACGCCGGGACGGATGCGCCGCAGCGTTGGGCGAACCGGAGCAATTGCGGAAAGCGTGTGATCGGCAAAATGCCCGGCACGATGCCCGCGCGAATGCCGGCCGCGGCGCACCGATCGCGATAACGCAAAAATACATCGGTATCGAAGAAAAACTGCGTGATGGCCCGGCCCGCGCCGGCATCGACCTTGCGCTTCAAATTCTCCAAATCGGCCTCGACGCCGCCGGATTCCGGATGCCCTTCCGGGTACGCGGCCACCGACACGTCGAAATCGCCGACGGTGGCGAGTCCCGCCACGAGATCGGAGGCGTAGGCGAATCCGCCGGGGTGGGGAAGATAGCGTCCGTCCGCCGACACATTGGCCGCGGGCGCATCGCCGCGCAACGCCACCAAGTGCCGGACTCCCTGGCGCCAATACTCCTCGGCGATTCCGAGCACCTCCTCGCGAGACGCCCCCACGCAGGTCAAATGCGGCGCCACCACGAGATCCGTCTCGCGCAGGATGCGCAACACGCATTCATGCGTCCGGGTACGCGTCGAGCCGTCCGCACCGTAAGTCACCGACACGAAATTCGGCCGCAGCGGCGCCAGCCTCTGCACCGAGTCCCACAGCTGCTGGGCCATGGTCTCATCGCCGGGCGGAAAGAATTCGAAGGATACGGCCACTGGATTCGGCATTGGTCACTCTAGGCGCAAACTCTATGCGGGATCTCTCGAATCCCATCATGCAATCACCCTTGCAATGATTCAAACTCATTTTTCTCATATAACGCATGAAACTGGCTCATAGGTAGCGCACGCCACAGCCCGTGCCCCGCGACCCTCTTGACCCCCTTGACCCGCGTGACCGCCCCTTGCCCCGCGTGACCGCTCACTTAGGATCAGTCGGGTCCGCCCCGAGTACGCGCCCATCGGCACCGTGATGGATCACCAGCCGCGCCGCGCCGATCCAGCGACGCAACTCCTCGGGTGCGATCTGGTAGCGCGCGCTGATCTCCTCCAGAGTCACGCGGGGACGTTCCTTGCGGCGCTCGACCCCGCGAAACCGGAAGAAGTTGTAATACGCCCAGGTGAGCAGGCTGCCGCCGAGGATGGCCACGACGAACCCGTACAGCCCGAGTTGCTCGAGCAGTTCGATGTAGCCATGCTTCACCACCATCTCGCGGTACGCGATGTTCAAACCGAGCAGCCAACCGATGGCTGCCAGCACGGGCAACCACAGGTAAATCCATAGAGCCCAGAACAAGACCGTCACGGAACCGAACACCGCCCGCTGCTTCGCGGTCTGCCATTGGGGTTTGTCGATGATGAAGTCTTGCATGACGGCGTCAGGCCTTGATGTCGCGCGGCTTATTGATGCCGCGATCCGGGCTTACCCAGATGGCGCGCGCCGAGCGCTTGCGAGTTAGTACTTTGGGGACCGCCACTACCGTGGTCAGTGCGCTGATGCACCAAAATGCCAAGGGGTACCAGATCATCCAGAAGTACGTGCGGGCCAGCCGCTGGTCATAATGGCGGTCCAGGATCAGCGACAGCCCGATCTGCAGCAGACAAGTCGTCCCGATCACCACGCCCGCCCAACTCGGGATCGGCGACGCCAGATGAATGTACGGCGGCAAGGGAACGATCCATCCCAGCAGCCAGAGTGCGATCACCATGACGATCGAGTACGCCCAGCTGATGCTGAGCAGAAATTCCGTGAAGATTCCCCACATGCGCCGCGACCGCCAGCGGTTCATGTCGCGGGTGTACTTGAGAGCGACCTGCACGCCGCCCATTGCCCAGCGCAAACGCTGTCTCCACAACCCCGAGAAGGTCTCCGGCATCAGGATCCAGATGAGCGCATGCGGTTCATAGCGCACGTCCCAATGCCTGATCTCCATCTTCCAGGTCACGTCGATATCGTCCGTCAGCATGTCCGAGCTCCAGTATCCGACGTCATGCAATGCGGTCTTGCGAAAGGCGGCGACCACACCCGACACGGTGAACAGGCGTCCATAGGTGCGCTGCGCGCGCTTGATGAGCCCTACGATAGCCGAAAACTCGCCCACCTGGATCTTGCCCAATAGGGTCGAGCGGTTGCGGATCCGTGGGTTGCCGGTGACGGCCGCGACGCGCGGCGAGCGAAAGTGCCGCATCATCCAGCGCGCCGCATTGACGTCGAGCAACGAGTCGCCGTCGATGCATATCAGGAATTCGTGCCGCGCGACGAGTGCCCCCGTTTCCAAGGCGATCGCCTTACCCTGGTTTTGCGCCAGGTGAATGACGCGCAGCCGCCCATGCAGCCGCGCCTCGGCATCGAGAACCTCGCCCGTGTCGTCCGCGCTGCCGTCGTTGACGGCGATGATCTCGAAATCAGGATAGTTCATCTCGAGCAGCTGGCGCATGGTTTCGGCCGCGTGCGCGGATTCGTTGCGCATGGGAACGATCACGCTCACGGGCGGGGTGAAGTTCTCGCCGGGAGGCACCGCGAGCGATCCCGTCGTGCGCTCGAACCGAAAATAATAATTGAGGGCACCGATCATCCACACGTAAGCCATGAACAACGGATAGTAAAAGACGAAATCGAGCAGCAGCCCGGTGGCGTGATCTAGGAAATTAGCGACGCTGCTCATCAGTCGCCTCCCGGCAGAGATTGCAGCGAGAGAACGGGACGCAGCGCCTCCAAGGAAGGCCGGCCTTTGATGAAGTCGTCGGGGTAATAACCGATGCTGAGAACGCCGGCCCGCCTCAGGGCTTTGATTTGTTCGACCAGAGTGGCATCGCTGATGCGCTGATTGCTCTTCGACCAGTCGACACCCTGGAGTTCGAACACGGTCTTGGACATGGCGCCCGGATGCGCTCGTACGTTCGCGACCAGATGCTCGAGCCATGTCGTCGTATGGCTGCGCTGCGCTTCGAGATACGGCATCGCCATCAGTGCCACGTAGTCATAGGCGCGTAGCGCATCATCCAGCGATTGACCCATCCACGCCTCGGATCGCGGATCCATCACCACGCTGGCGAACAGGTTGCGCGCCGTCGCGAGATCGTCGTGATCGGCTTTCACCAGCCGGACGAGCTCGAGTGAAAATTCCGTGAGGTATTCGGTCTTCTTGCGCATCCACGTCGCGCTCAAGTTTTTATCGGCGCGAATCGCCGCCACGTCGGCGGGCAAACCCCACTCCCGGTAGGTGTCGAGCGCGGCCGGACCGGCATCCTCGAAATCATTCAAGGTCGCATCGTCGGAGAACAGCAGTCCCTGGAACGAGGTGCCCTGGCTGAGATCCTGAAAAATATCGCGCACCGCCTCTCGCACCCGCGGATCGAAGGGGGAGAGCCGTTTGACGTTGCCGGCGCGGCTGGCATCCAGCGCCGTCACCCAGTGGTCGTGAGCCGGATCGGAGGCGGGCAACGCATAGGCGAGGAGCGGCAGCCACGCGTACACAGCGACCCCGGTGCGGGTGCGGAGCTGCCAGGCAACCCGGTTGAGCAGGTCGGCGCGCATCGGCATCCGTCGATTGGGGAAGTACAACGCGTCGGCCGTGCCGGTGCCGCGCGAATCCGCGTATGCCTGCAGATAGACCGTGTTCACGCCCATGGCCTTGACGCGGTCGAGCAGCGCCGAGAGGTTGGCTTCCTGTTGATGCGGATCGGCGTCGTAGACGAAATCCAGATCGACCTGCATGACCCGCACGGGTTTGGACCTCAAGGGCTCCTCCAGGCGGTCGGCAAAATCGGCCGGCGTGAAATCGTGCGTGACGAGAATGCGCCGCATGCGGTTGAGTGGCACGTCCGGCGTATTCAGGTCGAGCTGTAGCGTCAGCCCGTAGGGCATGCCGAGATCGCGCGCGATCTCGTCGGTCTTCTGATTGTGAGCGCCGTACGGCCACACCACGATGCGCGGCCGACTCCCCGTCAGTTGCTGGATGGCCGCGCTGTTGCGCAGCAAATCCTCGCGCACGCGGGCCGCATAGGCATTGCCGCTCTCGTACTGGCCCGTGGCCCCATCGAACTGCCGTACGGTCGCGGCGGGCTCGAGGTTCTGCTGAGGGTTTGCGACGATGCCGCGGTGCAATCCGTAGGTGTGCGAGGCGAATTCGATCAAGCCCGAACCCGCCATCTCGCGAATCTGCGCGGCGCTCAAGAAATCGCTCCGCGGCAGATCGGTATCGCCGTAGCGCACGGTCGCGTCGGGGGTAGGTGTCTCGACGAGCCATGATCCGACGAGGCCGACGACCGCCGGATAATGAAATGCCTTGAGCAATGGGTAGGCGCGCGTATAGGCGCTTTCCAGGCCATCATCGAAGCTCAAGAGCACGGCACGCGGCGGCAACGGCCGGTGATCGCGGCGCGAGGCGATTACCTCATCGAGGCTCACCACATGGTAGTCATGCTCGCGCAGCCAAGCGAAATCCACGGTGAGATCCCGCGTGGTGACCGTGTAGAAATCGGGCCGCGACGCGAGTTCGTCCTGCACATCGTGAAAGCAGATGACCGCGAAGCTATCGGCGGGCCATTCGACCACGGCACTGGCCGGCGGCGGAACCGCGGGCATCGAGGCGGGTCCGGCGCATGCGGCAAACACGAGGACCGCACCGACCGGCGCCAGCAACGCGCGAATGCGGCGCATCAGAAGCGCCCCTCGACGTTGAAAGTGAGCACATCGAGGGTTTCGCGCCGCCCGTCGTAGGGTCGAATCCCCGTTCCCACTCCCCCCTTCAACGCGACCCGGCGGTTGACCTCGTAAATCGCCTGATAGCGCAATAACGCGATCGCTCCCTGGCCAAAACCGGCTTGCGAATAATCGCCTACACCCACGTCCACTTCGTGGGTCAGCGACGAATCGTAGTGGCGGAATTGCAGCCATTGATTTTGCAGCGTGACGGCCGCGGACAGGTCGTGCTTCGGATTGAAGTAATTGGTGGCATCGAGCGTATTGTGCGAGGTATCGAGGTCCAATCGCGTATCGAGCTTGTAGATCGGGCCGGTGATCCAGCGTTCGCGCCAGTCGGCGAGCAGTTCGAAGCGAGAATTGCCGTCGCTGAACCGTTCGTGGCTCGCTTGAGCGCCAAAATCTAGCGACTCGCTGACGCGATAGTCGGCGTTGAGTGCGAAGCGGTCGGCATGCACGCCGACGACCACCGCGGCGATCGGGATGTCGAGCGTGCGCAGTGCATAGGCAAATCCGAGCGACCAATGGTCGTCGGGCGTGGCCTGTGCGGTGATTTGCGGGTAGGGACCGCGATCGTCGATCGCCAGCAACTCGCCGGTCGCGAGCCAGGTGCTCGTGTGATATTCGATGCCGGCGCCCTCGGCGTGACGCAAGGTCGTCCCCTGCACCGGCGTCCCCTCGGTCTGATCCAGGTGAACATACGCGCGATAGTCCCAGTCCAGGGGCGGCGAGTACACATACTCGCCGATTTCGGAATCGACGACGCCGGGGCGGCCGCCGTAGCTCCTGCCAAGCTGGCCGTCGATGCTCACCTCGGCCATCTCGTGGGTGTTCCAGTCGCTCTCGGAGCGCAGCAGCGCGGCATTGTCGGGCGGCAGGACATCTTTCATTCGCGACAGCGTGGCGCTTGCCGCATGCCAATCGGCCATGCTCAGCTGATCGGAAAAGAGCTGCGACAACGGCGCGGCCGACGGCGATTCCCACAGCAGCAGGTTCGCATCCGCGGCGGCGCGGCGCGGCCAACCGCGCAGTTCATAGGTCTCCGCGAGCGCGAGACGGGCATCCGGATTGGCCGGTACGAGACGGAGCAGCGCCTGCAGACGCCGTTCGCCGTCGGCCAACCTGTCGGTGTAGCTGCGCGCGAGTCCCGCGAGCGTCAGAGCGCTCACGGAATCCGGATTTTGCGTTCGCAGTTCGGGGAAATTGCCGTACACGTAGGCCGGCGTCGCCCCAGCCATGAGATCCGCCCAGCGTACGGCGGCGTCATACTGCCCGGATTCCAGCAATGCGTAAAAGTAGGCCGCCTTGACGGAGTAAGGCGGGTCCATATCGGCGGGTAGTGCGCGATACAACGCCACTGCGCGCTGCGGCTGCCGAATGGCGACATACGCGCCCACCAGCGCGCATCTGACGTACGGTTCAACCGAGACGCCATCGGCGAGCATTTTTCGGTATTCCTCGACGGCTTCTCGAGCGCGTCCGCGCTCGGCCAAGGCCTCGGTGAGGTCGCCGCGCAAGCCATTGCGCACGTCGCGATCGTTCGACTCGTCGGCGGCCGCCAGGCGCATCTTCTCGATCACTTTGTCGAGGCGCCGCGCGCGAAGGCGCTCGTTGCCGGGATCATCTCGCGCCCACCGAAAATCGAAGGCCAACCGGTCGCGCAACCCATTGCCCGACTCCCGCGGGGTGAGCAACTGCGGCGGCGTCACGGCGGCGGCCAGGTGAGGCGCGCCGGCGCGCAGCAAGAGCCGGTAACGCAATTTGAGTCCGGCCGCATGGTGAGGATCGAGATCGAGCAATGATTCGGCCGCGGCCAGAGCGGCGATGTCATCCCCGGCGGCTTCCTCGGCGAGGCTCAGGGCTTCGAGGATGTCGACGCGGCGCGGATCATGTTGCTTCAGCGCAAGCAAGTCGGCCCGTGCTGCGTGGGGATCCCCCAAATCGACGAGCGCGAGATCCCGTCCCACCCGAGCGCCCACATCTTTGTGCTCGCTCAGAATCGCATCGTAATACCGCAGCGCCAGATCGGGCTGGTGATTGTCGCGCGCCGCGAGCCCGAGCGCCTCGAGCACGTAGGGCGGCAGCGACGTCGCGGGCACACCGGCGGCAAGAGCCAGCGCCTCCGGTGCGTGTCCGGAAACGGCGGCGGCCACGATGTAGTCGTTGCGGTAGGGGATATTGCCCGGACAGGTCAAGTACACGCCCTTCAGCTGCACATAGCTGTCTTCCACTCGACCTGCCGCAAATGCGGCGAGCCCCGCGAGGTAGGCCGCGGATTTCGCGGCGGCTTCGCCGGTGGCGCATCCCTCGGCGATAGCCGCGGACGCGGAACAGCACAACGCGCACGCGGTCAACGACGCGCAGGCCAGGTTGAGTGCACTCAAATCATCCCTCCGATGTCCAACGCGGCTCACCCTATGCTGTTTTCGTCGGCGCCGCCATCAGCGGGCGCCCCGTTGCGCATTCCGAATTTCCCTCTGTTGGCCTCGAAGGCCTCATTGGATATGATTTAAACTCATTTTTCTCATACAGGAAATGAAACAAGTTCATGCCCTCGACCGCATTGGAACTGCGCCACCTGGAGACGCTGCTGGCGTTGGCCGAATGCGGCAGCCTGTCCAAGGCGGCCTCCCGCCTTTTCCTGACCCAATCCGCTCTGTCACATCAGCTCAAGGCGCTGGAGAGTCATTATGGGGCGGCGGTGGTCGAAAAGAATGTGCGGCCCCTGCGCTTCACCGCCATCGGTCAGCGATTGCTCGCCTTGGCGCGGGTGGTGCTGCCGCAAGTCGCCGACGCCGGCCGCGACGTCGCTCGACTCGCCCAAGGGCATGCCGGCCCGCTGCGCATTGCCGTCCAATGCCACAATTGCTTCGATTGGCTGATGCCGGCCATGGATGCCTATCGGTCGTTGTGGCCGGAGGTCGAACTCGACATCATCTCCGGCTTCGTGGTTGACCCGTTGCCGCTGCTCGATCGGGGCGAGGCGGAACTCGCCATCATTCACGACGCTCAGCAAGCGCACCCGAACGTGGTCTTCAGCCCCTTGTTTCGCTATGAAAGCGTCGCACTCATGAGCCCGCGGCATCGACTGGCGGCCAAGGCGTGGCTCGGGGCGGCGGACTTCGCCGATGAAACCCTGATTACCTATCCGGTCCCCGACGAAATGTTGGACGTCATGAAGCATTGCCTCATACCGGCAGGGGTCAATCCGAAGCGGCGGACCGCCGAATTGACGGTCGCGATCCTGCAGTTGGTCGCGAGCGGTCGCGGTATCGCCGCATTGCCGTCCTGGACCGTGGGCAACTACATCGAGCGAGGCTACGTGGTTTCACGCCCTATCGGACCGAGCGGGCTGCGCTGCGAACTCTATGCGGCAACCAGCAGCGGCGGCGCGGAGGCCGCCTACATAAGAGAGTTCATCGCCCTGACCCGTACCTTGAGCCTCACCGAATTGTCGGGTGTGTCGGCGCTGTAATCGCGCATTGTCATATCCTGATAACTGAATGCCATTGGACGCTGGCGGCGCGCCCGACGAATAATTGCGCGATGGAATCAACCACATCCACCACCGTCGCGGTGACCTCTGCAACCACGCCCGGGCGCTCGCCCTCCTGTGCCGTCGTTCGCTGGGGCGATCCCAAGTACCTGGAACTCGCCAAAGTGATCGGGCTCTCCCGCTTGGGCTTGATCCGGCATGTGATCCTGCCGCAAGCGCTTCATATCCTCTGGTCCGGCCTGCGTTCGTCGTTGGGGACTACCTGGTCCGCCCATGTCGACCCACGCCCAAGTTGAGCATTCCGCGGTCGCGAGACTGCGTGGCATCAGGCATAGCGTCGCCGAGGCTGTTCTCGACAATGTGGATTTGTCGATTCACGCCGGGGATTTCACCGCGCTGCTAGAGACCGGCGGCTCGGGCAATAGCGCGTTGCTGCGAATACTCGCCGGACTCGAGGCGCCGGCCGCGGGATCTATCGACGTCGCGGAAGAGAAAATGATCGTCTTCGGCGACCCGCGGCTGCTGCCGTGGAGGACGGCGATTCAGAACGTGGCGCTCGGCCTGAGCGGCGCCGACGCCGCGGACCGGGCCCGCGCCGCGCTCGCGGATGTGGGCTTCAAGTCCCGACCGGAAGCGCTGCCGTCGACGCTGTCCGCCGCCGACGCGCTGCGCGCCTCCATCGCGCGCGCCTTGGTCCGCAATCCAAAGCTGCTGCTGCTCGATTCGCCCTTCGGCGCCCTCGATTGCGGCACACGTGCACAAATGCGCAGACTGGTGGAATCGCTCTGGCTGCGGCACGACCTCACCGTCGTACTGGCCACCCACGACGTCGATGAAGCCATCGAACTCGCCGATCGCATCGTCGTTATCGATGCAGGACGAATAGCGGCGTCGCTTGATAACGAGCTGCCGTGGCCGCACGAGAAATCGCACCCGGGATTTCAGAGCTTGCGCGAGCGGCTGCAAGCCGCGATGCGCGTCAACGCATAAAACGATGCACGGCAAGCGCCGCCAGTACACCGAGAAACGGCACGACGACGACGACGTCGATCTTGTGAACGATGAGCGTACCGCACAGCAGCGCTCCGAACAGATACGAGACGACGACGGCGCCCTGGATTTTCACGTCTTTGAAGGCGGCGAGGTTGCCGTCGGCGATCGAGTCGGCGATCGTCGCCACGAGTCTGGTCAGCGTGGTCGTGAAGACGATGGTCGTGAGGCTCAAGGTCTGGCCGACGACGGCCTGCAATCCCATGGCCACCGCCAGCAACAGTATTTGCAGGTGATCGGCGGGCCCATGAGCGACCTGCGGAGTCCACAGAGCGTACAGCGCAAAAAATAGCAGCAGTCCCGCTTCGATGGTCAGCAGCAAGCCGAGCGACTCGTGTTGCGCCCTGCCGCGGCGCAAATAGACGCCCGATGCGCAACCCAGGGCGAAGCCGATCAAGGCGATGATGGATCCCATCGCGGATTGCGAATCGCTCTGCGAGGTATAGAACGCCAGCAATGCGAGATTGCCGGTCATGGCCGAGGCGAACACACCGCCGAGATCGGCGAAGCTCGTGACATCGACAGCGCCCGCCGCAAAAGCCGTCAGCAGCAGGATGCTTTCCACCGCGGTAAATATACATCTGGGTGCCATGTTCGATATGGCGCATGGTAAGTGAGCGCCGACGCACTCACACCGGCTTTTGCGTTATCGTGCGTGGCAAAAGCACGACATCGCGACGAGCTTGCCCATGTGGCGGCACGATGAGACTTGGAATCGCATCGACCTCCCCGCAATGTTCCCCGGGCACCGCTCGCTCGAACTCGTTGACCTATCATCACCGCGCACGTAAATGGGGCGGCAACTCTGCCCGGTGCACCGTCTGAAGTCGCGGCGGGTCGCTCTCGAGGACCTGATGTCGCGCCGAAGATACAACGTCGATTATAGATTTCGGCTATTTTTGAATTTGTAAGTCAATAATAAATATATAAATATATTCAAGAAAGATTTTCAGTGCGTATTGTTAACTGCTAACATGCGACACGCTGTAAGGCCATGGCGCGGTTTTTGCTAAAACTTACGGTACGAAATAGTTTTGGTGTTTCGCGGCAGTTACGGGCGTACAACGAGACTCGCGATAGGAGCCTCGGTGAGGGATTTTTTCGGTCGGTGAGTCAAGCCGCGCTTGGCCTGATGAGCTAGGCGCCGGCTCCTGATGGCGTGAGTGTGTTGCGAATGCAACAGACGGGCGCGGAGCCACTCGGAAATCAGCTGATCATTAGCGTTCAATTCAGAAGGGAGATCGAACATGTCAGTGAGTCTTAGCAAAACGCAATCCTTGAGATTGAGGCTTGCGATTTCGGCGCTTTGCGCCGGCACCTCGGTAATTTCGAGCGCACCGTCGGCCTGGGCTGCGGATGCGACGACGGAGACCACGGCTTCAAGCGACGTACTGGACCAAGTCATCGTGACCGGGACGCGTCAAAGAGGCATCGTCGCGGCGGAAAGCGCCGCCCCCGTCCAGATCATCGCCGGGGATGCGTTGCAGGCCACCGGCAAGCCGACGCTGATCGATGCCTTGGCGCAGCTCGTTCCCTCATTTCAGGCGCAGGCCTTCGGCGCCGACATGGCCAATCAGACTCTGCAGGCGCGGTTGCGCGGGCTCTCCCCCAACCACGTTCTGGTGCTGGTGGATGGCAAGCGCCGTCATACCACGGCGAGTCTCGCGATCGACGGCGGATCGGCCTATTCGGGCGGCGCGGGCGTCGACCTCAACTTTATTCCCATGGCGGCCGTCGATCACATCGAGGTGCTGACCGATGGCGCCGCGGCCCAGTACGGTTCCGACGCCATTGCGGGCGTCATCAACATCATCTTGAAGAAGAACAACTCCGGCGGCACGATCGATGCCACCTATGGCCGATTCTTCGCCGGTGACGGCAATACCGGCAAGGTCGAAGCCAACGCGGGTTTCGCGCCGACAGAAAATTCTTTCATCAACATTACCGGGCAGATCTCGAATCACGGCCACACCGACCGCGGCAATCCCGATCCGCGCACGGAACCGGCGTATTACAACAGCGAGGGTTATCCGGACACCAATATCCCCCTCGTGCCGGGCTATCCCAACATCAACCAAATCCAGGGCGATGCGGAAACCCATTTCAAGCTCGTGGCCTTCAACGCCGGCGTCACTCTGCCCGGCGACATCGAGTTCTACACCAACGGCACCTACGGCAATAAGACGGCACAGTCCTTCGAAAACTATCGAGTGCCCGCCAAAGTGTCCTACGATCCAACTACGGCCGCGGCGACGGCCGCGCAGTATGGCCTCACGCCGCCGCCGGCCGACGATACGTCCATCGTGGAATATCCCTTCCCGCTAGGCTTCAATCCGCAAGAACAGAGTAAGGAGGACGATTTCCAACTGGTCGCCGGCCTCAAGGGCTCGATCTTAGGCTGGAATTGGGATTTTGCCGAAGCCTACGGCGAAGACCATCTGGACGTTTATACGATTGATTCGGCGAACGCCACGCTGTACGCCGCCACCGGCAGCACACCCACGGACTTCTACGACGGCAAGTTCATCTCCACCCAGTCCACCACCACGCTCGACATCAGCACGGACTTCGACGTGGGGCTGGCTGGACCATTGACCACGTCCTTCGGTGCAGAGCACCGCCGCGAGACCTATGTCATCGGGCCCGGCGATGCGGACTCCTACATCGGCGGCGGCGCGCAGTCCTTCCCCGGGTACTCGGCGGCCGTTGCGACCAATGCCTCCCGCCACAGCGATGCCGGATACGTGGACTTGGCCGCGACGCCCATCACGGGCCTCAAGCTCGATGTCGCGGGACGTTACGAGGCCTACTCGGATTTCGGCGACGCCACGGTGGGCAAGTTCACCGCCCGCTATGACTTCAATCCGCAAATTGCACTGCGAGGCACCGTCAGTTCCGGCTTCCGCGCACCGACCCTGGCCGAGGAACACTACACGAACGTCAACGTGGGTCCGACCACCGCCTTCGTGCAATTGGCGCCGAACGCACCGGGTACCGCCCTACTGGGCCTCGGGGGCGGCCTCAAGCCGGAACGTTCCACCAATTTGAGCTTTGGCGTCGTGTTTCGACCGCTGGATAATCTGACGGCAACGATCGATGCCTACCAGATCGTAGTCACGAACCGTATCGTCGCCAGCGGCAACATCAATGGAACGATCGACGGTGTGCCCTACCCGGGATCCGCCAACGTCAACGCCGCCATTGCCGCCAGCGGACTGTCCATCGACCCCGGCGTACTCGCCACCGGCACCACCGGCATCAACCTCTTCGCGAACGGCATCGACACCCGCACGCGCGGTGTGGACTTCACGCTCTCCAGTCCGCAAGATTTCGACTTCGGACACATCGACTTCACGATCGGCGGGTCGTTCAACTACACGGTTGCCACCAAGGTGGCCGGCGGTAGTCCGGAGATCGGCGGGCAGCCGTTGTTCGACGCGGAGGCGGTCACCGCACTGACGAGTCAGTCGCCCCGCATCACGGTGAACTTCGGCGCGCACTACACCGTGAGCAATTACTTCGTGGACCTGCACGAAATCATCTACGGCAAGAGCTCGTCGTGCGACAACCCCGACAGCGACACCTCCGCGAAACCGTATGGCACTCCGTGCGCCACATATGCCGGCGGTCTGTATTACTACCAGGACGCCATTGGCACCGTGGGGATCACCAACCTGGAACTGGGCACCAACCTGACGGATAGACTGACGCTGGCCATCGGCGCCAACAACCTGTTCAATCGGTACCCGAACCAGGTGAACCCCGCCAACTACGCCGTCGAAGCTGCGAACTTCGACAACGCGGCCGTCGAGAAGTACCTGCCGTTCTCGCCGTTTGGCATCGACGGTGGTTACTACTACGCCCGCGTGCACTTCAAGTTCTAAGGAAAGAGTTCCGGTCGTGCACCGGAAATTAAGGGGCGTCAGCGCGTAGCTGACGCCCTTTTTTCGTTAGAGCGCTGACGTTTGCGCCCCCTCACCGCCATCCGGTGGCCCGAATTAGGTGAACGACTGCTTTACATTCAGTGCGGCTTTGCCGCGATCACTTCGATTTCCAGCAGGGCACCCGGAGCCACCAACGCCGCCACTTGCACTGCGCTGCGGGCGGGCTTCTTGGGCTGATCCTTGGTACCGAAGAATTGACTGTAGCCGGCCATCAAACCGGAAAAATTGAGTTTATTGTCATTGGCGGGGTCCGCGACCATGAATACCGTCATCTTCACGATATCGCCCATGCCGAGTCCGAGCCTCGCCAGCGTCGTCTTGATCGAGTTGAGGACGCTCACCGTCTGGGTTTCCATGTCGCCATAAATCGGAGGCGTGCCCTTGGGCGCATCCTTGTTGATTGGCGAGGGCAGCGCACCGCTGACGTAGACCGTGTCGAGATCGCCGCGGACGGTCACGGCCGAGGAAATGGGGAATGGATTCCCGTCCGGCAGCGGCAGGCGTTCGACGTCTTCCGCACCCATCGCGACTACCGTCACCGCGCTTGCGAGTAACCCCAAGGCGAGCAAGGTCCCGCACCGAATGAACCGCGGGCCGCGCCCAAGTTCGATCTTTCGCATCTGTCATTCCCCTCGATTTGTTTAAAGTGGATCGGGCGCCTCGGCACCTCAGCGCACGTGGCTCGATTATAGGGGCGACTATCGGTCACGATGCACTGATTCTTGGCGCGCGGCGCCCGCTCACTTCAGCCATCCACACCCCGCCGAAAGGGCAGGCACCAGGACTTCAGTGCACCCGGCTACCGCTGTCGCTCGACAGGCCCGCGTTGAATATCTGCGCGACATCGACCGCATCGAACACATAGGCGCGATTGCAGAAATCGCAGCGCACCTCGACTTCCCCGCGTTCGGCCAGCACGGAGCGGGTTTCGGCTTCACCCAGGCCTTGCAGCATGCCGCTCACCCGCTCGCGGGAACAGCGGCAGCGGAAAAACACCGGCGACGGCTCGAACAGGCGCACGTCATCCTCATTGAACAAGCGGTGCAGAATTTCGACATCGGCGAGCGTGCGTAGCTCCTCGGGCGTGAGCGTATCGCCGATCAGTTGCACGCGCCGCCACGCGTCGTCGACCGCGGCATCCGCGGCGATGTCCGCGCCCGGCCGCGTGCTCGATGCCGGCAACCTCTGCAGCAGCATCCCCGACACGCCATCGGCGTCGGCATGCAGCCAGAGCCGCGTCGGCAATTGCTCGGAGTTCTCGAAGTAGACCTGCAGGGATTCGGCCAGCCGTTCGCCGACGATCGGCACGATTCCCTGGTAGCGCTGCGAACCGTCGTTGGTCTCCAAAGTCACCGTGAGATTCCCCGCACCGATGAGATCCACGATCCGGTGCGCGCCCGCACCGCCGGCCTCGTCCGTGGGTAAAGGCTCCCGATATCGCGCCAGCCCGCGAACGCCGAGCCCGCTGGTACATTGAACGAGCAGCAGATGCACGGGACCGTCGCCCTGCAACTGCAACGACAGAACACCTTCGAACTTGATGGTGGCCGCCAACAGCAAGGAGGCCGCCACCGCTTCACCGAGGGTGTTGCGGATCGCGGCGGGATAGTCGCGGTGCTCGATCAGCGCGCGCCACGCGGCATCCAGATGGACCAGGTGGCCGCGAAACGGGTATTGCTCAAAGAGGAAGCGATGCAGACTGTCGCGATCACGCATCTTGGGCGTCCGCGCGCATCTTAAGCCGCGCCGCCCAGCTTGCGCTTCAGCAACTCATTGAGTTGTGCGGGGTTCGCCTTGCCCTCGGTCGCCTTCATCACCTGTCCCACGAAGAAGCCGAACAGCTTGTCTTTGCCGGAGCGGTAATCCGCGAGCTGCTTGGGGTTGGCGGCGATCACGGCATCGATGACGCCCTCGATGGCGCCGGCATCGGTGATCTGCTTCAATCCCTTCTGCTCGATGATGGCGTCCGCCGGCTTGCCGTCGGACCACATCGCTTCGAACACGTCCTTGGCGATCTTGCCGGAAATCGTTCCATCGATGATCCGCAGCAACAATCCGCTCAAGGCTTCGGGAGTCACCCGCGATGCGCCGATCTCGAGGTTGTCGCGATTAAGGGCGCTCGACAACTCGCCCATGACCCAGTTCGCCGCGAGCTTGGCATGGCCGGAATCGCGCTGCGGCGACGCCGCAGGTACGCCTGCCACCGCACCTCTGCCTGCCGCCGCACCACCGCCTGCCGCCGCACCCAAGCCTGCCACCACCGCTTCGAAAAAGGCGCCGAGTTCGCGGCTCGCGCTCAGCACTCCGGCGTCATAGGCCGACAGCGCGAAATCGTGCGCGAAACGCGCCGCCTTGTCGTCGGGCAGCTCCGGCAACGTCGAACGCACCGCCTCGATGAACTGCTCGTCGATGAGCACCGGCAATAGGTCCGGGTCCGGGAAGTAGCGATAGTCGTTGGCCTCCTCTTTGGAGCGCATCGAACGCGTCTCGTGCATGTCGGAATCGTAGAGCCGAGTCTCCTGCACCACCGTCCCGCCGCTCTCGAGCAGCTCGATTTGCCGCGCGGCTTCGTACTGAATCGCTTTCTCGACGAAGCGAAACGAATTCAAGTTCTTGATCTCCACGCGGGTGCCGAATTTCTCCCGGCCGCGCGGTCGCACCGAGACGTTCGCGTCGCAGCGGAACGAGCCTTCTTGCATGTTGCCGTCGCAGATCTCGAGATAGCGCACCAGCGTGTGCATTTTCTTCATGTACGCGACCGCTTCCTTGGCCGAGCGCATCTCCGGTTCGGAGACGATCTCGAGCAGCGGCGTGCCGGCGCGGTTCAAATCTATGCCGCTGGCATGGGCGAGACCTTCGTGCAGCGACTTGCCGGCATCCTCCTCGAGATGCGCGCGCGTCACGCCGATGATCTTGACGGTGCCGTCCTCCAGGACTATCGCGAGCGAACCCGCCTTC
>Ga0209611_10007288_pt1 | contig 17783 bp, 7 predicted proteins | sample S1TSphgellanicum_3_FD_187693 | JGI IMG/M metagenome (GOLD analysis project Ga0209611, IMG submission 187693) | Host-associated microbial communities from peat moss isolated from Minnesota, USA - S1T2_Fc - Sphagnum magellanicum MG (SPAdes) (version 2) | ecosystem: Host-associated > Plants > Peat...
TGATAATAATGACAACAAAGGGGAGGTGAAATGCCCCCCTTTCCTTTTGAGTTACTACTAAAAACACGTGGAGGGGTGATGGGGACCCCCTTTTTTGTTGTAGCTTGAAATTAATTGCCCACTAGCCGAAGTTATGGCAATGGTGGCTATTGTTGTTGCCACCTACAACTACTTTTGACGCGTTCAAATATGAATGAAAGAATGATTGAAAGAAAGGAAAAAAAAGGAAAATGGGGAGGGGGGGGCATGTGACAAAGGTGAGGGCCCTTTCTTTTGGTCGTTCTTGTGTTTTTTTTTCACATGGCTCCCTCCTCATAGGGGTTGTTCCTAATACAACTTGTATTTTCCTTTCTCTTCACACAACACCACACCCTAGTGTATTTAGGCCCCATTGGGCTTCAAATCCTCAAGGAATGCTAAAAACACATAATCAAAACAAAAGACAATTGCACCACGTGACATTTACAAGCACAACTTGAACTCATGAAAATTGCCACACAACTCCCATGCACAAAATAACAAGCTTCTTGAATGGTAGAAAACTCATGAGTTAACTTTTCATGATTCAAAATATGACTCACGTGCAAACAAGCAAAAATCCAAGCTCAAAACACAAAATTGGAAAAACAACACAAAAACAAACTTGAATAAAAACATTAAAAAAATATAAAGTAGAAAACATCATATGTTTTAGAATATCAAATCATCAAAAATGATTTGAGAGTTCACACTCCTAACACCATATACATGTTAAAAATCTATTAGTGTTTTATGACTTTTTTTTCAGACAAATAAACATCATTAATTTTATTATATAAATTGGATTCATTTTTCTTGAAATAAAAAGATATGTAGCTTTTTTGCCTCTCCAAACAAGGTCATTGTTTTATTTAACAATACTTTCATAGCCCTAAGAGCATCTCCTACGATGTTTAGTATGTGAGCTTGCAAATTAAAATTAAAGTCAAAACATGGCAATTTGGCTTAACAAAATGGTTTTGGTCCAACATTTTTGCACTCTTTGCTAGGGTAGAATAACCCATAACCAAACACTTGTCCATAACCAAATGTCCTTTGCAAACCAAAAAAATACCTACGACCAAAATTTCTCACTGCCCACCTACATTCAAAAAGTTTCTTGTCACCAAACATTTGGTTAAAGATAAATTTGTGGGGAGTTTTTTTAATGGTTTAAACCCCCAATAAAAAAATGTGTTTGGTCATGGGTGTGGGGCATACCTGTGTGCAAAAAATGTGTATTTTTTAAAGAAAATGACCCACCAATGTTAGAATAATTGTGTGCCTTTATTAAATTTTACTAACATAATACAATATTGGTTATGCATGGTTTAAAAAACAACCATGTCCATATTGGAAAAAAATATGTACATTTATAAGATATGTACCCCACTTGTAAAAGGAAATTTCATTTCAATACTACAATTCATGGTTTTTTAAAAGGTTCAAATCAATTAACTTGTCATTTTGATTAATGGACATGTACATTTTGACTAAAGGCCAAGGGCTTGAATAACACATGTATTTATTGACTGATCAACTTAACTATATGGTTCATTTGACTAAATACACATAGTCAAGTCATACAACCTTAGTTAAAATGGCCAATGAGTTTTAATAAAAATGACTAATGGTCGTTAGTCAAATTACACATTTAATCAAGATGGCCAATGATTTTTAATCAAATATGACATGGTCTACTACCCTATGGATCTACCTCCTACCTACTCATCCACCTATTTATTTAGTTAGATACTTACCTACCTAATACCCACCCACCCATTTATTTTTTATTTACCTACCTACCTACATACCTACTTATATTTTTCATTTTCTTACAACCTATTTATTTACCTACCCACCTACCAACATATTATTTATTTCCCTATCCACTCATTTAACCCATCTAATTTTTCCATTCAGTGTAAACATTAGGTTTAGCCATTGTGTTTAACCATTAGGTTTACCCAAATTTTTTCGATGAAGTTTACTTTAAATTTAACCATTATGTTTAGCCATTAAATTTGGCACTAAATTTAGCTAAAGTTGAACCATTAAAATTTGCCAATAGGTATTGCATAAATTTAACCATTAAGTATAATTTAGGTTTATTTAATATGTCTAACCATTAAAGTTACCCACTAGGTTTAATTTAGGTTTAACCATTATGTTTAACCACTAGGTTTAGCTTAAGTTTAAACATTATGTTTAACCAAGATTTAGTCATTATCTTTAACCACTAAATTTTGTCACAAGGTTTAGCCTAAGTTTAGCCATGAAATATATTTAACAATTAGGTTTTTCGATTAAGTGTAACCATTATGTTTACCCATGGAATTAGCCATTAGGTTTATCAATTAAGTTTAACCATTATGTTTAGCCATTAGATTTAATAATTAAATTTAATCAAGTTTAACCATTATGTTTAACCATTAATTTAAATCATTGGGTTTAACCATTAAGTTTAGCCATTGAATTTAGCCACTGGGTTTAGCCATTAATTTAAGTTGTTAAATTTTAGCCTCTAGATTTAGCTATTAATTCAAGTCATTGAATTTAACCACTAAATTTAACCATTAGTTTAAGTCTCTGAGTTTAACCATTAGGAGTAACCTTTAATTTAAGTCAGTGAATTTAACCACTAGGATTAACCATTAGTTAATCAGTGAATTTAACCATTAGGATTAACCATTAGTTTAAGTCATTGAATTTAATTGACACACTCCCAAGCTCCTTAATAGACTCAAATATAAGTCTAAGGTGAAAATAACGAAAAAGTAAGGAGCCGGGGCACACTCCCTAGCTCATAGCACTTTGGGGGTAAAGGGGAGTGCTAAAGCTTCGGGATGGGGATTAGGAAGAGTGATAAACATCAATTACTCACATGGACCTGCACAAACCAGACAACAAGTTGGTTAGTGCGTTGTTTGAGCCCTTTTGGTGCACAGATGAGTCACGGGCAAACACGGACTCACAAGATTCATCATAGCCCGGACTTGGGGGAAGCCACCACCTTCCCCTTTATAGTATACTTTGTGCTTGGCCACGGGGCCAACACTAAATGGCATTTTATCCCGGGACTCCAAAGTGGGAGTCCTGAAATTCTCAAAATTGGGACTTCCGTGACTTTAGAGGTGCATAATTTTGTGTGAAGACCTCCAATTAAGGTGATGTTTAAAGCAAAGTTGTATCTCTCGTCGAGAGTTTTCCAACGATATGCAGCATGCCACCTACACGCAAGGAAATTGGTCTTGACTCCCGGCCCTTCTTTTGGCCATAACTTGTGTTTTAAATGTCCAAATGGGTCATGCAAGCCCATTTTCAACATCTATGTTCCAAGATATTTTCATTGATATAAAGAATTCTTCAATCCAATGAGTTTTGACCCCTGAAATAGCTCTTTAAAAATTTGGAAGTCCATTGGGATTCTAACTCCCAAAGTGGGATTTCATTTGGGAGTGTGGGGGTTCATTCCCTCACACTCTCTTGCACTCCCGGGAGCATGAAATGTGATTCTCGGGCATGTTCTTGGTTCGCACCGTCACAAGCCCTTACCTTGGTCGCGAGCCCAAGGCTAGGGTTGTGACATTAATCATTAGGTTTAGCCATTAGTTTAAATTGCTGAGTTTAGCTAGTAAGTTTAAATTGCTAAATTTAACCATTAATTTAAATCGGTGAATTTAACCATTAATTTCAATCGTTGAATTTAGCCACTAAGTTTAGCCATTAATTTAAATTGGTGAGTTTAGCCACTAGGTTTAGCTATTAATTTAAGTTGGTGAGTTTTGCCATTAGGTTTAGCTATTAATTTAAATTGGTGAATTTAGCCATTAGATTTAGCTATTAATTTAAATTGGTGAGTTTAGCCACTAGGTTTAGCCATTAGTTTAAGTTGTTAAATTTAGCCGCTAAGTTTAGCCATTATTTTAAATCACTAAGTTTAGCCATTAGTTGTCACTTAGGTTTAGCCATTATGTTTAATATTGTGAAATAAACATGTGAAATAAAAAACTTGTTAAACATTGAACACCTTTGATGGTGTAGTCCATTGGTAAACATTCGGTTTATCATTATGAAGTTTTGGGGTTCAATTCCTTATACTTACAACCTATGTGCATGTTTAGAAAGTTAGGGTAGGTTGGTTAGACTAAGGTAATTTGGTGAGTTTAAGTTAAGTTAGGTTAGGTTAGGTAGCCTAGGCTAGGCTAAGTTAACACCTGCCTACTTAAGTGCCTTTTTTCAACCCACCTAAACCTATTTACCTACTTACTTACCTACATATTAATTTTGACAATAATAATCCATTTAAAAAAATTAAGTATAAAATTGACCTAGTCAAATGGTCCATTATTTATTACTCGAATAATTAGTCATTTTGTTAGTCAAAATGAAAAGGTCCAATTCGATTGCCTAGTCATGCAGGACATGGCCAAAACAACTTATCTAGATTGACAAGGTGTTTTTTTTTTTCACCTATCACTTTGGGTATTTTTTTACTAGAAAACCTAGTTGAAAAAACCATGAATTGTAGTAGTGTTTGGGTTTAAGGGGCTAGCCATATCCATTTTCCAATGTGGGTGCACTTTTATATGAGAAGGGCACATTATTAAAACAAATTCCCCACCACAATTGGGGGAAATATGTTCAACATTGGGTGTGCACAACCCTTAGAATTTTTTTAAAAATGTATTCTATTAAAAGGGCACCCCATCACTATTGTTTGGAATAAAATTGTTTGGAAATGGGGTTGGGTTTGACCCATTGTTTCAAAAAAATGTTTAAAAATTTCTAAAATAATGTGGGAAATCCAACCTTTTACTATTTGGTCATAGGTATTGGATAAGTATTTGGGATTTGATTTAACTCATAATGGCATGTCTGCTATTTACTATTGGGGTGATAAACAAGGGAAAAAAATCCAAGGACAAATATTGGAATATTATGTTATCTACCAACTTTGCTTTCAAGATTTTTCCTTCCAAAACCTAATTATGGATAATTTCAAGCTCTATAGTAAAATCTAAATTCATTTGCAATAAGGGATTTTGTATTATTTTTTAGAATATGACATGTTGAAATATGTTGATTATGTTGAAAAGGGTATTCATAGTTTCTTAAAGTTTCTATGTCTTAGTGCAATAGTGTTAAAGTCTTAATTTAATGAAAATATTGTTTAAAAAATAGAGTGTCAATCTCTATTTTTAGAATATGACATGTTGAAATATGTTGATTATGTTGAAAAGGGTATTCATAGTTTCTTAAAGTTTCTATGTCTTAGTGCAATAGTGTTAAAGTCTTAATTTAATGAAAATATTGTTTAAAAAATAGAGTGTCAATCTCTATTTTTAGAATATGACATGTTGAAATATGTTGATTATGTTGAAAAGGGTATTCATAGTTTCTTAAAGTTTCTATGTCTTAGTGCAATAGTGTTAAAGTCTTAATTTAATGAAAATATTGTTTAAAAAATAGAGTGTCAATCTAAACCCACTGTAGAATTGTTAGAATCAATTAGTCTAGAATGCACAATGAAAAAGAATGATGATTAATCTAGAGAACAACCAAATACAATAGTGAAAAAAGTAAAAAAGGACACCAACATAAAGGTTAAGGTAGAGGAGACAAGTGATGAGTGCAACATTGTTATTATAGACAAGCTTTATAGTGAATGGTACAAGAAGTTCTCGTGTTACTATTATCTGGCTACAAACATCCCAAAACAACTAACAACTAGTAGAAAATTAAGATCTCACAAGTTTCCCCAAGTTCCTTTGAATTGTGGCTTTCAATTCACACTAATAACCTGCATAATATCAACAAATGAAAATTTAGTTTGGGTAGATTTATTAGATTTCTATGATTTAATAAAATTTTCAAGATTTTAGAACATTCTTTTGACACACATCCATAACTAATAGAATTTATCTGGTCTTGGTCTAATTTTAAGAAAACCTAAGGTATATTTTTTGCTGGGGGTAAGGCGTGAACCCCTAGTCCATTGGTGGCTAAGGGTAGGAGTATTTAATCAACCATGATGTTGAATGTCCCTTACAAAAGGAGGATTAGTGCTATTCATCAAGAAATGCTAACAAGGAGAATGTTCATCCACAATCTACACAAAACAATGGTTATAGACTAGTCAAAACAAACAAGATTACAAGGGGCAAGTGGACAATTGAAGCCTTATAAGAGGCTATGGATACAATGGAGAGTGGCTTCACATCATTGCAGAAGGCCAACTAAACTTGGAATATACCCCTCACATCCTTGTCAAATCACCTCACTAGTAAGACAAGATCCATGGAACATGGGCCACCAAGTGTGTTAACACATGAAGAAGATCTAGCAATAGTTGGCTAGATACTTGACATGCAAAATTGTGGGCTCTTAATAACATTAGAGTAGTTCAAACTAAAGGTAGTAGAATTCACACAAACCTGCCCTACACCATTCAAGGATGGGATTCTTGCATACTCTTTGTGGTATTGGTTCAAACATACCATCCAAAGTTAACAATTCAACTTGCAAAAGGATTAGAGGTTTGTAGAGTTCAAATACTCACAAGTGAATCATGCAACTCACTTTACAGAAAACTCCAATCATTGAATGATCAACATAAGTATTTAACAATTCACATCTGGAACTCAAATGATACATGTTTCCAAGTTGGGCAATGGTTAGGAACTAGAGTGCTAGCTAAAAGAGGCTCACAATAGGTATACAACACTATTCATAAATCTTGAAAATGGTTAATTATAAATGTTGTTATCAACATTAAAAGAGGTTTTCTATCATGATTTTACATTTTTAGAGGTGAAAAAATTAAAAAAAGTTACATCAAAGATTATAAACTTAGAGTTTATATGGTTGTGCAAAAAAGGCATGGATGACTTGTGTTCTGTTCAAGGAGTTTTTTTCATTTTTTATGAAGTCAATCCTTGGTGGCGTATCGCAATCTAATCGCCATTTACTTATCTTAAACGGGCATGGCTCACATGTTAGTTTAGAAGCTATAGAGTAGGCTTCACAGTTTGGCTTGGATATGGTCACTTTACCTGCCCACACCTTTCGTGCAATACAACCTCTAGATGTGAGTTATTTCAAGCCATTCAAGTTTGCTTTCAAGAAAGAAAGAAATAATAACATGTTTAAAAACAATCATCTAAAACCAAACAAAGTAACACTAGTTGGTTAAGTTGACAAAACACTTGACCAATCCTTGTCCAAACAAAACATAATTAATGGGTTCAGGGTAACAAGGATTTGGCCATTAAATCCTAGGGCTATGGATGATAAAACCTTACCTAACAGTCTATATATAACAAGAGAGAACAATTATCATACATATGTAGACATTGGAAATTCAGATGATGTAAGAAATGACAACCCACAATGGGGAGAAGATGTAGTTATTAATGAATTAATGAACATGGGCACTACAAATGTTCATGATGCAGGAGACCAAAATGTTACAGATGTAGGAGACTAGAATTTTGATGGAATCATAGTACAAAGATTAAGGTTCTATGTGGAACAACTTAGAAATGAAGTTGGACTTTCAACAATAGGAACATCATATCAAGGTAATGGAAGAGTTATAAACCTAGTTACTTCTATTCAAGTTATTGTGTCCGAAGTCTCACATTCTCAAAATTCTAGTACTCCAACGCCCTTCCATCTTGCACATTTGTGTCACTACCAAGCTTACTTGCAAGTGAGAATAAGAGGGACAAAACCATTAGTTGATTATAGTAAGTCACATGTTGTGACTACAATTGAATACTTAGAGATTATGCAAATGAAATTTACACAAAAAGAAGTTTTAAAACATATCATAGAGGCCAAAAGAAAGGAGAAAGAGGAATGAAAGGACATGAGAACAATCGAGTTATTGAATGTTGCAAAACAACTAATAAAAAAGTAGGCTAGGAGACAAGCAAAAATATCCTTTAATAAAACTTGGTTTATAGCACATGTCAAGGTATTAGGAAAAAGGCTTCACCACAACATTCAAGCTAGTTGTAGAGTTAATCCAGTTGGGCATATAAGTGGTAATAATAACATTTCTACATAAGCCTAAAAAAAGGTTAGGACAAAGACAAAGTGTAGGATGCCTGCAAAGGGGCATGTTATAACAAGGTTGCGACATTACATATTTTAATAGGTTCCAACAAAATTGGGAAGGGGGTTATGGGGGGAAAAGAATCGGAGAACCTCGACCAGGGTAGTAACAACAAAGGAGAAGAAATAAATAAAGATTAAAAAATTTGAGGAAAGGAGAAAAAAGAAATAAGGATTAAGGCAACATTGAGTTCGAGCTCAAGGAGAGGAGAAAGAGAGAAGGATCAAGGTAGTTCAAGTTCAAGTTCAATAAAAGGAAAAATACTAAAGCAACAATAATTCGAGTCGAACTCAAAGAGAGGAGAGAGAAGGAAGGACCAGGTAGCAATTGAACTTGAGTTCAAAGAGAGGAAGGAGAGAGACCAAGGTAACAACAGTTCGAGTCGAGTTCCAAAACAAAAAAAAGACCAAGTAATAGTTGAACTTGAGTTCGAGGAAAGAAGGGATAGAAATTAGGGCAACAATAGCTCGAATCAAGCTCAAGGAGAAGAAAGAGAGGGACAAATCAAGGAGTAATCAAGTTCAAAAAGAGGAGAGAAAAGGACAAACCAAAGAGCAATCGAGCTCAAGCTTTAAAAGAGGAAAAAAAAACCAAGGTAGTAGTAGCTTGAACTCGAGTTCGAGAAAGACTAAGGTAGTAGCAGCTTGAACTCAAGCTTGAAGAGAAACAAACCAAAGCAATAGTAGCTTGAGCTCAAGCTCGAGCTTGAAGAGAAAAAATTAAGGTAGCAGTAGCTTGAGCTTGAGTTCAAGAAGAGAGAGTCTAAGGCGGCAATACCTAGAACTTGAATTCAAGGAGAGAGAATATAAGGCATAAGCACCTAGAGTTTGAGTTCAAGGAGAGAAAGTCTAAGGCGATAGCACGTCGAACTTGAATTCAAGGAGAAAGAATTTAAGGCGGTAGCACCTAAAACTTGAGTTTAAGGAGAGAGAATCTAAAGCGGTAGCACCTAAAGCTTGAGTTTAAGGAGAGAGAATCTAAGGCAGTAGCACCTAGAGCTTGAGCTTGAAAAAAGAAACCAATGCAGCACCAGCTCAAACTTGAGTTCAAGGAGAGAAACCAGGGCAGTAGCAACTTGAACTCAAACTTGAGGTCGAAGAGAAAGAGAAACTAGGGTAGCTTGAGCTCAAGCTCAAGTTCAAAGATAAAGAAATTAAGGTAATAACAACTCAAGTTTGAGCTTGAAAAGAAGAGAAAGAGGGAAGTTCCCAAGCTCGAGGGAAAAGAAAGAAAGAAAGACCCAAGTTCGAGGAGAGAGAGGGAAAGACCAAGGCAACAATTGAACTTGAGCTCTTGTTCAAGGAGGGAGAGAGAAGGACCAAACTTGCAATAAACATAACAACTTTCATTCTCTTGTGGTTCAAGTGTTGTGCTCCATACCTACATTACACATAAGGCATACATAAACATGGACAATGGAGCAAATATAAAGCATCAACAAGTCAAACAACGCTAAACCTTACAAGGAGAAGCAACCACATGAATGAACTCAAGAAGCTTAACTCTAAGTGTACATCTTGAGCTCCAAAGGGAGATGACTAGAGGAAATGAAAAAGATCGTTGACAAAAGCCTTGTGGCGCCTCCAAGTGTTGAGGACTAGACCAAATGGGAGACAACTAGTGGAAACGAGAAAAATTGTTATGGGAAGCCCGACATCACCTCTAAGTGGTGAAGACTAGACTAGAGGGAGAACTAGAGAAAACGAGCAAGATCATTATGGGAAGCCTCGTGGCACCTCTAAGCAATGGGGGAATTAAGGTTAACATTGTGGGAATTAAGGTTTAGAGAACAAAAGAACACCCATCACCGTGGATGTGAAACCCTATTTGGAAAATTTGATCCCAACTGTTGATGGTTGATGTATAATTTTACATAAAATTTGGTCTGTTTTTCCCTTCATCCAATTTTGATTACAGGACATGTGGTGTTTACTTTCATCAACACTACTTTTGAAAATAGAATCAAAAGTGTTTAGTCATAGGGAGTCCTATGTTTGTTGACTATTTTTTCCAACAGCTAAGGGGTGTCTAACTTTGAGGTGTGATACCTTGTTCATTTTTCACTCGAATGACAAGCAATAAACGGCATTGGGAGGGCCAAGAGGTGCTCTACAATTCATCTTGGACTCCAGGGTCAATTGGGCTACTCCCTGAGAGCCTAAGATCTCAAAATCCTTAAGTGTTTGGTTATGGGCTGTTCTACCCTGAGGCTGGTAAAGGCACAGCAAAGTCTAAAACCTGCTGTTCATTGGCTAGATACTTTGATTGATCTAGGTGGGTTCCCATTAGTAGGCTCCCACCTCTTTGCAGAGTGCTAGTCTTGGTTTTATGGGTGGGGTTGGATAAAAGAAAATAACTAAACTTGGATGTGAAAAATATTTTTACAGGGTCACATACTGAGCTAGTAAGAAGATGCTCTCACTTACTAGGTATAAGATATTATCCTCCTTCAGGTGTGACGAATGTCCCAGAATTCAAAGCTTCTTCTTCTGTATGTGTTCTATAGTCACCACCCACAACCATAAAAATCCAGTCCCTCAAAATCTGGACTGGTGAGTTAGCATCTATAAAAAGCATTGAAAACCCAAATCCTGATTTCCGCAATTGTCTACTACCAATGGAACAGATTGTGAGCCAATATGAAATCCCAGGGACAAAGTGTGAGCAGAAAACTGGGGAATTATCTACTATCAATGGAACAGATTGTGAGCCAATATGAAATCCTAGGGACAGAAACGAGAGCAGAAGACTGGGGAATTATCTACTACCAATGGAACAGATTGTGAGCCAATATGAAATCCCAGGGACAGAAACAAGAGCAGAAAATTGCGCAATTATCTGCTACCAATGGAACAGATTGTGAGCCAATATGAAATCCCAGGGACAGAAACGAGAGCACAAAATTGCACAATTATCTACTACCAATGGAACAGATTGTGAGCCGACAATGGAATCCAAGGGAGGAAGTGAGCAGATGTGGCCTAACCCAAGACAAGTATGAAAGATTAGATGAGTCAGCTTCAATGGTGACAAATTATCTTCACAACGCTGTGCTGTTGCCACACAAAGATATTAAAGACACCCAAAGTTGACAAGATGATAAGAAAGTGGGAAAAAGTATGGAAGTTTTCTTATGCTACAAAAGTTTTTAAAAAAAGTGCACACACCCAAGAGGAAGAGGACAAGAAACCAAAGGGATGCATTGTTGAGAGATCTTCAGGTTTAGGGTTTAGTAGCCTATGGGATCCAAGAGAGGATATGGGTGCATGATCTAACACGTCCCTCATCACTCAAGATCTGTTTCCAACCTCTCCCTCCTCCACCCCCCGCCCCAAAGACAACAGAATCCAAAAGAATTTGGCACCCTGAGCCCTAAACCCATGGGACCTATATTAAGTAAAACCACTTTAGTGGGACACCATTTAGGTCAGCTTCATAGAGCATGTGTTTCTAAGGGTCAACTTTGGTAGGCTCATGTGTTTATTAGGGGTAGGTCATGGACTGATCAAATAAGAAGCAAATTGTGCTTTTGGGAAATTATGTCCTACTCTTCAAAAGGATTTAGGAGTCACCAACTTCCAAGTATAGGATGTACATCCATTTGGGATATAACAATTATAATATAATATAATATACAACATTATACATAATATAAATATTATATTACATCTGAATGTAATATAATTTCATAATTCCAATTTGGTTAGATGGGAATTTTTTTGCTTGTTCATATATTCCCATGTCATGAAGGACTTGGCAACCCTACCTTGTTTACATTTTGGATATTGGGTTTTCCCAACAAACCCATTATTGTCCTTTGGAATTGTGATGGTAACAAATCCTAATTGTTCAAGCAACTTCACTTGATATTATAATTCTCAATCCATGTGCTTTTCTTAACTATGGTTGAAGTATTCTAATGGCTGTATACTGGTGATGGTCAACTTGCCCTTTGCAAGGGACCCTGAACAAGGATGGCGCTGGCACTTTGTCATGTTATGTGTCCGGCAAATCATCTATTGACCCCTAAATGCCTAATAAGCCAAAAATGGCTTTTATACAGATTTTAAATTGCAGCAAACAGAAAATTATTTATTTTTCAATAGGGCAACAAGCTAACATGTGGTGAAAACTTTTGAAAATAGGGACACATGAGAGATTCATGAATGCAATGTTTCTTTACCTTGAGTCTTGCCCCATTTCAGCTCATGTCTTCTTGACCATGGTTACTAAGGCCTGCTTTAGACCAGCAGGTGATACCAAAAAATCTTGGTGTCAATAATGAGAAATTTGAGCATTTCTTGACTTAGTGTTTGACTCCTAAGTTTTTTTTAAAAATTATTTATTTGGGGGCCAAAGAGTTCATGTATAAAGCAAGTAAGGTCATAAAGTAAGGATCAAGGCTTCAACCCTTCGTATGCTTTCATTCTTTTTTTTGTTCTTTTTTTTGTAAGGTATCATTTTTTTTCATTGATGGATCGCTTATTTTCTCAAGCTAAACCTTAAAAGTCAAACCATCATGGATGACCATACTTTTCTTGAGTGTCTTGAAAATTGGGAACTTCCTTGTTAATTGATTTTCTCTCAAACACAATTTTCTCTATTCTCTCCAAACCCTCCTTATTTGAAAATACATATTTTGAAGTCAAAATGGGCATATTAATTCTTGTCAATTGACTTTCTCTTTGGCACAAAATTTTCTATTTCCTCCAAACTCTCCCTATTGAAAAAACATAATTTGAGGTTAAGATGGGCAGATTAACTCTTATAACTACTGACATTTGAAAAGGCAAATTGAAAGACTGAAATGATGAGAATCTACATTTAACACACTCTTTTCATTCAACATTCCAACATCTTCCATATCCTAAATAGAAAAATTAAAAACTCTTTGCATCATTAGCTAACAAGTACAAAAACTCAAGAAGAAGAAAAAAGAAAAATGAAGAGATGAAATGAAGAAGAAAAAACCAATAGGGTTTGATTTAGGGATTATTTTGATCCTATGGTGTGGACTTGATCAAAACCACAATATTTTATCGCCGCAACATTGGCCCCAAGGATTGCAAATTGGCCTCCCAAGTTGATATGTATCCTCTTTTTGCGCTGTAAACTGGTAGATTTTTAAAAATGATTTCTTTTTCAGCCTTGACTCCTAGTGTAAAGCCCTTGGGCCTGGTTTCAGTGATTTCACCTATAGAAATGTTGGATTTGAGTTCAACCTTGGCCTTGACTCCTCGTGTAAAGTGGGCCTAATTAGCAAGTAATAATCATGTTCCACTCAAACTTTTGATTAATTTTTGTTTGTATATGAGGTTGGAATATATTTGTGAACACCCCATTAGCCAAATTTTATTTGTTCTGGCTTAACTTTATGAGAATTATTTAACACCAAATAGGGTTTAGGGTTTAACCCTAAACCTCACATGTACAGTGCCTATCCTTTAAAAAAAATTTGATTTTTATTTGATTTAGTGGTTTTATACTAGTGAACACCCCATAACCCCATACTATAGTGCATTATGTTGTGCAACATTACAGCACATTACAGGGAATGGTATATTGGGCATGGTGGTTCATAGGTTTTGGAACCTATAACCACCCTTGTTCTGATGGGCTCAAGCTTGTGAAGCACCTGGCTTTGGTTCCTTACCCTACACATTTTGGTTAATTTACATGTTTCAGTAGGGTCTAGCTTTCTGTAGAATCAAAGGGGTTTTGGGGGTATTTTGAGGGGCAGAGCCCCAGATTGGGGGGGGGGGTTCCCAAAAAGGGGCCTAGGATGAGACAGTAGCTGACTCCTGAGTATGGCCATGCATTATGGGAATATTCCTCGCCCGTGGGGCTGTACAAATCATAAAAGAGAAAGACAAACATTATCATGAACCTAAACATTTGTAGATTACAACATGTAGGAGGTGAGGGTTCTTATAATGGTACATTCACATGATGTTAAGTCAGTGTTAAATGAAAATCTAGGTGGCACCCAATGTTAAAATGGGTGATAGCTTATTGTTAAGTGAATGTTAGGTTAACATAAAATTTTCATAGTAACTAGGTTTAAGTCCTAAATGGTTAGCATGGTGTTAAGGGACTCAACACTAGAGTCCCTAACATCAAGTGTGAACACATCTTAAAATGCCTACTTGTTAAGAGTGAGAACAATCTTATACATGTAAGTAGGCAAAGTTTCCCTCCCACTTTTAAGGATTAGGGATAAGATCCTACTACAATTTTAGTGTTCTATCTAACCTTTTTGTGCAATGACTTTGTGTTTTACTCGAGTGCATAGAAAGAGTTTAGGACCCATGATACTAATTCCTATTAGGAAATGTAGAACCTTGTGTACTTTGTCAAGTATGTATTGAAAGTTATTAGTTTTTTTCCTAAAGGACTTCATGTGTTGTTAAAACTTGAAACCTTGTTCACATTGAATTAATTTAGTTTCACTAACAAATGAAACTTTTATAGAAAACTAATGTTAGTTTCCATTGAGTTAGGCACCAATCAAGTAATGCATGACAAGTTCAACATAGTTAAAACGCTTTGCATAATTTGCAAAGTGCATGTTGAGTGCTTGTATGTGGGTTCTTCAGCTAGGCTTGGCACAATCTATACAGTTTATGTTGAGTTTTTACATGTCAAACTTTCAATGAATTCTAAGAATGGGTTGCCATCTTTGGGTCATCATCTTCTCTTGTTGCAAATTAAACATATAAAAAAGTGTTCTCTTACTTACCATTGTTGCAGGGGCATTGCAAATTGAACAGAAAAAAAAAGATAGTACATGATTGTTTACCACTCTTGGGGCATTGCAAATTGATCAAAAAACAAAAGTGATTTGTTGCATATTATTACTCTTGCAGCAATCTCTCTTTGCAAATTGAGAACTTGAATTCTGTGACATCTACATTTGTAATTGAAATCACTACTTTGTCTCATTGGAAACTGCATGCCTATAATTAGAATCTAATGTATTGCAAAAACACATTAACATCTCAGGGTGGTAGAATTTGATATCATTTTCTTCACCACATTATATGACATAATCTTCCAATGATGATCATACACTTTCTTAATAGTGACCAGAATGTGTTTATTGAAAATAAATCTTCTATTTAATTGTTTGAAAGCCACCCCACACCTCGAGGTCATGGAATGACTTCGTCTTCACCCAAGATATTATTTAGCTTGCCAACATAAGAAGGGGGCTTGTTAGCAACTTACCCAACACTATGGACAAGGGCTTGATCATTCCATAATACATTTCAGATCCTTGGCATGTTACTCAAGTCAATTTGGCAAGTTACATGATCCACATATTATAACATCCCTTATTACAATGGTTTTCTTCATAGGCTAGCTTGTGCCTTGTGAAATGTGAGACAAAGGGATGTGAGATCAAAGACTTGCTTGCAGATGTAATTCCATGGCCATGTTACCAAAAAATTGCAACCAAACCGCATATTAGAGTTATCCATAAAGTTAGGCAATTAGGGTGCAAAAATGGCCAATTTTGTCATAATAGGACATCAAATGTGTAATTAGGAATGAAAATTTTACAAAAGGAAATAATTAGAACCCAAACTAGTTTTTCCACCAATTTTGGTGGCAAACTAAGTTTCATCATGTGTTTCCTTTTTCCTGAGCACATGCACTATTGCTACATATATTTTCATTGCTCCTACTTGTACAACTATTATAATTATTTTTGAACCTTTGTGCATTAAATGCTAAGTTTCAACATTTCATACCTGGATCTAATAAAATTACCTTACTTAGTAAATACCACTAAAAGAAGGGATAGGGGGTGAAATAAGGTTTTTTCTTTCAGTCTTTTGATGCTTGTTTATTTTATTTTATTTATTTATTGTTGTATTTCATCTCTTCAATACCTTGTTGTGCACCTTCCTATACAAATCTTAGTTTTAAAGAAAGAAGAGGATGACATGCCCAACTATAAATAAGAGCATCTTCTTCACCATGTGGTTACTGGACCATGACAAATATGAGTTTTGTAGCCTTCTTTAATAGGATTACTTTGTATGCTTGTGGGTTTCAAAGGTCCGAGATGATGAAAACACATTTCAAAACCAAATAATATGTGTCAATTTGAATTGTCTTGCAACGAACTAGGGATTTCATCTAGGGTTTTTTCTTAATTCATCTGGGTTTGTTAACAAAGTAGCCAACAAACTCAATCATGTTGAAACCCACATCCACCCCCTTCCCTAGAAAGAAAAACTAGAAAAGAGAAGAAAAACCAGTGGCAATGAAAGTTTAGATCCCTTACACTTTTTAGATTTTCTTAGCATAATGGGACATATGAGAGCAACCACTTTTTGGAGCAAAGGAGGAGGATAGTGATGACAACAACACTAACATCAATAGATAAGAAGACAACAAAGGTAAAGAGGCTAAAAGGAAAATAGGTTTTGTGTTTTTTTTTGCTTTTCTTTTATTTGGGTTTTGTTTTGTGGTGGGTCCTTTTTAATATACTTTCAACAAGTTTAAAAAGTTTTTTATTTCCAAAAATCTAGTCATTGTATTCAAATTAAGCACAATAGCAAGTTTCTATTACACATAGAGAGACTTTGCCACAATCTTGGTTTTTTTCGGTTCTTGTCACAATCCTAGAAAAATAGCGAAGGAAGAAGAAAAAACATAAATAAATATGAATGCACTGTAAGTGTGAATGTGTCAATACTAAATGGTTAGTCATTCACCAATAATATGTTTTTTAATTTTTTTTTTAAACAAAAGATTAAATCTAAGGTGTTTTTTTGTTATTGAAATTGGGTGTTACATTAGTTGGGTAGTCCAAAGAATAAAATATTAGAATTTTTCGGAACCCTATTTCTTGCACAATAGTTCTTTTAAAAGTATATAGGTTGTGTCAAACCCAATAGAATAAAGATGATGATGTCGAAGGTTATGTCAAAACTAAAGTTCAACTAATTTTTTGAAATAAGACTTGTTTATTTGTAATAATTCATTATCGTATTCCATTTGATATGTCCCATCTTATGTGGTTGGTTTTATAGGTTTAAAATTACCGTGTTGAAATGGGTAATCTTTAAAACTTGGGACCCATCTGCAATTGCACAAATAGGTCCCAATCTAATATTTTGGTATTAAAGTGTTTAGGTTCTATTGAATCTAGTAGCTTAATGATTGTGACACATAGGCCTATAATGAAGTTAGGGTTTGGCCTTGGCATAATGCTTTAACAAAGGACTTCTTGGAAAGTTTCTTACCTTTTCTTTTTTTTTCGTTTCATTTAATATTGTGTGATTTGCTTTGTAAATTTAAGATTACCTTATAAGGGTAGACAATTTTTAGAAAATGGGGCATGTGTTCATAGTAAACCTCTTACTACATGGGCACCAAACATCCCATGCCCCCCAATTCATTTCGTCTCATTGAACCTTGTAGTTCCTATTGCCCATTCGCTTCATCATGTGGCACCATTGACCTATCCTCCATTTCATCCCCCATGCAAACCACAAACCACCCATTAATTACCCTTCTAATTCTAACAAATCATGCACCACCTATTAGTGCCCCCTATTAGCCCCCAACCCTTCATGTGAATGAGGGGTTCCAACCTTACACTTTCCCAAACCCCCTCAATCATGTACAA
>Ga0209611_10007289_pt1 | contig 17783 bp, 13 predicted proteins | sample S1TSphgellanicum_3_FD_187693 | JGI IMG/M metagenome (GOLD analysis project Ga0209611, IMG submission 187693) | Host-associated microbial communities from peat moss isolated from Minnesota, USA - S1T2_Fc - Sphagnum magellanicum MG (SPAdes) (version 2) | ecosystem: Host-associated > Plants > Peat...
TTTTTTTTTTTTTTTGCGAAAGATCTAATACTTGGTTGAATTTGCATAAGTCATCTACAATGTGGGCTTTTCACAAACCTCACAATTAATTGTGGGGCAAAAGACTTAAGATTAAAATGGTTACACAAGGAACAAGTCGTGCTAGATATCTAGGTTTCCAAGTAGGTTTTGAGGTGCCATAAAAAGGAAGAAATACTGAAGTCATATAACAGATTTGAGGAAAACTAAATCAATGGGGAGGAAAACAAATTTCTCTACCAACTATGACTCTAGTCAGATCTATCAAGTTGTGTGAGGCTCCATTTGGTATTTAGCACCTTGTTTTGTTATATTCTAAAAACACCTTCCAAAATGTCAAAACCTTGGTTTGGAACTTTGTGTGGGGAGGGATACCTGACAAAAGAACTAAAGCTAAGGTATTGTGGGATACGTCATCAATTTCATCCAATGTTAAGGGCATAGTCAAAATCTTTGACCTCAAGTTTAGGCCTAAGCTCTTATTGCGAAGTTAATTATTTGTGACCTAGTTTTAGAAGATGAACCTTGGAAGGTCTTGATTTAGTACAATATCCAATATTCCATCCAACATTGACATTATGGATTGGGCACCCAACCCGCATTGGTTATTTACAACCAAAATGATAGTTGTTAAAGGGTCCCCATTATGGTGGTGGCCATTTTTCGAGCTTGAATGGAGGTTCAACAAGGCGCCTTTATAATTCACCCATATGTAGGGTACAAAATTACAAGACAACCACTCTATCTTAATCTTAATGTTTATAATTAGCATAATCATATGTGGGGTGAGGAAGTTAATAGTAAGTTTCAACATACAAATTTATCTTGGATTAATAAACATTACGAGAAGGAAGATGTTAGAAATAATAATTATTTAAAAAGATGTTGGAGGAGAAATTTGTGAATTTAACCTTCTTTATTTTCAACTAGAGGGTTATATGCTTTGGATTTTTGGAGGAAAGATCCCCAAACTTCACCTCAACCCAAAAGAATGGCAATGGAAAAAACAAATAAACCTTCAAAAGACAAACCTTTTTGGTTACATAATTAAAAGGGGATAAAAGGAGATTATTCAAGAACAAGTTTTCCAATTGAACTTTAATTTTGGATTACAACAATATGTGATCACATTTAAATAAAGAAAATTCATTTTTTCAAAGTTATGGCATCCTTGGCTTCTTCAAAAATTTCAACAATGATTTGGTTAATTTTAACAGATGGTCTTTTAGTTAGAAGTTGCACTATTACTATTCATGGTTTTTCAAAAGATCCAAATTAATTAACAATTTTTGTTTTACTAATGGACATGCACATTTTGACCATGAGATTGAAGCTTGAATGACATGTTTATTTTTGATTGGTAAACTTGCCTAGAATGACCTATTTGACTATATGTCAAATTGAACATCTAATCAAGTTAAACAAAAAAAATGATCACCTTGATCAAAATGGCTAATGGCTTTTCATCAATTGGGACATCTAATCAAGTTAAACAAAGCAAAATGACATCCTTAATCAAAATGGACAATGGTGTTCTAATCAAGTGGGTCATCTTATGTTACTAAATTGGTTAAGATAACTACTAACTAGGCTAGGCAATAGCCTAAGCTTACCTACATACATACCCACTTACCATCTTACAAACCTACCTACCTATCTATTTTTTACTTCCCAATTACCATGTTACATACCTACCTACCTACCTACCTACCTACCTCTTAATTACTTCCTCCTACCATCCTACATCCTTACCTACTTACCTCTTACTTCTCACCTACTATCATACAACCTTATCTACCTATCTACTTAATTACCTACCTCCTATTTCTAACTTATTATCTTAAAACCCTACCTACCTCCTAATTTTGATCTACCATCATAAAACCCTACCTACCCACATGCCTCTTACTTCCCACCTACCATCGTACGACCCTACTTATCTACCTCATGCTTCCCATTTACCATTTTACATCCTTACTTACCTACCTACCTCCTACCTATCACCTACCATCATACATACCTACCTAGTTCCTTAGCTACCTAGGCCTACTTACACAAAAAAAATTGGGTAATAATTGAGAATAAAATGGGTATAAATTTGATTAATCAAATGGTCCATTATCCAATAGTCAAAATGATTACTCAAATAGTCTACTAATAAAAAAGACCACCCCAATCATGTATGACGTGTCCAAATCAACTTGTTTGAATTGACAGGACGATTTTTTTGATGCCTATCCAAATGGGGTGCTTGTTGATTGGATTCTTTAATCAAAATAACCTATTTTTGTAATAGTGTTGGATAATTCAAATTAATCATGTAAGTACATGTAAATTATGTAATGCAAGGATCTTGGAAACAATAAAACATGTTTTTTCTTCATGTGAAACATTGGAAAGGATTTGGGGAAAAGTTTTAAAAATTAAAAAAAAAATTGGTTTCATCACAAGACTTGAATCTTAACAATCATTGTTCATTAGGGAATTACTTCTTACAAGTGACCATGAAGACTAAGGGGATATTGGATGGGATGTAAGAAAGAAGTGTAACATTTCATTGGAAACCCTATTTGATATTCTTTGATGCACATTTCTACTATTTATTGGGTTCAAAAGTGTCATTTCAAATTTAGGAATGAACATTTACACAAAAGAGTTCCATTTTTTCACTCTTGGTAAATTATAGTGTAGGCAAGCATGGGAATTTGGGCTAAACTTAAAATATTTGTGCACTTGAAAAACCCAAAGAAGCAATAGGCCATGGAGCAATGGTTCCTAAACATTTGGACAAATGGCAACCTTCTTAGCTCTTACCAAGGGCATATAAGGTGGAAACTGGTCTTTCATAAAAACTTTCTCACAAGAAAATTTGCCAACCACCTTCTTAATGTTGATAGCAACATTCTAAACATTTTTTTTAAAAATACCAATTCATCACTAGGCTCTCCACAACCAAAACCACCATCTCCAATGACATCATTGGGATGACATGAGGTGTTAACAAAAAAATACTCAATAACATTTTTTTGAACTATAGTTGGAGGCTACACAAGTTTCTCATATTCCTTCCCATGTCATTACAAAAATCAACCCTCCTATGGTAATTTTAAAAATAACATTATTAGAACTATGGAATGGTTACAAACTCCATTAAATCTTTAGGCACGTGGTAAATGTTGATATGTTGACATCGTTTTATTCTTGAATTCTATATTTTCACATATTATTCTCAAACATATAAAGTTTGTACTAATAACAACTACAAAAATCAGAAGTAAAATTGAATATAGAATACATTTTAGAATACATATTTGCAAAGTCATTGCCTCTATAATGGTCTAAAAACATAATTAAACCATATGGAATTGAAAAAAACAACACAAAACAAGTACATAACTTATCATACTAGTTTTTTTCCATCAAAATTCTTTTGTAACTCCTATCATGAGCTTTTCTCTCTCTTTTCTATTCAATATTTTCATCATAATAATAAAATCCTTAGCCATTTTCAAAACTCTTCTAAAAATCCTTCTCAAGTTCTTGCCATAAACCTCAATTCAAACTTTTCATAAGTCCTAATCAATTCAACTGTTCTATCTTGCTATTCCTTTATCCACTATGTCAAACACTAACATTACACTTCTGTCTAGTCTATCTAATAGGAACAACACAATTCTACCTTTAACATTACCTACCTTACATTTTGGATTTCATCTTCAAAATCCTTTAAATGGTAAAGTACAAAAATGTACTAACAAAAACGGTTACATACTCATTTTATTATCTTGGATGGACTAAATGTTCCTCATGATACACTATTGTGATTTCTTATACTACAACATGCACTCCCTGAGCTATGGATTATTCCCCTTCTACTATAGATAACCCCTCATTCTAAGGTTAAATCTATTAATGCAACTATTGTTGTGCATCTACATTGGTCTTTGTATGACCATTATCTTTTTCATCTTGGGATATGGTCTTGATTGTAGTAGTTGTACCAAACAATGTTGACTGAAATACAATAGGTGTTGTCATATACTTAGTTAACTCTATAGTTATAGGTACCTATTGTTGCAATTATTCCTCATGTACTTCTGTAAATCCCATTATAGTTTGTTTTATTGGGTGAACATCTTCTTGTTCAACATGAACTTCTTCCATGGTAGCTTCACCCTTCATTTCTTTAGATACTATTGACTGCACCTAAGGTGTTTCTCCACTTGTACTTGCCTCAAATTGGTCTATCTTTAATGTTGTAAAGCTTTCTTTTAAAGTTATAGAAGGTGATGCATATACAAAATTTGGGTAGGCTTTTGTTCAACTTCTTTTTGTAACTTGCTTCATCTATTTTATGCTCATCAAATAGCCCCTTAACATCTTTCTATAGAAGATCTTTTACCAAATTCCACTAGTCATCAATGTTTGATGCTTTTAATTCCATGGATTTGTATTTTGATTTCCAATATAGTATTTTACATGAGAAGGTTATCATATTCACACAATATGTGCTTAGAAAGATAAGGCTCCATGGTTGTCAATGTGTTCACAACTACATGTACACATTTGGCAGCATGTTGCAAAGTTTGTATTGATTTGTTGCATGTAGCTTGAGTTTGTTGTTTTGCCAAAACTACCTCATTCTTCATATGTACTGCAATTTGAATCTTCTATTCGAAGTTTAGGATCTCCGCATCTTATTCCTTGACAATGTGTTATATATTGTTGTTGTCTTGTTGTAATGTTACAAATTTTGCTTCAAATTCACATGTTTGTTTCTTCAAGGCCCAATACCTTTGTTTTTCCTTCTCCTAAATATACTTTAGCAGATCTCTCTCCTCTTTTATAATCTCCATGGATTACAGTTGTTGTTCAAAAACATTCTTCCTCTAACCTATATGGAACAATTCCATTTGAAATTTATTAAGTTATAATTTCTTGGTATGTAAAGCCTTTTTGGTTTGAACCTCTTGAGCCATGATCTTATGCTTTAATGATTATACTTCTCATATTGTAGTGTTGAGATTCCCTTGCATTTTTTATTTTTTTGCTTCACACTGAGTGTGTTCCAGCTTGAGCCCTAATAATTCGATTATGTCTACTCCATTATCTTACTGTAATGTGCCAAATGTTGGAACATTCCGACAATCTTCAGGTGTTCCTCAATCTCCTAGTTTAGTGATGCCGAAATTTGTGGTGTTTGAAACAACAAAGTATCACCATTAGACGTCCATGCTAATGGTATTACAATTTTATACATACCAATTTAAGATCTTACTTCATAAAAACTTGTTGATGAAAATGGCCTATCCTCCTACTACATTACAAATACAAATTGAAAATGTACATGTTCATTTTGTGGTGGAGATGGTGAACAAGGTGGAAACCATCTAATAGAATCCGGTTGTGGAGATATTGATTGTTGTCCATGCTTTTGATGTGGTTTTTCTGTGAACTCAGGCTATGTAGCCTATTGTCCACTAGTTCTTAAAACATTTGGCTCATGTTTGGCATGTTATTCTACATGGAAAACATGTTTTAGTGATGGTGGTCATTATGATTGGTCTTGAGGTTGTTGTGGCCATGGAATGGTATATGTGGCTAGTACCGCTGGAGCTTAGTTTAGTGCTCCCCTCATTTGCCTTCTCCTTTTGACATTCAAAGGAATCTCTTCTTCTTCTTTTCATCTTGGAATTTAATATTTTTTACTAAATCATTGTTTGTTTTTGCCATTATAATTCCGGGTTCATCCTTGGTGATCTATCAAATGAGGTTAAAGGATGTTTGGTTCTTCATAATTTGTCTTTTAATTCTAAAACACAAGCCCTAGATGTGGAAGCCTATTGTGTTTTGGCCAGCTTTGACATAGTTGGGATTTGTGGATTATTTTCAAGGAAAAAAATTGCATTAACACTTTTATGATTAGTGCAGAATGACATACATCCTTTTTGGCATCAACCTTCATTATACCTTTGAGCATCTTGTTTGTGAAACTATCCATCTGACTAATTCTCTATCCAATTGTTTATACATGAGGTTTGCCCAATCTATAGGTTTTCCCTAATCTTTTATCATAATTGAAATAACATTTTTATTATTAAAGTAATAGACCTTATTTCTTTGGTATACTATCAGGATAAGTGTAGGAAAACAAATAGTATATGGTTCTTTCATTTTGTTAACGTTCCATTGCTTTGTGTTGATGTGTGTTCTAAGCAAAACAACACCTTGAAACACGGTTTCTGTAGTTTGTTTATCTACCTATTTCTTTTCCTTCTAACTAATGTTGGAAATTTTGAAAACATTTATGATCACATGTCCATCAACAACAATTACTTTCTCTCCTATTTTAGCATAGATTGTGTCCTCTCTCTCACACCAAGTATTGAAAAACTACACCAACCAATCATGGCATGGAGTTATCAAATTAATTGCAAACAATTTTACCAATCTCACTATAGAAGCTCATCTATTTTTCTACAACTCCCATTTTCACCCATGTCGTAATTCGCTCTAGCTCTTGGTATAAGATTGTTCTAAGGGTATGAAAATAAACCTCTTTAGTTTTGGAAAAAATAATAATATAGTTTGTTGAACCATTTTACATTGTTTGTTAGTTTTGGACTCAAAAATTGAATAACTAAAGTTTGAAAAACTTGGTATAGACTACTATTCAGAAATAGCAATGGGTGAAGGTGGTGGTGGTGGTGCTTATGATTGTTTCAATTCTTGAAACAATCAAAGGTTGTCTTATCATCAAAATCCAATGGCACCACAATTTTTAACACACCTTGAGGAAAAAAAATCCACTTTTTTTAAAGAAACCATAACCATTTCTCAGCTTCACTCCTTGTTCACATTACATTATGCAAACTTTCTTCAATTCTTCTTCCCGGGTCATAAAATAGAAAAGAAGGTGGAAATAAAACTTGGAGAGGTTACGATTTTGAAAATTCTAAATGTGAAGGTTTATGTACTTTTGACAATTTGTCTTCTACAACAATTGTTTCCTTTAATGCTATAACTTTCACACTTTCATGATTTTGTTTTTTTGAATTTTTTCTTTCTTTCTTATTATTTTAAAAAGTTTTTAAGCCAAATTTTCTTTGTTCATTTTGATGAATGGAAAACAATGGAAAACGAAAGAAGCAAGTGAAGATGACTAATTGTTCACAAGTGTTGTTATGACAAATTGACACTATTAATTTTCCTATCCCTTGATTTGTCATTTCACCTTTTAGGGTTTTGTGATTTGAAACATTGTGCCTCCTGCTACCATTTAGAGCTAGATGAAAATGAATGTGATTCAAGTTCACTTGAATCAATAACAAGTATTCAATTGTCTTACATTCTTTATCAATCTATTGAATCTATACCATGTATATTAGTTCTTCATCATTATCCTTTTCTTTGTCATAAACATTAGCATTGCCCTATCCTTCCCAATATACAAGTCTTGGGCCTCCTATGATCCATGGTTCGTCATCTAGAAAATTATAAGGTTTTAACTTATCCACATTGACAAGTATAGGGTTTGGATCAAATTTATCCATAATGACTAAAAGGATAGTATTATTTGGTAAACAAAATTGTATTATGTACATACCAAACCACCTCTTAGCGAACTTTCCAAGATGTGTTTTTTGTCTTTTTGGGAACTAAAACACATGATCTCCAAATTTTATTTTATTTTTGGATATTTTTGCTAACTCCACATAGCACGATTCCATATGTTGATTCCCAATAGTTCCATGTGCTTACAATTTGTTAATTTTTATTTTTTCTAGATCTATCAGTCTATTTGTGAGTACTTTAACAATATTCACATTTTTGTGGTCCCCACTAAATGTTGACATAACATAGTCTGTACACTAATTGATACACCATGTATTTACCTTGTAAGTTGTTTTGTAAGAAAAAAATATAGTAGGTAAATGATTATCCCAATTTGCCTTATTTTCACTCACTAGCGTAATAATGAAGTTGACAATGAACTTCATAGTTGATTCTACCTACCCATTTCCTTATGGATAATAGGTGGTAGAACTAAAATGCTTCAACAAAAAATGATTAATGAGGTATTTAATAACATCGTCAATAAAATGAGCTCCTTGATCTATTACTAAGGTTAGTGGACAACCACACCTAGTTACAATGTATTCATAGAAAACTTTAATTGTAATATTTGTAGTATTCATCCAAAGTGCCTTGGCCTCCACCCATTTAGTAGTATAATCTATGGCTACAATGAATTGTCCTATTGGTTTGATTAGTCTAATAAAATCCAATCCCCATTTCATAAATGGTTCTTTTAAGACAATAATTACCAATTAACCAAACTTTGTGTTGTTAAACCTCTAATTAATTGGCAAACATTGTAGGATTTGCAATATAATGAAGCATCATTAAATAATGTGGGCCACTAGTATCTTACATCTAAGATTTTCTTGGCAATGTTGTCTACTATGAAATGGTCACATGCAAAACCTTCATGGAGCTTTCACAATATGTTTTATGCTTCATTTGTGGTCACAAAATGTTGAAATTTGTTGTTCTGACCCATGTAATATATAATTCCATCATGTACACATCATAAACATTATTTTCACACGATGAATTTAACATTCATTCATATGGATGTTCATCCATGATTCATAGTTAACTTTTAGTTCATTTATAATTAACTCCTAGTTAACTATTAGTTCATTCATAATTAATTCTAAGTAACTATTAGTTAATTTTCAATTCACTTTTGATTTACTTTGAGTTCATGTCTAATTAATTCATAGTTTATTGTTAGTGCATTTTCAATTAATTCTTAATCGATTCATAATTGAATCTTAGTTCACTTATAATTAATTCATAGTTAATTTGTAGTTTATTATAAGTAGTTAGCAAACTTCTTAAGAAGTTTCTTTAGTTGGTGAACACATGAGACTTCCATGGAAGCATATTTGAGTTAGGTGCCCAAAGGGGTATAAATAAAGGTAGGACCCCCCATTACCTTAAGTATGTTCAACACTAATTTGAGGTATGATTTTGTTATGTTCTTTTTATGTTTATGTTTGTCTACTTCATTGCAATAAAAACTTGTTTGTACTTTGGTTTTGCACACCTCATGTTATTGGTTTTAACCTTTGTGTTTTTGTCTTGGTTCCATTATTTTGTGTAAATTGGATTTCAATTTAGACCTATCCTTTCGTCATCTATCTTAGTAATTTTCGTGCCCATGACAAGACTATAAAGGTTTTGTTTTTTTTTTGCCAACCTCTATTTTTGAATAGTGGTCAAAATTTTAGGCATTTGTCTTATTTACAAATAATCCTTCATTTTTTCCAATCAAATCGATTATAATTGAAACATAATTACATTTGTGATTTGATTAAATACACCTATTAGTTTTGTAGTGTTTGGTAGCTTAAATAATGTGTGTGCCATTGCATGTGTATATCCTAGCTTGTATAATACTATGAATTCATACTTTAGAAATAGAAATAAGCACCTAGCAATATGGCCTGGAACATGTATTGGTTTGTTCACTAGATAGAGTAAAACCATATAATTAACATATAACACAAACTTATTTTCTAGTAGGTAATGTTTGAACTTATGAAATGTGAATACCATTGTTAAGGCTTCATGTTCTACAATATCATAGTTTCCCTCTACTTTATTTAAGAGTCTAAAAACATAAAGAATAGGTTGATCATGTTTCCCTATTATATTTTATGCTAACATAGCACCTACGACTGACAATGATGCATTTGTGTGAACATTAAATTCTATATCCCAATTAAGAAATATAAAAATAAGTGCTTATATATATTTTTGTTTAATTAACTCTCAAACTATTTAACATTTTAAGGTCCACATAAACTATTTTATCTTCCCATAAGTTTAATAATTTCGGCCATTATGAATGCAATTTTTTTGATGAAACATTTATATATCCTAATCATTATGTTGAATACATAAATCTATTATGGATTTATGGGTAAAATCATTTGTGTTGCAACCCTAGCCTTAGGCTCGTGACCAAAGCAAAGGCTTGCGAAAGTGTGAGCCAAGAATGATGCCAAGGAGTCACATTTGGTGTCCCCAGGAGAGTACGAGAATGTGAGGAAATGAACCTCACACTCCCAAGTGAACTCCCACTTTGGGAGTTCGAATCCCGATGGACTCCCAAATCTTTAGAAGGTGATTGCAGGGATCAAAGCTCATTGGATTGAAAAGTTCCTTATATCATTGAAAACCTTTTGGAACTTAGATGTTTAAAATGGGCTCACATGATCCATTTGGATACTTAAAACGTAAGTTATGGCCAAAAGAAAGGCCGAAAGTCAAACTACCAATTTGACTCTTGATCATTAAAAGTCAAAAATCGCCCTGATTTCCTTGCAATCAGGTGGTGTGTCACATACTATTGAAAAGTTCTCGACAAGTGCTACAACTTTGTTTTAAACCTCACCTCAATCGGAGGTCTTCACACAAAGTTATGAGCCTGCAAAGTCGTAGAAGTCCCAATTTTGGGAATTTCGGGAATTTCAAGACTCCAACTTGGAAGTCCCAGGACAAAATAACATTTGGGTGTTGGTCCCATGACCAGGCACAAATAATACTATAAAGGGGAAGGTGGTGGCTTGTCCCAAGTTCGGGCCGTGGTGAGTCTTGTGAGTCCATGGTTGCTCGTGGCTTGTAATTTGTGCATCAAAAGTGCTTCAACTATGCATTAACCAACTTGTTGTTTGGTTTGTGCAAGTTCGTATGAGTAATTGATTTGCTTGTCATTTTTCCTAGTCCCCATCTTGGAGCTCCAACACGCCCCTTTACCCCCAAAGTGTTACAAATCAGGGAGCGTGCCCCACTCTATCCTTCCGTTGTTTTCACATTCAGATTCGTAGTTAAGTCTACCAAGGAGTTTGGGGGTGCGTTAGTCATGGTGAGTCTTGTGAATCCGTGTTTGCCCATGGCAAGTTCGTGCACCAAAAGTGCTACAATCATGCACTAACCAACTTGTTGTTTGGTTTATGCATGTTTGTGTGAATAATTAACCTGCTTATCATTCGTCCTAGTCCCCATCTCGGAGTTCTAGCATGCCCCTCTACCCCCAAAGTGCTGCAAATTATACAACATGCTTCAACTCATTATCCTTCCGTTATTTTCACTTTAAATTCACATTTGAATCTATCAAAGAGCTTGGGAGCGCATCAATTTGAACTATGACTTGGATTTTTTTAGGAACCGGTAGCTTACCTTTCTTGGATACTATAAACCCCAATATCATCTTTGAAAATGCCATAAATGCACATTTATTTGGGTTCAAACTAATCCAATTTTTTTTGCACTTCTAGAAGCATAATTTGGGCTTATCCAGATGAATATCCATGTCATTATAAATAGTGAAATCATTGAAAAAACTTTTCATGAATTTGTTTAAATAATCCTTGAAGGCTTTATTTACTACCCTCATCACAAATTTAGCATCTCATGATTTCATAATGGAAATCGTGTAAAATTTGTTCATTCATAATTCATACCTTTCACACATTAATATCGTGCATTGAAAACACATTTGAAACATGTATTTATTGGAAAATGTGAAAATTATCTGACATTTGTTCATTCATAAGTTCATACTTCATTTGTTAACACATTTATTCATGTGTCAAATGGATTTTTAACACTTGATATTCGTGCGTTAAATGTACGAACCTATGAATGAACGAACTTCGCATTAATTCATCACATGTTAAATTTGTGATGTTATGGTAAGTAGGAGGTCCATTTTTCATTCCAAAAGACATTAAAACCCAAGTAAAGACTCCCCAATTTGTTACAAAGCTTATCTTGTATATGTCTTTTGGTGCCATAGATATCTAGTGATATTTAAAGTATCCATCTAAGAAGGAATAAACATCATGCCCTACAATTTTGTTCAAAACCTTGTTTGTAATCTTTTTTTGTGGTTGCATTCAATTTTTTGAAGTCTATATAAATTTTCATTCTTCATGGGAACTACCACTATTGGTGACAACTAAATAACTTTTTTTACAAGTTATAAAAATCTTGTTATATTAATAATTTTTCTATGTTTTATTTAATAGTTGTAACATAGCTTGGATTCATTTTGTACCTAGATTGATGTGCCAATGGAATCAATGTGTCTAGCTTTATATGATGTTGTGTTAATTTTGGAGGTATGCCTTTCAAGTCCTTATATGTCCATACAAAGATGTTTGTGTATTCAATCAATATATAGCTCTTTTGAAAAATTCATGTTCTCTTCATTCACCTTAATTGTCTATGCATTGTCCTTAGTTCCCAAGTTGATTTTCAAAAATTATTGATTTTTAGTTAAGGTCCATCATGCAATTTGTAATTCATATGTTTTGACCTTTGTGTTAATGTTTCATTAATTTGTACCCAACTGGGTTTGTGGTGATAGTATGTATCAAGATACACCTTGTATTCGAGAGCTATATCAGGTTATCCTTCAACGACTATTTTAAAACTACATATGTTTACTCTAGTATCTACTACAAAATTTGCGATATCTGTTGTTCTTTCAATCTAGATCATATTAACTACAATTGCATTTAAGCAAACCCATCTTTGGGTGGTATCGCTTAGGAACATCACCTTGATTTTCTTGGACCCATCAACTTTAAAAATAAAATAGGAAACACTTAAATAAATATTTTCATAATTCTTTTCAAGAATACATATATTAGGTTCCATATGAAATTTCAATAATATCAAAAACATTATGTATTTTGATGTTCCTATTCATTGTATTTGGGGGCGATCATAGTCAAACAAACCAAAAATCATGTTGGACAATTGAAAAACTATTAATTTTTTCCAAGATATTGGTGTAATGCCACTTTAATGTCATGTTGATCAAGGAAATTTGTGCTAAATGATTTATATGAGTGTTGAAGATTTTTTTAAATCATTTAATTTAATAAATTGAGTTTTGGTTTTAGTGTAGGACTTTTGAATTTTAACACCCCAAAATTAGTTTTATAAAACATGAAGCTAAGGATTTTTTTAATAACAAAATTTTGATGGGAAATTTTTTTGAAATGATGATAACCTACCATCCACATATGAAAAGCACTCATAATTTAAGAATCATGTTACTTGAAATTTTTAGAAATTCAAAATATAATTATAGAATGTTTAAATTTCAATAGTCATTTGTTAGATGTAAATGGGCCATAATGTGTATGACATTTGAACAACGTTGTCACTTATGATACAAGAAATTAAAGATAAAAATGGTTATCATATTTTAACATGATTTGAAATTATGATCATTTTCCAAAACAAAACATAAAATCTAGCAAAATTTGTACATTTAAAAAAAATTCATATTTATTCAAAAAAAGGTAAGATAAATAATGTAATTTATTGGGGGCATTGTAAATATTTTTGAGAACATGTTGCATAAAAAGTCCTTCAAAAAATCCTTGTTATGAAAAAATCAGAATGTTCAAAAAATGCCCATTTATGGTTGAGTCCTTTGTCACCATTGGTTCATTTGATTATGATTGCACCCATTTTAAAAAAGTTTTAAAAACATAACATTGGTGAGTCCTTTCCTTGAACTTTTTGGTTAGGAACACAATTTTGAAACATGATTTGAGCATTTTCTTGTGAATTTTTTTGCTAATGTAGTTTTGAAATCATTTTTTTATTAAGAAATTAATTGAATAAATATAATTTTGTTATGAATTTTCAAAGTTAAGGTTATTGATTTCCTAAAGGGTCATTTTAATTAGGAATACAAAATTTTCCATTTTTTAAAATTCCAAAATGAACTTCAAGCCATATATTAAAACATGTAATGGATAAACATGAGAAAAAATAAATTATAGTTGTGAAAACATTTTTAAAAAGGGGCTTAGAAAAATGATTTGGCCACTTTCAGTTCCTTAACCATTCCTTGAGTTGGTTCTCAGTGGTACCACACAAGGATGGGTTCACCCATTTGTAACATTTAAAGGCAAATTGATAGTGCCAATAGAAACCAACTTAGGTTCATTTACAAACATAAGCTCTTTATCTTCATTTGTAATATCATTCAGATAATTAAAACATAGTAAGGCTCATATTCTTTTTAGGTTAATACCCAAATGTTTGGTCTACTGTTATAATTTTAATGGTGTCATTTCCGTGTATTATAGTCATGTTATTCCCCCAGTCATGTGCCATTTTAGCATCTATAAGCCATGGTCTACCCAACAACATATAATAACTAGAATCTACAATAATGGTAAATAGGACTATAAATGATTAGGTTTTACATTAGGTAGTAAATGAGGCTAGATGGTAGTTGATAGGTAGTAAGTAAGGTTTAAAAGTAATAGGTTAAATTAGGTATTACTTTTAGGTAGTAGGTAGCACTTGCAAGTAAAATCATAGTCAAAGGAGCCACCCAAGTGAGTGGACACTTCTTAAAACTACATTTTTGTATGTTTGAAAGATCACAAGGGAAACATAATAGTTTGGATTGTCATAATTTTTTTGGAATATTTTCCATTAATTGCAAAGTTTACATGTTTAAAGTTTGACATGAATCAAAATTATTTTTGCATGTTCAAAGCTTTCAAACTTTGAAATTGGACAACTTTGTATTTTTCAAACGTCCTTTTTTTCTACCAAATGTGCACCATTCCTTTTGAAAATTGGAGAGGATTTTAACATTGATGATTATAAAGGAAAAGAAATTTGAATTGATGAAAATTGCATTTATAACCCATTTGAGCACATTTGGTTCAAAAGTGTTTTTAACCTTGAAAATTATAGATTTTGAAAGTGTGGCTTCAACAAAAGTTATATATATGTGATAGAGGGCATGAATGCATGATATACATGATATAAAATCAATTTGTAATCAAGATGCATTTATATCTAAAATGCAGTGCTAAATGGGGTATCCGAAATACATAATTATAAATTATAAACCAACATAGGACTAACATGTATCATGTGCAATCCTTGGAAAAAGACTTTTACCTTGGTGCCCTTGGCTCTTTTGACCGTGATTTCACCCTTGCAATTATTATTTTTATCCCATATTGTTTATCTTCCATTTCAATATTCTAAAGTACCTAAGGAGGCATTACAAACAATGAGAAATTGCAAAAAAATAATAATTGAATTGACCATTTGGGATGAGCCAATAAAAAAGGTTCAATTGTAAAGGTTAACCCATAATCATGAAACAATATTTTCCTAGTTAGTCGCTTAGGTCTAGAGACCCCTTTCCCCAAAACTTTAAATTCCCCCCCTTTTTGCTTTGCAAGTTGGGAGAACACATGTAAAGTTCCATCTTTGGCAAGAGGTTCATTGACACCACCTCCAACCCCTCATGCGGTGTTCTTATGCTTGGTAGTGGTCCCATTGTTCTTTCCCTTGAAGTGCTCTTTGTGTTACTCTTGCCCTTGTTGGTCATCATGTTACTTTTGTTCTTGTTGGTCATTTTGTAGCTCTTTACCTTCTTGGTCCTTGTGCTTTTTTTACATTGGTGCCTTGATGTTCCTTGTGTTTTTCTTTGCCTTGTTAATCCTTTTGTTGGTCTTATTAATTGTATTATTAATTGTGCTTTTGCTTTTGTTACAATTTATGAACTATTCAAGTATGTAATATTACATTAATTATTTTTCCATTTTTTATTACAATTACAAAAAATGGGAGTATTGCATTCACTTTGCCATTATGTTATTTTTTCCATTTACAACTAGTATTTACATGTGCATGAAAGTATTACAATTTACAAGCCACCCTTATTTCAAGGGGAAACTTATATAATGAATAATATTTTTTCACTATACCTTAGATGCAAGTACAATAATGTGCCTTTGGGCATTGATTGCATTATTAGCATTCAAGGTTAATTCCATATTATAATTGAAGAAGTTAAATTATGCTTAAGTAAATGATGACAAAGTTTTTGCAATATCCAAATTTGTCACATGTTTCTTTTGGCATTGCTAAATTCAAATTGTCATTCGTCTATAGGAGTTGATTAGGTAACTAGGTGGGTTCATGGAGGTAGGCCCATGTCAATAGGTAGTAGCTAGGTGGTTAAAGACTTACCTTTTTTTTTGGTAGCACTCATATTTTCACAAAGACATCCCTTAATTGGTAAGAAGGTTAAGTAGGTTGTTTCAAGTAGGTAGGTATATTGGCCATTAGTTGATAGGTAAGGAGAGGGTTAATAGGTAGGTGAGGCAAGGGAAATGTTAATTTTTTTGAAAAAGAATATAGGACATTAAATACATTAACTATGTTAACCATGGGCTTTAAGGGATAGGAGCATAATGAAAAAACAATCTCAATCTAAACACCATTTCACCATACATCCAAACCAATGCATTTATGGTTTGAACTTGCCATTCTAAAATGATGAGGAGATGTGAAACACACTTCTTGGGTGAGGCCTTCTAGAGATTATTTTTAACCATGAAATGTTAAATTTGGACTAAGAGACTCTAATTTAGTTTAAGGATGATATATACATAAATGTTTAGAAGTAGCCCAAAAACAATTTTCAGGTTCTTACAATGGTATTGGTTTTTTGGGGGTGTTTAATTTTGTCCATGGCCCAAGTATAAGTGCTAGTTCATCCAAACTAGTTTACACTCATGTTTGGTGAGTATTTGATTTTGTTGATGACCTTAGGTTTAAGTTTGTGAACAAAACCATTTAGTTATAGTTTTTTGAAAAATTTCAAAATTAGAAAACCTCTTGTTCTATTTTTCTTTAAACCCTAAAAAAACTAATGGTTTTCATTAAAGAATTGGTAGGGAACCACTGTGTTATGGAAGGTTATTTTTATATGTTTTTATTTATTGAAAACCATGGTTATCTATCATAATCATTTAATTTTTTTTGATAATCATGATTATAAAATTAAAGAACCATCTTGAGAAACAGAAGGGGGTTGATGCCATTTTTCAACATTGGTTTTAAGTGATTTATCATGCACCATGCACTAACATATTAGAAATATATTTAATAATACCTTAACTTCTAAAGGTAAAAAATTGAGTAAAATACATTGAAAAGTGAAGCAAATTTGTCTACCTTAACATTTTGTAGGATAAACTTCAAGCTAAAATTCAACTTCTAGGGCTTTAAATTGGCATTATTATTAAAAATTCTGCCTCTATAAGGTACTGATAAACATGGGCAAAACTATGGATTGCTCACAAGCCCCCTTGGTGCATCATTAGGCTTTTTTCACCACTTCTTGTGGGGGGATAATTTCATTTTCATAAGACTCATTGTGCCAATGGCCTATTTGGGAAATTGGGCTTTTGTTGCACCTATCATCATAATTAGATTTTTATCAGATAGTTCCCATTCTTATTGGAGGTGGTAGGCACTAATAATTTTGATTTATTCCCATTTGAGGGTTGGCGTAAAAACTCCTCCCCCCATACATGGTGATTTATGTTCCCCCTTTTGTGTAGTTTGTAAAAGAGACGAGTAGATCAATATTTTAGACAAATTGCATGACCATTCTTTTTCTAGGGGTGTATGCATTCTAAGGTGGTTCACTTTTTGAAAAAACAAAATATCATAGAAATCCATTTTATAGTGTTAAATATTTGAAATTTTTTGGTACCATGTGTTCAATGGTAATAAAGTCCATGTATAAAAGAAAATAAATTCCATATTAATAGGAGCCTACCTACATATTCCAAATATATACACCTTTAGAAAAACATTTTGGAAAAAAAAAAAAAAAAAAA
>Ga0209611_10007290_pt1 | contig 17783 bp, 15 predicted proteins | sample S1TSphgellanicum_3_FD_187693 | JGI IMG/M metagenome (GOLD analysis project Ga0209611, IMG submission 187693) | Host-associated microbial communities from peat moss isolated from Minnesota, USA - S1T2_Fc - Sphagnum magellanicum MG (SPAdes) (version 2) | ecosystem: Host-associated > Plants > Peat...
TAAAAATTTAGAAAAAAAAAAAAGCCCTGATTGTAACCCCTTTTAAATTGGGGGTGTTTAATTTAATTTTTTTTAGTTGCAAAATTTCAGAAAAAATCTAGTTTTTTGAGAAATTGCCTGATTTCTCAGAATGATCAGAAACACAGGGAGCAGCAATCAGACCATGTTTTTTATATTGCACTCTTCTCTAGTGGCAGGTGTTAAGGCTTTGCTGCGCCTGTTCTGTACCAGCCTCAGGAATGGGTGCAAAAATGCTGGGCCAAAACCATTTTGGTAAGCCAAACCGGCAGGCAGGGTTTTACTTTTTTTCATCCAAATTTTAATCTGCAGGGTCACATACTGAGCAGCCAAAACCCTTTCAGTGAGCCAAACCAACCTGTTTTGACTTTTCTTCATCCAATTTTAGTTTGCAGGGTCGCATACCGAGCAGCCAAAACCATTTTGGTGACCCAAACCGAATTGTTTGGATTTTTCTTCATCCAATTTTCATTTGCAGGGTCACATACTTAGCAGCCAAAACCATTTGGTGACCCAAACCGAAGTGTTTTGACTTTTCTTCATCCAATTTAAATTTGCAGGGTCACATACTGAGCAGCCAAAACTATTTTGGTGAGCCAAGCCGACATGTTTTGACTTTCCTTCATCCAATTTCAATATGCAGGGTCACATATTGAGCAGCCGTAACCATTTTGGTGAGCCAAACCGACCTGTTTTGACTTTTCTTCATCCAATTTGAATTTGCAGAGGGTCATATATTGAGCAGCCGAGACCATTTTGGTGAGCCAAACCAACATGTTTTGACTTTTCTTCATCCAATTTGAATTTTCAGGGTCACATACTGAGCACCAGTGGAGTTGCTTTAACACAATGACTCTAAATGTTTCGTTTTGCAGCTAATGAGATTCGAAATCACAACCAGTGATCCTCCTCCTGTTTCTGCTGCTCCTTCTGTTCCTCCTGCTGCTGCTCCTCCTCCTCCTCCTGTTGCTCCTTGTGCTGCTGCTGTTGCTCATCACTGCAGTGGCAGCAGTTGCTTGTCCTGCTGTTGCTGTTCCTGGGCTGCCACACAGCAAACAAACAGCAGAGACTAATAATAATAAACAATTGTAGAGGGGAGGGGGGTAGGGAGCAATCATGAAGAGGAAAGAGGAGGATGAGGAGGATGAGGAGGAGCTGAGCAGTAAATGCTTAAGTACTGTTCATTTCTGTGTTGATCTTGAGCATTTGTGATTGCATGCATTTAATGCTTCTTGCTGTTTGTAATTGTCCTTGCAATCTAGCTTTTTATTCCTTCAGACTTGCCACTGACTGCCTGCCTGCCTTCCTGCTTTGCCTGTCTGCTGTTCTCTTCTGGTTGTTTTTCTCTTTCCCTTTCCCTTCCCACACACAACATTCCTTCCATAAACTCCATTTGTTTAAAAGCCAACAATCCTGCAACCCTTTTTTGCATTTTGCTCTTCCCAACGGCTCTCTCTCTGGACTTCTGCCAAATCTCTTCTTCTCTTTGTCTCTGTCTCTCTCTGTGTGCTCGGAGTCACTCTGTCGTCTGTCTCTCTTTGTCTCTGTTGGGTGTGTTTCCACAATTGTATCAAACAAAATAGATAATACAAAAAAACCTCAACAACAACAACAACAATAGTTGCAAGCTGTGAAATTTTCTCATGTCAAAGAGCTTTTTTTCCTTCTTCTTCTTCTTCTTGGTTTTGTGTGTGAAGCTTCTTCTTGTGTGTTGTGAAGCTGTGTGCAACTGAGAGTTGATCATTACCCGTTTCAGGAAAATAGCAGATTAGCATGCTGAGAAAATGCCAAGGGAATTCTCCAGCTCTGTGTGTGTGTGTGTTTGCTGATGATGAGCTGATGAGCTGATGGTGAGGAGGGAATTGTAGTTGTGGTAGCAGTGGTGGTGGTGGTGCACATGTATGTTCAAAGAAGCAACTGATGAGATTGCAGTTGTTGGAAGGAAATGGAAACGGATTGCCGGAAAGGAAGAAGAATGGTGCGGAAGGGAGGAATTGGGAGTAGGCCAAGTTCTGAAGTAGTAGAGGCTCCTCAGCTGGAACTTGGGTTTTGCTGCAGCTGGAGCTTGAAGAAGAAGATCAGCAGGAACCACCCACGAGCAGCAGTAGGAGGCGTAGGAGGAATACGGTCCTCCTGGTCATCATGGTGCCGGCTCTTTGCGATCTTCTGTTGCGTATGTTTTCTACAGAAAGTGTCATGGGTGGTTCTTGTGTCCGCGCAAGAGTCATCGTCCTCTGATGATGGCAACGACGGCATTCCTGCATCACCACAGGAGGTGCTGGCATTGTTGGCAATGAAGCACGCATTCCAAGACCCGCGTCAAGAGTTGCGGAGCTGGAACGAGAGCGGATTCGGTGCTTGCAGTGGGCATTGGGCTGGTATCAAGTGCGCACAAGGTCAGGTGATCGCGATCACGCTACCCAACAAAGCTCTGGCTGGAAGCTTGGCAACACAAGTCGGACAGCTAGCATCCTTGCGGAAGCTCAATCTCCACAACAATCTCTTGGGTGGTGAGCTTCCCACGACTCTCGTAAATCTACAGAGTCTCCGAGGACTCTACTTGTTCCGGAACAATTTCTCGGGAGTCTTGCCCATAGGACTGGGCAGCAGCTCCCCACTCCTGCAAGCTCTGGACTTGAGCTACAATCAGTTCTCGGGTCCCATTCCTGACAGCGTCAGTCAAGCTCCAAAGCTTCTTCGTCTCGACCTCAGCAACAACAGATTCAATGGCACACTGCCAGCGGCGAAATGGGGAGTGGAATCGCAGCTGCAGTACCTGAACGTGAGCAGCAATCTGCTGTCGGGAAGCATACCCGCCACTCTTGGAAACGCGAGTACCGCACTCACAAGTCTGGACTTGTCGCACAACAATTTCAGCGGTTCTATTCCTTCTTCTTTCTCGCATCTGACTTCCAATCTGACCAGCTTCAACGTCTCCTACAATTCGCTTTCTGGCGTTGTTCCTTCTCTTCCCCATAACTTCAGCAGCTCCGCCTTCGTCGGCAATCCTGGCCTCTGCGGCTACAATGGCTTACCTCCTTGCATAAGACCCGTAACCACAAATGCTCCAGCAGGAGCTCCTCCTCTTGGAGCTCCAGCAGCAGAAACTCCTGCATTCCAAGCTCCAGCAGCACACGCTCCTGCACTCCAAGCTCCAGCAGCACACGCTCCTGCACTCCAAGCTCCAGCAGCAGCAACTCCTGCACTTGCTTCTGGAGCAAGTCCCACTCAAGGAATAACATCAGCAGCAGCAGAAGGGCATCACAAGGGACATAGACTGAGTACAGTGACGCTCATCTGTGTAGCACTGGGGAGTGCACTGGCGGGTGTTGCAGTGGTTTGCTGTATACTTCTGTTGCTGTGTCGCAAGGCGAGGATCGGAGGAGCTGGGAAAGCTACAGCAGCGGAGCAGCAAGAGCAGCGGCGGCGGCGAGAACCTGCATTGGGTGAAGGGGCGGGACTCGGGAAGCTTGTGCATTTCGATGGGGCTTTTGTTTTCACGGCGGAGGATCTGTTGGGTGCTACGGCTGTGGTGCTGGGCAAGTCCAGCTACGGCACAGTGTACAAGGCGACGCTGGAGAATGGGAAGCACATTGCAGTCAAGCGACTGCGGGAAGGGATCGTGAAACCCCAGCGCGAGTTTGAGAGCGAGGTGAAGACTCTGGGTCGCATCAGACATCCCAATCTGCTCGCTCTGCGCGCTTACTACTGGGGTCCCAAGGATGAGAAGCTCTTGGTCTTCGACTTCGTGGAGGGAGGCACCTTGGCAGCTTTCTTGCATGGTAAGAAGGTTTGTGGGTTTAGGGCTCAAAGCTCATGGCCTTCTTCTTCTTCTTCTTCTTCTTGTGCACCATTGTAGTTATTCTGTATCAGCTCTTGCAAACAAAACAAGCTTCTGTAGTAGCTGCTTGCAAAGTTGTTCTCTCTTCTTCCTGCTGCAGAAAACATGTTTGTTTCTGGAGCTTACAACTCCTAGTTTTGAGATGTTTCTGCTGCAGGAGCTTTGAGGAGGCTGATGTGGTTTTTGTGGTGGGTGGGGGTTTTTGGTGATGGCCATGGCAGCAAGAGGACCTGAGAAAGCTCTGAATTGGAGAACAAGAGTGAGGATAGCAGCAGGAACAGCACGGGGTTTGTTGCAGTTACATGTGGTGGAGCACATGATCCATGGGAACTTGACAGCCTCCAACATCCTTGTAGATAATGTAGACTCAAATGCCTCTGCTGCTGCTGCTGCTCCTTCTTCTTCTTCTGCTGTCATCTGCCCCAAGATCTCTGAATATGGGATTTCACGCCTCATGACACCTGCTGCAGTCTCCAATGTCATTGCCACTGCTGGGTCTTCTGGCTACCATGCTCCTGAGCTTACCAAATCCAACAAACCCACAACCAAATCTGATGTTTATAGCTTTGGCATTCTGTTACTCGAGTTGCTCACAGGTACAAAACTTTTCTTCAGTCGCTGCTGTTGCTGCTGCTGCCGCCACTCCACTACTGAATTGGTTTTCTTCTTGCAAAAGAATCTCCAACAACAATTGCATGAACCTCAGATTCTCAACATCTGTTTGCATCTCACAAACAACAGTCACATGAGCCTCAGATTTTCAACATAGAATAATTGCATGAGCCTCAGATTCTTGACATAAAACAACAATTGCAGTTTCAGATTATTGACATGTTCTGTTTGCAGATACAGAGTACTGAGAGCTTCTCCTCTCATCCCTTTCTGTGTGTGTGTGTGTGGGGGGGGGGGGGTTTCTAGGAAAAGCGCCAGCAGATGTTAGTGCAACAGAAGGTGCATTGGATCTGCCAGATTATGTAGCAGGAATTGTGAAGGAGAATTGGACAGCCGAGGTTTTTGATGTGGAGCTCCTCAAGGGACTGAATGCACCGTCTGAAGAGGAGCTTATGACCGCATTGCAACTGGCAATGCGTTGTGTAACCAATCCGCCTTCCGACAGACCTGAAATGTATGAAATACTGCGAAGCCTTGAAGATCTTTCTCCACAAGGCAACAAGGATCATGATCCCAGCAGCAGCAGCAGCAAATGATCAAATCCTTTCACAAAAATCCATCTTTAACTCACTTCTCAATTCTTTGCCACATTTCTGCTTTTGGGTGCTTCCAATCTTCATTCTTGTATAATCCTTTGACCAAAGAAAGCTCCATTAAATGATGATGATGATGATGATGATGACGACAATGATGACGACGATGACGATTCTTGTAGAAAATACAAAATACCCATCTCCTGCATTGTCCCCACAGCAAACAATCTAGTTTTGAAATTAGTTCATCTTGCATAAATTGGCTGTACCCCATCATCTTTCCAGGCTCCTCTAATAGTGTAGACCGATTTGTTTAGTTTTCTTGAAGTTTTTGTAGTTTACAAATTTGTAGTCCGAAGAAGATCTAGCTCTTTTGAAATCTCTTTCTTTCTCTCTCTCTCTCAGAGACCAAATGCAAATTTTTAGTTAGCTGCGCTAATTGTTAGAGCAATTCTTTCACCCCGGCACACACAACAACAAAAGTTTTAATTCGAAGAGTTTCACTACAACAGATTATGTCTTTTTCCTATGGCAATGGTTGAACTAGGGTCCAGAGTGAACCCAATAGGGCTACTAGCACACCTGAGGGGATGGATGGTGAGTGGACAGAATACACACTTTTCCATTAAGTTCTAGGTCCTCCCTAGCTAACCATGATAGAGGTTAACTAACCCTAAACCCTAAACCCTAGCTAACAATGATAGTGGTTAGCTAAGTTGCTGTTTTTACTACCTACCTATTACTAACCAAACCTACCAATAGCCAGTAGTGTGACACCATTGAGGGGGGAGGGATAGTGGGTGGATAGAAAAACAAGGCTTTTTTCCATTGAGTTGTAGGTCATGTGACAACAAATTGTATAAAATACATCCATTTTCTTCTACCCATCATCTAGAATGATAATAATAGGAAGAAGTTGAAGAAGGTTTAGGGTTTATAAGCCTAGTTAGTAGTTGGTGTTTCACACAAATGGTCATCTAATTCTTTCATATTTCACAATGGTATGGAGTGCTTGCTACAACTCTTCTTCATAACTTATCAAATCCTAAAGCCAAGCTTCCATTTGAATATTGAGTTGTGATGATGACACACACTCAAGTTATGTGTAGCAAGTTACCTATGTAGCAACTAACCTCAAAAAAACCTGGCTTCAATTTGGATATATTGTAGGCATTTGGGTAATTTTGGAGCTCAAAATAGTTGCACAAACTTTTTTAAAAAGAGGTTGAACCCTAAAAGACACTATTGACAAGTAATTTAAACCCAAATCTTTTAATTTGCAAAAAAAAAAAAAGAGAAAGAAATAGGCATAATCAATGCAAGCATATTAATTGCGAGGATTTGATCAATTATGACATGGTGTTTCATAATTTAAAATTCTTTGCAAATTGAAAAGCCACCCAAACCAGATGCAGTCTATGTGTAATCACAAACTTATATTGTTAAAATCCTTTGAAAATTCACAATTGACTTCGACATGATATATTATAATTAAAAAATTATTTGCAGATTGATAAGTGGTTTAAACCTAAACATAGTCTTCATGCAATCACAAAGTTTCATCATTTAAAAAATAATAATAATATAAATTTAAAAATTAATCGAAAAAAAAGTGACTTAGACATAGTCTTCATGCATGAACTTGCAAAAAAAATAAAAAATGATTAAAAATAATTTTTAAAAATTTAAATTAATTAAAAACCCCAATAATTATTATTAACAATCTCTAAATTGTTTGCAATGATATTGTTTTATATCAATGCAAAAAAATTATGAAAAATTTGATGCAAAAATTTATGAAATTTTTAATGAAAAAATTACATCAAGTGCAAAAAATTATGAAAATTTTTAAAGAAAGAAAAACGGGCAAAAAAGAAAAAAGAAAAACACAAAAGTGCTAGAGTGTGTGTAATGGAGAGATTCCTTTATCAGGAGATTCCTCCATCGGCAAGTGGAAGATTCCTCCGTTAGCAGCAAGCTGAGATTCCTCGATATCCTGGATCCGCAACTGGAGATTCCTGGATGATTCTTCCTTCCTTCCATTAGCAAGCTGAGATTGCTCGATGATTCTTTGGTCAGCAAGTGGAGATCCCTCGATAAGCAAGAGGAGATTATTCCTTGACAATAGAAGCAGAGATTCCTCAATCAGCAAGCTGAGATTCCTGGATGATTCTTTGATCAGCAAGCTGAGATTCCTCGACAAGGAAAAGGAGATTCCTTGCCGATCGCCGAGATTCCTCCATGATTCTTTGAGCAGCAAGCTGAGATTCCTCGATGAGGAAGAGGAGATTCCTTGACGATAGAAGCAGAGATTCCTCAATCAGCACAGCTGAGATTCCTGGATGATTCTTTGATTAGCAAGCTGAGATTCCTTAACAAGGAAGAGGAGATCCTTTCACGATAGCTGCGATGCTTGAAGATAGCTGAGATTCCTGTGGTGATTCTTTGATCGGCAATTGGCGATTCCTTGACGATTCCTCGATCAAAGAGAGGATGATCGGCTTTGGTTTCTTTCTTTCAGGAAATATATTTGAGAGCTCCAGACTTCGTCGACAAATCCAAAGAGAGACAAAATCCAGAGCTTATTTGTCGCATTTTTTTTCTTTTTTAGTTTTGTTTTTCCCCCTGATTGCTGTTAGTCTTCTGAAAATTTCTGATTGTTTGATGTTTTGCACACAATCAGCTCTCGTCATGCATTGTGCAAAAAATTACAAGCACCTGACAAGAAAGCAAGCGAGCAAGCGAGGAGCACACCGAGGAGTACATCTGTTTGATGTTTTTGCGCACAATCAGTTCTCGTCGTGCATTGTGCTTTTGGAGTCGCTGCTGCAGGAATAGTTAGAGGAATTGCGAGTCTCAAGTCTCTCTACTTACTTACCACTTTATGTGTGGCGTTGTTGTTGTTGTTGTTGTAACCAACTTTGATGCTGTTGTGTTGCGACATTGTTGATTCTGTCGCTAACCGTTCCGTTGCTTTGCGAATTTCTGTTTGGTTGTTTGTTGTTGTTGGCCCATCATGGCCAAGGCGGCAGAGACAAGATAGGGCGGGCAGCGGCGAGGAAACAAGAACAAGAACAAGAACAAGACGCCGTCGACCTTTCCTCGCAATCATCACACATCCCTCGCAAGGGTTGACGACGATGTCATGAGGGCTGCCAGGCGGGTAGAGAAGCTGCTACGAGAATTCCAGGTGATCTACACACCTGCATTGCATGTCACCACACAGTTGTTGCCATTGTCTAGAAGTGCAGAGAGAATGGGGATGGATCTTCATTCCTTTTAGGGGGAAAATTTAGATGGGGATCTTTGCTTGTTGATGGCAGGGAATTTCAGGCTCCCCACAGACACCGAGAAGGTTGACACTTTCTTCTCCATCAAAGGATCCTCTTCCACTATCTGCCAACAACAATGGAACAAGTAATATTCTCCTCCTTTGACTCCCCCATCCCCCACCAAACCCTAAGATTCAGCACACTGGCAATTGATTGCCATGTCCAACTGTTGAGAAGCAACAAGACCAACTGATATATGAAGGTGATGATCTCTTCTCTTTTGGAAAAATTACTCAATTCTCAATACCTGAGAGTCTTCTTGCCATCCTTGCAGTACCAAAAGAAATGGGTACATCTTCTGCCTCGTCTTGGTAAGCAAGCAGCAGCAACCTTGAAAGAGATAAGACAGAACAAGAGATCTTGCTTAGCCACGGTCCCTTTGGCTTTGCTCTGACTTCGCAAGTTCTGCCATTTTGGTTCTGAAGTCTTTTTTACTGTAGAGTTTTTTGGAAGTTTCAAACAGAAGCAAGCAGCACAAGACGTGATCTTTCTGTCTTTCACAGAAACTACTTTTGTCTGCCCTTGGCATTATTAGGTGCTCTTCGGGATGAAGTGGCAAGGTTATCACAACTACTGGCAGAGGAACGGAGGCTGGTGGCATCACTGGAAGCAGAAATTGTGGAATTGGTACATGGGAGAAAGCTGCAGGGAAAGCCATACAGCACTTATGTCCACAAGTAAGTACACATCTGATTTCAAATTCTCCTCTTCTCTGCAAATTTGTCACAGAATTTTATGTATGCATCCTGAAACCTTAATACCATTCTTTAGCCACTCCATATCATGGGAATCAGTGCTTCCGGTTTGATGTGTTTGTTTGGTATCTCCAAGTGAAATGTGGCCTCTGATGCAGGTTGGAAGTTGAGATAGCACAGTGGAAGCAGCAGGCGGTGAAGAATGAGGTTAGTTATATCTTGTGTTCATTTGCTTGAGAGAAGATTTTTCTTTCTGCCTGTTCCATTGCTGTTTGCTGATTCTGGTTTTTCAGTGATAACAGGGAGGGATTTGCAACTTTTGCAGCTAGACTACTTGCAGCAACTAAAAATCAAGATTCACTTTGCTTGTGTGAGATTGATGGCTTCACATGATAGTTCTCCAGTTGATTCCACAATTGTTTGCAGTGTGAAGATTGTGATATTGAGTGATGACACCAAAATGTGCACCATTGATTGCTTCAGGAAGAGGCTGAAGATGCTGTCTGGAAGGACCTTCATAGGTTAACACAAGCACTTTTCTCTCAAGATAGTACATCTGCTCAATCATTGTAAGCATTGGCAAAGCCGCCTCAGTGCTCCCACAAAGAAACTATTAACGCAACCTTCCTTATCTCAACTCTAATAATTTCCATGACATGAATAGGCAAATCGTATTCTGCTTTGTCATTGCTAAATAGAGAATGTAGTGATGGCCTTCATTACATGCACAACAACATGCTTGGTGTAAGGTATGATGAGCTTCAGGCTGTACCTGAGAACCAAAGGAGGGCAAGGGACCAGATCTTGGTGCTCATTCATGAAAAAGTGCAGAAGTACCACAAGGAGATTGAGACATTCACTAAAGAACAAGATGGTTTCAGGTTGGTCGTAGGAAAAAAAAACCCCTAATGCATAGTGTTTTCCAGTGAAGAAAAAAAAGGAAATGGAAGTGGTTGTTGATCATTGTTGTGATTACATAAGGCACCAGTGATTGGGGTGCCCACGCCACTGGACCACATGAAAGCATCTGACGATCATCACAAGTAGTGCTCAAGTCTGCAGATGTTTTCATCAGGTCCAATGGAGAGCTCCATAGCCTGGCAAGTTAGAGAACTCTTCAGACGTCTAGGGATGGTGTGCTTCACAGGCTGTGCAGGGCGGCCCTGACACAAGCAAATGAGGAAGTGCATAGACTCACAACTGAGCTGAAACAATTGCCGTTAGAGTTTGCTTCAGTGAAGCAAGAACTGGTTGAGGAAATCCAAGAACTCAGCAATGAGTTGCAAGAACTGTCTTCAGATAGAAAGGGTCTGATTGGGGAGGTGGAGGGACTCACTGATGAACTGAGAAGAGTCACAGAAGCAGCAGCCATGGAAAAGCAGGAACTAAGAAAAGAGGTTCTCAGACTTTCAAACCAACTTTCAGCAGTAGAAGAAGAGTCTGAGAAGAAGCTGGCATTGACTCAAAGAAATCAGAGTTGTGCTACAGCAAGAGCTGCTGAGAGGCAGACATTGGAAGAAGAGGTGACGAGACTCAACTCTGAAAAGCAAACATTGACAGAAGAAATGCAGCGCCGAACAAATGAGTTGAGACAGTTATCTGCAGCTTACACTGCAGACCATCAAGATTCTCGAGAACAAATGTATAGACTCAACTATGAGTTGCAACAAATATCTGCAGCAGCAGCTTCAGAAAAGCATGCACTGTTTGAAGAAGTGCAAAAACTCAGCAATGACTTCCAACAGTTATCGGCAGCTGCAGCTTCTCATAAGCAAGAGAAGGACCAAGAAATTCAAAGGCTCACCTATGAGTTGCAGCAGTTGAGCAAATCAGCAGTGCATGAGAAGCAAGAGTTGCAAAACCAATTGCAAAATCTCACGAATGAGTTTCATTTGGTGGTGACTACGTTGGAAGCAGAGAAACAGGAAATGAATATCAAGTTGCAGCAACTGACACAAGTCTCTACGGCAGCAGCTCTTGAGAAGTATGAAATGAGGGAACAAGTGGAAAGACTCATCAGCAACAGACTTTCAGAAAGAGCTGCCACATTTGACAAACGAGACCTGATTCAAACAGTTCAGCAACTCATCTCTGAACTGCAACATGTAACCACAATTTCAGCTGCAGCAGGAGGAGTGCCTGCCAATGAGTTCAAGCAAGTCCCAGCTACTGAAGCTTCTGAAAAACAGGATGCGCACTGGAAAATCAGAGATCCTGCTCAAGATGCCATAATCCAATTGAGTATCCTTACGAAGCAAAGTGGCCTGTATGAGGAGGTATGGTAGGAGAGTTGTTGCTCTATTCTTATTCCTCATCTCTCTCAACTGTTGCCAAATTTCCAAAATCCTAGAAACTTTAAAGACTTTTACTCTCAAGCTAGACAGTTGATCACTGAGATTCACCAAGTAGTAGTATAACTGTCTCAAGATACAACCACAATCAATTGTCCAGAGCCCATTAACCAGTTGCTGCGGACATTGGATAACAATTAAGCCATGCCTACATGTTAAATAAAACCCAACCCAATTTGCTTAAACCTAGAAAGGGTTAACCTCTTGTTGTGTTGGTCTGTGTGAAGTTGAAGGCAAGATTAGACAGATTGGAACAGACTGCTGCTGATGTGGACAGTGAGAAGGAGTCCATGGCTGCAACAATGCTGGAACTCATTGATGAGAAGCAGCGATTATTGGAAGTGATTAGTCAAAGGGACCACTCCTTAGAGCTTCTCAGCAAGGTTTGATACTGAGCAAAGAATGTTCTGGATGGCCCATACGTGAAATTGGCTCCATCAAAGTGGGAACACTGATGTGCTGGATCCTGCAATGCAAAATAGTCTGACTTTTGATTCCAATATAGTGTTCCATGGCAAAGAAACATATTTGTTGCAGGGAGGAGGTCTGTGGAGTGTTACTAACTTGTAGTTGCATCCTGCTTGACTACAAGCCTATTTTGACAATTGATACCAGGTGCAAAAACTGGAGATGAATCAACAGCAGCTGCAGCAGCAGGAGACAGGACGAGAGCTGTGCTGGACCCATGAAGAGCTTTATCCCCAGATATTCACTGCTGCACAAGATTCTCAAACATCCAGTCGTGCACAATGCCTTCAGGTGGGGTCGGTCATGTGCTCAACTTTTTACTACCTGCCTGTTGACAGTGGGAGCAAGGAAAGGCATAGGAATAGTGTGAGAAAGAACCTCCATAATATATATTTATCTCTTCAGGGAAGATGAACCTTTGGTCAAGATGTAAATATCAAAGATATATAAGAAATTGTAGTGAGAATATCAACAAGTATCACCATTAGACTGTATCAAGTAGCTAAGCTCTCTGCACATTACTTCTCTCACACATAACAACTGGCAGTAGAACTGAATGGCTGTTGGAATGTGAATGCCAAGATATAGTTTGAAATCTTACGTCTCAATTCACGGACAAAGCAAGAGATAGAGTATATCAAACGGGAGGCCACTGAAGCAGCAAATGAAGAAAGGTATGGTCTTGGCCCCCCACCTTTGTCTTACATCCTTACATGCTTTTTTTGAGTTGTACCTATTCTGGGCTAATGAGTGTTGTGAACATTAAGATCAGAATCAATTGCTCTTGCTGCTTTAGTTTCTGCCACCACTGTAGATGAATTCTCTTATGAGAACACATCTGTGTATACGTTTTTCAGAGTTCTACCCACCAACAAACAAAATCAAATTCACACATTGGGCTCTGAAAAAGGCTCTGGGTCTCTCTCATGTGCTTCATGGCTGCTGCAACTTGAAGTTGCAAACAAACCTGACTGCAATGAAATAGTTGTGTTGGGTTGCTTGCTATGCAGAACTTTGGAAGAACTCCGGCAGCCATCACTCGTTCATCTGACATGAAAAAAGACAAAAAAAACTGCTGTCATTTTGTTGTAAAAGCTATCAAGTAAAGCCTTCTTTCCAACAGGGTAGTTTGAAATTGGCAGACTCTAATGCCTGCATTCTTAAGACTACTGAGCAGCATATAGTTGATCCATTTTGTATCCTATATAATGAGGAGGCAGATTCCCAACTTGTATAGTAATCCGATGCTGAAACTAAATTAGATTATTTCCAAGGAGTGCATTATGTGCAACCCATCACACAGCTATGACTAGGAAATAAATTTGAAGGAATGCCAAGTGATGTTCTACAGTAGCAAATGCTCCTCCTACTATGTGAAGTTTCAAGTATGTAAGAACAAACTTCTTGAACAATCAGTCATGTTTCAGTTTCTGATCTTGAATTGGGTGTGCATGCAGGCCTCTACCCAGAAGTTGGAGCATCTTTGTACCTCCAAGCTGATTTATTGCAGCACAGAGACTATCTGGTAGAGGAGAGTCAAGGCCAACTGCAGTTGCATGTGTTTGATAATAAGCCCATGACACCACACTGCTGCCACCATCAATCATACTCAGTGCACAGAATTCAGGGTCAGCACTCTACGCTCCTCACCAGTCAGCAAGCTCCTGCAGTGTTGGCAACTTGGAGCCATTGATTATAAACCAGGGTGGTAGTAGGGGTACAAAAGTCTGCCACAGTTTTAGGTGCTTCAAATTAGGAGATGGGCAGTACCTTTTCTCTGCATCCAGCTCAGGTCGAGTTTCTCTGTAACATAGCTCTTGTTTGTTGATGTTCTCAATTGCAAATGCAAAGTACTTGTAATTGGAGATGGCACAATAGCAAACTCTAGCTCCAAGCTTTTTTTCCAGCTCCAAATACCAGATCTTTGCACTTTATTTGAGATCCTGCCTTGATCTCCAAGAGTATTGAGGCATTTGCTCTACAGTACTGAAGTCATATAGTATGTTTAGCACGTTGTGAGCATTACTGTAGGCATACACAGCACATTCTGTTCATAATTTTTTACACATTCCTTGCTGTTTTTCTGGTTATCATTTGTCCACCCTGTTCTTCGCATCGAATTAGCTGTCACCATTGCATGAAACTCCAGTTTTAGGACATGTTTTTTCTCTGTTTTCTGATTTCTGCACTGGATGGTTGATGCCTGAAAATGTTTTCAGTTCTGACCAATCTCTTTAATGGATTCTTTTCTCTATAGAGGCATAAGAGAGTTGAGGATGGTAATGTGCTCTTGGATCTTGTAGGCATTGGCATTTGTTGTGCATTGGAGAAATCATTTAAGCAAAGGCAGGTGATTGTTTTCTGGGTTTCTGGGTTCTTATGGAGACTCTCAACTTGTCAGAAGCAATCTCAGGATAAATTTACTATGTTTCTGCAGCCAGTGACATCTCTATCAATTCGGTTTTCTTTATTTTGATACCAAAAATCGTGATGGACCACACAAATCACACTCTGGGAACAATGCAACATTCCTGTTCCCAAGTTCTCCAAGAGTCAAACCTGTGGGCTAACTTATCTACAACTCTTACCACAACTTTTTCTTCCCTCCACTTGCAGTGGGTGTTGGCTTTTGCAGGTTGGGTGGAGAACAGAACTGGGAGACAAAAAACAGAGAAACCCATTCTCATTTTTCAACTCATTCTTGATTTTCATCACTTGTAATCAGTGAGCTTCCGCTGCCTCTTACTGCTTGGGGTATCCTTCCCTCTAGTTGTGACAACGGTCTTCCTCATTGTTGTCTTGGGTACCTTCTTTGTGGTCTCATTGGTAGCAATACGGTTGTCAAGGGTCTCATCCAGACGCTGATGTAAAGCATCAACCTGCTCTTGCTGAGGCAGTCCACCCACTTCTTTGTGGAGAGCATAGGCTGCTCCCATTCGCTCTCGGCACTCCTTGTTTGCAACAGTATGGTCAACCACTGCACTCCCAACACCTTAATTTTTTCAATATCTCTCCTATGTGTCAGCACTTAGCAAAAGTGCTGAATGAGGAATGATATTGAAGAATAGAGAGAACATTCGAGAATCTGGAGTTAAGCATGAGATGTGAGAATAGAAACTGACAAGGTCGTGGATAGTCAACTCCGATTATGCATTTTGCTTTCTTTTGCACCTCGATCGGTGCACTCCAAGGTTCATATATGTACTGCTTTGGCATATCTGTATCCCACAGTGTGCACCATTCTTCTTTTGTTCAGGGAAAAAAGACACAGAAAGGAGAGCACTGTTCAAGAAGCTGCTGCTCATAAACCAACAAGAAGAAGGCTCAACCCACTCTTCACAGGTTTGGAAACCCCCCCCCCCCCCCCCCTTTCTCTCATCTGCCAGTGGAGAAAGTTAAGAGATGAAAACTTCACCTTTTAAGACAGGAAGAAAATGACGAACATAGTGACCCTCTGGATCATACTTCTTCCCAAATGTGGTTGGGGAGTAAATTCTATGGTACTGCAAAAGACATCCACAAAGTCGTACATTTCTCAGAAGCACACAAAACAGAAATCCTTGGGTTTCTACATTCATGAAGAAATTGGAGCTAACATCAGAAGACCCTTATATCAGAGCCTTGGGTTAACCCAAAATCCTTGGGTTACTACATTCATGAAGAAATCAGAGGTAACATCAGAAGAGACTTACATCAGAGATTGCTCTAGAAAACATCATCACTGGAAGGCAAATGCATCAAAGTGCAAGTAGGTAGTTACAAGGGTTCATGTTGTCTGTCAGTCACCTGTGAGAAAAATGCGGATGCTGAGAGCCATAACCAATTTCCATTGTTGATTGCCCAGTCGGAATCAATGAGCAATCTATCAAAAACATCACGACCTTTTTCCCAATACACAAACTGTTGGATTGCAACAACAAAGAAACATCATCAAATCTTTTGGTTCACCTCCACAATATCACTCTTTTTGCTTCAACTGAAATTGACCAAATTTTTGCAGTCTTGATTAGAGCTTGACTGGAGCTTTGGGTGTCTGGAAAAAACCTTCATGAGTCCAAATAGATGCATAGTTTACTGTCTCCATGTCAACTTACCAAATCCCCCCGAGTAAGGTAGCATGCAACAGCATGCCGTGCAAGATGATGCATCCATCCCCACTTTCTTAGCTGCAAGAAAAAAAACATAACAAAACCATCTCAGAATGCAGGGTTTAGGGTTTAAGGTTGTAGTGCTAACCAACAGCAAGATAAAAACAGTTGAAACGACCATGTCCAAAAGCAAGCTTCCATGATACAAATACTCCATGCTCTTCCTGTGTCTTTGCACTTCCTTTCACTTCACTTTTGAGTTATTTCAATGGCATGTAACACACAGGGGACCCCGCAAGTTTGATTGATGAATTTGCACCTGGACCATGGCAGCGTCAATCCATGGGTGACCTGTACGAGCATCCCTCCATGCTGATAGGAGCTTGTCATCATCCTTCCAGGGGATCTGTCAAGTATTTAAGTCACACCAATTTCATCAATCTTCCATGGGGCAGGATCTGTCAAGTATTAAGTCATAGCAATTTTATATCATTCAAAGATGTCAACAAGATGAATTTTCGCATCCTGGTGATTAAAAAAAGATTAAAATGTGAATATTCTGTCACAAATTCCCCATTCTTTTAGAAAGAATTTGCCCAACTTCTTCAGTACATTTTCTTTCTGGGAAAAACTTTTTGGGCTGAGTTTTTACTTTGGGGGCAGTTTTTCGCCAGTTTTCTAGAAACCTGTCATTGCCAGTCAATGCTAAATCTTTCTTGAGATGCTCACTAATGATGCTACATCAGAAAATTGCAAAAAAAAAAAACACTTGTCAGGATTCCCAACCATGCAATCAAAATTTGGTCTTCTGAAGCTGTGTGCTTCATACCTGTTTGCAGATGGGATTCCCAACCATACGATCAAAATTTGGTGTTCCATAGCCAGCTGTGTAAAAGAACTCCCGCCATAGCAGCTGGTAGCAAAGAAAACACACCCACACATACAATTTTGTCTAATTAACAAAACACAAGCGGGATCCTTGGTGAGATTGGCCTCAGAAACTCTGTCAATGAAAAATTACTACTGGTAGGTACAAGAGATCAACTCCTGCAATGCCTCACAATTTTTTTCCACCAAATCCATTCAGATCTCCACGCTCTGTTCATGTCCCAGAGCTGATGGCACCTCCTTGAACAAGAAGAATATTGAAATTCCCAACACTCACAATTTACAATGTCAAAACTAGAGATCAAAAGCACAATTTACAGACTGCAATGAACTATATAGCAATTGTGAGTCTTGATAGAAAATTTATTGTACAATCTGTCTGAAGCTAGTGAGCAACAAGAGGTTTTGTGGGAAAGTGTCAGTCACCTGGCCTTCCAAGGAAACAGGAGGTTTTGAATACTTTTTTCCTTTTGCATATACATCTTGCACCCGTGCATAGAAGAGTCGGGATGATAGACAACCAAACTGCACTCCCAAAACTCAAATTTAGCATGAAGTAAGCATTGTTAGCATGCTTCCCAAGCAAGATGGATAATGTCCCTTGATGGTGACTAAAAAAGATTGTGTGCTGCTAATGTTCTTTTTGGTTATTAGAAAAATTACCTTCAAATATGGCGACAAGACAGTGGTGGCAGGTTTGATAAAGGCTGTGGGATTGCCCTTTGGCTTCTCAAACTCGCACACCCATTTCTGCACCAACTCCATGTTGTCAACAATTGTTTTCTCATCAACCAGGCTGAAGACATGATCCCTTTGGAAAGTTGACCCTCTCCAGTGCAATGTGATGATGATATTCAATTGGCTGCTGCTGCTGCACTATAGTAGTGCGGGCACTTA